>Ga0308157_10002394_pt1 | contig 30929 bp, 28 predicted proteins | sample PhyBR1_FD_201035 | JGI IMG/M metagenome (GOLD analysis project Ga0308157, IMG submission 201035) | Phyllosphere microbial communities from UC Gill Tract Community Farm, Albany, California, United States - DLSLB.R1 | ecosystem: Host-associated > Plants > Phyllosphere > Unclassified | place: USA...
AGCCATCTGCTTGTAATCTTCAGCATAGCGAGAGCCGCTTCGGGTGGGTTCCTGCCCGACGTGACAGTCCGCGACTATTCCGCCTCCGTGACCTGATATGCTCAGTTGAACGGCTAAATTCGGCCAAAAGCGGTCGTTTAACTGAATGAGGGTGGAAGGATGCAACATGGTTGAAAGAGTCAATGCTTCAACGTCAGATCACTATCGTGCGCTGATTCTTGGAGCGCTTGCGTTCGCTATAGGCTTGGCATCGCCAGCATCGCCAGCACGGGCAGCAGATCGACGATGGGACTCGTTTGAATGGGTTATGGCGGAGGTCGTGCCGGGAGCTGGCTTAGTAAAAGCCGGAGTTGTGCTCCCTGTCAAAATCAATGGGATTGATTGCTACGCGCAGCTTGATACGGGTGCGGACGGCATGATCATTTGGCGCACCATGTATGACACCAATGCTCCTTTCGAAGAAGTACTTTTGGACATCGCTGGAAAGCGCCGGGTCGTGCGTGCATCCGCATCGCAGCTAGCAGCGGCAATAAACGGCACCTGCAAGACAACAGCAATACCTACGGTAGGCAATGCGTTTTTCGACGATGGAACGTTGATCCTGGATCTCAAAGGTGGGCGCTTTCAATTCGATACTGCAGCCATCCTTGAAAGCGAGCCGAAGGCTCGCCACTTTCAATACGCGCAGTTGCCAGGGAACCAGGTAGGTGGGCATATTATTGTTCAGATAGGGCTGCCGAGCGGCGAAGTGGCCGATGCCATGTTCGACACCGGAGCGGCATCGTTTGGTCTATCGACGTTTACTGCGGCAGACTGGAACAAGCTGACAGGAGGTCTCCGGCTCCGAGCCAGCAGATCGGTAAAAACTTACGCCGTCAATAGCTGGGGCAAGCAGATCACGTGTTATAGCGCCGACGCGCCGAGTAGTCTTCTAATTGCACCGGAACTCTCTGTGTCGCACTTCAGGATCTCTTACTGCGCGGCGAGTTCCTTTAAGCCTAGACAGGAGCTAATCGGCTTACTCGGGCTCCTTCATTTAAACGACAAAGTAATCACCCTGGATTACCGCTCACGAAAGTGGCTCATTAGTAACTAATTTCACGGGGTTTAGCCGGCTGCTGCAACTTGAATGGTGCTTCACTCCGTACGGGCTCATTCGTTTCTGAAAGGACTTTCATCCATTTTATGCCAGTCGTGGCAACAGAATCTTTGTTGTCAAGCTTTAGCCAACGTCCACCTCGGCTCGGTTCCTGCCCATCGTGACAGCCGGGGTCATTTTCTACCTTTGTGACCTGATATGCTCAGCTGAACGGCCGGCTTCGGCCAAAAGCGGTCGGTCAATATACAAATTCAAGCCGCCTGATGAGGCGAGCAGGGACTTTAGCCGAACGCCGCGATGGCTTGCTTGAAGACCACTGCCGGTGTGGTGGGTTCAGTGGAGTCGGCCACAACATAGATTGCCTTGCCGCCCGTGGCAGTGATACATGCCACAATTTCCTTCAGTTGTCTTCTCGCCGCGCTGTCAGCACGACATTCGCGCCTTCTTCAGCCAGCAACTCGGCCGTCGTCTCACCAATACCGCTCGAGGCATCATTAATAATTACAGTCTTACCTATAAGTAACTTGTTCAAGTGTTGATCTGATCGAATTTGCTCGACCCGCGCCGCGGCCCGGTCAAATTTTGAAAGCCGACTTGTTCGCCGGCCATGGAGGTGCTTCAGGGCACCTGGCCAGCGATGGCACTGACATGGCCATGCACCTCAGCGAGCAGGTCGGCGCGGCTTTTTTGCCAGAACACCCTGCCGCGGCGTAGAAAGATGTGATGTACCAGCTGGCCGCCATGTGCGCCCACTCGGGCGCCGAAGGCGTCGACTTCACGCTGCTCTAAGCGGCTGTTGCCCGTCATGACCAGCACTACATGCTTGCCGGTCAAGTCGGTTTGCTCTACATACGTCCAGAGCGGCGTGGCGGGGCGGAACATCCATGTTGGCGACACGAGCACAAGCCGGGCCGCTGGCAAGGGCTCCGGCGGGACCACCGTGATGGCCGGGTCGACTGGTGCCCCCGCATCGGCAATCGCCTTGCGCTGGCCGCTGAAACTGCGCGGGTAGTCGGCGTCGATGCGGGCAATCGGCGCATTGAGCTCGGCCGCGATCTGGCGGGCCGCAGCTTCGGTGTGGCCTGAACGCGAGTAATATACGACCGCAATGGCAGGATTGGGGGTGCCGACAGGCGCGTATTTGGGACTGCCGGCGTACGACTGGTCCTTCCACGCCATCAGCGCGAAAGAACCCAGGCCGGCCGCTGCGGCCAGGGCAAGAATGAGCATGGTTCGGGTCCGGAGCATGGGTGGTCAGCGTTTCCCGGCACGCCGGGAAACGGCGTTCAATGATCTAGCGACGAGGACAAGTCCCGATGCGCATCGGCCTGATCCAGCAACAGCTTGGCCTTGGTTTCGAATGTCTGGACCGCATCGGCGCCGCCGGCGAAACGCTGGGGCGGTGTGTCTAGCGCGGCTACCTTGACGATGGCAGCGGCGAGCTTGGCTGGATCGCCGCCCTGTTTGCCGTTCATGCCGGACCACGTAGCGACAGTCTCCTTGGTACGTACGGCGTAATCGTCCACGGAGCCGGATGCGTAGGTGGTCGAGCCGGCACTGAGCAGGTCGGTACGGAAGAAACCAGGCTCGACCAGCATCGACTGGATGCCGAAGTCGGCCACTTCCTGGGCCAACGATTCCATCCAGCCTTCCACGCCGAATTTGGCAGCGGCATATGCACTGCAAAACTGCATGCCGGAGATGCCGGCCGTCGACGAAAGGGTGATCAACAGCCCACTGCGTTGCTTGCGCATTTGTGGCAGGACGGCGCGGGTGACATTCATCGGTCCGAACAGCAATGTCTCCAGCTGGCTACGCACCTGCGCATCGCTCAGTTCTTCAAAAAAACCTGCGTAGAAATCACCGGCGTTATTAACCAGCACGTCGATGGCACCGAAACGCTCGACCGCCGCCGCAACGGCTGACTGCGCCTGCTCCGGAACGGTGACGTCCAGCTTGACTGCCAGCAGATCGGCACTCGCGCCGATCGCGGCAGTGACTTTTTGTGGATCGCGGCCGGTGGCCACCACCTTGTGGCCCGCAGCCAGTGCGGCCTTGGCCAGCTGTACACCCAGGCCACGGCTGGCGCCCGTGATCATCCATACTTTTTGATTCGACATAGTCATTCCTTGATAATTCAAGCGAGCGTGCGGGTAAAAAATGGGGTCAGTTTGGCCATTGCCAGGCCGACACCCGGTCCGTCGTACAAATCCATGTGGGTGGCGCCCGGGATCAGTGCCAGGTCTTTCTTGCCCGGGGCTTTGGCGAACAACGCCTTGCTGTGCCAAAGCGACCCGGCTTTGGTACCGGCGACGATCATGACCGGCTGGGTCAGCGTCTCGACGCGATCGAAACCGGTGAACGAGATCATGTAGTTGGCACTGGTGAGCAGCATCTTGTTGGGCGCATTCTTGTGCTGGCCGCGCGGGGTCAGGTAATAGTCGGCCGCCTGCTGGAGATCGTTCGGGGCCGAGCGGTCGCCTACGGCAGGCACGTAAGGGATGTACACCGGCGCGGCGCCGCCCGCTTCCGCGGTGCGCTGTTGGGCCGCAGCGTCAAGCGTCTTGAGCTGGTCCGCAATCTTGCCCTTGCCATCCCACCCCTGGCGGAAGGCCGCGCCCACGTCGACGGCGCTGACAGTGCCGATGGCCTTGATGCGGCGGTCGGTCGACGCTGCCTTGACGGTTGCGCCACTGCCGGCACAAATACCGAGCCCACCGATGCGGGCGTTGTCGACGTAAGCGAGCGTCGTCATGTAGTCAACAGCGCTGTAGATGTCGCCGACACGGCGCATCGGGTCATCCAGGAAACGTGGCATGCCGCCACTGGCGCCCTGGTGCGACGCATCGAACGCGAACGCGACGAAGCCCTGCTGCGCCAGTTCTTTTGCGTACAGGCTGGCCGTCTGTTCCTTTACGCCGCCGCCCGGGTGCACCACGACGATGGATGGATACTTGCCGCTCTCCTTGAATCCCTCGGGGAAGAACAGGATGCCGGCCATCTTGATATCGTTGTTCTGGAATTGGACCTCTTGCGTCCGGATTGCACCGGCCGCTGGCGTGGCAGCGGCGAAGGCTCCCATCGACAGCATGGCCGAAGCCGTGGCAGCGGCTCCGGCCAGAACGGTACGCCGGGCTGCATCTGGTTTGTTTGCGGTTATGGAGTCAAGTTTCATCGGGTTTCTTTCAGGATGGCAGCAGTGGGGATCAGTGATGCCACTATAGCCGCGGCTCGCTTGTTTGATTAGCCCCCATAATGTAGTTGAGCCTATAACGTAGAGTTATCAATGCGCCGGGAAGAGATGGCCGATCGGACAGCGTTCCTGGCGGTAGCCGAGGCACGCAGTTTTACGCGTGCGGCGGTCAAGCTCGGGTTGTCACAGTCGGCGCTGAGCCAGATCGTGCGCAGACTGGAAGAGCGTTTTGGCATGCGACTGCTGACGCGCACGACGCGCAGCGTCGCGCTAACAGAGGCCGGTGAGCGACTGATCGACACACTTGTCCCCGCGCTCGATCAACTCGATGCCAGCCTGGCTGCACTCAGTGAAATCGGCGGCAAGCCGACCGGCACGATCCGCATCACATCGGTCGAGCATGCGACGGAAACGGTCTTGTAGACGACGCTGAAAGATTTCCTAGTGCAGTAACCGGACGTCAAGGCGGCGATTACCTCCGACTATGGCATGATCGACATCGTGGCTGAACGGTACGACGCCGGGGTACGTATGGGAGAACACGTCGACAAGGACATGATTGCCGTGCGCATTGCGCCTGGCTTTCGCGCAGCCATTGTCGGATCGCCTGCTTATTTCAAGACACATCCAGTACCTAAAACATCGCAGAAACTCATTGCGCATTAGTGCATCAATCTCAGCCTCTCGACATCCCGCGGCCATTACATCTGGCATTTCGTCAAAAACGAGCGTGAGCTGAGAGTGAGGGTGGACGGCGCTATTGCTTTCAACAGCATTGGCATGATGAAGGATGCGGCGTTATCCGGGTTCGGTCTGGCCTATCTGCCGGAAGACGAGGTAAGGCCCTGCGTTGAAGATGGGACGCTCGTCAGGGTACTGGAAGACTGGTGTCCGCTGTTTCCCGGATATCACCTGTATTACCCAAACCGCAGGCAACAGGCTCCCGCATTTGCATTGTTTTTAGAAGCTCTCAAGCGCAATGCTTCCATAAAATGAACGTCGACAGGATGGATGGCTCGTGCTCGTGCCATCTGCAAATGAAGGCCGGGCCAGAAAGCATGGGTCGTTACAATACCTGCTCACGCTATCGCAGCCAGCCAAGTAGCTGTGAAGTCATTGACAGCCAGACGGTGACTACCGAATTAATCCGGCAACGCGCGGCTTGGTCTTTGGCGCAGCGCCAGGGCCGCAACCAGCAGCGAGAATGCCGACGTCGGCTGGCGCCGGCTCGGATAGTACAGGTGATAACCGGACATTGGCGCGGACCAGTCGGCCAGTACACGAACCAGCCGGCCAGCCGCCACGTGCTCTTCCACAACATCTTCGGGCATGTAGCCCAGTCCCAGCCCGGCCAGCGCACCGTCGAGCTGCAGCGTCACCGTATTAAACGCCAATTCTCCGCCCGGCCGCACCTTCAAGTCGTGGCCGCCTTTTGTAAATGGCCAGGACCATGTGCCGCCCGATGTGGGCAGTCGCAACGCAATACAGCGATGGCTCGTCAGCTCATGCGGCGTCTTCGGCTTGCCATAGCGCTTGAAATAGGCTGGTGCACCAACGACACACTGCTTGAAGTCCGGGCCGATACGCACTGCAATCATGTCCTGCGCAACTTGCTCGCCCAGACGCACTCCGGCGTCGAAGCGGTCTGCGACGATATCTGTCAGGCCGTAGTCATTGAAGACGTCGACCGTAATGTCCGGGTAATTGCGCAACAAGACTGCCAGTGCAGGTAACAGGATCGTCTGCGACGCATGTTCGACCGATGTAATGCGCAAGCTGCCTGCAGGCTTGTCGCGCAGTTCGCCTAATTCAGCCAGACCCGCAGCAATGCCGTCGAAATGAGGCCTGATCGACTTGGCCAGCCGTTCGCCCGCATCAGTCGTTGACACGCTGCGCGTTGAGCGTGTCAACAGCCGCACGCCTAGCCGCGCTTCGAGCGCCGTGATCTTGGCGCTCAGAGCAGGCTGCGAAATGCCCAACTGCGCCGCGGCACGCGTAAAGCTCTGGTGTGTTGCCACCGCCAGGAACGCGGCCAAGTCATCCAGGCTGTCTTTCGTCATTTATAACCTATCCCTATAAGCGCAAGAAGATTATCACATCTAATCTTCTCTATCGTGCACGGTTAAATTGTATCCATGCACTCGGCAAATACCCGGTCTTCGGTGATCGCATGGGTGCAGAACACATGAGCCAGGTCTACTACACGGTCTGATTCTCCGGGGCGCCGCACCCTGATCGGCGCCCTCTCTCCATCGAAGAAGGTGCAGCATGTTGAAACACCCTGAGTTATTCGCACCATTGGCGCTCGTGCCAGGCCTGGTCTTGCGCAACCGCGTCGTAATGGCACCAATGACTACCTGGTCCAGCAACGACAACGGCACGGTCTCTGACGAAGAAGACGCGTACTATCGCCGTAGGGTACGGGACGTCGGCCTGGTCATCACGGGCTGCACCCACGTGCAGCCTAATGGACTGGGCTTTACCGGAGAATTTTCCGCCTGTGACGACACCTTCATTCCCAGCCTGCGCAAGCTGGCCGTGGCCGCAAAAAGTGGCGGTGCGCCGGCCATCCTGCAGATTTTCCATGCCGGGGTGAAAACGCTGCCGACGCTGGTGGCCGATGTCGTCGCCGCCAGCACCGTGGCCGGCCACGGCGGGCCGTTCGCGCAGGCCATCGTCCCTAGGGCGCTGGAAGACCGTGAAGTCTCCGAAGTGATCGACGCTTTTGCCGCGGCGACGCGCCGTGCCATCTCGGCTGGTTTCGATGGTGTTGAACTGCATGGCGCGCACGGTTTCCTGCTTCAGAACTTCTTTTCGCCGCATTCGAACGTCCGTACCGACAAATGGGGTGGTTCGCTGGAAAACCGCATGCGCTTTCCGCTTGGCGTGGTGGCGGCCGTCAAGGCGGCCATTGCCGGGCATGCCAATCGTCCTTTTGCGCTGGGCTATCGCATCACGGTGGAAGAAGGATTCGACGGCGGCCTGCAACTGGCCGATTCGCTTGCATTGATCACAGCGCTGGTGGAAGCAGGCGTCAGCTATATCCATGCATCGCTCGGCAGCGTGCTGGAACAGAAGCCCGAAACCGCGGGGTCCGACGCAACCATTGTGCGCATTCTGCACGATCACCTCGATGGTCGCGTACCCCTCGTCGCAGCCGGCAAGGTCAAGACCCCGGCGCAAGCTGAAGCAGCGCTCGGAGAGGGCCTGTCGCTGGTGGCAGTGGGACAGGGCCTGGTGATCAACCCAGATTGGGTCGCGGATGCCCGCGCTGGCCGCGACGGCGACATTGACCCGGCCATTTCCGCAGCAGACGTGGCGCCGGCCCGCATCCCTCAAAAACTGTGGGGCGTCATCGAAACTACGCCCGGATGGTTCAACGTCGTCGCCCCGCCAACCTGACCTCTACAAATTTAACAAAGGACTCATATCACGATGAAATATCGCAAACTTGGAAATTCAGGCCTTTCCGTATCGAATCTTATATTGGGAACAATGGGATTCGGAACGGAGACACCCGAGCAAGAAGCATTCGCCATCCTCGACGCCTATCTTGAAGCAGGCGGCAACATGATCGACACCTCCGACGTCTATGGCAAGGGCGCGTCGGAAGAGCTTCTGGGTCGTTGGCGCGCGAGCCGTCCAGACGCTACAAGCCGCCTAGTTATTGCTAGCAAGGCACGGTTCGGCACCGGGCCTGACGTCAACGATGTCGGGTCCTCGCGCCCCCATCTCCACCGCGCACTCAATTCATCACTGCGCCGCTTGGGCGTGGAAACGATCGACCTGTATCAGATGCACGGCTGGGATCCTATGACACCTGTCGAGGAGACGCTCACATTCCTGGACACGGCTGTGCGGGCCGGGAAGATTCATTACATTGGCCTGTCCAACTTCACTGGCTGGCAACTCCAGCTCTTCCTTTCGACTGCGAAGGCGATGGGATTACAGGTTCCTGTCACGCTTCAGCAGCAGTACAACCTGATCTACCGCGAGATCGAATACGAGGTTGTTCCTGCCGCGCTGCACAACGACATCGGACTGCTCCCCTGGTCGCCACTCGCGGCTGGCTTCCTGAGTGGAAAATATATTCGTGGCATAAACTCCGGCGACGGCGGGCGCCTTGCATCCGACGATCCCATGACTCAGCATCAGGCCAAGGTACTTTTCAACGACGACAAAAAGTGGGCGACGGTGGATGCCGTCAGGGATATTGCCGAGCAGATCGGTGCAACGCCAAGCCAGGTGGCGCTGAGTTGGGTCGTGAATCAACCCGCGGTGACTGCCCCGGTCATTGGTGCGAGGACTATAGAGCAGCTGCGCGAGAATCTCACGGCGGCAGACCTGGTACTGGACGCCGATATGACGGCAAAACTATCCGTCGCGAGTTCGCCGACGCCGGACGACTATCCCTATGGCCGCTTCGGAACGCTGCAGCGGAAACGCTATATCGATTCCAGTGAACAGGCGCTTCGCGAGTTGTAACCCCACGTCGTTCCGGCATCGATTGACCTGGCGGTTGCCATCGCGCTGTCAGGTTGTCGCCAGCAAGCGACACGAGTCGTTTTCTGGCATACCCACACTTTGCGGGTCATCTATGGCGCCGCACGGGCTTGCCCGCCGCCTGCAGCGCGCTAGTGCCTGCCTGGGCCGCACCTGAACTCCAAGCTGCGCCAGCAAGTCGATCATCGCGATCATCCTTGCCGTTATCATTCTGCAGGTCGCCAGACAAGCGCGCATCGTGTTGATCCAGACGCGGGAACAGTCAGCCGACCCCGCGCTGCAATATGCTCGATACTTGATCAGGACAATGTTGCGTTGATCTTTTCCAGCGTGATCGGCAAGCTTCTGATGCGTTTACCCGTTGCGTGATACACGGCATTAGCGATGGCTGCAGCGACACCCACGACGCCGATTTCGCCTACACCTTTTCCGCCAAGCGCGCTCGCTTGAAGGTCAGGGATGCCGACCGAGATGACCTGGATATCAGGTACATCCGCGTTCACCGGCACCGCGTAATCTGCAAAATTGGCATTGACAGTACGTCCGTCGCGCTGATCGACTAGGCCTTCTTCGAGCAGCGTCTGGCCCAGCCCCATCACCATGCCGCCAATCCACTGACTTTCGGCTAACTTGGGATTGAAAATGCGTCCGCTGTCGAAGGCGCCGACCATCCGTTTGACGCGCACGGTGCCGAAATCTTCGTCGACCCGTACTTCCACGAATTGTGCACACCAGGCGTGGGCCGAGACACCACCCTCCAACGCAGCTTTCATTTGAGAGAAGTTGCGATCAGCGCTGTTTTTCATGTCTTCGGTGGCGTTCGCTGGAAACGTATTGCCTTCTACTTCCAGTTTGTCCTTGCCCACCGCACGCAGCAGCGTCGCAACGCTCATTCCCTTGCTGGGGCGTCGCACCAGCTTGACCGCGCCGCCTTCGAACACCACGTCGGCCATCTTCGTGGTTTTTAATGGCGAGGCAGGATCGGTCGCCGCAAGCAAACAGATAGCGGCACGTGCATTGGCTGCCGCTTTTGCGACAGCGCTGGACAAGTTATTGGCTTGCTGCGAACCGCCGGCCAATGCCGACCTAGGTAAGATCGTGTCACCCAAGCGCACCGTCACCATGTGAACGGGCACGCCGAGCGCATCGGCGGCGGTCTGAGCAAGGATGGTGTACGTGCCGGTGCCAATATCGGTACCGGCACTGAGTACCTCAATCTGGCCAGAAGCATGAAACACGATCTTTGCTTCACTTGCGGTTCGGAGCATTGGATAGGCGCCGGCAGCCATGCCGTAGCCGATCAATTCGCGGCCTTCACGCATGGAGCGCACGCGTGGATTCCGGTCCCACCAGCCAATTTCCTTGGCGCCGGCAGCATAGGCTTCGCGCAATTGGCGCGTGGACCATGGCAGCTTGCTGCTGGGGTCGATGTCGGCCCAGTTGGCGAGACGTAGCGTGACTGGATCCATGTTGAGTGCATACGCCAGTTCGTCCATCGCGCTCTCCAGTGCGTAGGAACTGGGGTTTTCACCGGGGCCGCGTTTCCAGCCTGGCTGCGCGGTGTGGACCGGCAGGATGTTCAGGCGCGACGAAAAGTTCGGTGTGGCGTACATGATTTTCGTCACGTTGCTGGACGCCTCGACATGGACTTCATCGATGGCCGTTTCATTCCATCCTTCGTGCACGATCGATACGATCTTGCCGTCTTTCGTCGCACCGATGGCGAGAGTCTGGCGCGTGGCCGGGCGGCCCCCGAGTCCTGTAAAAGTCTGCGGACGGGTCAACGAAACCTTGACAGGGCGCCCCAACTGACGGGAGGCGGCGCAAGCAAGGCCCACGTGCGGGTGCGCACCAATTTTCGATCCGAACCCGCCTCCCACATAAGGAGAAATGATACGGACATCATCGATGGGAATCCCGAGCCACTCGGAGACGACGCTGCGGGCGCCACCTACCCACTGGCTTGGCTCCCAGACGGTGATCTTTCCGTCTGCCCATGATGCGATGCAGGCATGCGGCTCGAGAGGAACGTTGTATTCACGGGTAGTGGTGTACGTCACATCGACCTTGACGGCGGCGCTGGCCATCGCAGTGGCGGCGTCACCCCATTTGGCGTCCATGGCCTCGACAGGCTGTGCTTTCGCTTTTGTGTCATTAATGTCGATGATCGCAGCAGCCTCTTCGTACTTAACGCGCAGCGTGCTGGCGGCGTGCGTCGCAGCTTCGAACGTTTCAGCTACGACGAGCGCGATATGCATGCCGTTGAATCGAACGATATCGTCCTGGAGTGGCGTGAATTCTTCCGTGGCGCCGCCCCCCTTGCTGTAGATGGTTGGTTTGTTGAGTTTTAGGGCATTCTGCGGGGTGTACACGGCAATTACACCCGGCATGGCCAATGCTTCTGCGGTGTCGATATTGACGATCCGCCCTGCAGGACGCGTAGACTGGACAGTGACGCCATAAGCGAGTTTGTCGAGCTGTTGCTCGATGGCGTAACGGGCATGGCCGGATACCTTCAGCGCCCCCTCTGCGCGCGACACAGGTGCACCCAGCGCCGGGCCGGCAGTCACTGCCGGGGCGCGGACGCCAGCAGTCTGGGCCGGAAGAGGTGCGCCAGTCACTGAGCCGGCTGCCACACCGACGCCGACACCGACACCGAGCTTCAGGAAATCGCGCCGATCGGCGTTGTTGTCGAGATATTCATTCATACGATTCCTCCAGCTTTCATCAGTGCACGCGCGACCACTTTTGGCGCGAGCGCGATTTTGAACGTGTTGTGGCCATGCGACCGGGCGCCACTCACCGCGCCTGCAGCAGCCAGGCGCAACGTTGCTTCGTCGAGGGTTTTGCCGCGTAAGGCGGTTTCGACCGTACGCAGCCTCCAGGGTTTGGTGGCAACACCGCCCATGGCAATGCGCACGTCACGGATCGTGCGGCCGTCGGCTTCGAGTTCAATGCCGACCGCGGCGCTGGCTGCCGCGAATTCGTAGGATGCGCGGTCCCGGACTTTCAGATAATGCGAGCGCTGCAAGGCGGCCGAACGCGGAATCTCGACGCCAACGATTATTTCGCCTGGAAGCAAGCTGTTTTCCCGCTGCGGCGTTCCACCCGGCAGCAAGAAAAAACTGTCGGCGGCAATGATGCGCTCAGTTTGGCCACGGACGATGATATTCCCGTCGAACGCCACGAGCGCCACGGCGAAGTCGCCTGGGTAGACGGCGATACAGTGCGCACTGGTGCCTAGAACGGCATGGTTGCGATTGATGCCTTCGAGCGCGGCGCAGCCACTGCCAGGCGTACGCTTGTTGCAGTTCGGGTAAGCGCCAGGATCGCGAAAATAGGTGCAGCGGGTTCGCTGCAGCAGGTTGCCACCAATTGTTGCCATATTGCGCAACTGGGCCGAGGCAGCACGCCACAGGCTTTCCGAGAATGCCGGCGCTGCTTCCTTGATGCCCGCATGATCGGCAACCTTGCTCATCTTTGCAAGCGCGCCAATCCTGATGCGTGTAGCCGACACCGTGATCGTATCAAGGCCGGGCAGGCGGGTAATGTCGACGACGCGGGTGGGGTGCTCGACATTCAGTTTCATCAGGTCGATAAGAGTGGTACCGCCGGCCAAGAAACGTGTCCCTGGTTGGGCAGCTTCGGCAAGCGCGGACTCAACAGCGTCGGCGCGCAGGTAATCGAAATGGTTCAAAGCGATACCTCCTTTTTCAGCCGGCTCGCTGCATCGCGTACTGCCGCAACGATGTGGGGATAGGCGCCGCAACGACAGATATTCCCGCTCATGTATTCACGAATTTCGTCATCGCTGCCCGCATGTCCTTCACGAATACAGGAGACGGCCGACATGATCTGGCCTGGTGTGCAATAGCCACACTGGAAAGCATCGTGTTCGATGAAAGCCGCTTGCACAACGTGCAGCACGCCGTCAGCAGACGCCAACCCCTCGATGGTCTGGATCCGACGGCCTGACGCCTGTGCAGCCAATGTCAGGCAACTCAGGATGCGCTCGCCGTCGACGTGCACCGTACAGGCGCCGCACTGGCCGTGATCGCACCCTTTTTTTGTGCCCGTCAGGCTTGCATGTTCACGCAGAGCGTCGAGCAGCGTCGTTCGGGGGTCTAGCTTCAGGTCGTGGCGCGCGCCGTTGACACTAAGCGATATAGGGTAGACGGATGGCATAGCTTTCCTCTTAAACACAGCGATGGATAGTGAATCTCTAACTTCATTGATTCATACTATCTGTGGTGTCAAGGAAAGATAAGAGAGCAATATTGGCATGTACTTAGAAGGAGATTTTATTAATCCTTTAACTTGGCTTCAGGTAGGTACGCCAGCTGCGCAGTGCCGAAAGTACCAGGGCAAACGCCGGAGAATGCTGACGCCGGCTCGGATAGTAGAGATGGTACGCAGGACGAGGTGGCGACCAGTCGGCCAGGACCCTGGTCAGGGCGCCCTGATCGATTTCATTTTGCACCTGATCCAACGGAACATAGGCCAGCCCCATGCCATCCAATGCCGCCTGCTTCATCATCGAGAGTGTATTGAACGTTGCACGGCCGTCAATACGCACCTTCAACTCGCGCGCGTCCTTCGAGAATTCCCACGTGTAAAAGCCGCCGGTGGAAGGTAGCCGTAATCTTAGACAGCTGTGCTCCATGAGGTCATGTGGCACCACAGGCAATTCTTTACCATCAAAGTAAGTCGGAGACCCGACTACTGCGAACCGGAAACTATCGGCAAGCGCAACCGATATCATGTCTTGAGCGACCTGCTCGCCGAGCCGCACACCGGCATCGAAACGATCCGCAACGATATCTTTGAGTGCGTAATCGCTGATGATTTCAACATTGATTTCCGGATTGTTCAGTAAGACCGGCACGAGCCTTGGCCACAAGATCGTTTCGGCGGCATGTTCGACAGCGGTAATTCTTACCGTGCCAGCGGGCTTGTCGCGCATTGCGCTGAGGCCGGCAATCTCGCATTCGATTTCCGCGAAATGCGGCGCGATACGCGTCATCAGCCGCTCACCTGCCTCGGTCAACGCAACACTGCGCGTGGTGCGCGTCAGCAGGCGAACACCGAGGCGGGCCTCCAACGTCTTGACCGTATAGCTCAACGCGGATTGGGAGACACCTAGCTGAGCTGCAGCCTTGGTAAAATTGCGTACACTTGCAACGGCAATGAACGCCAAGTAATCATTCAAGTTTTGGTCGCGCATTCAGAAACTCTCTTTCTAGGTTCATACGAATAATACCGCCTAGAAAATAATCCTGACGCCAACCAGCGCGATTTATACACTTGTGTGGATCCTGGTCAGCAGCGCCGCGTGACGCGCTGGGAGCACCAGGACGGGCTCGACGATATGCAGGTGCAGCTTAAACAGCGTCCGATGCCATGCAGATCCGCCGTTGCACGGTCGGGCATTCATTCGGGATCATCAAGTCCTGGATGGGGGGCCACGCACTTTCTGACAAAAGGGCTTGAGCGCGTGAAGACCGAAATGAGCCTGCACGTGCTCGCTTACAACGTCAAACGGTTGATAACGCTGTTTGGGGTCACTGGCATGATGGAAGCGATCAGGGCATATGCCCTTTTGCTGGCTCTGCAGCGCGTTTTTGGAGCGAGTACCTTGCTGATCCGATCGATATCTCAGAGAACGCGACGCCGCTCCCTACGCACCTCGAATAGCCTCACAACATACATCGGCGGGTGCAATTCCGCTGCAAAGGCTTGCTTCGAAGTTTTTACACAGCCTGGGTCGATAGCGGACGTACACGGCCGTAGTTTGGCAGCTAAGATGGCGACCGTGTTCCCAGACGGACTGATGCCATGGCCCAAGCACTTCTCCCGAAGACCTTTGGTCGCTTGTAGCAGCTCATCTTCCTAACTATGTCAGATCTCCGAAAGGCGGACGGCCACGTATCAACGATCGCGCGACCCTAACTGGCATCCTGTTTGTGCTTAAGACCGGCATACCGTGGGAATATCTGCCGCGTGAACTCGGCTGCGGCAGTGGCATGACTTGTTGGCGCGGGCTTCACGAATGGATGGAAGCTGGCGTTTGGCAGCGCATCCATGAGGCGGTCCTCCAACGGCTGCGCGAACATGACCAGATCATGTGGGATCGAGCTTGCGTTGACGCTGCCAGTGTACCGGCCCCTGCAGGTGGGGAGCATACGGGCCGAAATCCGACCGATCGTGGCAAGCTCGGCTGCAAACATCATCTGCTCGTGGATCAACGTGGGTTGCCGCTGGTAGCTAAGATCTCGGGCGCCCAGGTGCACGACTCGCGTTTCCTTATTCCACTCGTCGAAGCCATCCCAGCGGTAAAAGGTCTTTCCGGTCGTGCGCGCAAACGTCCAGGTAAGCTGCACGCCGATCGAGCGTACGCGTCACGAGCACATCGCGTTTGGCTGCGCCGACGAGGCATTGCAGCACGTATCGCGCGGTACGGCGTGGGGCCGCGTGAAAGGCTTGGCCGATGGCGTTGGGTCGTTGAGCGCACCTTGGGATGGCTGCACCGTTTTCGCAGATTGCGCATTCGGCACGAGCGGCGAGCGGACATCCATCGGGCATTTCTTTCGATTGCCTGCTCGCTCATCTGTTGACGGCATGTCGAACGGTTTTGTTAGGCGCTCTTAAACACGTGTCACCTTCGCTATCGGCTGATTAGTCAGTAATCGGACGGCAACTTTCTCCAAAGCGGGTCTTTCTGAATATCCTTGATCGCTTTCTTCACTTGACGCTTCCATGGGTCTGGAATCGAATCGACCTCGCGCTCGATCGAGGAGATCGCGGATGATCCGCTATCCTGTTTTGCGATGTTCCTGATAATCCGGTCAGCATCTCCGGCGCGTGCTGCTGCCAGCGCGATGTCTCTGGGGCGCCAGTTCGAGTTAAGGAGCGCCCGTGCGAGCTCACGTCGTGCGACCTTACAGCGGTCCCAATCCATGAATAGGAACATATACGAAAGGTAATCCGGAATCCTCTCCTTCTGGAGTTCGCGGTACACAGAAGGGAATGCGGCAGCGACAATTGGAGATGCGGCTTCGGACTTAGCGTTGGCCACGAGAGACAGCAGTTTTGCCGACGCGAGGCGGAAGCCGTGGTGATCGACTGGATCGGAATCCCACAGCAAGCGACCGACGGCCTCGCTGCCCCCATAGGATAGGTCGAAGGCCCCCCTGCCGACGATCGTGTTGGCAAGTGCCACCGGGTTCTTGAGGAAGATATCGCGCACTGTTGATTGTGACCTGTCAAACAGTCCTAGATTGCTGCTCGCCAAGTCCGCCCGCACTTCTCGACCGGCACCTATCGATAGGATGCGAATGCCATCCAGCTGCGCACCAGCACGGTTAAGTAGCGTCGAAACGATCTGTTCGCGCCCGGTTCCAAAGTCTTCAGGCAGCGCTGCCTCTAACCCCGAAACAGCAATAAACCCGGCTCTTGGACCATCAATGCTGGATAGAACCCGCATAACGAGTGCTACATGGCTCGCTGGCCGTAACGGAACATATTCGACGATGCGCGCGATCACTTCAGTAGCAGAGGGAAGCTCCTCAATGGAACCAAGCACCCCATCAAGCATACCCGGCAGTCCGAAAATTGCACATAGCTGCTGCTTAGATGCACTGGCAAGCACGTCTATGAGCAGTGTTGAGCGCCGCACATCCGTGCTATCCATTACCTCTAGAATCCAGCGGACGTCTGCGGGGTTCGGCCCAAGAAGCTTGCGTAGCATCGCGTTCGATGCTAGCGACTGGCGTGCCTTCACCACCACTTCGCGCAAGGTAGCTGTTTCGCCCTCTCGCTGAGCTGCATCTACGAGCACGTCATTCAGTGACGTAGCTGTGAGGTCGTTGGCGTTCTTTAAGCGCTCTGCTTCAATCGCGATTACTGCGGCAGTTGCATTTTCCAGCAAAACAGTGAAAAGGCCTGCATGCCGGTCGCTGACAAGGTGAGGCAGAATGCGCTTGCCTGCTATTGCGGCCTCATCCTCGGTAGCGAAGGCGACGCTTGCAGCAAGTGCAGGTTCGATGCCATATTCTCCCTCTAGTAATCGCAAGGTCAGTTCTGGCGCGGACAACACCGTGCGGAGAAGTACATCTCCTGGGAGGGTAGAAAGGCTTCTCGCTGCGGGATCAAACGCATCGCTTTTGGCAATGCCTGTAGCCATATCCTCAAGAAAGTACTCGCCACCGTTTTTCAGTATCTGCGGCACTGCCTCCACTGCATTAACTGGATGCCGTTGCGCAAGCGACATCGTCGATAAGCTTACAGACCGGATTAATAACAAACGCGAGTCCGCCTCGCCAAGTTTCGTAATCAGCACCTGGAGGAACCGCCAAGCTTCAGACGGCGGCATGGTCGATGCTGCGGTTGTCGCTGCCTGCGCTAGAACCGGCGCAAGTGCGGCAACGAGCCCAGCCCTGCGTGACTTCCTCGTATTCGCAATGTCGAGCAGCCCAAGCGCGGCGTGTGGTTCCGTTGATACCTTGGAGGCAAGCTCACTCCAAAGCAGCGACAGGCGGAGCGATTCCTCGTTCCCCTTATCATCTCTCGCCATCTCGCCGAACGCATCGAGCGCCGAAAGCGATGGATATGGAGCACGGAAAACCTCATCCGCGATCTTTAAGGACCATCTATGACGTGACGGGCTCGCCTTCGTGCCATCGACGCGCCGCCCCTTCCAGTCGGAAAACCGAGACCTTGCGTCAACTGGTGCGAATACGAGGTCGAAGCTCTTTTTAGCGATCGTCCGCGGAGCGTTACAAAATGTTGACAATGTAAAACGGCGACGCATGGACGGCCAGATCGCGGTCAGAAGCCGAAGCGCGATGAGCTCCGCCACTTTGGAGCCGAACACTGCCACCGGCACCGGATCCTCAAGAAACAGCGCCTCCAAAAGCTCGGCGCCGACGGTCTCCACGGGAGGAGACGGCTTAGTGCGGCCCAGTTCGATCGATAGCTTCTTCGACTTCTGGATCGGTCCAGCCTCGGTGGCAAATGCGACGAGCGCGAACGGATCCGCGATAATGCTCCATTCCGCCATTGGGATCAGTAGGGAGCGTGTGCGGACACAACCAGCACGAGGCGCTTCACGATCATGCCAAGTTCTAGCGACCACATAGTGCGATCCGCTCGGCAGCGGATAACACGTGATGTAAGGTGGGATTTTCTCGCTCGGCGCAATGGGACCGGCAATGTCCGACAAGCGATCGATGAGATCCTGATCCCGCGGAGGCAACGTGATGGATCCGGACAGCAGTTCATGCCCGTGATTATATCCATGCAACTGCTGATCAATGATCATTTGCCTACCCTCAATTTCCGAGCGCCCAAGCAATTGGTAGCGTCACATCCGGGTCTTCTACGACGACGCCGTTCCGTACGACCGCCGCGTAGCCGACTTCCGACAGGTCGCGCCTCTTGAGCGAATCCCTGAACGGCTTGTTGGCAGGACCTCGCAGATTGCCTCCGACGATTGACATACCGAAAACCTCGACTTCAAGTCGCCCAGGTGTCTTCAGTCTGCCCGCGAACATCGGGAACTGGTCTTCAAGGTAGCGCATAGGACCGGCAGCCTTCGCACCGACATCAAGCATGTCCCATGCGCTTACCACAACGGCCAAACGGGGCCTCTCCCTGTTAGGCCTGTCTGCAAGCGTGAGCGTGAGGTAGCGGAAGAGCTCGCAGAACCCTACCTGCGCAGGGAGGTCGTCCTTTCCGCCTATGACTTTCTCGGTTTCCTGCTCTTGTGCAGAGGCATTCTGGTCGACTGCGTCTACAGCGTCGCTACCTAGATATCGGGCTTGATGATCGGCACGCGGCGTTACGGGTTGCCGGACGGTGCCTGCCGGACTGACATGCGAGGCGGCAGACGCCGAGATCGGGTTCCCATCCTCGTCCTCGTCCTCCCCATACTCGTCTTCCTCCTCGTCGTCGTCCTCATCACTGTGCCGAATGAGGTGGTCGCGTGCGGTAACCCAGTCCATTGGCTGGAGGTTCAATTTCGAGTGGGCTCGCACAAAGAGGATCGCTGACGACGACGCCGTAAGTGCGTTCATCCATTCTTGGGGGAGCTCATATGAATTGATTGCGCGCCGCCAGAGTTCGCCAGTAATATCGGGGACGGTGATTACTCGTTCTGGTCCTGTCCCTTCGTTCCCACGTACCTTCACAATAAAATCGCGGCGTCCGCTCTCGTCCATGTTGCGCTCTGATCTCGGTGCGAACCTGCGGTCGAGCAGGTGCTGGACTGCATCGTTTACGTACTCGATGTTCGCCGGGAGCTTCGGCGCGCGCAGCTGCCCCTTCTTTGCCATGAAGGCGAGCCACAGCCGGGCAATGTAGTTGGTCTTGCCGGAAGCCGGTCCGCCAACCAGCATGATCGATCCTGTGCTCATGGTTTCCTCCGAAACGCGGCCAACCGCCTATCACAATTATCGTAATGGGTCTCGGGCCAGAATTCAGGTTGGCTTGGCTTAGCCGCAAGCGAATCCGCAAAAAGCTTGGGTATGCCGTATCCAGGATCCATGTGCTCGTTCCACGAAAAGGAGGCGATGGGTGCGATATCTACATCGAAGCGGAACCCGGCTCCGCAGCGGGCGAGAAGATCGGCCTCTTCCTGTGGAAATGGCTGGTTATCCTGCCAAGTCGGCACGATGATGATCCGGGGGCGGCTTTCGAGAAGATCAGCCAAACGCTCGATCAGGAGGGTCGCGCGGTAGCGCGCGTTAGCGACCCGGGCATCGTCCACGAACTGCCGCCCGTCGACCATCAGCCAGATCACGCTTGCTGCGCCCAGGAACTTTAGCCGGTCTCCGTCGGTACGATCGATTAATGCACGAGACCATTCTCCCGGGAGGTCGGGCAGCAAGATGTCGAAGAGATGGCCGTCAGCGTCACGGCGTAGCCGCAAATGTAAAAACCCAGCCTCACGGTCGTTCGACAGCGTCGTGTGGCTCGTAATGTGCTCAGGGGGATCGCCCTTGTTCCAGGCCCTGCTTGCCCTAGCGATTTCCTCGAATGCACGGAGTGTATCGCTGTCCGCATAGGAGAAACCCTCGAACTGATCTTGACCGAGCATCAGGTAAGCACTGACCAGTGCCGCTGTCTTGCCCGCTCCCGCAAGTCCGACTATGCCGACGAGGCAGGTCGGCCGTTCTTCCATCATGGCATTAGCCTGCGAGATCCCAAGCGTGCGGCTTGGTGGGAAGGTCGGGAGGTCTTCATCGGGCGCCGACAGGACCGCGCCCGCAAGCCCAGGTTCGATGCTGACCACTGCCTCGTAACCGATATTTTCGGCCTCATCCGGCGATTCGCTCTGCAGCTCAAAGTTATCGCTGCCACCGGTGATAAGACGATACTGGCATTCCTCAGGCAGATTACCAACAACGCATGATTCGGTCGCGTTAAACGTGCAGTTCGCGTTCTTACAAGGCCCGCGCATCAGGTGGCTCCAGCAAACTGGTTTTCCATTACCACGATTGAGGCTTCGAGCAGCGCGCGCGCTCCCCAGCCTCGAGCGTCGAGCTCGACTGCGGTAGCGGGCTGATGTTCGTTACCGATGAGTGAGGAGATGAGAGGAAAAACCAATGGGGAGTCCGCTGTCCAGCCATGGACGTATGCCTCACTAAGCTTCGCGCGCGAATCTGCAAGTAAACTTATCAAGGCCGCAAGTGACATACTCTGGGAAGCGCCGACTTGGCGGAGGATGGCATGGCGGAGGCCATCGCTGGGCAGGCGGCACAACATTGTGGCGCCTTCCAAGCCGCTTGCTATTGCACGGGTAAAGGGCTCTCGATCGGCCAATGCGCATTCGAGTATGTCACTGTAGTCCGCGATTGCCCACCATAGGAAGTTGACTTCCTCGTGGTCTAGCTCCTGATTGGTCTTCAACGCTGCGATAACGGGCGCAGTCGCCTTCCTGTAGACAGTATTCGCGCGGGTGCCGGCAGGTTCAATCTCTGGAAGACTGAGCGTCCCGACATCGGGTACGTGCACTCGCTTACGAGCGGCCTTGGCAACTTGGGCAACCCGTGCACGGCAGACCTCGATGAGATCTTGCCTTAATTCCTCAAGCTTTGCATGCCCGCACTGGTCCTGCAGGGTCAGCGCGGACCAGAGTGACGCTGCAAACGCATCTGCCGTAGTCCAGCCACGGCCGTCGGCGACTGTTCCCTTCACGATAGCAATTACCGCAACAGCTAGGCACACCTGCGCTTGAAGTTCCTTGCCCTTGAGGACGAAAGCCGCACTTTCGTCACTAATGGACTTCTCGATTTGCTTGGCGAGGTTCTCGGGGAGCTGCGCGCCGCTAAATCCGCCGGCAACCGTCGCAGCGAGCGCAATCGCCTCCCGCGTCGAAATGACTGCGAGTTGCGCCCGGAGCGTCTCCACTGCCTTGTTACGGTCCAGGACATCCTGGTTGGTCGGATCCGCCCAGATGATCTGGGCATATTTAGCCATAGCGCTCATGCTTCAGTGTTCTCCTTTTGTGACTTGGCCGCTTCGAGAAGCTGCTTGATCTTATCGGCCTTTTCTTGACGAATAGCACGCCGGAAGAGGCGCCGCTCCATCGCATGGTCCATCCTGCCCTTGATCTGGGCAACGACACCGAAATCTACAAACGCCTTCAGGCGGTCGCCCTGCGAAAGCTCTTGAAAGAAGCGCAGCTGCAGGTCACGGAATTCCTGCGAAGGCTCTACTTCGACAGCATCGACGTCAGTCATGCCGACATCTCCGGCTATGGCCAGCCCGATGCCACGATGCTCAACTTCCGCCAATTGGCTATCTGTCGCTGTCAGCGGCTCTTCGACGAGCGCTCCAGCCGCCGCGGTCAATTCCTCGGGACCTGATACCTTTGGAGCCCTTTGGAAATTGGGCGACCCGAGAACTTGGCGCTCTTCCCTGCCATTCATGTACTCGTCGTCCCGACGGAAGCGGGCAACGGTTCCATCCCAGGTCCGGGGATTCACGGATACAGCGAGAGAATCGCTCGTTTCATCCCACTCGAATGCAAGTATGTTGTATTTGTACGTGTACTTGCCGTCAATCTTGTCCGGCGCAGTGGCGCCAGCCGCAAGCATCATTACCTGACAGCCGTCCTCGACATCAACGATCTCCAGATTGGGGAAGTGCTCATGGCCTGAGATGAACACCCGTGCGCGCCCGCGAAGGTAACCGCGCGCCTTCGCCGAATCCTGGAACCAGTCGAGCGGATGATGTGACAGCACGATGATTTCCACGCCCGGTTCATAAGGAAACAAACGTTGACGCTTGCCCAGAATCAGCTTGCCCTGCTCCATCCTGGTGGAACAGATGAGGGCGGAGTTAAGCCGAACAAACCGGATCGCCCGTCCTGGCGCCAGATCCATTGTGGCGCTCGTTGAGATGCCACCATTAAGGTCCAGTTCGCAGCGATAGTCGAGCGCAAAGCCCTTATACGCGTCGAACCGCTCGTACAGGACCTTGCAGTCGTCCTCATTGTCCAGGTGCTTGTCGAGCCACTCGTCGCCTCCCTCCCTAATAGAAAAGAGAACGCTGTCGATCGTGTTCGTGATCTTGGCTCGGTCAATGTCGTGATTTCCAGGGACTAACTGAACATCGGTCCGCTCGCACCCGATGGCATCCGTTAGCTCGGCGAGCCACTCGGCCGCCAAAGCATATTCTTTTTCTTGCCCCGAATAAGCAATGTCGCCGGTCACGATCACACCGTGCGCGTTGCCGTAGAGCTTGCGTACCTCCGCGTGCGCATCCTCGATCAAGCGCTTCTTAGCGTCCGCATTCTCAGCATTAGTGCCCCCATCCTTTTCCTGGCCAAAATGGATGTCCGACAGATGTACGAAAACCGCCTTCAAATTGCCCCCCTAGAGAGCCAAATTGCTTATTTTACCTTTAGAACTGCGCGCTCTGTTGTGTTAACGACTAATGCCAGCAGGAATTACATGATGGATGCCTCGTTTTTGAACAGCGTTCTAGATAGCTTACGTGCCAAGTACGCTCGCTCCTTCTAGGGAAACCTGATATCGGAGAATCGACCGAACCTACTGGCCAAGCGGTCAGTTATTAATAGGAGCTAGACGGGAGAATGGAGTCAGATCGAAAACTGCACCTTTGGGCGCATGCTCCTGAAGTAGTTGCTGCTTAGCCTTTTTAATCCAGCCCACAAACGCAGCTAGTCGTGACATTTTGCGAGTTTTTTCAGCCCAGCAAGATGTTATGCTGCCCTTTACGGCCGGCTTAGCCAAGAGTAGAAATTGCCGATCATCGAAGAGGTCCATGATTCGCTTCGACGCCGCATTTGCGCAACGGATTCACGAATCGCAGGGATAATGAGATGAGCACGCATAAGACTGACACTTCGCGGGGAGCGTTGTGGCACCGCTGGGATCCGCACATCCATGCCCCGGGCACGGCAATGAATGACCAGTATTCCGGCACCGATCCCTGGGCCGAGTTCATCTCCCAGGCAGACAAACAGGACCCGCCGATCCGGGTGCTTGGCATCACAGACTACTTCCTCATCGATACGTACGAGAAGGCTCTCCACGCGAAGGCGGCGGGCAACCTACCAAGTGTGGAGTTGCTATTCCCAAATGTTGAAGTCCGCCTTTCCCTAGGCACTGGGAGCAACTCAGCAATCAATGCGCATCTGCTATTTTCTCCAGACGATAAGGACCACGTCGAACGTATTCGGCGCCTAATGGCCGGTTTCAAGTTCCGCTATCAGAAAGACGAGTTCCGTTGCGAGCGGTCGGAGCTGATCCGGCTCGGACGCGCCCACAACTCGTCGATTTTCGATGACGGACCTGCGTTGACCGCCGGAGTGAACCAGTTCAAGATCGACTTCGAGGTCCTGCGCGAGACCTGGGAGACGAACGACTGGTTCCGTAGCAACTGCCTGGTGGCGGTGGCTGCCGGCGAGCGTGACGGCACATCCGGTCTACGCGACGCCGATAGCTCATTTGCCGCGTTGCGGACTAACATCGAAGCTTTTGCGCACATCATCTTCAGCGGCAACCCCAAGCAGGCGGCGTTCTATGCAGGTAAGGGTACGGCGACGCTAGAGGAACTGAGCACGAAGTGGGGCGGTGCGAAGCCATGTTTGCACGGCTCAGACGCGCACGACCACGCCAAAGTGGGCAAGCCGGCAATGGACCGGTTCTGCTGGCTAAAGGGCGCGCCGACGTTTGAGACGCTGCGCCAAGCCTGCATGAACCCCGACGGCCGCGCGTATATTGGCAAGGAGCCCCCCTGCGGGGCACTGCCCAGCAACACAGTCCGCACGGTGTCGGTTAGCAACGCGCCTTGGATGTCGCCGTCGTCTATTGAGTTAAATCCGGGCCTAATTGCCATTATCGGCGCGCGCGGCTCTGGCAAGACGGCGCTAGCGGACTTCATTGCTATGGGCGGCTATGGGGTCCAAGCGCACTTGAGCGACAAGTCATTCCTGCGCCGGGCTGCCGACCACCTCCAGCAATCCGAGGCAAAGCTGACGTGGGAGTCAGGCGAAATTACGTCCAACTCGTTCGCCGGGATGGCGGCTGAGGACCTCTGGGACGTGCCGCACGTGCAATATCTGTCCCAGCAGTTCGTCGATCAGTTGTGCTCGTCTGAAGGGTTGGAGGACCCGTTAGTCCGTGAAATCGAACGCGTGGTTTTCGACGCGCACGGTGAAGGAGATCGCTTGAACGCGACCTCGTTCGAAGAGCTCTTAAGCATTCGCCTGGAAGGCGCACGCACGGCCCGGAATCGTCAAGCGGAGGCCATCTCCCGGGCGTCGGAAGCAATGACGACCGAGCAAGCTCGGAAAGATGGCCTCGCGGCGCTGAACAAGCAGCGCGAAGAAAAGGTCAAGGTGATCCAGAAGGATGACACCGACATGAAGGCGCTGTTGCCCAAAGGCGATGCCGAACGGGCCCTGCGCTATGACACGATGTCCAAAGCCATCGAAGCCAAGCGGGCACTAGTCCTTAAAGCCAAGGTCCGATTTGAGGCGCTCCAGCACCTAGCGGCGGACATCAAGAACTTGCGCGAGCGGGAGCTGCCCGACATGTTAGAGGCCTTGAAGGCGAACCGCGATGAGGCCGAACTGGAACCTGCCGACTGGGCCAAGTTTGGGCTGGTATTCGCCGGGGATGTGGATGAAACCCTCAACCGCTCCCAGCAGGCGACACTAGAGCTAATGCGCACGTTGGAGGGCAACCGCGTTACTGAGGTGTCGGTAGCGCAAGCCGATGCGACCGTGCCGCTCATCGCCGCGAGTGATGACCTGTCCAAACACCCCTTGCTCCTGCTAGAACGCGAACTAGCGCGGCTACGCCAGCTTGTGGGGATGGACGCTCAAAACTCTCGGCGCTTCAAGGCCATTAGCGACCGGGTTGCCACGGCCAAAGTCGCGATGACAAAGCTCGACGCCGAGATCGCAAAGGGACGGGGTGCGGAAGCGCGCATCCAGACACTGCGCCAGCAGCGCCGCGACGCCTATGTCGGCGTGTTTCAGGCGGTACTAGACGAGGAGCGTGCGCTTACGGAGCTGTACCAACCACTGAAGGCAGAAATTGCGCAAGCGCAGGGCTCACTCGTCAAGCTGTCCTTCACCGTACGGCGCAACGTAGACCTCGCTGCTTGGTGTGCGACCGGCGAGGCGCTCCTGGACCTCCGCGCTGCTGGCGCATTCAAAGGCAGGGGCAGCCTCCGGGAGGTCACTGAGGCGTCGTTGCTCGATGCGTGGCGCACAGGCAACGCGGTCATAGCTGGCGAGGCGCTGCAGCAATTCGTGAGTAATTACACCGCAGACCTGCGCAAGCATCGCCCTGAGGACATGGAGGCCAAGGAATGGGCGCGGCGGGTGTCAGCCTGGCTGTTCAGCACCGACCACATCTCCATAGGCTATGGGTTGGAGTTCGACGGCGTCCCGATCGAGCGCCTCTCCCCTGGTACCCGCGGTATTGTGCTACTGCTCCTATACCTCGCAGTCGATGCGCAGGATGACCGACCGCTGATTATCGACCAGCCGGAGGAGAACCTCGATCCTCAGTCGGTCTACGACGAGCTTGTCGTAGAGTTCCAGCGGGCGAAGTTGCGCCGGCAAGTGATCATCGTCACCCACAACGCGAATTTAGTCGTCAACACCGACGCTGACCAAGTCATCGTAGCCCGTTGCGGTAGTCATGAACGCGGGAGCCTGCCGCGAATAACCTACATCTCCGGTGGACTGGAGGAGCCAGCTATACGCGAAGCAGTGTGCGCCATCTTAGAGGGCGGCAAGCGTGCTTTCCAGGAACGGGCTAAGAGGCTGCGCGTCACGGTGTGAGACGAAAAGGCCTGCAGTGTGGCGCGTGGCGAGCACCTAGGTGAGTGCGCACTGGCCGCTCAATTGATGTGTACATTCGAACGGAACTTAGATTCAGAGCCAATCGGCATCTTCATCCTGCTGTATGAAATGATTCTTTTATCTTGATAACTTGACTACGTTGGCCTGTAGAACTCCTGTTAGCGTCGACTGGCCAGGATCGTTGCTATAACGTGATCGTGAAGCAGTTGGACGTCTGAATCCTTCAAAAATTTATGTTGTTCAAATTTCAACACATAAGTCGATAGCAGACGTTCAGCCCGTGCAGCTAGGCTAAACGCCTGTCCAACGTCCGCAACTGGTCAAGAGCTCGATCCAGCCGCTCGGCCACTCTGCGCTAGCTTGTCTAAAGTTTAATGTTTATACCTGTAACGCCAATCGATGATAGCTCTACCCTAATTCGCTCGCAGAACTCCTCGCACTCCTCCTGGGTTGTTGGCATATAGGCCAGTGCCAGCAGCGACAGCGGATGTATCCCTATTACAGTCGCTAGATCCTCAAGTTTCGAAATCGTTGGCGATTTCATTCCCCTTTCAAGACTGCTGAGGTAGGTTCGACTTGATACTTCGGAAAAGTCCTCTTGTGTGAGTCCACGAGCTTTCCGTGCCCGTTGAAGACCGGCACCGAAACGTTCTTGTAAGCGCATAAATTTTCCGTGCAAAATGCACGATGTACGCACGGCGAACACTTTAGGACTACAATCTATAGTGTTCATTTGATGCAAGGGAGTTGAAGTGCTTACAACTCAGCAGGAGCATGAGCTCCCGATGTTCCCGTTCGCAACGGGTGTTGGCGTCACTACGTGGCGCGCAGTTACCGTTCATTCTGGTATGCCCTATATCTTCGTGCACTACGCCATCAAACAAGGGAGGGGCGGTCTATCGCAAACTACGATCTTTTGGCGATACGAGGATGTACTTGGATTCTGCCGCGGAATAAATAGCGATAAGAAGCGCAAAGTTCTCAGCGTTTTCATGCTTGTGCCTCCGCCGCATGAGCACTCTCAAGGGTGGACTTTTATTCCAGTCGCAGAAATACTAGTCAGAAAATTTGAAGGTGACGAGGAAGAGGATCACCTCCCTATTTTCGTAACAGTCGGCGGTGAAATTTTTAGAGGTCTGGGATTTGTTTCAGTTGATGATCTTACGTCCTACGACGAGCTCAAGAATTTGGAGCGAGTTTTTAGGGCCAACTTGGACCTGTCCTTATGAGATTGTTCTAAAGGTATGGAACGGGATGGACTACGCAAATTCCTTATGTAGCCACGGGAGCCGTGATCTCGGTCCGGCGTACTCATCAAGTCGATCACCTTGACATCACTGTACAGTTGCCGGAATGGTTTGAGCTCATGAGCCCAAGTATTCAAAAATAAGTCAAGGACGTGGCATTGCCACACTTGGCCCGGCCTGGGCGTTAGCTGACTTTATCAGACGAAAAGGCCTGCGACCGTGGTCTTGAACCTAACGATATCTACTGATAATACGTGAGCGAACATGATCAGACTAATTCGAACGGCGCATGCATCGCTCTTGGCCTCGGTGTACGCCAGTAAACCCAGATCATGAGGTACTTGAAGGTGCGGAATGAGCTTGTTGTATTTGATTGTGGTTCACCAATCTCACCTGTTCCGATTGCTACGTTCACAATAGACGCGGAAGGCGATGGACGGCTTAGGTACCTCCCTTTGTCCACTGGGACGACGGAAGTCCATGATGTTCATCCGCCATTCCTGTCACCTGATGAAGGAGAGGTCCGAGTCCCCCGTCATTTAGATGGAACGTATCCGTTTTCTGATTCGAGTCCCGGGGGTTGGGGGGCTCGGGTAATAACCTCGTTGCTGCGCCTTGACCAAGAGCGCTTACCCACCAGTGCTTTCGATTGGCTGAGGCAATCAAAAAATTTCGGTTCAGGACGGTTGGCATTTTCGCCGGATATTGACCATGTACCGGAACTGATGTCCGTAACAGCAACCCACCGAGACCTAACCCCGAAATTACTTGATACGCTCTTCAATTTCGTTGAGGCGCCGGAGGCCTCCATCGACGCCTTTACACTGGGCGTGGTACGTCCAGGCTGCGATCTCGGCGGGGTACGCCCCAAAACCCTTGTAAGCCACGAAGGACGTGAGTACATCATAAAGTTTGGCCTGCCAAACGATTGCTTCGACGTACCCATAGCCGAGTATGCTGCACTACGGTTGGCACATCTCTCAGGAGTCTCGGTACCGTCATTTGAATTGACGCACGTGGGATCTCAATCAGGGCTACTAATCGAGCGATTTGATCGTACTGAAGCTGGAGAGCGCATTCACTATTTCAGCGCTTACAGTTTGCTTAATCCTGGGCCGGTTCGACAAGATGGCACGGAATACAAAGAAGGATTTTCATACGGTGCCATTGCAGAAGCATTGCATACCTTTGGAGATCCTACGAAGGTCCAAGGACATGAACTGTTTCGGCGAATGATCGTGAACATTATGGTTGGCAATGTAGACGACCACCTGCGCAATCATGCCGTGCTGGTGACGAACGGGACGGTCGAGCTCTCGCCGGCGTTTGATATCTGCCCCCACCCGGAGGCACCTTTTCGGCCACAGAGCGTCGGAGTTGGGGCATTCGGGCGAGCAAGCACCGTTCCGAATGCACTCTCGCAATGCACCCGGTTTGCTCTTACACCGCCCGAGGCTTGGAAGATTGTCTCTGACGTAAAGGACGTCGTATCAGCCTGGCGTCAAGTCTTTACCGAGGCTGGAGCATCGAGAGCGGATCTTCGGCGGCTCACTCCCTGCTTTGCTGTTGCAGAGCAAGCCGACGCTGTCAATGTCAACCTGTCGATCAATGTTCAAACATAACCTCGCCACGTGACGGGCGAGCAAAGAATTTCGACCATATTCCATTGCATTTCGACAATTATTTGCTTTTATTTGAGCTTTAATAAAAGCAAATAAAGGGGAATGCAACCTGTGTAGAACAGAATGAACGGTCTACGAACCATTACGCCCAAAAAATTTGGTAGGTAGCACTATGGCGAACAAGTATAGTCAGCCGTAAGGCCCAACAACGCAATAAGTTAGACACCTAAATTACCGATGGTAGCCAGGGTAAGGCGGCTTAACCAATGTGGTCAGCCTTATGCTCTGTCGTGTTAAAGGTGCATCTCGGAGCCCAGCATGCGATTGTTAGTCTTGTCCGACCTTCACCTAGAGGTGTGGCGTGAGTTCGCACCTCGATTTGATACGTCTGTCAGTAAGCCAGATGTCGTTATCTTGGCCGGTGACATACATACAAAATCTCGGGCCCCCGCATGGGCTGCAGAGAAGTTCCCTGGGGTGCCTGTGCTTTACATTGCTGGCAACCATGAGTTTTACGGGGAAGCCATTGAGACGTCGGGGGAAGCAATTCGTAAAGCATGTGAGATTTACTCGAACGTACACTACCTCGACTGTGGAGAATACGCGCGATCCGGTGTCCGTTTTTTGGGTGCAACACTATGGACTGATTTTTCCCTTTTCAGCCCGGATCGCAAGTGGAGTGCTATGTTGGATGCACGAGCCGTAATGAATGACTATCAGCGCATCAGGGTAGCAACGGCGGGATACAGAAAATTGCATCCTCAGGACACAGCTCGGCTACACGCTGAACAGAAGAAGTGGCTTAGCGAAAAGCTCAACGAGCCGTTCCCGGGCCGTACCGTTGTCGTGACGCACATGGCGCCTTCGATGCGCTCCGTTGCTCCAAAATATAGTGCAGATCCTGTCTCCGCTGCGTTTGCCTCCAATCTTGAGGACTTGACGGTAAACGCCGACGTGTGGATTCACGGTCACACACACACTAGCTTCGACTATCAACTAGGTAGATGCCGTGTGGTGGCGAATCCACTTGGCTATTTAATGCGTGGTGGGGGAGCAGAGAACGAGAATTTCAACCCAAACTTCATCGTTCAGGTTGAAGATTGATGACAATGTCAAACCTAGCTTTAGCAACAAAAACGGCATGGTGCTTAGGTCACGGTCAAAATTTAACAGTCGAGTAAACGGCCAGTTGTTACTAGGAACAAAAAAAGCCATTTTCCGCTTGAAAACCTAAGCGATGAATCCGTGTCCATGCGGCTGGCTCGGTCACGCCAGCGGCAAATGCCACTGCCATGAGGCCGCCGTGCTGCGCTACCAGAGCCGTATCTCGGGGCCCCTGCTCGATCGCATCGATATCCAGTTGCCGGTCGCGGCGCTGGGGCCGGAGAGCATGGGCGCACGCGGCGACGGGGAACCGAGCAGCGTGATCGCAGTGCGGGTCGCGCAGGCACGTGCGGTGCAGGTGGCGCGCCAGGGCTGGCCCAACAGTCACCTCGGCCCGCGCGATATCGACCGCTATTGCGCGCCTGACGACGCCGGAGAACGCCTGTTGCATGCCACGGCCCGGCATCTGCACTGGTCGGCGCGTGCGTATCACCGCGTTCTTAAAGTGGCGCGTACGGTGGCCGACCTGGCTGGCAGCGAACATGTGGCAGCAGCGCATGTGGCCGAGGCGATCGGCTACCGGCGCGCGTTGCAGCGTGAGTAGTAGTGTGAATTGCAGCGTGAGTAGTAGTGTGAATTGCCGCGTGAGTAGTAGTGTGAATTGCAGCGTGAGTAGTAGCGTGAGTTGCAGGTGTTGCGTTCTGCGGCGCTGCTGTTACCATCGACGCATGCGACCCTCTATCGTGCGTGCCCTGCAGATTGTCCCGATCCTCCTGGCGGGCGCGCTGCTGGCCGGCTGCAATCCGGCCTATAA
>Ga0308157_10002395_pt1 | contig 30924 bp, 30 predicted proteins | sample PhyBR1_FD_201035 | JGI IMG/M metagenome (GOLD analysis project Ga0308157, IMG submission 201035) | Phyllosphere microbial communities from UC Gill Tract Community Farm, Albany, California, United States - DLSLB.R1 | ecosystem: Host-associated > Plants > Phyllosphere > Unclassified | place: USA...
CGGCGGCCTGGCGCTGCCGCTGGGGCTGGCGATGGGCATGAGTACCCGCGTCTATGACTGGTTCAACGTGCTGGTGCAGATGGTGCGGCCGATCCCGCCGATCGCCTACATCCCGCTGTCGATGCTGTGGTTTGGCCTGGGCAATCCGCCGGCGGTGTTCCTGATCGCGCTGGGCGCTTTCTTCCCGGTGCTGATGAATACCATCGCCGGCGTGCGCCAGGTGGACGGCATTTATATCCGTGCGGCGCGCAACCTCGGCGCTTCCGGCTATACCCTGTTTAGCCGGGTGATCCTGCCGGCGGCGGTGCCGTACATCCTGTCCGGCGTGCGGATCGGCATCGGCACCGCCTTCATCGTGGTGATCGTGGCCGAGATGGTGGCGGTCAACAACGGCCTCGGCTTCCGCATCCTGGAAGCGCGTGAATACTTCTGGTCGGACAAGATCATCGCCGGCATGATTACCATCGGCCTGATCGGCCTGGCTATCGACGTCGGCATGAACAAGCTGAATAACTATCTGCTGCGCTGGCACCGCGGACTGGAGAACTGATGAGCCACATCCTGGTTTCGCAAGTCAACAAGGTGTTCCAGACCGCCGAGCGGGAAGTGGTGGCGCTGAAGGACATCAACCTGGAAATCCCGCAAGGGCAGTTTGTCTGCCTGCTGGGACCGTCGGGCTGCGGCAAGTCGACCTTGCTGAACGCGGTGGCCGGCTTTGCGCCGCCATCGTCCGGCAGCATTACTGCCGATGGCAAGCTGGTCACCGCGCCCGGCCCGGAGCGCGGCATGGTGTTCCAGGAGTATGCGCTGTTTCCGTGGATGACGGTGGCCGAGAATGTCGCCTTCGGGCTGCAGATCAAGGGCCAGCCGAAGGCGCAGATCGCCGCCACCGTGGAGCAGTTGCTGACCATGCTGTCCTTGCAGGATTTCCGCAGCCGCTATCCGAAGGACCTGTCCGGCGGCATGCGCCAGCGGGTGGCGATCGCCCGCGTGCTGGCGCTGGATTCGCCGATCATGCTGATGGATGAGCCGTTCGGCGCGCTGGACGCGCTCACCCGGCGCAATCTGCAGGACGAATTGCTGCGCATCTGGGCCGAGCTGAAAAAGACCATCATCTTCGTCACCCACTCGATCGAGGAGGCGATTTACCTGGCCGACCGTATCGTGGTGATGACCTACCGCCCTGGCACCGTCAAGCGCGACATCCTGGTTGATCTGCCACGATTGCGCGACCCGGCCGCCGCCGAGTTCAATGCGCTGAAGCGCGAACTGGGACAGCTGGTGATGGAAGAACAGCAACGTCATCACCACGATGAGCTGCGCATGGCAGCCGTGGACTGAGGCGATGGTGTAAACTGCGGGGATGCAGATCTATTCTCTCATCGCAGCCATCGCGCTGTACATGCTGTGCGCCGCCCTGCCATCGCGCCGGGGCGGGCTGATTTCGGCCGTGACGCTGGTGGCCTGGCTGCTGCATGGACTGGGTCTGTGGGCCGAGATCGCCGGCAGCGGCGAACTGCGTTTCGGCTTTGCCGCCATGCTGTCGTCGGCGCTGTGGGTGTCGGTGGCCGCGTACTGGATAGAAAACCAGAATTTCAGCCTGGACGGCCTGCGCCGCCTGGTGATGCCAAGTGCGGCGCTGGCTGCCGCGCTACAGACTGTTTTTCCCGGCAATCTGGTGCCGCTGGGGGGCAAATCGCCGCTGTTCGGCTGGCATATCGCCATCGCCACCATGGCCTACAGCACGCTGACCATCGCCGCCTTCCATGCCGTGCTGATGGCGTTGCAGGAGTCGCGCCTGCATGCGCGCAGCGATAAAAAATCCTTTCTGTCCGGTGCGCTGGACCAGCTGCCGGCGCTGCTGACCATGGAAAAGCTGCTGTTCCGCATGATCGGTTTCGGCTTCACGCTGCTGAGCCTGACCGTGCTGTCGGGCATCGTGTTCTCCGAGCAGCTGTTTGGCCAGGCGCTGAAATGGGACCATAAATCGGTGTTTACCTTGCTGTCGTGGCTGTTGTTTGCGGCGCTGCTGGCCGGCCGCCGTTTCCGTGGCTGGCGCGGCAAGACCGCGCTGAGTTTCACGCTGGCCGGCTTTGCAACGCTGGCGCTGGCCTATGTCGGCAGCCGGTTTGTGTTTGAAGTGGTTTTACATAAGGGTTGGGCATGACGAAGCTTTTAGTATGGCTGGCATTGGCCGCGCTGGTGATCTTTGCAATCCGCAGCAAGTTCCGCCAGGCGCAAAAGCGCTACCAGGACCAGTTCCGCCAGCAGCAGCAGGCGGCGCAAGCGCAGCCGCAGCCGCAGCCGCAGCAGACTTACAAGGCGCGCGCCGCCGCCCAGGCCGCCAATGATGCTGAAGTGATGCTGCAATGTGCGCATTGCGGCGTGTTTTTCCCGGCGTCGGAAGCAGTGCAGGCCGACGGCCGTGACTATTGCAGCGCGGCGCACGCCGCCCTGCCATCGGCGTAATTTCCGCCGCGCGTCATGATCGCGCGCCTGCAAGCCCTGTCGGCCGGATCGCGCGCAACCTTCTGGCGCTCGCTGCAGACGCTGAACGCCACCCGCGTGGTGATCGCGCTGGTGCTGCTGGTTTACCTCAGTTTCGGCAGCCGCAGCCTGTACCTGGGCGGCGCCAGTTTCTACCTGCAAATCTGCCTGCTGTACCTGGCGCTGGCGATCGGCTTCGCGTTATCGGCGGTGTTCGCGCAGCGCCGCTTCGCGCTGCAACTGCTGTCGCAGATCGCCTGCGACCTGGCCATCATCTCAATGCTGTACCTGGCTGGCGGCGGCATGCGCAGCGGGCTGGCCATCCTCTACCTGTTCCCGCTGGCCGGGCTGGCCATCCTGGCGCCGCTGGTGGTGGCGCTGTTTTGCGCCTCGCTGGTGACGCTGTTCCTGCTGGGCGACAGCACCTGGCAAATCTTCCTCACCGATAGCGACCGCGATGTGATGCAGGCCGGCCTGTACGGCGCCGCCTTCCTGGCTGCCGTGCTGGTGGTCAACCGCATGGCTGCCAAGCTGATCGGCCAGGAGGAGCTGGCCAGCCAGCGCGGCGTCGAGATCAATCTGCAGCAGGCGGTCAACCGGCTGGTGATGGCGAATATCGGCGACGGCATCCTGGTGGCCGACCCGGACGGGCAGGTGTATGCAGGCAACCCGGCGGCGCAGCAGATGCTGGGGCTGGTCGGGCTGGAGATGAAATTCCGGCTATCGGCGGCGGTGGCGCTGGCGCCGCTGGCGCAGGCCTACGCCGAATGGCGCGCCGACGCCAGCCGCTCGACCGTGGTGCTGACCATCCGCCCGTTCAACGACGCCGCGCTGGAAGGCGTGACCGCCGCCTGGAGCGCGCGGCGCGAGCTGACCGCCCACCTGAAAGTGCGCTTTGCCGCCGCCGACATGGCGGGATCGGGCCTGGGCGCCGAGCGCTGCGTGATCTTCCTGCAGGACGTGACCGGCATCGAGAACCAGGCGCAGCAACTGAAACTGGCGTCGATGGGGCGGCTGACCGCCAGCATCGCGCATGAGGTGCGCAATCCGCTGGCGGCGATCGGCCATGCGACCGCGCTGCTGGCCGAGGAGATCGGCGAGCCGATGCAGCAGCGCCTGCTGACCATTGTTGGCGACAATGTGGCGCGGGTCAACCGCATGGTGGAGGACATCCTGCAGCTGTCGCGCAAGGCGCAGGCAAACAGCGAGCCGCTGGCGCTGGACGTCTTGCTGGCCGAACTGCGCGCCGAGTTCGTCGAGACGCACAGCCTGGCACCAGAGGTGGTCGGTATCACAGTGGCGCCCGGCACGCGGGTGCGGTTTGACGCGCTGCACTTGCGCGAAGTGCTGCTCAACCTGCTCAGTAACGCGGTGCGCTACGCCAGTGGCGGGCCGGGCTCGATCCGGCTGGAGGTGGTGGGCGAGCCGGCCCAGCGTCTGGAACTGCATGTGCAGGATGACGGCCCCGGCATCACGCCCGAGGTGCGCGCCCATCTGTTTGAGCCGTTTTACACCACATCCAGCAAAGGCACCGGGCTGGGACTGTATCTGGCGCGGGAATTGTGCTTGAATAACGAAGCGCGCCTGGATTATGAATACCGTTTCAATAGTCAGGCCGGCGCCGATGGCAGCCCGTCGCTGAGCGGGCGGTTCGTAATCACCTTAAAGGCTGCTTGATGAGTGCTCGTTCCCCGCGTGTCCTTGTCGTTGACGATGAAGCAGACCTGCGCGAGCTGCTGGAACTAACCCTGGTCAAAATGGGGCTGGACGTCGATAGTGCCGCCTCGCTGGCCGAGGCGCGCGCGCTGCTGGCCGGCACAGAGTATCAACTGGTGCTGACCGATATGCGCCTGCCGGACGGCCTCGGGCTGGAACTGGTGCGCGAAGTCACGGCCGCCTGGAAGAATACGCCGGTGGCGGTGGTCACCGCCTTCGGCAGCGCCGACAACGCGGTGGTGGCGCTGAAGGCCGGCGCCTTTGACTACATCTCCAAGCCGGTGGCGCTGGACCAGTTGCGGCTGATGGTGCAATCGGCGCTGCGCCTGGATAGCACGCCGGCGCCGGCCGCCACGCCCGCGCCGAGCCGGCTGCGCGGCGAGTCGGCGGTGATCCAGGCCTTGCGCGCGCAGATCGGCCGGCTGGCGCGCTCGATGGCGCCGATCGCCATCCACGGCGAATCGGGCAGCGGCAAGGAACTGGCGGCGCGCGAGATCCACGCGCAAAGTTCGCGTGCGGCCAAGCCCTTCATTGCCGTCAACTGCGGCGCCATCCCCGAGACGCTGATGGAGGCCGAATTCTTCGGCTACCGCAAGGGCGCCTTTACCGGCGCGACCGACGACCGCGACGGCTTCTTCCAGGCGGCCAACGGCGGCACGCTGATGCTGGACGAGGTGGCCGACCTGCCGCTGGCGATGCAGGTCAAGCTGCTGCGCGCCATCCAGGAACGGCGCGTGCGCAAGCTTGGCGCCACCGCCGAGGAGCCGGTCGATGTGCGGATGATCAGCGCCACCCACAAGAACCTGGCGCAATGCGTGGAGCAGGGCAGCTTCCGCCAGGACCTGTTTTACCGCCTGAACGTGATCGAGCTGGGGGTGCCGCCGCTGCGCGAGCGGCTGGACGACCTGCCGCTGCTGACCGCCGCCATCCTCGACCGTCTTGGCACGCTGGAACACCGGGTGACGCTGGGGCCGGGCGTGCTGGACGCGCTGCGCGGCTATTCCTTTCCCGGCAATGTGCGCGAACTGGAAAACATCCTGGAACGGGCGCTGGCCTTTGCCAACGGCGGCGTGATCCAGGTCGACGACCTGTCGCTGAAGGGCACGCGCCTCGCCACGCCGACGCCATCGCCGACCTCGACGCCGCTGCCGGTGGCCTCGGCGGTGCCGCCGCCGAACCCGGACACGCTGCCGACCAGCCTGCCCGAGTACCTGAACCAGGTGGAACGTGAGATCATCCTGCGGGCGCTGGCGCAGACCCAGTTCAACCGCACGCAAGCCGCGCAGCTGCTGGGCATCAGCTTCCGCCAGCTGCGCTACCAGATGCAGAAGCTGAATATCCAGGAGCCTGAAGCTTGACTTGTTTTGATGGCTGGCTGCCGCTGGCGCAGCGCTACGACAGCCCGAATTTCGACGCCCGTCCCGATCCCGCCGACGTCACGCTGCTGGTGGTGCACAACATCTCGCTGCCGCAGGGCTGCTTCGGCGGGCCGCATGTGTCCGACCTGTTCAGCGGCCGGATCGACTATAATGCTGACCCCTCGTTCGCCGACCTGCGCGGATTGAAGGTCTCCAGCCACTTTTTTATCCGCCGCGACGGCCGCCTGATCCAGTATGTTTCTGCTAACGACCGGGCCTGGCACGCGGGCCGTTCCTGCTTCCAGGGACGCGAAAAATGCAATGACTTTTCAATCGGCGTGGAGCTGGAAGGCAGCGACCTTGTGCCGTTCGAGGTGGCCCAATATGTGGCGCTGGCCGGCCTGACCGTCGCGCTCCGCAGGCATTATCCGTTGACTGACGTACAAGGCCACCAACACATCGCACCCGGCCGCAAGACCGATCCGGGTGCCTGTTTCGACTGGGTTTTCTACCAGAATCTGCTGAATAAAAAGGCAACGGAACAGCCAGCGTTAGTGGCCGCTATCGCAGGATTGCGCGTGGTAAAAGGCCTTCCGCAAAGTCAATAGAAAAATTGCCGTAAACGACAAAATTTCCCCTTGCACGGGTCCAGAGCGCCTACTACAATCAGTGGATCGGGTTAGTCCTGACACTAGATCTAGTGGTTGCACTGACACTAATTCTTAACAAACATATACGCGGCGCAGCAATGACTGCACGTTGTAACCGGGGAGCTTAAATGCAATCTACTCAAGACATCACCATCAATCCAGCGCTGGTCCCATCGGCCGCTGCGAGCACCGCCAGCAGCCCAGCCGTCGCTGCCAGCGCACTCGGTGACTACCGCATCATCCGCCGTAACGGCGCGGTCGTCGCGTTTGAACCGTCGAAAATTGCAGTCGCCATGACCAAGGCCTTCCTGGCGGTCAACGGCGGCCAGGGCGCAGCATCGGCCCGCATCCGCGAACTGGTCGAAGAACTGACCAACAACGTGGTCACCGCGCTGGTGCGCCGCCAGCCATCCGGCGGCACCTTCCATATCGAAGACGTGCAGGACCAGGTGGAACTGGCGCTGATGCGTTCGGGCGAACACGACGTTGCCCGCGCCTACGTGCTGTACCGCGCCAAGCAGATGGAAGAGCGCCGCGCCGCCAAGGAAGCATCCGGCGCCACCACCATCGCCGCGCCGCAAATCAATGTACTGGAAAACGGCGAGCGCAAGCCGCTGGAACTGTCGCGTGTGACCAACCTGATCAGCGCAGCCTGCATCGGCCTGGAAAAACACGTGGATGCCGACGCCATCGTCGCTGAAACGCTGAAAAACCTGTACGACGGCGTGCCGGTTGAAGAGCTGCACAAATCCGCCATCCTGGCTGCCCGCGCGCTGATGGAAAAGGACCCTGCCTACTCGCAAGTGACCGCCCGCATCCTGCTGCACACCATCCGCAAGGAAGTGTTCGGCAAGGAAGTGGCGCAAGCCAACGCCGCCGCCGAGTACGTGACCTACTTCCCGCAGTACATCGCCAAAGGTATCGCCGCCGAGCTGCTGGACACCAAACTGGGCGAATTCGACCTGGCCCGCCTGGCCAAAGCCATCGTTGCCGACCGCGACCTGCAATTCGGCTACATCGGCCTGCAAACCCTGTATGACCGCTACTTCCTGCACATCCGCGACGTCCGCATCGAAATGCCGCAGGCGTTCTACATGCGCGTGGCGATGGGCCTGGCGCTGAACGAAAGCGACCGCGAAGCGCGCGCCATCGAGTTCTACAACCTGCTGTCGTCGTTCGACTTCATGTCGTCGACCCCGACGCTGTTCAACTCGGGCACGCTGCGCTCGCAGCTGTCGTCGTGCTACCTGACCACCGTGTCGGACGACCTGGAAGGCATCTACGACGCCATCAAGGAAAACGCACTGCTGGCCAAATTCGCCGGCGGCCTGGGCAACGACTGGACGCCGGTGCGTGCGCTGGGCGCCCACATCAAGGGCACCAACGGCAAATCGCAGGGCGTGGTGCCGTTCCTGAAAGTGGTCAACGACACTGCTGTGGCAGTCAACCAGGGCGGCAAGCGCAAGGGCGCAGTCTGCGCCTACCTGGAAACCTGGCACATGGACATCGAAGAGTTCCTGGACCTGCGTAAGAACACCGGCGACGACCGCCGCCGCACCCATGACATGAACACCGCCAACTGGATTCCCGACCTGTTCATGAAGCGCGTGATGGAAAAAGGCGCGTGGACGCTGTTCTCGCCATCCGACACTCCGGACCTGCACGACCTGGTCGGCAAGGCCTTCGAGAAAGCCTATCTGGGCTACGAAGCCAAGGCCGCCGCCGGCGAAATCCGCGTGTTCAAGAAGATCGAAGCGCTGGACCTGTGGCGCAAGATGCTGTCGATGCTGTTTGAAACCGGCCACCCATGGATCACCTTCAAAGACCCATGCAACATCCGTTCGCCACAGCAGCACGTCGGCATGGTCCACAGCTCGAACCTGTGCACCGAGATCACGCTGAACACCGGTCCGGACGAAATCGCCGTCTGCAACCTGGGTTCGGTCAACCTGCCGGCCCATATGAAAGAGGGCAAGCTGGACCACGTCAAGCTGCAGAAAACCATCCGCACCGCGATGCGCATGCTGGATAACGTGATCGACATCAACTACTACGCTGTCGACAAGGCCCGCAATGCCAATATGCGCCACCGTCCGGTCGGCCTGGGCGTGATGGGCTTCCAGGACTGCCTGCACATGATGCGCGTGCCGTTCTCGTCGATGGAATCGGTGCAGTTCGCCGACACCTCGATGGAAGCCGTCTGCTACTACGCCTACCTGGCGTCGACCGAGCTGGCCGAAGAACGTGGCCACTACGCTTCGTACAAGGGTTCGCTGTGGGATCGCGGCATCCTGCCACAGGATTCGATCAAGCTGCTGGCCGAAGAGCGCGGCGGCTACCTGGAGCAGGATCTGTCGGCGGCGATGGATTGGACCCCGGTGCGCGAGCGCATCGCCAAGTTCGGCATGCGTAACTCGAACTGCGTGGCGATCGCGCCGACCGCAACCATTTCGAACATCATCGGCGTGTCGGCCTGCATCGAGCCGACCTTCCAGAACCTGTACGTGAAGTCCAACCTGTCGGGCGAGTTCACCGAGATCAATTCCTACCTGGTGCGTGACCTGAAAGCACGCGACCTGTGGGACGAGGTGATGATCGCCGACCTGAAATACTTCGACGGCTCGCTGGCCAAGATCGACCGCATCCCGAACGATCTGCGCGATATCTACGCCACCGCGTTTGAAGTGTCGCCAAGCTGGCTGGTGGAAGCCGCTTCGCGTCGCCAGAAATGGATCGATCAGGCGCAATCGCTGAACATCTACATGGCTGGCGCTTCGGGCAAGAAACTGGACGAGACTTACAAGCTGGCCTGGCTGCGTGGCCTGAAAACCACCTACTACCTGCGTACCACCTCGGCCACCCACACCGAGAAGTCGACCTCCAAGACCGGCGCACTGAACGCCGTGGCCGTGGATGGCGGTATGTCGGCAAGCGCCAAAGCCGCCGCACCGGCGCCGGTGGCAGCCGTTCCGGCCGCAGCGGAAGCCGATGGCGAAGCCTGCTACCTGCGTCCGGGCGACGACGGTTTCGAGGAATGCGAAGCCTGCCAGTAAGTTAAGCATCGCGCCGCTGCCGGCTGACCGGCGGTGGCGCATCACCACATATATATAGAGGAATTGAATATGTCGCTGTCCTGGGACGAAGAGGCCGCACCGGCCAAACAAGCTGCCAATCACGCTGCCGTCGAAAGCGAAGGCACGGCTGAGCAAGTCGCGCTGCGCGTCAACGCCGATGACAAGCGCATTATCAACGGCAAGACCGACGTCAACCAGCTGGTGCCGTTCAAGTACAAATGGGCCTGGGACAAATACCTGGCCGGCTGCGCCAACCACTGGATGCCGCAGGAAGTCAACATGCAGCGCGATATCGAGCTGTGGAAGAATCCGAACGGCCTGACCGACGACGAGCGTCGCCTGGTGAAGCGCAACCTGGGCTTCTTTGTCACCGCCGACTCGCTGGCCGCCAACAACATCGTGCTGGGCACCTATCGCCACATCACCGCCCCGGAGTGCCGCCAGTACCTGCTGCGCCAGGCGTTCGAGGAAGCGATCCACACCCACGCCTACCAGTACATCGTCGAGTCGCTGGGCCTGGACGAGCAGGAAATCTTCAATGCCTACAATGAAGTGAAGTCGATCCGTGACAAGGACGAGTTCCTGATCCCGTTCATCAACACCCTGACCGACCCGGCGTTCACCACCGGCACCATCGAAAACGACCAAAAGCTGCTGAAATCGCTGATCGTGTTCGCCTGCCTGATGGAAGGCCTGTTCTTCTACGTCGGCTTCACCCAGATCCTGGCGCTGGGCCGCCAGAACAAGATGATGGGCGCCGCCGAGCAGTACCAGTACATCCTGCGCGACGAATCGATGCATTGCAATTTCGGTATCGATCTGATCAACACCATCAAGATGGAAAATCCGCTGCTGTGGACCCCGGCCTTCAAGGAAGAGATCAAGGCGCTGTTCCTGGAAGCGGTGGACCTGGAGTATGCCTACGCCGAAGACACCATGCCGCGCGGCGTGCTGGGCCTGAACGCCACCATGTTCAAAGGCTATCTGCGCTTCATCGCCAACCGCCGCGCCACGCAGATCGGCCTGGAAACGCTGTTCGACCAGGAAGACAATCCATTCCCATGGATGAGCGAGATGATCGACCTGAAGAAAGAGCGTAACTTCTTCGAGACCCGCGTCATCGAATACCAGACCGGCGGCGCGCTGAACTGGGATTAATCTCTCTATATTAGTAGCTCCCCAAAGCCCGGCTCTTGCCGGGCTTTTTCATTTGCACAACTGTATTCGTTCGCTGTTCAAGATCAATACCGGCTGTCGAGATAGGTCGAAAGTCGACTCTGGCCCATCAACCGGAGGAACGATCATGGATAAAGCAGAGGTAGTGATGACGAACGCGTTGGAGTCTTTGCATACGGAATTACGCGCTCTGATTGTCTCCAGCCGCCAGCGCTTGGCAGCAACCGTTAACGCGGAATTGAGCCAGCTTTATTGGTCGGTGGGGCGCCGTTTGTCGATAGAAGTGTTGGCCGGCGAGCGCGCCCAGTACGGCGCCCAGCTGATGAAACGCCTGGGAGAGCGCTTAACGCAGGAGTTTGGCCGAGGGTTTGAAGTCAATAATCTGCGCCGCATGGTGCAATTTGTTCAAGCGTTTTCCAACGCGGAAATTGTCGCGACACTGTCGCGACAATTGAGCTGGAGCCATTTTGTGCTTCTGATCCCTTTGAAGACCGCAGCGGGGCGCATGTACTATGCCCAGCAGGGGGCTGCCGAATGCTGGAGTGTCAGGGAGTTGCGTCGTCAGATTGATCGGAAAGCGTACGAACGCTGTTCAAGGCCGCGCACAAGGGACAGATGGAGCTGTATCTCCGATGGCTGGACAAGTTTGATCGTCAACCCGGAGAGGAGACGCCCATCGGTTTAATTCTCTGTGCCGAGTCCCGTCATGAGCAGGTCGAGCTGCTGGAGATGCATAAGGACGGCATCGCCGTTGCCGAATACTGGACCGAACTGCCACCCAAGGCGGAGCTGGAGCGTCAGCTGCGCTCGGCGCTGGCCGCAGCGCGTGAGCGGCTGGCGCGACGCCGGCTAGGCCAATAGGCGGTCGATTTGGATCGCCAGAGCCGGGCTGTATTCGTCGTGGGTGAGGGCGGCGAGGTAGCCGTCGGGGCGGATCAGGGCGATGTCGCTGGCGGTGAAACGTAAGCGGCGCGCAGGTGGCCTGCATGGTCGCGCCCGCGACTAAGGGCGCCACGCTCGCGCGCCGCGTCCAGCAGCAGGGTCACATCCCCAGCATGGCGGCGGCGACTTCGCGGCGCTCTTCTTCTAGGAGCCGAGTAGCGCCTCATCGGCGCCGCGCAGCACCCGCCAGCTTCCATCCCGAATTCCAGGCATCCTGCACGCTGGTGTTCAGACCCTGGCCGCCAGTCGGCGGATGCATATGCGCCGCGTCGCCGACGATGAACACGCGGCCGACTTGATAGCGGTCTGCTAGGTGCGTGCTCATCGCATAGTCGGAACGCCAGTGCAGCGTGTGCACCTGGATGCCGGCATCGGACAGATCGAACTCGCCGTCGAGCGGGATCGGCATCTGCAACTGGAACAGCGTCCCCTGCAAAAGGCATAAGCTAATTTGCTGGCCACCTTTGCCCCAGTGACCGCCGTCGGCGCCGACCAGGTAGCGTGCGCGGATGCCATGCTCGCCGGCGGGGGAGTACACGCGCGCTGTCACGCCGCTGTCATCTTGCGTGAAGCCGGCCGGCGCATGCGCGTAGCGCGGCGCATGGCCCAGCTCCGCCAGCCTTGCGCGCAGCATGCTTGCGGTCAGGTGCTGCGGCAGCATCAGCGGTTCGCCATATGGTTCGGCCGGCGTGTCACCGCTGGTGCGGATCGACGGAGCTGGGACGCGAGATGGCGGACGGCGTCAGCGCATGCGCGAGGAACTGGTCGGCGAACTGATGGCCGATTGGACCAATGCCGAGCGACGCGACCTCGCCAGACTGCTCAAGCGGATGGCTGGCGACATGAACGAATGGGTGGTCCGACGTAAGTCGGAGGACGCCGAGTAAGACCGCCGCACATTTCAAACGCCGCCAGTCGTGGCAGGCCTTAACGCCGATTTACAGCAGCGCGCGCCCGGTACTTTTCATCTTCACCGCATTCGATCACGCGCTCTAAAACGCAGGCGCGATGCGGCGCACCGCTGTATTCCGCTTGCTATTCGTCTTACTCTGTCTCATAATCGCGACGAATTAAAAACAGCGAGCAGTGGCGGTGCGCAGACGCAGCGCAAGCGCTCTCGGATTCGGAAGCGGGCGACGCGAAATTCAAGCCGACGACGGCGGCATCGCAGAAACCCAGGCAGCATAAGGCTTACTTTGAAGTGCGATTTCCCGGCGCGATGCGCACGGCACTTCCCGAACCTGATTGAGCGCGCGTTGAGCATGCGCGATGAAGCAAACCGGCAGCTTGAATCAGCATGCGTATGTGAGTTGGCGAGCGTAAGCGGCAAAAAAAGCGCGTGAATATCTAACGTGCCGGTTGCGCATCGATAAGGTTTTCGTGTACTTTACGAACTTGAAAATACGTGTTTTAAAAAATGCGTTGAAATTTCTGAAGTACGCACCACGTAGTGAAGACCGAGCAGTGAAGACCGAATACGGGATACAGATTCACACCATATGCACAAGACCACGTCGTCGTTTTTATTCAACCGTCTTGCCTGATTGAGTTCAGGCCGGGCGGTTTTTTGTTTAAAAACGAAAACCGCGACGTGGCTGCGACGCAGGTTCCAGGAGCTGAGTACACGCCCGGACCACCGCAAAACGTCGCGACAAGATTTGTATCTGCACGCCGCTCCGGCTTCGGAGGGCGGGTGGATCGATGGCTGAAGCGCTGCACTTGTGAGGAGATGCAGCAGTTCAGCTAGTGCCGAATTCATTAGCGCAAACCGCTTCAGTTTGTGCCGATGAATAATTCGCCTGGCCCAATCCCGGGTTGGACGGGTTTAAATCTTGTAAACGAATTTTTCCCATCCCCGATGAAGGAGAACTAAACATGGCTACCGCCGCAAAGAAACCAGCAGCTAAGAAAGCTGCCGCACCAGCAAAGAAAACCACCGCCGCCAAACCAGCTGTGAAAGCAGCTGCCAAGCCAGCAGTGAAAAAAGCAGCTGCCAAGCCAGCCGCTAAACCAGCTGTGAAAAAAGCCGCTGCTAAACCAGCAGCCAAGCCAGCAGTGAAAAAAGCTGCAGCCAAACCAGCAGCCAAACCAGCTGTGAAAAAAGCAGCCGCTAAACCAGCAGCGAAGAAAACCGTCGCTAAAGCAGCAGCCAAGCCAGCAGTGAAAAAAGTCGCCGCTAAGCCAGCAGCGAAAAAAGTAGCCGCTAAACCAGCAGCGAAAAAAACCGTCGCTAAAGCAGCAGCCAAGCCAGCAGCGAAAAAAGTCGCCGCTAAACCAGCAGCTAAAAAAGTAGCAGCCAAGCCAGCAGCGAAGAAAACCGTCGCCAAAGCAGCCGCTAAACCAGCCGCTAAAAAAGTAGCCGCCAAGCCAGCAGCGAAGAAAGTCGCTGCTAAACCGGCCGCTAAAAAAGCTGTCGCCAAGACCGCCGCCAAGCCAGCTGCTAAAAAAGTCGCTGCAAAACCAGCCGCAAAACCAGCAGCCAAAAAAGCTGTCGCCAAAAAACCAGCAGCAAAAGCAGCAGCCAAGCCAGCTGCAAAGGTAGCGGCTAAGCCAGCAGCAAAAAAGCCGGTTAAGGCAGCCGCTAAGCCAGCAGCTGCCAACAAGCCAGTAGCTAAAAAAGCTGCTGCTAAACCGGCCGCCAAGCCAGCTGCCAAGCCAGCCGCTGCTCCGGCAGCGCCAGCAGCAGCTGCGCCAGCCGCCAAGCCAGCTGCTAAAAAAGCTGCGCCGAAAAAAGCTGCGCCAAAAAAGGAAGCCGCTAAACCAGCAGCCGTCGCCGCTCCAGCAGCAGCGCCAGCCGCTCCGGCCGCCGCGCCAGCAGCAAAAACCGTACTGGCTCCGGCTGCCGCATGGCCGTTCCCAACCAGCACCCGCCCTTCCTAAGCCTTAAACGCTTAGCCTGTTGAGGCGCAATGGCCGCTGTGTGAGACAATCACACAGCGGCTTTTTTATTGGAGGGGTTCCGTGCTGATTAGTATTCTGAAGTTGATTGTCGACGCCATCGCCGTCCTGCTGGGCGGAGCCTTGCTGCTGCGTTTCTGGATGCAGGCGATCCGCGTGCGGCCGCCGTCGTCGGTGGCGCAGTTCACTTTCCAATTGTCGGACTGGCTGGTGCGTCCATTGCGTCGCATCGTGCCCGGCGTCGGCGGGTATGACTGGGCCAGCCTGATCGGCGCCTTCCTGATCGTGCTGGCGGCAACCTCGGTGCTGTTCCTGGCTGGCTGGCCGGCGTCTGCGGTGCTGCTGGCGGCCTGCCAGCGCTTCCTGGAATGGATACTGTACGGCTTCATGGCGCTGCTGGTGATCGAGGCGATCTTCAGCTGGGTGAACCCGCATGCGCCGCTGGCGCCGTTTGTGCGCGCGCTGAACGAGCCGCTGCTGCGGCCGATCCGCCGGGTGGTGCCGCTGGTGGGAAATCTGGACTTGTCGCTGCTGGTAGCGCTGATCCTGCTGCAGATAGCGCAACTGCTGCTCGGCGTGGCCTTCACCGGCCGCTAAAACAAAAAAGCCGGTCGCCCGGCTTTTTTGTTTTTAGAAGCGGTAGCCGAAGGCTGCTTCGAACTGGTCGGCGATTTCCGCCGCTGTGAAGTGGTGGTTCTGCGCACCCTTGTGGGCGATCTTGATCGCGCCCAGCAGGCTGGCAAGGCGGCCGGTGGTTTCCCAGCTCCAGCCATTGGTGATGCCGAACAGCAGGCCGGCGCGATAGGCGTCGCCGCAGCCGGTCGGATCGAGCGCGTCCGCCACCGGCACGGCAGGGATGTCGATGCGCTGGCCTTTGGTGTGAATCTCCGAACCCTGCTCGCCACGGGTGACGATCAGCGCGTCGACGCGGCTGGCGATGTCCGCCAGCGTCAGGCCGGTGCGCTCGATCAGCAGCTCGATTTCATAGTCGTTGGTGGTGACGTAGGTGGCTTTGTCGATGAAATCGATCAGCTCTTCGCCATTGAACATCGGCAGCTGCTGGCCCGGATCGAAGATGAACGGGATGTTCAGCTTGGACAGGTCATCGGCGTGCTTCTTCATGCCCAGGTGGCCATCCGGCGAGATGATGGCCAGGCGCGCAGGGCCGGCCTTGGCGATCTCGTTCTCGTGCGCGAACGACATGGCACCGGGGTGGAAGGCGTTGATCTGGTTGTTGTCCTGGTCGGCGGTGACGAAGCACTGGGCGTTGTAGGCCTCGTGCTTGATCAGGATATTGTCGGTGGACAGGCCCAGCTTGCGGAAGCGCTCCATGTAGGCGGCGTTGTCCTGGCCCATGACGCCGACGATGCGCGGCGAGCCGCCCAATAGCTTCAGGTTGTAGGCGATGTTGGGCGCGCAGCCGCCGAATTCGGTGCGCATGGTCGGCGCCAGGAAGGAGACGTTGACCTTGTGCAGCTGATCCGGCAGCAGGATGCTGTCGAAGCGGTTGGGGAATTGCAGGATGGTATCGATCGCGATCGAGCCGCAAATCAAAGAGGTCTGGGTCATGATAGGTCTTTATGGATAGAAGACTGCGATGTGATAGCCGGATGCTTTCAGATCGTGAAGCTCAAAGTACAGTTTAACGGCTTGTTCCGTGTGCGGGGCAAATCCTTTGTCGAGCGCGACATCGGCGCCCAGGTAGTCGCGCGGTGTGAATACGCGGCGCAGGATGCGCTTGTCGTTGGCGTCGTCCAGCGTCAGCTCGATCGACGGCCAGGCTTGCGCGGTGCGACTCTGGTTGCGCAGCAGCGTGGTGAAGGAGAAGGTGGTGTCGCTCAGCGTTTGCAGCTCGCCCTGTTCGATGACCAGGTCGTCGATCTGCGTCGGCAGTTCGATCTGGCAGCCGAGGGCGTTGCAGGCGGCGGTCAGCGCCGGTTTCAGCGGCGGCATGGCGGCGGCCAGCGTGTTGCGGAAGGTGGTGATGGCCTGGCCGAACAGGGCCAGTACCAGTAGCAGCGAGCCGAGGATCATGCTGATGGTGGCGGCCTTGCCGTACTTGCGGCGCAAGCGGTCGCGCTTGACGAAGCCGGGTTCTTCCGGCTCGGCGTGGGCTTCGTGCGCCGGGGCTTCTTCGGCGCTGGCGGTGTGCAAGTAGGTGGGCGCGCGGGTGACCAGGGCTTGCGACATGCCGGCGCTAGACAGGTGGACCAGCGCTTCCTCGTCCACTTCGTCGAGTTCGTCGTCGCGCGGCGGGCGTGCTGCCGGTTCGCCTTCAGCAGTTATCGGCTCTTTGTCGTCGCTGGCGCTGAAGCTGGCCAAGTTGGCGTCGATGCCGGCGCGCTGGCCGGCTGGCGTTTCCTCGTCGGCTGAGAAGATGGCGTCGTCGGCGGCGGCGAAGGCGCGTTCCAGGGCAGGGCCGCCACCGGCTTGCGGTTCGTCCAGCGGTGATTCGTCCCAGGTTGGTTCGCGGCGGTCGTTGCCGTTGGCCGGTTCGGCGCCGGTGTCGTGCGGGATGTCGGCCAGCGATTGTTCCATGACGGCCAGTTCGGCTTCCAGCGCGGCTTCCAGTTCGTCGTCGTTCAAGGCGTCGACCGGGATCACGGCGTCGTCGGTGATCGGTGCGGCGGCGATTTCGGGCTCGATGCTGGCTTCCAGGTCGGGCTCGGATTCCATGTCCAGGTCGAGGTCGAACAGCGCTTCGTGATCGGCTGGCATGACGGCAGGTTCGGCCGGCAGAGGGAAGGGCGTTGGCGCAGACTCCGGTTCGGGCGCGAACTCCGGCACTGATTCTGGCGCCAACTCTGGCTCGGGCTCCGATTGCGGCTCAGGCTCAGGTTCAGGCTCGCGCTCAGGCTCAGGTTCAGGCTCGCGCTCAGGTTCAGGCTCAGGTTCAGGTTCAGGTTCAGGCGCTAGCTCGGGCTCCAGCACCGGCGCGGTTGATGACGCCGGGACGTCGGTGGACTCTTCGTCCAGCGTATCCAGCTCCAGCACCGGTTCGGCTTGCACTGCGGCGGCGCGCGTGTCGAGCGCGGCCATTTTCTGGTCGAACGGGATGGATGCAGGGAGGGGCTTCGGCGGCTCCAGCAGGGCCGCGTTGCCATCAAAGACTTCATTGCAGGAGCCACAGCGCACTATGCCCCCACGTAATTTCAGCTGGTCATGGGCGACCCGAAATACCGTGTTGCAGTGGGGGCATTTAGTGGCGAGCGCCATTTATGCGGATTAACGTGCAGCCGGAACGGTATCGCTACCGAGGCGGCCATGCAGCGCCACCCAGCCTTCTTGCTCGGCCCATACGCCCAGCTTGATGAACGGCGCATACGCCGCCGCCACTTCTTCCGCCTGGCGCGCCAGCACGCCGGACAGGATCAGCGAACCACCGTCGGCAACGCGGCCGGACAGCATCGGCGCCATCAATTTCAATGGGCTGGACAGGATGTTGGCGACCACGGTATCGAAACGCTGCGTCGCATGCTGCGACTCGGCGAAGCTGTCCGGCAGGAAGTAGGTGATCTCGCAGTTGTTGCGGGCTGCATTGTCGGCCGCCGATTCGATCGCTTGCGGATCGATGTCGACGCCCACCACTTCGCCGGCGCCGGTTTTCTTGGCCACCATGGCCAGGATGCCGGAACCGCAGCCGTAATCGAGCACGGTTTTGCCTGGCTTCGGATTGGCTTCCAGCCACTCCATGCACAGACGGGTAGTCGGATGGCTGCCGGTGCCGAAGGCCAGGCCCGGATCGAGTTCCAGGATCAGCGCGTCCGGATTCGGCGCCTCGTGCCATGACGGCACGACCCAGATGTTCTTGCCGATGTGGATAGGCGCGAACTGCGACTGGGTCAGACGCACCCAGTCCTGTTCCTCCACCTTGCGGGTGGTGAACTTCGGCAGCGTGGCCAGGCCGATCTGGCCGGCGGCGGCGGCAACGATGACGGCCTGGTCGTCCGCTTCGTCGGTCAGTGCCACCACGCGGCTATGATCCCAGGCCGCTTCGGTAGGCTCCATGCCCGGCTCGCCGAACAGCGGTTTTTCCGCGTCCGTGCCTTCGTCCGCGTCTTCCACGGACACCGACAGGGCGCCCACGTCCATCAGGGCCTCCGACAGTGCTTCCGCGTGGTCGCGGGCGATTTCGATGACGATTTCAGTCCAGCTCATTGTTTCAACCTTTGAATTACGCTTTGTTACCCAGGCTTAGTTTGTTCAAGTCCGGCATGTCCGCCAGCTTGTGTTCCAGGTAGTGAATATTGGTGCCGCCTTCAATGAAGCGGGCATCGACCATCAGCTCGCGGTGCAGCGGGATGTTGGTGGAAATGCCTTCGACCACCATTTCCGACAGCGCGATCTGCATGCGGCGGATCGCCTGTTCGCGGGTGGCGCCGTAGGAAATGACCTTGCCGATCATCGAATCATAGTGTGGTGGCACATAATAACCCGCATACGAGTGCGAGTCGACGCGCACGCCCGGACCGCCCGGCACGTGCCAGGCAGTGATGCGGCCTGGTGACGGCGTGAACTTGAACGGGTCTTCGGCGTTGATGCGGCACTCGATGGCGTGGCCGGACAGCATCACGTCACGCTGGCGGAAGCGCAGCTTCTCGCCGGCGGCGATGCGGATCTGCTCCTGCACGATGTCGATGCCGGTAATCATTTCGGTGACCGGGTGCTCAACCTGCACGCGGGTGTTCATTTCGATGAAGTAGAACTCGCCGTTTTCGTACAGGAACTCGAAGGTGCCGGCGCCACGGTAGCCGATCTTGCGGCAGGCTTCAGCGCAACGCTCGCCGACTTTTTCGATCAGCTTGCGTGGAATGCCTGGCGCCGGTGCTTCCTCGATCACCTTCTGGTGGCGGCGCTGCATCGAGCAGTCGCGTTCGCCCAGCCAGACGGCGTTCTTGTGTTCGTCGGCGAGAATCTGGATTTCCACGTGACGTGGATTTTCCAGGAACTTCTCCATGTAGACTTCCGGATTGCCGAAAGCGGCGCCGGCTTCGGTCTTGGTCATCTGCACGGCGTTGATCAGCGCGGCTTCGGTGTGCACCACGCGCATGCCACGTCCACCGCCACCACCGGCGGCCTTGATGATGACCGGATAGCCAACACGGCGGGCGGTCTGCACGATGACTTTCGGATCATCCGGCAGGGCGCCGTCCGAACCAGGCACGCATGGCACGCCGGCCTTGATCATGGTCTGCTTGGCAGTCACCTTGTCGCCCATCAGGCGGATCGAGTCGGAACGCGGGCCGATGAAGACGAAGCCGGATTTTTCCACGCGCTCGGCGAAGTCGGCGTTTTCCGACAGGAAGCCGTAGCCTGGGTGAATCGCTTCAGCGTCGGTGACTTCCGCCGCGCTGATGATGGCCGGCATGTTCAGATAGCTCAGCGCTGATGGCGCCGGGCCGATACATACCGATTCATCGGCCAACTTCACGTATTTGGCGTCTTTGTCTGCTTCCGAGTGAACGACAACCGTCTTGATGCCCAGTTCGCGGCAGGCGCGCTGGATACGGAGGGCGATCTCGCCGCGGTTAGCAATGAGGATTTTTTCAAACATGATAGGGTCGCTATGTCTGTGAGCGCCGATGAAGGGCTGCGTCAGGTGAGGAGGGATTGCGGACCAGGAAAGGCGCGCCCGTACCGGCGGGGCAGGGCGCCGACCTTTCTTAGCCGATCACAAACAGCGGTTGGCCGAATTCGACCGGCTGGCCGTTCTCGACCAGGATCTGGGTGATGGTGCCGGACTTGTCGGCGTCGATTTCGTTCAGCAGCTTCATCGCTTCGATGATGCACAGGGTGTCGCCTTCCTTGACGGTGGCGCCGACTTCAACAAACGCAGCGGCGCCTGGAGCGGACGAACGGTAGAAGGTGCCGACCATCGGCGATTTGACGATGTGGCCGGTTGGCTCGGCGGCGGCGACTGGCGCGGCAGCAGCAGCTACCGGGGCGCCAGCAGCGGCCGGTGCGCTGTATTGTGGGATGGCTTGCGGCTGCATCATGACCATCTGATTTTGCGGCAGGGCCGACGATTTGACGATGCGAACTTTGCTTTCGCCTTCGGTCACTTCGAGTTCGGCGATATCGGATTCTGCGACCAAATCAATCAAGGTCTTCAGCTTGCGTAGATCCATGTAACCCCCAGGAATGTCTTGTTTGTGTGATATTGCGGTGGCGCCTTGTGGGCGGAACCGTTCTGAAATAAGCGCAGATCGCGTAGGTTATCGCTTTTTAAGGACAAAGTCGATGGCAAACCGATATCCATCGATGCCCAGTCCGCAGATAGTCCCTATTGCGATCGCGCTCAGGAATGAGTGGTGGCGAAACGACTCGCGCTGGTAAATATTCGAAATATGCACTTCCACAAACGGGATGGCCACCCCTGCCAAGGCGTCGCGCAAGGCGACGCTGGTATGGGTCAGCCCCCCCGGATTGATGACGATGGCGTCCACGCCTGCCGTTTTGGCGGCATGGATGCGGTCGATCAGTGCACCTTCGTGGTTACTCTGAAAGCAGGACAAGCTCGCACCCGCTGCCGTGGCCTGTGCCTGGGCAGCGTGTTCGATGTCGGCCAAAGTGCTTGCGCCGTAGACCTCGGGCTCACGGCTTCCCAGCAAATTCAGGTTGGGTCCGTTGAGCAGTAGGAGGTTTTTTGCCATGATTCCTGAGCCTTCTCCGCGAAAGATCCGCATTTTGACGCCAACTGCTGACATTTGGCAAGAGAAAAAAACTTGTGAAACTATTTATAGAGTTGCCAAATCTTTGCGCAGCTCGTCGAACTTCAGTTTGCCAAGATAGGTCTTCTTGACCTGGCCGTCGGCGCCGATCAGCACTGTGAAGGGCAGGCCGCCCTGGCTGTTGCCAAACTGGCGCGACAGCTCGGTGCCGTTCATGCCGGATACGAAGACCGGGTAGGTGATCTTATATTTGTCGCTAAATTCTGCGATATTTGATGGCGAATCGATACCGATGCCGATAACTTGCAGCTTCTTGCCTGCTTCTCCCGAGGCCAGCTCGGACAGCTCCGGCATCTCCTGCACGCACGGCGCGCACCAGGTGGCCCAGAAATTCACCAGCATCGCCTTGCCTTTATATTGGGCCAGCGCAGTCGCGACCCCCTTGGCGTCCGGCAGCGTCTCTTTATACAGGGCGTCAACCGGGCCGGTCACGCCGGCCGGCTGGGCGGTGGTCACCGGCGCCGGCTGCGGCGCATGTTGTTTTTGATAACCGACGTAGGCGCCCGAGGCGGCAAACAGCAAGCCGACAACAATATAGGCTTTCAGGTGTTTTGGATTCATGGTGTGGTGGGATGAGTACTGTTAACTAATAGGGCACGCACGGCGGCGATGTCGGCGCGGGCCGGTTTGCCGTCCTTGTTCTTGACCGCGCCGCGCAGGTCGTCCAGTTCATACAGCGCGGCGTGCACGCCTTCCTTGTGCCACAGGAAGCTGACCGTTTCGACCATGCCGTAGCGCGGACCCTTGAAGTGCGGCGTCTCGGAGATGTCGATTTGTACATTCCGGTTCAGCAGGAAGATTTCCACTTCCTTGGCGCTGTCGGCGAACAATTGCAGGTGGATGTCGTCATGCGGGCCGGCCGTGCCATGTAATACCGTGCCGGTCAGGAAGGGCTGGAATTTTTCCAGGCCTTCCATGATGTCGACCGCCAGCGTGCGCAGGCGGAACAGCCGGGCCGGCTGGGTATTGGCGTGGAATAGCGACTGGTAGATGCGTACTTCGGCCTCGATCTGCGCATTGTCCGGCAGCAGGTTCAGCGGCGGTTGCGTGTCGCCCAGGATCTGCCGCGCGGCCTTGCGCTTGGCCGTGTTGTAGTCGGCTCCATCCTCGGCGATCAGGCGCGCGGCGGCCGCCGCGATCTCGGCACGCAGAAGCTGGAGTTCTTCGTTCACATTGGAAGTCATGGACGAGATAATACTCTGAACCGGGAAAAGCGCGCCGGCTCAGGTAAAATCGCGTATTCAGTCAGCTGTCATCGTCTTATTACTATGCACATTCACATCCTCGGTATTTGCGGCACCTTCATGGGCGGCCTGGCCGTTCTGGCGAAAGAAGCGGGTCACCGCGTCACCGGCTGCGACGCCAATGTTTATCCGCCGATGAGCACACAGCTGGAAGCGCAGGGCATTGAACTGATTACCGGCTACGGCCCGGAACAGATCGAACTGAAGCCGGACCTGTACGTCATCGGCAACGTGGTCACGCGCGGCAATCCGCTGATCGAGGAAATCATGAACCGCGGCCTGCCGTATGTCTCCGGCCCGCAGTGGATAGGCGACCATATATTAAGAGACAAATGGGTGCTGGCCGTCGCCGGCACGCACGGCAAGACCACCACCACCGCGATGCTGACCTGGATACTGGAAGACGCCGGCTACGCGCCCGGCTTCCTGATCGGCGGCGTGCCGAAGAATTTCGGCGTCTCGGCACGCATGCAGGGCGACAAGGACTCGATCTTCTTCGTCATCGAGGCGGACGAATACGACACCGCCTTCTTCGACAAGCGCAGCAAGTTTGTCCACTACCACGCCAAGACCGCGATCCTGAACAACCTGGAATACGATCACGCCGACATCTTCCCCGATCTGCACGCGATCGAAACCCAGTTCCACCACCTGGTGCGCACCGTGCCGGGCATCGGCCGCGTCATCTACAACGGCGATGAAGAACCGCTGCAGCGCGTACTCAAGCGCGGTTGCTGGAGCGAGCAGGAAAGCTTCGGCCGCACGGATGGCGCCGATTGGGCGCTGAATGAATACGATGACGGCAGCTTCGATGTGATTTTCCAGGGCGTGGTACAAGGCCGCGTCGAATGGTCGCTGACCGGCAAGCATAACCGCGCCAATGCGCTGGCCGCGATTGCCGCCGCCCGCCATGTCGGCGTGCCGATCGCGCAAGCGGCCAAGTCGCTGGCGACCTTCGAGAACGTCAAGCGCCGCATGGAAGTGCGCGGCGTGGTCAACCGCATCACCGTCTACGACGATTTCGCCCACCACCCGACCGCCATCGCCACCACGGTCGGCGGCTTGCGCCAAAAGGTCGGCAAGGGCACCCGCATCCTGGCGGTGCTGGAACCGCGCTCCAACACCATGAAGCTGGGCACGATGAAAGACGCGCTGCCGGGCAGCCTGAGTGACGCCGACCTGGTATTCGGCTTTGGCAGCGCGCAGGCCTTGGGCTGGAACCTCGGCCAGGCGCTGGCGCCTATCGGTGAAACGGCCAGCGCCTACGAAGACATCGACGCGCTGGTGGCGGCCGTGGCCAAGGCCGCGCAACCGGGCGACCAGATTATTGTGATGAGCAACGGCGGCTTCGGCGGCGTACACGACAAGATACTGAAAGCGCTGGCGTAATGATTCTGTATCTGCACGGGTTCCGCTCCTCGCCGACATCCATGAAAGCCCGCGTGGTTGGCGAGCGCATGGCGGCGCTGGGGCTGGCCGCCCAGGTGATTTCCCCGCAGCTGCCGGCTTCGCCCAAACTGGCGATCGAACTGGCGCTGGCGGCGGTAAAAGATGTGTCGGCCGAAGAACTGAGCATCATCGGCTCCTCGCTGGGCGGCTATTACGCCACCTGGCTGGCCGAGCGGCTAGGCTGCAAAGCCGTGCTGCTGAACCCGGCCATCGTGCCGCGCGTGAATCTGGACCAGCACGTTGGCGTCACCACGCAATACCATTCGGACGAGCCGTTCGAGTTCAAGCGCGAATACATCGACGAGCTGCGCGCGCTGGAAGTGGCGCAGATCAGCAAGCCGGAGCGCTATTTCCTGATTGCTGCCACCGGCGACGAAGTGCTGGACTACCGCGACATGCTGGCCCACTATCAGGGCGCGCGCCAGCATCTGATTCAGGGCAGCGACCATGCGATTTCCGAGTTTCCGCAATACGTGGACGAAGTGCTGGCCTTCTGCGGCGTCGAGGCACGCGCTTGAGCGCGCCGCCGAGAAGCGCCTCGCTGCGCCAGGCGCAGTGGCAGCCGCACGTGCTGGCGCTGAACGCACCGGAAGCCTATGTGCCGTGGCTGACCGAAGGCGGTTCGCTGACCGCGCGGCTGAAAGCACACAGTCATAATTTCCGCGTACAGTGCCTGCATCAGCGCATCGATCGCTGCCTCAGCGACGAGGCGGTGGCAATCGGCATGCACCGGCCCGGCCGGGTCTGGGAAAGGGAAGTGCTGCTGAGATGTGATAATACGCCTGCGGTGTTCGGCCATACGGTGGTGCCGATGTCGGCCAACGCCAGCGATTGGCCGCTGTTCAGCACCCTGGGCGAGCGTTCGCTGGGCACCACGCTGTTTGGCGATCCGCTGGTCCGGCGTGGTGTGTTGGAATTTGCAAGGTTGCGAGAAGGGCATCCTTTGGCGCAGCGCGCACGCGCCGCGCTCGGGGCGGCTGCGCCACGGGATCAAATATTGTATGCGCGGCGCTGTTTATATCAGCGCCGTCAGGGTACGCTGCTGGTAACCGAAGTATTCCTGCCGTCTGTGCTGGAACTGATTAAAACGAACACGAATAAACGATGAATGTATTTTTTGAAGAATCCGGCGATTTCAAAGTCGGCAGCGTAATGACCCAAGCCGGCGAGGCCTATCAAGTCGAGATGGCCAGCGGCAAGCGCACCAAGGTCAAGTCCAAGGACGTGCTGCTGCAGTTCGACAAGCCGGCGCCAGCTGAACTGATGGAGCAGGCCAAGGCCATCTCCGCCGAGGTCGACCTTGAATTCCTGTGGGAAGTGGCCGGCGAGGAGGAGTTCGGCTTTGCCGAGCTGGGCGCCGAATACTTCGGCCATGCGCCGCAGCCGGCCGAAGCGGCCGGCCTGATCCTGAGCCTGCATTCGTCGCCGGTCTACTTCTACAAGAAGGGCCGTGGCCGCTACAAGGCGGCGCCGGAGCAATCGCTGCGCGCCGCGCTGGCCGGCATCGAGAAGAAAAAGCAGCAGGCGCTGGTGCAGCAAGGCTATGTGGATGAATTGAAGGCCAACCAGCTGCCGGAATCGATGCAGAACATCGTCATGCAACTGCTGTTCAAGCCGGACAAGAATTCGATCGAATACAAGGCGCTGGATGCCGCCTGCGCCGAGCTGCACACCAATCCGCAACGGCTGATGCTGGCGGTTGGCGGCGTGACGTCGCCGAAGGCGCTGCACATGGCCAAGTTCCTGTTCGAGAACTTCCCGAAAGGCGCCGGCTTCCCGGACGTGCCGGTGCCGTCCGCGCCGGCCAATCTGCCGCTGGCCAATGTTGAAGCGTTCTCGATCGATGACGTCACCACCACCGAGATCGATGACGCCTTCTCGGTCACCAGGCTGGATGACGGCAACGTCAAGATCGGCATCCACATCGCCGCGCCGGGCCTGGGCATCAAGCCGGATGACGCGGTCGATAAGCTGGCGCGTGGCCGCATGTCGACCGTCTACATGCCGGGCGACAAGATCACCATGCTGCCGGATAACATCGTCGAAGCGTTCACGCTGGCCGAGGGCAAGACCTGCCCGGCGCTGTCGCTGTACGCCACCTTGAACCCGGCCGACTGGTCGGTGCTGGCCACCGAGACCCGCGCCGAGATGGTGCCGATCGCCAACAACCTGCGCCACAACGACCTGGATGACCTGGTCAATGAAGAAACGCTGGCCAGCGGCGAGGGCGATTATCCGCGCAAGGAAGAACTGGGCCTGATCTGGCAATGGGCGCAAGTGCTGGAAGCGGCGCGCATGGTCAAGCGCGAAGGCTTCGGCCTGAAGCCGGAGCAGAACAACCGCGTCGATTTCAACTTCTACGTGGAAGACGATGTGGTGACCGTGTCGCGCCGCAAGCGCGGTGCGCCGCTGGACAAGATCGTCGCCGAGCTGATGATTTTCGCCAACAGCACCTGGGGCAAGCTGATGCACGATAACGGCGTGCCGGGCATTTACCGCAGCCAGGGGCGTGGCGTCGGCGGCTGGAATGCCAAGATGCAGGTGCGCATGCTGACCCATGCGGCGCCGCACGAAGGCCTGGGCGTCGATCAGTACGCGTGGAGCACCTCGCCGCTGCGCCGTTATACCGACCTGGTCAACCAATGGCAGATCCTTGCTTGCGCCGAGAAAGGCGTGATGGCGCCGCTGGTCGCGCACTTCAAGCACAAGGATGCGGAGCTGTTCGCGATTGTGTCGCAGTTTGATGCCGCTTATGGCGCTTACGCGGATCACCAGTCGAACATGGAACGCTACTGGTGCCTGCGCTGGCTGGGCCAGGAGAATGCACGCCAGGTCGAGGCAGTGGTGCTGAAGGACGAAGTGCTGCGCCTGACCGATATTCCGCTGATTATCCGTCTGCCGGGCATGCCGTCGGTGGCGCGCGGCGCGCAGGTCAAGCTGGATATCCTGCGTTGGGACGAGGTGGACCTGACCATCGAAGCGCGCATCCTGGAAATCCCGACCGACGCGGCGCCAGCCGATGTCGACTTCGAGGACGAGGTGGAAGACGCGCCGGAGGAATCGGTCGACGCGCCGGAAGTGGCGGTCGAGACTGCCGCCGAGCAGCCACCGGCGGTGTAAAATCAGCCACATCTCATTAGTCCGGCCATCGAGTGAAGTCTTTTAAAGAAAATCGCTTGCTGTACATCGCCCTCGGCTTGTCGCTGGTGGCGCATGCCGCCATGCTGGCGGTGCGCTTTGTGGCGCCGGCGCCCGCGCCGGTGCAGGCGGCCGATCCCGGCCTCGAAGTCATCCTGGTCAACGCCAAGCACAACAAGGCGCCACTGAAGGCGGATGCGGTTGCCCAGGCCAACCTGGACGGCGGCGGCACGGTCGACAAAGGCCGCTCCAAGTCGCCGATGCCGGACATGCGCAAGACCGAAACCGGCGACAGCGTGCAGGCCAACAAGCGCCGCATCGTCGAACTGGAAGAACGCCAGAAGCAGCTGATGACGCAGGTGAACTCGTCATCGAAGGTGGCGGCGCCGCCGGTCACGGAAAAACTCAAGCCGGACCCGACGCCCACCGGCACCGACCTGCTGGAATCAAGCAAGGCGATCGCCCGCCGCGTGGCGGAAATCAGCGAAACCATCGAGGACCAGAACAAGCGGCCGAAGAAAACCATGATCACGCCAAGCACGCGCGAAGCCGGCTACGCGATCTATTACAAGACCATGCAGAAGCGCATCGAGGACATCGGCACGCTGAATTTCCCGAATACGAACGGGCGCAAGCTGTATGGCCAGCTGATGCTGTCGATCCCGGTCTTCCAGGACGGCACCATCTACGACAAGGAAGGCGGCATCAAGGTCGAGCGCAGCTCCGGCAATCCGGCGCTGGACGAGGCGGCGATGCGCATCGTGCGCCGCTCGGCGCCGTTCGGCAAATTTCCGCCGAATATGCTGTCAAGCGACCGCGATGACCTGTGGGTGATCATCACCACCTTCAAATTCACCCGCGACGATAAATTACAAGCCGATATGAGCGGCGGAGGACGTTAACAATATGGACCGCTACTGCGTGTTCGGCAACCCGATTGCCCATAGCAAATCGCCGGAAATCCATGCCGTCTATGCGGCGCAGACCGGCCAGCAAATGGAATACGAACGCCGCCTGGCGCCGCTGGACGGCTTCGCCGACGCCGTGCGCGCCTTCATCGCCGAAGGCGGCAAGGGTGCCAACGTCACGGTGCCGTTCAAGCTGGAAGCGGTCAAGCTGGCGCAGGCGCTGACCATCCGCGCGCGCGCGGCCGGCGCGGTCAACACGCTGGTGTTCAGCGACGAGGGCATCATCGGTGACAACACTGATGGCGCCGGGCTGGTGGCGGACATCGTGCAGAACGCCGGCATGCCAATTGCCGGCAAGCGCGTCTTGCTGCTGGGCGCGGGTGGCGCGGTGCGTGGCGTCGTGCTGCCGATCCTGGAGCATCGTCCGGCCAGGCTGGTGATCGCCAACCGTACTGTGGCCAAGGCCGAGGAACTGGTTGAACAGTTTGCCGCACTAGGCGGGGAGGGCGTGGTGTCGGCCTGTGGCTTTGACGGCATCGAGGGCGAGTACGACATCATCATCAACGGCACGGCAGCCAGTTTGAGCGCGGAAGTGCCGCCGATAGCGCCATCGGTCTTCGCGGCGGGATCTTTGGCTTTGGACATGATGTACGGAGCCTCCCCCACGGTATTCTTGCAGTTCGCGAGCCAGCACGGCGCACAGTTGCGCGACGGCCTGGGCATGCTGGTCGAGCAGGCCGCCGAAGCCTTCCACTTGTGGCGTGGCGTGCAGCCGGCCACTGGCGACGTGTTGCAGACGCTGCGTGCCAAGCTATGAGCAAATCGTCCGGCAAATGGCGCTGGGTGAAATGGATCTTCATCCTGCCGATCCTGTTGTTCCTGGCGGTGCAGCTGTATTTCTTCCTGCAGATCTGGTGGTGGGTTGACCATAACCCGTCGATGACCAGCTTCATGCGCCAGCAGCAGGCGGCCATCCAGGAAAAGAATCCCAAGGCGAATATCCAGCAGGTGTGGGTGCCATACAAGCGCATCTCCAACAACCTGAAGCGGGCGATCATCGCCTCGGAAGACGCCAACTTTTCCGAGCATGAAGGTGTCGACTGGGAGGCCATGCAAAAGGCCTACGAAAAGAACACCAAGAAGAAAAAGGTGGTGTCGGGCGGTTCCACGATCACCCAGCAGCTGGCCAAGAATCTGTTCCTGTCCGGTTCGCGCAGCTATCTGCGCAAGGGCGAGGAACTGATCATTACCTACATGCTGGAGACGCTGATGGACAAGGAACGCATCTTCGAGATCTACCTGAACGTGGTGGAATTCGGCACCGGCACCTTTGGCGCCGAGGCGGCGGCACGGCATTACTACGGCGTCAGCGCAGCCAACCTGAGCGCCATGCAGGCCGCCAAGCTGGCGGTGATGCTGCCGAATCCGCGCTATTTCGACAAACACCGCGACTCCAACTACCTGGCCCGCCGTACCGGCGTGATTTTGCGCCGCATGGGCTCCGCCGATCTACCTTAAACCGGGCTTTGCGGGTACACTTGCGCTGTTTCCAAAGGTGCGTTTACCCATGATTAATGTTTTCGTTCTCCAGAATGGCCGGCTTAACCAGGTTCCCATCGACACGCGCGAAGACCTGGAAAAGGTTGAGCCTGTCTGGGTCGACCTGACCGACCCGACGGATGACGAACGCGCCTGGGTCCGCACCATCTACGGCGTGATCCTGCCGGGCGAGGACGAAGTCAAGGACATCGAAGCCTCGGCCCGCTACTACGAGGCGGAAAACGGCGACCTGCACCTGCGCACCGACTTCCTGCTGGAAGAAGAGGACGGCCCGTCGCGCATCGTCACGGTAGCGTTTATTTTGGCGCGCAAGATCCTGTTCTCGGTGCATACCGACGACCTGCCGGTGTTCCGCCTGGTGCGCATGCGCGCGCGTTCGCGTCCGGGCTCGATCGCCGACTACATGGACGTGCTGCTGGACCTGTACGCCACCGACGCCGAGTATTCGGCGGATGCGCTGGAAGGCATCTACCAGCAGCTGGAAGAGGTCAGCGGCCGCGTGCTGCAGAAAGAATTCACCGACCAGGACGCGGCTGCCGCACTGAACGCCATCGCCCACGAGGAAGACTTGAACGGCCGCATCCGCCGCAACATGATGGATACGCGTCGCGCGGTCAGCTTCCTGATGCGCGGCCGGCTGCTGAATTCCGACCAGTTCGAGGAAGCGCGGCAGATTCTGCGCGATATCGAATCGCTGGACGGCCACACGTCCTTCCTGTTCGATAAGATCAACTTCCTGATGGACGCCACGGTCGGTTTCATCAACATTAACCAGAATAAGATCATCAAGATCTTCTCGGTGGCCTCGGTCGCCTTCCTGCCGCCAACGCTGATCGCCTCGATCTACGGCATGAACTTCAAGTGGCTACCGGAACTGGAGTGGGAGCTGGGCTACCCATTCGCCATCGGCCTGATGATCACCAGCGCGATCGCGCCCTTCCTCTACTTCCGCCATCGCGGCTGGCTCAAGTAATCACACCGGCTGCGGGCTGAATTCGAGTGTCAGCGTGCTGTAGAACGGCGCGTTGTTCCATTGTTCGTTCAGCGCCAGCGCGCGGTCATACAGCGTGGTCTTGAGGTCGACAGCCAGGGTGCCGAAATCGAATGGCGGCTTGTTGCGGGCGGTGCAGGCGGCGGCTGCGCCTTCCATGAACGCGGCTTCGTCGAACGCGCCGGACCAGAGTTGCGCCTGCAGGCCTTCCACTATCGCTTCCGCCTGGACGGCTTCCGTTTCCACGTTGGGATTGCTCTTGTCATGGACCGATTCCATGACGAATTGCGCGTCGGCGCCGCGCGCCAGCAAGCTGAGAAAACCATGCCGCAACGGCAGCGCCGATTCCACCACGTAGTGCACCAGATCATGCGGCAGGATGCCCTGACGCGGCATCAGCGCCTCGGTGCAGCTGCCGTTGTTGCGCACGAAGCGCAGCACGTCGTATTTGTCGGTCTTCGACCGCTTTTCGGCAATCAGTTTCATAACTAGCAATTATATAGCTTTCACGACCGTAATATAGTCGTGCGCGTTAACCTATTAGAATGTCGATCGGCGCTGTTGCGCTCCCTTCCTTCGCTCCACGCGGCCTTTCCTCGCCG
>Ga0308157_10002396_pt1 | contig 30923 bp, 22 predicted proteins | sample PhyBR1_FD_201035 | JGI IMG/M metagenome (GOLD analysis project Ga0308157, IMG submission 201035) | Phyllosphere microbial communities from UC Gill Tract Community Farm, Albany, California, United States - DLSLB.R1 | ecosystem: Host-associated > Plants > Phyllosphere > Unclassified | place: USA...
TAAAGTTAAACGACCAGACAATTATTTAATATATGCACAATACATCTTCTGAAAACCATCAAATTGGAGTAGTTTCTTCTTTTTCCGAACTGGTAGATACAAGCTTTCATGGAGTTATGAATGCAATTTGTTGGAACCGAAACTTAAATGGAGATTTTGAAGAAATTGTTTCTAAACTGCAATTAAAAGAAAACATTACAGAAGTTTCTACTGAAGATCTATTGACTTTGGAATTATCAGAAAATGGTATTTTAGCAAGAGAAATTATCTTAAATGACCTAAAATTATTAAGTGATTTTGGAGCATTGCCTTCACTCAATTTACTCAAAAATTACGAACGAGATGAGGAATTCGATTTCATTTCGACAGATGTATATTCTTTTCATGTAGATCGCTCGCCAGTTGGCATCGATACTTTTTTATGCACTTATTATGGTGCTTCAAGCGATATTATACCTAATGATGAGGCTAAACAAAAAATATTAATTCCGGAAATCAGAGCAAAGCTTAAACAATTGCACGACGGTTCGGAAGAAGAATTTGAAGACTTTCTAAAAGAAAACTTTTTCGACCTTCATTATGAGGCCAGACCTGGTGCAAGTCCAACAAATTTAGGCATAGGACATCTTTTGCGTTTGGCGGTAGATCATCCTTCGCAAAAGGTTTTGCCTTGTGTTCATCGGGCTCCGATAGAAAATGATGGGGAATATCGGTTGTTGTTGATTTGTTGATTTATTAAAAAAACAAACTCAAAAGTATATGGTTTCTTTTGGTAAAAAGGAACATTTAAAACGAATTATGAGAAATATATTACTTATTATACTGGCAGCCATCCTTTGCTCTTGCAAAAAAGATAATTTTGAAATTAAAATTTTAAATACTTCGATTTCAACAAATGATTCTGTTCGGTTCGAGCTTTACAATAATACAAATGAACACTATTTGTTTTATTTTGAAAATCCTAAACTTGATTATAATTCAAAGAGTAAAAATACTATAATTGCTGAAGTGAGTGCTGAAAATATAGCTGCTAAAGTTGAAGTTTCTTCAGATCCTTTATATATATTAAATGAAAATGGTTCGTTTAATCCACAGGATATAAAAGAGATGGAAAAATACAGTACATTGGCGAAGAAACGTATCCATAGAGTAATATCTCCACAAAGTTCAGTTATTTTTACTCTTCCATTTATTGATTCTACAAATATAAAAGGAGGCAAAACATATCCTATTTTAGACGATAAAAAGAGATATCATCTGAAAATAAAAATGGATATAGATACTAACTTAATAGACAAAAAGGAATTAGAAAATATTAAATATAATTACAAAAATAATATTAAATTTTTTCATGGGAAATTAGCTTCAAAAACAGTAAAATAAAATAAAATCTTCCGTCAATTTTGCATTGTCTTTTGAAACAGTTAACTGTTAAAAGACTTTTTTATTAAAATATTTAGAAGTTTTAGTTCCCTACTTTCCGATACAGTATCTAAAGAACTATTTATTGATGGTGGTTTATGTAGATCGAGGTGTACAAAAGTGGTACACGATTAAGATGCTGCAACATCTTTTTTTTCTACTTTTCCGCACGAATCTCGTCCCATTAAACAACTGTAAGTCAATATCTTACAATATTTTACAATAAATTTAAAAATACATTTGTACTACTTTTGTACGCCTCCAACCATATAAATTACTGTAAATTAAACAGTTGACATTTCCCGAATGCGACAGTGATAATTGATACATTTCGCGTGTACACCTCAATTTTCATTTGTTTTTTAGGACTAAATAGAGTTAGAATTCTAACTATTATAGCTCAAATTTTATATTAAGAATGTTTTAATCAATACGTATTGTCAAACACCAAAGAGGTTAAATTCAAGAATCAACTCAATCCTTTATTCCTTTCTCCGCTTCCTATTTTTCATTTTCTGCTTCCTCGTTTTTTTATAGATTTTTCCTCTGATCTTACTACATCATCAATAGAATTAAAATTCTGTTCTTTCGGTTTTAAAGCATCAACCACTTCGTCCAACCCACCAACAACTGAAAGCAATTTTAAAAATGAATCCAAAGAGATCAAGCCCTTTTGCTCAAATTTTCTCAGAGTTGGTAAAGGGACACCTGATCTCTCAGCCAAACCTGCCTGAGTCAGATTCATTTGCAATCGTCTTTCACGGAAATTATCTACTAGTTTTTTCTGAGTTTTGGACAAAGAAACAAATAACATAATAGTAGTATTTAATGTAATTTTATTGTAATAAATAATATTATTGTATTACAAATCTGAGGAATTTAAGTATTGATATCACAAAAATAAAACAGTTAATCAAATATTAAATATTATCAGATTTATAATAATATAAAAATACCAAAATAATATTGCGCTATATATATCAATAATTGTCCTTAAAAGATTTTTATACATTTAATTACTTAATTGCGAATACACATTCTCAATTGCATAAACGTGGTAAAATTGGCGAATAATTTTAAACTATATCTTGAAAGGTGGGTGTGACCATACTCTCGTTCTAATTGTTCCAACTCAAACTAAAAGCCTGTAAATTAAAAATTACAGGTGCTATTCTAGGAGCTAATGTGAAATTATTGTATACCTCATTTATCTGTTAAGAAATTGTTAGATATGATGGTAATATCTCTGCTGTTTTGAAAGTAGGTAAGCAAACATCGCTTCCTCTTCAAAATAACCATACTGAAACTTGCCGGAATTCTGATAGATTCGTAGACGAGCTCCTTTTCCAAAAACACACTCCAATTTTGTCCCAATAGTGAATATTGAGTCATATGTCAGGATTTTGATATAGAATGTAAATATTGCTTCATTTAAATTAACACAACTGGTCGGATGAACAAATAGATACATTTTTAACGTGCTGCAACATCTTTTTTTGTACGTTTTGCAAGAATATCATCATAGTAAACACCCATTAATAAATTTTTTATTAATAAGAAATTAAAAGACAGTTTTGTATTATTCCCATCATATAAATCACTGTAAATTAAACACCAAAATTGCTCAAGTGAAACTGTGCAAATTTATAAATTCTCTCATCTACCTCATTTAACGTTAATTTAACTTCAGAACAATTCCAGCATTACTTAACATAACAAATGATTTTGGTTCGTATCTATAGTATGCTTTTTGTAAAGTTGCAATATTTTAAATTAAAGTAAGCAAAATATTTAGAATCATTGATATCTAATTTCTAGATTAGTAAAAAGCGCAGTAAATTTTTCGTTATCAAAAATTTCTTCATGTTCTCCTATTAAAAAAACGTTCCCAATATCCTGAATTTCTCTTTTGTTATTATCTAAAGTATTGAAAACTTGAATAATTTTATAATTTTCTCTATTTTCTAATGCAAAGTGATATTCAGGATATGAAATGAAAAAATGCTTATCACTATTGCCTTTTCCTTTCACTTCTACATATTGAATGTTATCTTCTTCATCAATATAATGCATGTCATATCCATAAATATCTGAGCCCTCTGGATTTACTAAAGCTTTAGCAGCATTCTTCGAAACCCATTCCACATTTTTATACTTCTGTAAAAGAGCTTCGAAAACAGATTTCTCAGCAACAATACCAATTAAATCATTTGTATCATTGTTTTTAGATCCATCGACTCTTTTTCCGTATGCCTTTTGGGGAAACTTACCATGAGATTTAGTTGCGACTGAATTTGTAGATGATCTAGAAATACAGAGAGATGAAGCATTTTTATATTTATCAAGCTCTAATAACTGATTATTCTCAGAACTAGTATTAGGCGTTTCACTAATACTAAAATTAATAAACCGCTTTACTAATTCTTCACATGTATTTTCGAAATAAAGTAAACTTCTATTAAAATTAATTTCTAAAAAATCATCCAATAATTTCTGTGAATCTTTAATTTTACTCTGAAAAGACGACAAATTATTCATGAATCTTTTATCATAAGAAATTTCATCTACCATTTTTAAAACTGTTTTATCAAATTTTAAATTTTTATAATTATTAGTTAAGTATTTTTCGAAAACTTCTTTTATATCAATTTGCAAAACATAATAATCTATTTTATAGTTAGTAGAAATCGAATACTCGTCTATCAAATCTTGAAATCTACTTTGTTCCTCAATATCCTGAGTCATCAGACTGTCATGTAAATTTTGAGAAAAGAAGGGTTTAAATTTTAGATGAATAGATTCTAATTTTTTATTATAAAAACTTCTAAAATCAATTTTCACATTGGATTTTTCATTATAAGTTTCAAAGTCAATCTTATAATTTAAAAATAACTCCGTCAAGGCTTGTATATTACTATCTGCGGAGATACGCTCAAAAGTTATTCTATCAATTATACTTTCTAAATCTTTCAATTCATACTGTCCAAGAAGAGAAATTTTATTTAAATCAATAAATTCGCCATCGAAATATTTCAGATAATCTTGATCACCCAAGATTTGAATTATGGGAATCCAAAACTCCTGAACTTTAGTCAAAATAAAATCATCAAATTTCTCCTGTATTTCCTTTATGCGATATTCAGAAACATCATACTTTTCAAGAAAATCAGATTTACTTCTTGAGTTAAAATAATCGTTTAATTGAACGCGAATTTTACTGATATCCCTGCCTAAAACATCTGTTAAAACATTATAGAAAATTTCCGAATACAGACTGTTTTTTTGATTCGGGATAGAATTATTTATATAAATTTCATAATCATCAATATTCTGTATCGCAAACTGCACATCATTTCTAACCATTAACATCTCACCATTCCGATAAATTACATTTTGGAAATGTTTACATACTTTCACCTTTAATTTCTTTAAAATCGAAAAGGAACTACTTATATCTGTTTCCAAAAATTGCTCGGTCAGTGCCAATATAGGAGCATAATCACTTAGCCAGACAGTAAAGGATTTCACCTCGATCACTTCAGGATCTTCTACCCTTTGAATGATTTCATTTCTGAAATCCTTACCTAATCTTTTTGCGATTCTTCCAAATCTATTTTTATCTCTATTTGTGAAATGAGGTTGAATTTCCTTTCTAATCTCTTTTGGAAGAAGATTATAACCAGCTTTGTCCTCAATATAAAAGATTTCGCTTGCTGTCAAAAACGAAAAAGATTCTTCAAATTCATTCACACCTAGAAACGGAAAATCTTTCAAAATTTCAATTTGAATCTTATCAAAACTATCATTAATATACATCTCATAAAGCTTTCCTAAAATCTTGTTGTAGAAATTTTCAAATTCTTTGCTGTAGGTTAAATTATCTTGATATATAATTGACACAGTTTGAAGTAACTTTTTGAAGTCGTCAATTTTAGTGGAATCTAGATGAATAATATTAACAGCATTTATGAAATCCTTATGATAGAGATAGTCAATGGGTAAAAGTCGTAAATATTTCTTTAGATTATATGATGCTGTTTGCCTGTACTCAATTTGACCTATTCCAACAATATCTTGGATAGCAAACTGCTCATCATTCCCGTCGAATGTAATCCATTTTTTACTAATTAAAAAATTTAGAAAAGAGCTAATTTTGAATGCGTTTTCTTTATTTACAGTGCGATAATCTGATCTAGATGTACAGTATTGAATAGGAGTTTTTCTGCTACTGTTAATAATCTCTCTATACGAAGACCAATTATTAAAAATACTGTTTGTAAACCAAGAAGAAATATGGATTGGAATATGAATTTTCCAATCACCATTTACTTCAAACTCAAATGTATTAAACCATTCAATTTTTAAGAATGTTTGAAATCGATTATCATCTTTTTTAATATAATGCTTCTTAGCATCATAAAATACTGCTGGAAAATTCCAAGCACCGAAATTTAGTAGTTTTTTATTCAAATCATCCATGTTAATTTTAAAACTGGATAGTATTTCATAGTCAATAAAATTCTCATCTGGATAAATATTTTTTAAATTCTCATTTTCAATGTATAAAGGATGTCTTAAAGGGTTCACCCATTTTTTTTCTGAACGAATCGGCAACAAGATTGCTTCTTTAATTTCTAAAAAAAGACGACTCGAAATATCTAAAGAAACTAGAACTTGCAAAATATCAATATTTGGAACAGCTATATCTGCAAACAATTTCAGTAACCTCTTTACAAGTAACTCAGCATTAAATTCAGTAAAACCAATATCATATTTACGGCTATCGGACAATTTTATCTTTGGATGTAGAAAGTGGATTTTTTTTATGATAGATTGTGGAAAATTTAAATTTCCTTTAAAACCATAAAACACGTCATCTTCATTAGAAAGAAGTCTCATATTGCTTGTAAGCAAAATTTTTCTACCCTTTAAATCAAATTCTTTATGGTTTGATACATAAATGTAAAGTTTTTCAAAGTACTTATAATTTTTAGTTTTTCGCTGATGAGCACATTCTTTCTCTATATTTTCTTCTATACTTTTAAAAGTTAGATATTCAATTTCAAATTCTGCTAAAAGCCAATCTCTAGTTTTTTCGATTTCAATATATATTAATCTTTTACCATTTAATTTATGATCTGGAAATAAACCTTTGTCAAAACCATCTGCAATAATAACTTCATCAATCCTATAAAATCCTTTACTTAAAGTATCGTAAATAAACTTTATCTCTTTTAGGTTTTTTACAAGCTTATCGTAAAGAATTTCTAAATCAGGAGATTCTTCGTTTCTTACGAAGACCAATAAATCTAAATAACTAGTTTTAAAATCTCTCATTACTTTTTGAAGCCATTTTCCGCTTATAAAATCGGCGGTCTTTTCCAAAATAAACTCATTCAAAGGTGACTTTCTTAAAGCTTTCCGTTCAGGGTTTACAATAAAATAGCTATGAATAATAAATCCAAAACCAGAGGTGATTTCTGTCGGATAAAACAGATATAATTTACTGCGCTCAATTGCATTAAACCGATTAGATTCGTTTACTTCAAAAAGAAGAGAAATATCTATAAAAGGTTCTCTTTCAAACATTTTTCTTTCGTCTCCTTCCAAATCCACTATGATTGAATTCGGAATTGTGATTTGTAATTCAACAAAATGTCTAAATTTATGTATATCTCCATTTTTATCAACAGTGATAATTCCTTTTTTTGGGTCCTCTTTAATCTGGAAAGATGATGTAAAATCACCATCTATAAATTTAACTATATCCAAATAACCCAAGAGTACAATGTGTTCTACAGCAATTTTACTAAATGAATTCCGAATATTGGCAGTATTGATTTTTTCCTTAAATGGCAGCTCAATTTGTGTTACAATATTGAGTCGCATGTCTTCAACAGAAAGTGTCTGCTTATTAAAATGTGGGATAAAAAATAATGGAACTTGATCTTCAGATAAATTACAGTTTATAAGTATTGTTTTTGTTTTTTTTCGATTAAATTCTATAGTTCCATATTGTGTAATTATACGTGGATTATCAGAAATCTCAACTATACTTTTAAAACCAATCCCTTTAAAACCAATAAATCCTTGGGTTCCCTTGGTACTATTTCCAATCAAGGTAACGCTTTCAATACCTCTTTCATCAAAAGGTTTTCCGGTGTTAGCTATTACCAATTTGTCTTCAAAAACTTCGATAATAATATGTCCTTTGATATCGGCTAATTTATTCGCATCACGACCATTTTGAATTAGTTCATAGAGATATCTTCCCTCATAAGCCTGCTGTAAATAACGCTCTCCTTTAGCGCTGTTTTGAAGTCCAGCATCGGAATCTGCATTGCGTTCATTTTGTATTTTTAACAAAAAATTTTCTAAATTCATTTGTGTATTTAGTATGATTTATTTGCAGAATTGATAATCAATGATTTAACTTGTGAAAATGAAAAACTATTAGCCGTTTCTAATATTAAAAGAGGACATCTGCTCGAAAGGAATAATATTATTCATTAAAATATTTCCAATGAGTAATCCATTATAATTTAATCTGCAGTATGTACTTTCGATAATCTGCACAACTCTTCTAGGTTGGTAATTTTCTTGAGTATTGTCAGTCCTATTATTAATACATCCAAACCTATAATATTGTGTTCTTAAAAATGTTTAAGGCGAAACAATTGGATACAACCTCACCGCCCCAGAAGAACTACGCCAATATGACCCAGAATTACCATTTGTAGGTAAATTACCTGAATCCGGACATATTAATAAATCTGCAAGTTCGATAACAGTACTTCCAAATTCTAAAACGTCATTATCACTTACAAATGATCCGTCAAAGTTAAAATGCGCACCTACCTGATTTCTTACAGCATTCAGTCCCTTCAACTTATCAATTATTGGTTGCAGAACTTCTGTCTTATTTACATCAGTATATAAACCAGAAGCATCTTTAGAAAGATGTTCAACCTTTAATACTCTTAATAGAGTTGTAGGAAAACCATTTATTAATTCGGATAATGTATAATCATTTTTGGGTTTTCTAGCTAATTTACACTGAAACTTCAGAGTTAAATAATCCAATATATTTTCAAGCATTCGCCCTGCCGTAGAGGCTATATTTTCTCTATGAAAATCATCCTGATTAGTTACTAATTGTTTAAGCTCTTCCAAAATTAATTTCCCATTATAGACTTTAATGCCGTTTTCTATCGTCCAATTTCTTAGTTCTAAAAAGTGTACTCTTCCTCCCGGTGCTCTATTATTTCTATATCGATCTCTCCACGGACGATAATGCGTAGTTACCAAGATATGCCCAAAATTTACTGACTCAGAGTGTAGTAAATCTATAAATCTATCTAAGTGATTTTCATCAACCGACATCATTACATCATCTAAAACCAAGATTGTATTTTCATCACCATATTTTTTTGCCAACGCAACAAAAATACATACGCCTAAAGTATCTAAATGTGATTCGCTGTACAATGATTGTGGTGCAATTTGTGTTTCTGTATGGAAACTTCCGCCTAAAACCAGTGAACTTTGTGCATTAGGTTTAAGGAATAATTTAATATTACCAATTTGTTCTCCTGGATGTAGGGAGCTATACAACCTGTCAACCTCTTCTGAAATTGATTCTAATTCAGTTTCAATGAATTCTTTTCTACTCGTTTCTACAATATCTAAGGTATCTGAAAGCGAACGTCCTAAAGACTGTAATTTTTCTGCGTTAATTTTATTTCTAGAAATTGAATTAAATTGGGAAACAATAAGATTATTTTGACTTAGTTCTTTTGATTTTTTTTCTTCATTGCTATAAATCGTAACATTTAAATCATCTATATGATTTTTGTTGGTTACAAAAATCGAAATATTTGTCTCTGCATCATCTCCGAGGTTACTAATAAAGTCGCCAATTGTCGGAGCTGCTACAACAAATTCATTAATTAAATTTTTATACGCAATTAGCAAAATATTTAAAGCAATTATTTCTCTATCTAAAATTGCTTTATTTTGATCAAAGTTTATTTTGGAACGAGCATGAGCATCATAAGCAGACTTTAACACACTCATTGTTGAAATTCTATTAGATAAAGATTCCAATATTACATTCTTCTCCATATCATTTGAACAAATTGGGCAAACATCAATTTCTTCTTGATGTTCTATATGATTTTTTGCCTTCTCTAGGAGTTCCAATAAACCGACATCACCTGCTTCATTTTGAATTTTTGCAGCTTCTAGATCAATATCTTTACTTTGTAAATCTAATTGTGCTGCACGAAAGGTTTCTTTAACCGCAAGGTAAGACTCGTATTTAGAAAGGATATTTAACCATTTTGATTTGAGGTTACTGTATTTCTGAACCTCTAAGGTTAAATCTGAAATGTCTATTGCTGCCTGCATTTCCGCCCAATTTAAATAACTTTCAGCAGGTTGCCCTTCTTCTATCCAAGCTCGTTCTAAAGTTTCATTTGATTCTGCAATCACTGATATAATTGTATTTAAATCAGATTCCGCAGTTCGTTTCGCTTTTCTCAGCTCTTCTTCACACTTGAATATTTCGGCAACATCTATAAAATCTTTTAGTTCCTTATATCTATCTGAAGCTTTTGATTCAATAAGGTTTACAATCATTTTTCTTCGTAGGAATTTTAATGTTGGTTGACCAACTTCCGGATTTTTTACAATTGTTCTTGCAGTTCCTGTTATTGATGCAATAAAAGCCCCATCACTGGTATTTAGTGTTATTTTTGCTTCGGTTTTACCAATTGATTTAAGGTATTTTGGTTCCGTTTCTGATTTATCTTCTATAGAACCTTTATTGTCCGTGAGTAAACAAGTGAGTGCATCTGTAATTGTTGATTTTCCATTACCATTTTCCCCAAAAACCATTGTTATAGGTTTTAATGGATCAAAATGAATGGTAATAGGCTGTGTTGCTCCTCGAAATGCTTCTAAAGCTAAATTATTCAGTCTCATCTTCTTCTTGTGTTTCGTTAGTTTCTGTTTGAGCATTTTGTGAAAGTGGCGTCACATCTTCTAATAAAAATTTCCAATCAACATCTTTTAAATTTCCGCCAGATAACTTATTCATAAAATCAGTGTTATTTTCTGCAATCAAACCTTTTTCAAGTAATTTGGTTGCAATGATCTCAGCTAAACGTTCATTATTATTCATGGTTAAGAGTTTTTAAATTTACTGATTAGGTTAGCCAAGCTAGCCGTTCTATTGATTTCATCGTGAGGAACAAGTAAATAGAACCAAGGCTTTTTATTATTTTTAAGATTGTAGTCTGAGGCATATTTGCAATAGATAACTGCAGCATCTGCTTTTTGTTTTACATCGGTATCCTGTATTTTGTCTTTACTCTTTGGCTCGACCATGTAAATGGCGTCATCCGTTTCTACAACAAAATCCGGTTCGTAACGTTTGGAGTTATTGTCCCAATAAATATGAAACTGGTTAGCTGCAGGGCGTAACCACTTTATAACCTTGGAATCATTCTCTAAAATGTAGGCTAAATCTTTTTCTGTATTTGAATCGAACTTATACTCAAAATGACAGGCTTTTTCAAATCCTGAGTAAACATATTTAGGAACTAGACTAACTGGACTTACAACATCTCTGTAATCTTTAACTCCATTGCTTGCCAAAACGGAAAAATTATGAGAAAGTATCTTCGTGAAAGGTAAAACATTTGGCTTATCATAATTGCTGTATTCTATTTTGAAATGCTTTTTCATCTGAAGATAGATACGTTCGGCAATCGTTCTCTTAAACTGAAAAATTGCTTTTTTAACTTCTTTTTCTTCCGTATTACTTCCTTCTATTGCAGTGTATGCCTGCGTTGCTAACTTATTTAGAAGCTCAGCATTATCATCATAATCGACATCTGAAAAATTAAGCAATTCTACCATAATCATATTGACAGGATTGCCATAATTACCACTTGAAGTTGCTCGTAAAGTTTCAACTTCTTTTTGATTGGCTAAACTTACACGGATAATTTCTTCCTCTAATGCTTTGAATTGGAATCCCGATAATTCTAAATCAAAATCTTCAAAATAAGCACGAGCATCTCCCTGTACCAAATCCATACGAGGAATTTCAATAATCTGCGATTTAAAGCCGGAGACTACCTTTTCGTAAATTGCTTCGGCCTCTTTTACGATATCGTCTGCAAACAAATTTCCTTGCCCTTGATTGAAATTTGCTTTAATTTTCTCTATCACCAATGCCTTAGCTTCGGGTTTGTCAAAATCTTCTACTTTTTTAATTTCAGGAACTGTATTCAATGTAGGTAGAACCGAGATAATGGCCTTCTTTGCATCTACCTGATTTTGTGCTGTTTGTTTTTCTTGTACATCAACAATCGCATTTACCTTCGTTTGTTCCTGTTCAATTTCTTTGTCAATTGTGGAAACAGAAGTGGTTGCAATCGTTTTTTCTTTTACTTCGTTTTCATCAAATTCTACAAAAGAAAGTTTGTTTAAAATGGAGTTCGGATTTTGTGCTTCCGCTATCACAGAATCAAAATTGTCGTGTGCAATTACCGTCAATTTATCGATATTGGCTTCTCCTGTTCTTTTTCCACCAAATGGCAAACGTAACCCACGACCAATGGTTTGTTCTATCAAAACACTGGCGTTGGCTGCACGTAATGGAACAATAGTGTACAAATTTGAAACATCCCAACCTTCTTTGAGCATATTAACGTGAATAACAATTTCAATTTCGTTATCAGGACTTTCTAGTGAAACAAATAATTGTTCAATCTCTTCATCTTTCTTGGTAGAACTGTCTATTTGCAATACTTTCCCAATGAATTGACCACTGTAAAATGATGTCGAATTGATTAAATCAAATACGGCTTTAGCATGCGTAATATCTTTACAAACAACTAAAACAAAAGGCTTCACTAATTTCTGCTCATTGTTTAAAGCATATATTTCTAAATCTGTCTTGGTCTGCTGATGAATGGAAATAGCATCTTCCAATTTTACATGCTCAACCTCTTCAGCACTTTTTCCTTTGGGATCGTAGTTTTTCCTTTTCGCTATGGTTGGGTTTTTCACATACAAACCATCGGCTAATGCTTTGGCTAAAGTATATTCATACACAATGTTCTTAAAAGATTTTCCTTTCTCGTCTGTTGGCGTAGCTGTTAATTCGATGCCTAAAACCGGGTTTAGTTCATCAATTGCTTTTTTGGAAGCATCTGCATGGTAACGGTGCGCTTCATCCATCAACACCACCAAATCATCTAAATTAGATAAAAATTTCCAGTATGATTCTCCTAAATATTCTGACAGACGTTTCATTTTGGGAGCCAGTGCCACACCGCCAGACCTTGAAACTTTATTATCTGAATTGAATTTTGAGATATTGAAAATATTGATTCTGATTTCAGATTCAGTAAATAATGCGCCTTGCTGTGCGTAGTTGTCTCCGGTGATAATGACAGGACGATTATGTACAAATTCTGAAATACCATTGAATACATATTTAGAATAAGAAGGATCTCCAAAATCTTTGATCAGCTTTTCATATATCGTTAGGTTGGGTGCTAGAATAAAGAAATTTTTAATGCCTTTAGCCAAATACAGATACGAAATAATTGCTCCCATTAAACGTGTTTTTCCTACACCAGTTGCAATATTATGGGTAACGGATGGAAAGGCTCTCTGGAAATCTGTACACGAGGGATAAAATGTTTTAACTACTTCCAAATCCTCTTCTACAGTTGTATTTCTTTTATTTTTATTGAGTGGAATTTGATCTGCTATATTGGCTGTGATTTCTAAAGCCTCTGCCAATGGCAAACGCAATGATAATCTCTGTTTGATCTGATTGAGTATATTTTGATTCATGGTTAATCAAATAATGTATTTTTGTTTTGGTCTTCTGGTTGAGTATCTGTGTCTTCAGCTTCATCATTCCAATTTTCTTCTTCATCGTCATTTTGTGATTCATCTTGCGGTAGGTTGACAATATTTAAACTGTAATCGTCTTTTCCAAACTCACAACGGTCTAAAAGAAGCTGCGGGATTTTTTTGATCGTAATATTGCTGTACTTGGTTTTACACTCTGGTTGAAAGGCTTTACAACAAATTAATAGGCTTTCGCCTTCCTGCATATCTTCGGCAATAGCTTCTAACTGTTGCACTGTCATAAACTGTGTTGTGGTGAAAATAAAATCTTGCTCCGACGAAAAGCCTTGCTTCCAGAATTGGGTTTCGCTTGGGTTGTAGGTAAAACCTTCTTGTTTCGCCATTGCGGCAGCCAACATATCGGCATTGTACTCATCAGACATTACCCAATGATCAAATTTATCTTTCTTTAAAAGGCTTGGTGCTAAATTGTAGAACTTGAAACCTCCACCGCCTTGCCAGTTGACTGCTTTGGAAATACCACCTTGCTCGCCATCTACAACCTGTTTCAGTCTTGGATAACAATGGGTAATTGCATGATCGCCCAACTCGATACCGATATATTTACGTCCCATTTTATGAGCGACTGCGGCAGTTGTGCCTGAACCTAAAAAGGAATCGAGGACTAAGTCGCCCGGATTTGATGCAATATGTAAAATGCGCTCAATTAATCTTTCTGGTTTAGGTGTATCAAAAGAATTATTTTTTCCAAACAAATTATGTTGCTCTTTTTTTGCTTCATCTGTATGACCTACTTCTTCATGATTCCACCAAGTCCAAGGAGTCATACCCTCAACTTCAGTAAGGTATCTTATAGTATTGGGTTGAGAATCTCCTTTTTTTCCAAAATAAATTCTGCCCTCGTTATTTAATTTGTTAAAAGTAGCTTCAGAAAGTGCCCAACAACGACCTTCTGAAGGAATGAAAATTTTTCCTGATGGTGATTTGATTTCATAAAATTGGCTGGCTGTGGCGTGTCCCGCTTGAGCAGTCATCGGAATTGTTCTCCATCTCCCTTTCGGATCGTTATTGGGGTTAGTGTAGACCTTTGCCTGAGCTTCCGTTAAAGGAATTTTATTTCGATCTGTTTTAAAAATAGTTTTATTTTTCGCATATACTAATACATATTCATGCACATCGCCAATTGCTTCTCTATTTTCCCTTGAATATCTTTTCTGCCACACATTTGAAGCAATAAATTTATCTCTACCACATATTTCGTCCATTAATATTCTTAGATAAGGCATCTCGTTATCATCAATGGAAATCCATATTGAGCCATACTTAGGATCTAGTAAAGACCACAAAATCTTCATTCTAGTTTTCATTAAACTTAACCAAATTGAATGCTCAACTCCATCATCATAATGTTCAAATGCCGCACCAGTATTATAAGGAGGATCTATATAAATACACTTTACTTTTCCTGCATAATCTTGCTCCAAGGCCTTTAAAGCTAAAAGATTGTCTCCATATATAAGCATATTTTCCGTGTTGGGGTCGCCGTAAGAATACTCAGGATTTTCTATAAGAATTCGTGGTTCCAGCTTGGGTTCTTCGCCTTTGCCAATCCACGTTAATTCTAATTTTTGTAAGTTTTTATTTTGAGCCATTTTTGTTATGTGCTTTTTTTTATATTAATTTCCAATTAATAGTAAATAGTTCTTTTTCTGTAATCTTTTGACTTAGTCTTTCTTCAATATCTGAAAGTAAATTTTCTTTTCTTGCATCAATTTCATCTTGAGCAGCAAAAAGTCTTTGTCTTTTGTCGCTTCTCTTCCTTTCCAAATCTTTCACTTCGCGCTGCAAAAGAATTTTAGCTTCTAATTGCATTGTTCTTTTCGATTCACCTTTTTTTAATTTTATTTCAGCATCCAGATCTTTAATTTCCTTTTCCAAACTAATTTTCATGTCATCTGCCCATTGATCAAGTTTGTTCATCTCAGTGTCAAAAAACTGAAAATTTCTGGCTGCATTTTCATTGATAACTTCTTGTTTGTTAGCAAATGCTATTTCACTTAATTTTAAATCTATTTCATTAGGCACAGCAGTATCTTCGAGAACCTGAGCATCAATAGAAAAAAACCTTTTTGCCATATCAGAACTAATTTCTACACCGTCATCTGTGAAACAAGAGAACACCAAATATTCTTCATTTTCAAAAGAATCCACATTAATGTATTGCAATTTCATCCAACCGGAATTTCCAATGAATTGCTCTAGAAAAGAGATTTTGGTAGCTGTGTTACTATAATCAAAATCTACAACCGAAGGTTTGGTTTCTTTATTTTTGCATTCACTGATAATCCTCTGCGCTAATATGTGTCCGATTCTGTATATGTTGGCGTCATCCGGAATGGTCTGATCTAACTTCTTCCCTCTGTCATCAGATTTTAAAACCATGTAAGGCCCCGAATGAATATGTTCTTTCGGAAATGGATTTTCAATAAGTCTAAAAGTGTAATTTTCATCAAAGACCGCTTTTCCATTCAAAAAATACTGGGTTAATTTCCATAGTTTCTCTTCAAAAATCGATAAATTCTGAGTAGTTTCGTATAAATCCTGTTTGAGTTTCTCCCGAACTTCTTCGTCAAAGTTTTCTAGTAATGTTGTTTTAGCTTCTTGAATTCTCTCCGAGATTTGTGGTCTCAAGTCATCTTGTAAATCATCAAATGCTTGCTTTATTTCTTCATTGGTTCGGCAATTTTGATAAATGGTAGCAATTCGTTTTTCGAAATCAACACCATTTCCAATCGAGCCTAAAACTTCATCACTAGCTCCAAAAACCCCGTCAAATAGTTGGAATTTTTGGTCAAGCAATTCATATACACGTACATCTGCCTGATTTTTCCGATTAAGAAAATTGATTACAACCACATCATGTTTCTGTCCATAACGATGACAACGTCCAATTCTTTGTTCAATCCTTTGTGGATTCCAAGGTAAATCGAAATTGACAACCAATGAACAAAATTGGAGATTGATACCCTCAGCTGCTGCTTCAGTGGCAATCATAATGGTCGAATTATTTTTAAAATGCTCTACAAGAGCTGCCCTTTTATCTGCCGTAGGAGACCCCGTGATTTTATCGGAGTTTTTATTGACTTCTAACCAATTTTTATAGATTTCTTTGGATTTCGGATCATTATTCACACCATTAAATAGAACTACTTCATCATTATATCCTCTAGCTTCTAAAACACTGTAGAGAAAATCTTGTGTACGGCGACTTTCTGTAAAAATCAACGCTTTCTTATTAGCCCCTAATCTTTCTAACTCTTTGAAGCCTTTTTCTAAAGCAACAAATAACTGTTCTGCTTTTGAGTTTTTTTTGATTTTATATGCGAGCGTTCTGTAGCTTTTCAGATCTTCAATTTCTTCTTTAATACTCAATAAATCTTCTGGAGAATACAATATTTCATTGTCTTCATCTTCCTGCTCACTATCTTCATCGTTATCAATCCACTCTTCTGCAATTTCATCAGCAATCTCGAAATCTTCATCAATTTCTGAAAACAAATCTTTTCTCTCTTCTCTATTTAAAATTGCTTCTAACTTTTTTACTAACGCATCCAACGTTCCATAAATAGCAAAAGAAGAAGAAGCCAATAGTTTACGCAAAATCAAAGTCATTAATTGTCTTTGACTATTGGGTAATGCATATAATTTCGGGCGTTGTAAATAAGAAGAAACATCTTCGTATAATTGATGCTCCTCGTCAGAAGGTATAAATTCCTCGCAAATAGGAACACGGTCGGTATAATTTATATATTCTAAAACTTGTCTACGCAAAGTTCTATGACAAATTGGAGCAATACGATTGCGCAAAGACAAATAATCATTTTCATCTACAATTCTTGAGTACTGCGATTTAAAGCTTTTTAAATCCCCAAAAATATAATCATCAATAATAGAGACCAAACCATATAATTCCAATATAGAATTTTGAAGCGGAGTTGCTGTCAGTAATACTTTTTTATAAGGATACAAAGCATCTTTAATCGCGTTAGCCGTTTTATTATTTGGTTTATAAACATTTCTTAATCGATGCGCTTCATCAATGATGACCAAATCCCATTTTGTCTGGTTGATATATGCTGCTTTGGTTTTTGCAAACTGATAAGAACAGATTATTATTTGATCTTTTTGATTAAAAGGATTCAAATTTCCATTCTTAATTTCATTATTAAAAGATTTACTTTCCAATATGACTGATGGGAGAAAAAACTTATCTAAAAGCTCTTGATTCCATTGTTTTCGAAGATTGGATGGAGCAATAACCAACAAGTTCCGGCTATGTTCAGCCCATTGCTGTGAAAGTATTATACCTGCTTCTATGGTTTTTCCAAGTCCAACTTCATCAGCAAGAATGGCTCCTTTTGACAGCGGAGATTTGAAAGCAAATAGTGCCGCATCTACTTGATGAGGGTTAAGATCTACCTGAGCATCTTGTAATGAGGCTGTAAATTTCCCTAAGCTATTTGAGGGTTGCTGACGAGTTAAATCGTAGGCTAGATATTTTGCGTGGAAATCTGTGAGACTCATTAAATGTTTCTATTCTTTAATTGTTGATAAATATAAGAAAAGCAAACAAACGAAAAAAAAGGAAATCCGCACCTGCAATGCTTTTTGTTTCCTTTTTGCATTTTGTTTCAAAAAAAACTTCGTTAATTTTACTGTTAAATCGCATTCTGAAAATGAATAAAGGCTGTATTAAACTTCTAATACTTTTCTTTGTCCTAGAAAATAAAAAAAATTCATAAAACGTAAGTATATATAAATATCGGGTTCTGAAAAGTAACTATATTACAGATTTTGCTTAAGTAGTGACTACGGTAAAAATAAAAACAACTCCAAAATAAAAGCTCAGTATTTTCACTGAATTTTCGAGGAGTTTATATCATTTTCGTCTCTAAAAAAAGCTTTGGTAGAATTTCTTTATTAATTTTTCTCTTTCTGAATATTAAAATCAAAATCAAAGAGTGTTTTTGGAGTGACATCTAATCCTTTAGCCAATTCTACTATAGTGGACATTTGAATATTTCTTAAACCTTTTTCTATTTTACTTATATCACTGTAATCAATTTCACAATTTTGTGCTAATTGTCGAAGACTAAGCTGTTTCTCTTCTCTCAGTAGCTGAATCTTCTTTCCAAAGCTTTTTAGGAATTCAATTTTTTCGGAGTTTATTTTCATATCAAACTTAATTGATAGCAATTTCCATAGAAACAAAAAATAAAAAGTGGGTAAAGTTTCCCACGATAAATTATTTTTATTATATTTGGAAGAAATTACTTATAAAAGTAATTTTGCAATAGTTCAAAGAAATATAGAAGCTATTGCTTAGATTCTCGCATTAGAAAACTGGTAATTTTATGTGTACGAGAAGATAAGTAAATGTGCCCACGACTTCGGCGTGGGCTCACTTATCGTACACGGGTATACCAGTGCCTCTAATGCTGTAAGTTGAGTTCCACGCCGTTTCTTTTACGATATGTAGAGAGTTAGCGTTTTAATGCAGAGAATTCATCCTTACGGATCTTAGCAGTTCCTTCCGGTTATGATGTAATTGTAAAATGACTGCTTATGAAAAGAATAGATTCTCTGCCCCGAAAGTTGAGCAATATTCAGTTGTACGAACTGCTGAAAAAAGGCAATCCGACCGCTCTGGAACATATTCATCTACGCTACAAAAGACTTCTTTTCTGGCTTGGAAGGCAAGTGCTTGAGGATGATTTTGTCGTGGACACTATTGTTCAGGATACATTCCTCAAATTGTGGCTTCACCGCGACACCATTGAAACTCCGAATCATATTATTGGCTTTTTACGATTTGTTATGAAAAGAGACTGTATTTCGTATGTCACTGCTCCAAGAAATAAATTCAACCGTTTAATTGCTTCTCTTGAAAGTTTTGAGAATTATCAGGATTATCTTGTGGGTTATGATCCCCTAACTGATAAAGAGAATCTCCTCAGTCAGGAATCCGCTCAGAAAAATTTCGATGAAGTCAAAAAGGTTTTACCCGTTTTGGATCCCAAAAGAAAACTCCTGATTGAACTTTGCTTGGAATATGGCTTTCAGCACAAACCAATCGCAGATGCAATGGGAAGCAGTGTGAAAGACATTAGCAATGAGGTGAGCAGAGCTATAAATGATCTTCGGAAAATTCTTAATAGAAGTTCTTTCGAACAGCCACAGGAAAAAGCTTTCGATAAAAAGGAGCAGTCAGAAAAACTCAGTAGTCAACAACTTGATATTTTGAAAAGAAGGTTTGAGCAAAAATCTTCATTTGCAGTTATTGCCCAAGAACTCAAATTACCTGAAAAGGAAGTACATCGGGAATTTCTGTATGCATATCAACATTTACAAAATCAAAACACTTCTGAAATACCTCTTTGAAATGGAAAAATCCACGATGACATTGACCCGAAAAATTCAGCTCTTGATCGATGTTCCTGCAAATGAAAGAGCCGAGATGTGGGAAAAACTATACCGGTATCAGAACCGCTGTTACAGAGCTGCTAATTTAATTGTTTCCCATCTGTATGTTCAGGAAATGATCAAGGATTTCTTTTACCTTACAGAAGAAATACAATACAAGCTGGCGGATGTAAATAAAGATGAGATGGGAATATTTACAAGATCAAAAACACACACAACTGCACGGATGGTCTTCGATCGTTTCAAAGGAGAGATCACGACCGATATTCTGGGAAGCCTAAACCATACGATTCAATCAACCTTTTCCAAAAACAAAGTGGATTACTGGCAGGGGACAAAGTCATTGAGGAACTTTAAGAAAGATATTCCAATTCCGCTTCCTATTAAATGCGCTACTAAAATGAGATATGATCCAGAAAAGAAAGCGTTTTGTTTCAATATGTTTGCTATTCCTGTTAAAACGTATTTAGGGAAAGACTTTACTGACAAGCGATTGATAATGGAACGTCTTTTAAGAGGAGAGATAAAGCTTTGTACTTCACAGATCCAGCTGAAAGCCGGAAAAATCTTTTGGCTTGCAGTATTTGAATTTGAAAAAGAAGAGCATCTTTTAAAACCAGAAATCATCGCTGAAGCTTCCTTGTCTTTGGAACATCCTATTGTTGTAAAAGCGAATAATGTTCGAATCAATATTGGGTCGAAAGAGGAGTTTTTATACCGCAGACTTGCGATTCAGGCAAGTCAAAAAAGGATTCAAGAATGCATTGCCTATGCCCGTTCCGGAAATGGAACCAAGCGGAAACAAAAAGCATTGTATAAAACGGAAAATTTGGAAAGCCGTTATGTAAGCCATCGGCTTCATTTGTATAGCAGGAAGCTAATCGATTTTTGCATCCAACAACAGGCGGGCACGCTTATTCTTAAAAATCAGGAAGACAAGATTGGAATTGCAAAAGAACAGGAATTTGTGCTTCGCAATTGGAGTTATTATGAATTGCAGACCAAAATAAAATACAAAGCAGAAAAGGCTGGTATCGAATTGATCATTGGATAACGAAGAAAAACAGAGGGTGCTTGTACACCCGCAGGGTGAGGTCTTGAACACTCACTAAATACTTTAAGAGTATATACAACGGCGTGGGCTTCTTTTTTTTCTTTGGATGAAACAGAAAAAATACATCAGGTTAGAAATATTGTAAAACACTTTAGAGAGATGCTAGCTATAAAACAAGAATCTTTGTCTCTTGATTTAGGTGAAGAATGGAGTCAGAAGAAAATTTCTTTGCTTAAACAAAAAGAAATAATTGAAGAACCTTTGTTAAAAAAAATTCTGAACTATTAAAAATTCCGTTAGAAGCTATCCAAAACTTTGTTGAGGAACAAGCTGTCAATATTATTTCTAATACATCTGGCAACTGTCATTGGCCAGCATCTGTATTTTATAATTCGACTGTAAATCAAAATGATCATTTTTTTAAACTTAAGGAGGACAAAAAGCATTACAAGAAAGAAAAAAATGGAATTATTGAGAGAATGATAAATTAATAAAAATGTAATTAAAGCTTAAGATTAGTTTTTAAAGTTTATAATTAAAAGGCACAATCTTCATTTGATAATTCCCGAGTACTAAGAAAGTAGATATGTAATAAGCAGTTCTCAGTTTATTAAACTTCTTATTATAAGATCATTTAAAATCAACTTGAGTAAAATGAACAGCTTTCAAGACAATATTATTATTAGTCTTTGGAAAATTCATAATTGACATCAATAATTCTTTAACGCATCAAAATTGGTAGCATTATAGTTATAGCTATCTAATTATAATTATTTTATTAAAATATTTATATATTTGAAAAAACTATAATATGGAAACATTTGATGAGATTTTAGACTCTATTGTCGAAAATGTACAAACAATACCATCGAGGAAACGGTATTGGCTTATAAGAACAAATTCAGGAACATTTTACGATACTTTTAAAGAAAATAATTTTGTTGGTCTTGATCATTCTCAGATTAGTTTGAGAGATCTTTCTCAGCTTCGCAGAAGGTTTAACGATGATTTTTTATTCCTGTCTGCTATTAAAGAAAGGGTTGCTGACTTCTATACTCCAGATCTTGAAACCGGAGAAAGAACTAAAAATGACCGATCGATTTCTTTAATAGCAAATCAGATTTTCAAATTTTACACACAAGTAAAAAAAGGTGATCTTGTAGTTATTCCATCATACAGTAGTTCCAAAGTAGCTTTCGGCCTCGTTCAGGAAAGCTATATCGCAGAATTTACTGAAGAGGAGTTAGATGAAATTGATATTGCAGAACAGTTTCTAAACAAACGCGTACAATGGATTGAAGATTTTGATAGAATTTCACTCGATCCAAATATATATAAAATGTTTACTGCACATCAGGCAATAACAGAAGTTGGAAAATACGCCGATGTAATTGAGCGAACTTTGCAAGATTTTTTCGTTTTAGAAAATGAAGCACACTTAATAATTAATGTACAGAAGCAAGATGGAGTAAATGCTAGAAGTCTATTTGGTTTAGGCCATAATTTTTTAGAGATATTAGAGGATGTTATTTATGCTTTAGATATTAAGGATGTTTCATCAAATGATTTTGAAGTGGAAGTTAATATTAATAGTCCTGGTAAAATTGATTTAAAATCTAAAATAAAGAAAGGCACTGTTTTAGCATTTATTACATTAGCTGTTTTTGGTGGCGGTTATGAAAGTAAGGGTCACGCTTTAAAAACCGATGGGCTACCAGGATTGATAAAAGCAATTGCGGATGCTATAAATGAATATAGAGATCGCGAGCAAGATAGAACGATGCAGAAAGAGATTTTTGATCAATACAAAAGTAAACTTGATGTCAAGGAGGTTGACGACATGTTGAAAATTATGAAGCAAGTAGATGATAATCAAGATAAACCAAAATAATTGTAACTTTGTAATCACTAAATCGAATATATGTCTTCAATGTTAAATTTTATTTCCATTGTAAGTGCATTCATTTTTGGAGTTGGTTTTGTATATTGTATAATGGATGCTACTATAGGTAAGTTAAAAGTTTTACATTCCGAAAAAGAATGGAATGGGTTGCAGTATAAAGATTTTGTATTTTTATTTATCTCTGCAACAATACTACTATGTTTTTTTGATTTTTACAAGCCTTTCTAAAAAAGTCCCGCAGTAATTGCGGGATTTTTTACTTTTAACCTTCTTACTTTTAACAAATCGATTATATAGTGTGAGAATAATTCCTTACTTCCCTATTTCAAACTGCTTTTACCAGTCAAAAAAATATCTTTTCTAATTACTACATAAATTAGTTAGTAATTAAAGAAGTGGTGATTAACTAACACACTTGATCAAATCGTCAATATCTTTTATTCTTCTATCCTTTATCTTTAATGCATCTATCAAACACCATTTAAATTCAGAAATAAATTTTATTAGTTAGTTACATTAGCTTCAAATCCATCTTTAAGCCTTAAAAATTATTCCGCTTTATTTGGGTATTTTAATACAAAGATATAACTCAGTATTTTTATTCCATATTTTTCATTTATTTTTCGCCATAGTTTTTCTCTTTTCACCAGCAATTTTTTTTATATATCCACCCAAAATTCATAGAACCTTACTCTTAAAAAAATGATTTCCAAAACAAAAAAAACGAGTTCCGAAGTTTTTTTCACCCTTTTCTCAGAAAAGGCAAGAAAGTCTAGGTAGTATAAAATGTAAATTTTGTACGTACAAAGACACATCTTGCTATATAGCTGTCATCATTTAGAAATTTTATTTAGTCTAGTATATTTTAGACTAGCAGGTATAGATGATTTTAGTCTAGTTTCGGTCTCTTAATAATTGGAAGATTAGATAGCGAAGAACTTTTGTAAGAGTGTGAAAACTCAAGTGTATTCATATTTTTTTCGAGAGTAGACTGCCAATTCAAAATAGGTCTTCCAAGTGAATTTTTCCAATCTGCTTCATCCCATTTCTGAAATCTTTGAATCAATAAATCATCTAGCTTTTCCGTGTAGTCTTTTAACGTTTTTGCAAAATCCATAAACTGTTTTAGGTTAGGATATTTGGTAGACGAATTATTAACAAAACTTTCTGGCTGCAGAATCTGATCTAATTCTTCAATCGGGTCTTCCATTATTTCGTCAGTTTTTGGTGTAGCTTTTGGCAGTTCATTCCCTTTTAAAATGAAACGATTCGGAAAACCACGATTTCTATTGTAATCTAAAAGTCCTAAAAGTTTGAGTTTATTTTTCGCAGTAATAACAGTTTGTCTGGAAAGCCCAAGTTCTCTTGCCATTTGATAGTCTGACAACACAATTTCCTTTCGCAGATCTTCACATTTGTAAAGGATAAAAGTGAAAACAGCTATGGTATTTGCGCCAATTTTATTTTTTGAATTTAAATCAAAAATTTTTATAAATAAGTTTACTTCAAAAGTTTTAGAATTTTTCATCGCTTAAATCTCGGTTTAGACTGGTTTTCAACTGCACTGGTTTGTTGATTAAGATATTCATTCAAGTCTTTAAAATTTGAATATAAAGCCCGACAGTCTTCTGCGTTTTGTGTTTCATTACAAATAATTTCAACAGCACGATTTCCTGCTTCATCATTGTCAAAATAAAGCTCCACTTCTTCATATTTTCCGAGTGAATTTTTAATATTATGAATCATCGAAACAGAATTCAAAATGAGATAATCAGAAAGTTCTTTTTCTAATTCATTTTCTAAATTTTTAAATGAAAGAAAATCAAAAAAGCCTTCAAAGATCCTTACTGAATTTGAATCGTTTTTAATTGTCGAAATGTCTTTTTTACCCAAGCAAATTTTAGAGTATTTATTGCGAATTTCGTAACCGCCAGAATCGTTTTTGAAACCAATTCCGAAATAGTTTTTATCGTTCATTCGATAATGAATTTCGTATAAAAATTGGGTTTGATTTTCAACATTTCTTTCCTTTAAATATTCTAAAAGTGCAGGATGTTGAACATTTTCAATTTTAATTATCTCATAGTTTTTAGAAATATTTTCTTCTTTAAGATTAGAAATATTTTGCTGATGAAAAGAAGAGAAATTCTGATTTTCTGCCCAAAGTAAAACTTCACTTACAGATGTATTCAAATATTTTTTCATAAAATCGACATTCTTTCCACCGATTCCTTGAGAGTATAAATACCAATAGTTTAGATTTTTATTAATTTTAAAAGAGGCGTGGTTCTCTTTGGCAAATGGATTGAGAAACCACGCTTCTTTTTCCGATTGTTTCGTTGGAAGGTGTCCGAGGGAAAGGAGGACTTCTTCCAACGGGATTGTATTAAATTGTTTGCAATTCATTTTTAAATTTTTCTGTGATTTTTGTTAAAATACTTACCTGATTACCATAGTCTTGATAATCAAATTATTATCTCAATTTTTCACCTTACCTTAAAATACCTACTTACCAGAATTTTCTTTATAGGTAAGTTTAGGTAGCTCTAAATAATTTAACATACCTTGATAATAAATTGTATTTCAAACATTTAAGATATTAAGGTAAGTAGGTAAAAGATTATATATGATTTATATTAATCTGTAATTTTCGACCGAATAAGGTAGCCGTATATTTGCCTTTGTGGATGTTTAACTCTGGGAAATTTGAAAGACGATAAAGCTCTTCCAATTTTCAAATGGTTGAGGCGAATTCCGTGAGTATTAAGATCGATCATCACTTCAGTGGCAGTTTTAAATTCTTCCAGATTGTCAGATGCTTCATAGAATTTACTTACCATTTCCTGCTCTAAAGTCATTTGTGTGAATCGCTCATTGCGTTTTTCGTTTTCGGAAATATCTGCTAAAGTGAGTTCAGGATTGTAATTTTCTCGTTTGTAAGCGTTGAAATAGGCTTGAGCCCAAACCTTATCAATATCAATTTCAGATGAATAATTGAAGTTGATTTTCTCGATGACTTCAAAAATAATCCAACGAACACTTCCGGATTCGTCTGTTAGAAAGTCCGTTTTGTTGGTAGAACCCACGAAACTGCAAATTCTTTCCAGATATTCAGCTTTCCTTGCATAAGGCAATCTTTCGTTGATATGTGTTTTTGAGATCATCGCTTTCAAAGAATTGATGTCAGCTTTTGCCAAAACCGAAAGTTCATCTAAATTGATAATCAAATTTTTGCACAATTTGATTCTGCTATCTTTATCCAAACCAATATCTTCCGAGAGGTAATTCGTTAGTTTTCTAGGAATAAAAAATCTTAAGAATGTTGACTTTCCACTATTCTGAATGGTATTTGCCAAAACCAAACAATGCTTATTGATTTTCTCTTTTTCTAAGGCACAAAGTACCGCTCTGGTAAACCATTTCTCAACGTGATACAAAAATTTTTCATTGTCGTTAGTTTTCACATAACTGCATAATTTTGCGATATGATCTTCGCCATCCCAATCCTCCAAGCTTTCAATATATTCCGAAATAGGATTATACTGTTCTATCAAATGGCTTCTGACCAAGATCTCCAATTTATTAATCGGTATATTAATTCCAGATTGAATGAGTTCTATATACAATGAGTTTAGATTTAGATCTGCCCATTTTTTATCTTGTATCAGTTTGATTTCAAATTCCAGAGATATGGTGTTAAATCTTAATGAATACTTCGAACTGAGATAATTTAGAGTGCGATCAAAAATGGTTTTGCCTTCTGTACCATTTTGATACAGAGTATTTTTCTCTTTCATAAAAACATCTGGGTATTGTGGAAATAGAAACAAATAATTATTATATTTGTACATTACTTCCAAGTAAAACAAAGATTTTAAGCCTAACTACTGCTATAGTTAGGCTTTATTTTTTGCGTAAAGAAAATTCTATGGCTTCTTGTTGAATTTCATCATTTGATTTATGGCTGTTTTTTAACAACCATTCGTCAATTTTTTTACGTTCAAAAAATAGAACTTTCCCGTTGGGCTTAGAAAAAGGAATACTGTGCGAATGAACTAATTTGTAGATGTAGGATTTCTTGAATCCCGTATAATCTGCAAGTTCTTCGACGTTGAGAATTTCCTTTAAACCGAAAATATGCTTTTCAATTCGGTTGAGTTTGTGCAGAATGATTTCGTTATTTTCCATTGCTTTCGTTTAACAAATTTAATGAAGCAAAAGTCATCATAGAAAACCATAAAAACAATAGAGTCAAACACTTAAAGGTGAAATAAGAATGATATGGATTAATCTGGAATGTCAAAAGTCTAAATAAGAATAATCTGGATTAAAATAGATTCAGTACAATTTTACTAACTAAAATATTACTCTACCTAAAAATATATTTTTTACAGTTCGATATTTAATTCCGGGATAATCTCAGCAGCTTCTTTCATTTTGCTATCCACAATTTTTGCATAGATCTGCGTAGTTCTCAATTCTCGATGTCCCAATCTTTTGGAAACGGTGTAAATATCTGCACCATTTTCCAAAAGTAAGACAGCATTCGTATGTCGAGCTGAATGAAAAGTAATATGTTTCGGAACCGCAGCACGATTGCACCAGCGAATAATTTCAGTATTGTAGGTCATTCCATATTTTAAGCCTTTGAAAACTCTTTCTTGGGGATCTTGTCTTTCGCCCAATAATTCTCTGGCTTGCTTTGAAATATAAAGATATTCTACACCCTCTGTTTTTTCTTGTCTGAAATTGACTCTAGAAATATCACCTTCATCACGAACTTCTTTCCAAATCAAAGTATTGATATCCGACCAACGTAATCCTGATAAACACGAAAAAAGAAAAGCTTTTTTCAAAACCGGATATTTACATTCCGCTTTTGCTAGTCGTTGTAGTTCATCAAAAATCAAATATTCTCTTTGGCTTTCAGCTTGTTCAAACGATTTTATTTTTGAAGCATAATTTACCGTCAAATATCCATTATCGAAAGCATTTCGAAGTGCGGCTTTAAACTTGTTGAAATAAGAATACTTTGAGTTCTGAGAAAGGGGTAAATCGCTCTTACTAATTGCATCCTTTTCAAAGTATTTCCGAACTTTTTTAATGAAATATTCATCAATTTCCTCAAAAGTTAAATTTTTTGGAACTACCTTTTTTAAATGCTGGTAAGTAGAGAACCAATTACCATAATTATTTGAGGAATCGAGCGTTCGTTTTTCCTCAGCAAGATCAGCGAAGAAATTTAAAAATACCCGCTTAGCTTTCGCAGTATTTTTCAACTCAAATCTTCCTTGAGCATATTCAGCTTTTCGAATTGCAATAACATTTTCTGCAAATTCCAAAGCTTCTTTATTTTCTTTTTTTTCTTTGGCAGTTTTTGGATCAACAATTAGATAGGTATCTAAATTCTCAAAATTTCTCAGATGCTTTCTTTTTCCGTCATCAGTAATTTCGGAACCACGGTAAAACTCGATTGACAGACTAATCCTTCCGTCCTTTAATTTTCTTTGACTAAGTGATATTTTCATAAATTCTGTTTTGTACTACTTTGTACTACTTTTGACTATTTTCGAGGTATGAAGTAGTACAAAAGTGGTACAAATATACAAATATAGTCTAAGAAGAGAAAATAAAATTTATATAACTATCTGATAGTCAAACAAAAGAAAGAAAAAGAAATCAAAGAAAAGCTAATTTATTTCCCGATACAAAACTTAGAAAAAATATTTCCCAAAACCTCATCATTCGTTACTTCGCCGGAAATTTCACCAAGATGCTCCAAAGCATTTCTTAGTTCGTAAGCTAAAAGTTCTGTTGAAATTTGGAAAGTAATGGCTTCCTTTACTTTGTTTACGGCGTCTAAGGATTTCCCTAAGGCTTCAAAGTGTCGTTGGTTAGTGATTACCACATTACTTTCTTCCGATTTTAGCTGCTCTACATAAGATGATAATTCATTTTTTAAATCTTGCATATTTTGATTTTCAACAGCCGAAATGGTGATGAAATCGAAATCTTGCGAAATTTCTTTTCTGAAAATATTTTCCACCAGTTCATATTGGGCAGGAGAAACTTCATCTATTTTCGTGGCGCAGATGATGAGTTTTAAATCATCTCTTTGTAAAGATTTTATCATTTCGATGTCTTCAGAAAAATTTTCTGTGGCAGCATCGGCGAGGTAAACCAGAATATTGGCATTTTCTACTTTCTCTTTTGCTTTTTTTACACCGATTGCTTCGATTTCATCGACGGTTTCACGGAGACCGGCTGTGTCAATTAATCTGAATGCATGACCTTTTATGTGAAGAATTTCTTCAATGGTATCTCTTGTTGTTCCCGCAATATTGCTCACAATTGCTCTTTCTTCTTTTAATAAAGCGTTCAGAAGCGTTGATTTCCCTGCATTTGGTTTTCCGATGATGGCAACGGCGGTTCCGTTTTTTATAGCATTTCCGTATTGGAAACTTTCAATAAGAGAATTTAACTTGGCTTCTATTTTATCAAGTAATTGATTCAATGCGGTTCTATCTGCAAATTCAACGTCTTCTTCAGCAAAATCGAGTTCCAATTCAATTAAAGAAACAAAATTTAATAAATCGGTTCTTAAAAACGAAATTTCGTTAGTAATTCCTCCTTTTAGCTGGTTTAATGCTACTTTTCTTGATGCCTCATTTTCTGACGCAATCAAATCGGCAATCGATTCAGCCTGACTTAGATCAATTCTTCCGTTCATGAAAGCACGCATGGTAAATTCACCAGCTTTCGCCATTCTTGCTCCGTTTTTAATCAGAACTTCAAGAATTTTTTTAGCAATATGGGGTGATCCGTGAAATGAAATTTCTACAGAATCTTCGGCGGTAAAAGTTTTTGGAGCTTTAAAAACAGAGATCATCACTTCGTCAATTACCTCATCACCATCTTTTATAAAACCGTAATGAACAGTGTGCGATTGTGCTTTTTCAAGGTTTTTACCGTCAAAAATTTTAGCTGAAACAGGAATTGCATCATCACCCGAAATTCTGATAATTCCGATGGCTCCGATTCCGTTGGCTGTGGCAAGTGCGCAGATAGTGTCATGATTCATTTTGCAAATTTACGGTTTTATATGAAAATTTTTAATGCTAATCTTAAAACAGATATTTGCCTCAATTATTTAAGTTTCCGGCCTAATGAATACACTTTTTCAATCCACTTTTGACGTTGCTCTTCTTTTGAGTTTTTAATAATTCCTATATAAGTAACTTTTACAGGCTTCACACCGCAAAATTCTAAGGTAGATTTTTTGAGCTGATTGATACTCGGTCTTCCATAAAACATTCTGTAATACCAACCTGGTTGATCTATTGTTGTGATGATATGTGCAGTTTTGCCTGTTAAAAATTTATCCCACCAAACCGAGTTTTCACGATATTTAAATGCTAAACCGGGAAGAAAAAGTCGGTCGATAAAACCTTTTGTAACCGCGGGAAGTCCGCCCCACCAAACGGGATGTACCCACACAAGATGATCTGCCCACTGTATAATTTCCCATGCTTTCAGTAGATCAGGTTCCAAATCCATTCTTTTTTGATAGCCAAACTGGAGATTAGGATTAAAAACAAGATCTCGGATAATAATTTCCTTTATTTCAGCTCCTGAATTTTCGGCTCCTTTTTTATAGGCTTCAGCTAAAGCGAAATTGAACGATTCATGATTTGGGTGTCCGTTGATTAATGCAATTTTTTTCATGATGTATTGTATTTGAATAACTTTATTCTTTGGTACAAAACTATACATGATGCTTATCAATGGGTAGGACAAATGTCTAAAAAGAAATTTCTTTCCTGATACGGCTCAGATGTCTTTGGGTAATGCCTAGATAAGATGCTAAATGTAGCAAGGGAATTTGCTGAATATAATTAGGCTGATTTTCAATTAAAAAATCATATCTCTGTGCGGCGGTGTCCCGTTGAAGCTGGAAAAAACGTTTTTCAAGTTCTAGATATTCCTGTTCGGCAATCATTCTGAGAAATTCGCTCCATTTCGAATTTTCCGAGGCTAGTTCCTGAATTTTTTCTTTCTTAATAACCAATAGAGTAGCATCTGAAATGGCCTGCATGTTTTCTATGCTTGGTTTGTCTGAAATAAATGAAGAATAAGAAGCCATCAAATCATTGGGGAATCTAA
>Ga0308157_10002397_pt1 | contig 30917 bp, 26 predicted proteins | sample PhyBR1_FD_201035 | JGI IMG/M metagenome (GOLD analysis project Ga0308157, IMG submission 201035) | Phyllosphere microbial communities from UC Gill Tract Community Farm, Albany, California, United States - DLSLB.R1 | ecosystem: Host-associated > Plants > Phyllosphere > Unclassified | place: USA...
AGCTATGCTTGCGCCCCCCAAGCACCACCGGAGCCCGGACGTGACCGACGCCAGCCAGACCCCCGATTTCCCGATCCTTGACGCAGCCCAGGCACGCGTACTGGGCTGCCTGATCGAGAAAGAGGCCACCACCCCGGACACCTATCCGCTGACGGTCAATGCCACCCAGGTTGCCGCCAACCAGAAAACCGCGCGCGAGCCGGTGATGAATCTGGAAGCCGGCAAGGTGCAGCACGCATTGCGCCAACTGGAAGCACTGGGCCTGGTGCGCCAGCACTTCGCCTCGCGCGCCGATCGTTACGAGCACCTGACCGGCCCCAAGCTCGACCTGCCGCGCCAACAGGTGGCACTACTCGGCCTGTTGCTGCTGCGCGGCCCGCAGACCGCCGGCGAGCTGGCCACCCGCAGCGAGCGCATGGCCAAATTTGCAGATGCCGCCGACCTGCGCCACCAATTGGAGCGCATGCAACAGCGTGGCCTGGTCGTGCAGCTGCCGCGTGCGTCGGGCCAGCGCGAGGACCGCTTCATGCACCTGCTGTGCGGTGCGGTGGATGTGGATGCCTTGGCCGCGCAATACCGTGCACCGTCTGGCACTGCCGCCACGGTCGACAACAGCGCCTTGGAAGAGCGCGTGCAGCAGCTGGAAGCCACCGTCACTGCCCTGCAGGAACAACTGGCCGCGTTGCAGGAGCAGTTGGGCGGCTGAGCCGACTCAGAAGGCATTCTGACCGTAGCCCGGGTAAGCGCAGCGCACCCGGGGCGTTTGGCGGAACATCGGAGATCTCCGGGATCCCTGCCCCCGGATGCGCTGCGCTTATCCGGGCTACGCGGCTGAGACAGGCATGTTGACGAACAGCAGCAGCTGCTCGTCCTTGCCCGGCAGCACCACGGTGCCGTCATCGCGGAAGCCGACTTTTTCCAGCAAGGCAACTGAACGTGCGTTGCCCGGCGAGACCACCGCACGCAGTTCGCCAAGACCGAGCGTGCCACGGGCATAAGCGAGCACACCTTGCACGGCTTCCAGCGCATAGCCGTGCCCGGTGAATGCTCCCAGCAGGGCGTAACCGACATCCGCACAAGGCAGGCCCTCGCGCCGGACCAGCCCGGCATTACCCAGCCAGGCGCCGTCACTGCGGCGTTCGATCGCATACATGCCGAAGCCATTGGCGGCATAACTGCCGAAGGTGTGCTTCTGCACGTACTCGCGCGCTTGCTCCAGCGTGCGCACGCCGCGGTCACCGATGTATTGGTGGAAGCCCGGTTCGTTGAGCAATTGCAGCATCGCGGCGGCATCGCCATCGTCGTCTCGCAGCAGGCGCAGTTGCAGGCGTTCGGTCTGGATCAGGGACATAAGGAGCTCGGCTTTGGCCCCCCTCCCTTTTGCGTAGCAAAGGGGAGGGTTGGGGAGGGGTGATTTTGGTTTTTTGCCGGTAAAGCCCCTGCCGAGCATGGCTCGGCACTACCGTCGTCTCCTTTGGCCAAGGGAGGGCTGAGGGGCGCCCAAATCAAAGCGCAAAACCCAGAGCCAAAGCTACCACCTCCCAGCCTCCCCCTTTGCTGCGTCAAAGGGGAGGAAGACAAGCATCAATCAAACAACGCCTGGATCGCAGCCAAACCCGCCTTGGCCCGCTCCTGCTTGTGCGCGGCATCGGCGACCGGATCCGCGCCATCGCGCTGGATCTCGCCAGCCGGAATCTCATCGAAGAACCGGCTGGGCTTGAGCCGGATGTGCTCGCCGAACTTGCGCGTCAAACGGCTGAAGCTCATCCACAACTGGATCTTGGCACGGGTGATACCCACGTACAGCAGGCGCCGCTCTTCCTGAAGGTTGCCTTCATCCAGACTCACCTGGTGTGGCAGCACGCCGTCCTCGCAGCCGACGATGAACACATAGGGGAATTCCAGGCCCTTGGACGCATGCAGCGTCATCATCCGCACTTGGTTGCCACCATCGTCCTTGTCGTTGCGCGAAATCAGCGCCAGCTGCGCGGCCATGTCCGCGGCGCTGGCACCACGCGGGCCGCTCTCGAACCAAGATGCCAGTTCTTCCAGGTTGTTGGCGCGACGCTCATAGCCAGCGGTGTCCTTGGCCGCGTGACGCAGTTCGGCCAACATGCCCGAGTCCTTGGCCACGCGCCGCACCAGGTCGCCGGAACTCATCTGCCGCATGTCCAGGCGCAGCGCGCGCAGGATGTCGGTGAACTTGCTCAGGCTGTTGGCCGCACGCGGGGTGAGCTGGGCAAGCGCGCCCATGCTTTCGGCGGCCTGCGCCATCGGAATGTCTTTCTCGGACGCCAGCTCCGCCAACTTGGCCAGCGTGCTTGCACCGACATCACGCTTGGGCGACTGCACCGCGCGCATGAAAGCCGTGTCGTCGTCCGGGTTCACGATCAGCCGCAACCATGCCAGCGTGTCCTTCACTTCCTGCCGTTCCAGGAACACGGTGCCGCCATTGAGGTGATACGGCACGCCGACCAACTGCATCGCTTTTTCCAGCGGACGCGATTGGAAATTGCCGCGGAACAGGATGCAGAAATCACTCCACGGAATCTTGCGACTGGTAGCGAGAAAGTGAATTTCCGCCGCCACCTTTTCCGCTTCGTGTTCGCTGTTGCGGCATTCCCACACACGGATGCGTTCACCGTCGGCCTGGTCAGACCACAAGGTCTTCAAGTGCTCGTGTGGGTTGTGTGCGATCAGCGCATTGGCCGCGCGCAGCACGCGGTTGGAGCAGCGGTAATTCTGCTCCAGCTTGATGATCTGCAGCTTGGGATAATCCACGCCCATCTGCTGCAGGTTCTCGGGATTGGCACCGCGCCAGGCATAGATCGACTGATCGTCATCACCCACGCAGGTGAAGTTTCCGGCGGGTCCGGCCAACTGTTTGAGCAGCCGATACTGGGCGTCGTTGGTGTCCTGGCATTCGTCGACCAACAGATAGCCGATGCGCTCGCGCCAGGCCAGGGCGATATCCGGGTGTTCTTCCAGCACCTGCACCGGCAAGCGGATCAGGTCATCGAAATCCACCGCGTTGAACGAAGTCAACCGGGTCTGGTACAGCTCGTAGACCATCGCCGCGTCTTTCTCGCGGTTGCTGCGCGCCGCCGCCATCGCCTGCTCGGGCGACAGCCCGGAGTTCTTGGCCCGCGAGATCAGGTTCTTCATGTCCTCGATATCGTCGGGCTTGGCATTGCTGCCGCCCAGCAGATCCTTGATCTGCGCACCGGCATCGTCGGCATCGAAGATGGAGAAGTTGCGCTTCAAACCCACCTGTTCATGTTCGATCTGCAGGAACTTCAGGCCCAAGGCGTGGAAGGTGCAGATGGTGACCTCGGCCGCGTCCTCGGCGCGCAGGCGCTTGGCCACACGCTCGCGCATTTCCTTGGCCGACTTGTTGGTGAAGGTGATCGCGGCGATGCGGCGGGCGCTGTAGCGGCCAATGCCGATCAGGTGGGCGATTTTCTCGACGATCACGCGCGTCTTGCCGCTGCCGGCGCCAGCCAGCACCAGCAGGGGACCTTCGGCGTGCACAGCCGCCGCGCGTTGGGGGGGGTTGAGGGAGTCCAGCATGGGGTGGTTTCAGTCGCAGGCGGGCAGTGTAAGCCATCGCCGAACGACAGCAGCTATTCCCCACCAATAGCCATGCACCCGCGTAAGAAAGCCCGGCTCCACTCTTGACCGTTCCTCAATGCGCACTTGGTGCAGCGTTGCATGAAGCCCGCACAATCCGCGCCCGCAGAGCGTCGTGCTCCCCTTCGCCTGTTCAGCAAAGGCATTGCAGGAGGCCTGTGCTTGATGCTCGAATACGGCTTACATCAAAAGGAAGATGACATGCGTACATCAGGGATATTGATGCTAGCACTCGCGGTCTCGCCCTTGGTCGTATCCGCGGCAACAACCGAACAGGAATGCCGCACGATGCCCGCCAAGCGGATTCCTGCAGACATCATGACCAACAGTTTCCTGGACGCCCACCCGGATCTGCAATGGCGCAGCATTGCGTTGGCGGCTTACAAGAAAGGTGATTTTGCCAAGGCACTGCATGATTTCAAGCGCGCAGCGTCATATGCCGACAAATTCTCCCAGTCCATGGTGGGCCATATGTACTGGGAAGGACAGGGAACAGAAGTGGACCGCTCGTTGGCATACGCCTGGACCGACCTTTCTGCAGAACGTGGGTACTACAACTTTCTCAGTCAACGCGAAATATATTGGGCCCAACTCGACGAGCAGCAACGTGCCGATGCCGTCACGCGTGGGCAGGCTGTGTATGCCGAGTACCGCGACACCGTTGCCAAACCACGAATGGAGAAGGTACTGCGCCTGCACATGCAAAAAATAACCGGTAGCCGCACCGGCTTCATCAGCGCCGGGCTGTACGTAAGTCCTGCTGACGGCCCGAGTTCCGGCCAGATGATCCCGGGCGCGATTTTCTACGACAGGGCCTACTACCAGCCCGATCTGTATTGGTGCCAGCAGGACGCGTACTGGAGCCGGCCGATGAATCCAAGTGTGGAGGTTGGCCAACCAGATCCCGTCCCAGCAGAAGAGCACAGAACGCATTGATCCTGCGGTAGCACTGAATCGGTCGTAGTGTCCTGGCACGTGTCGTTTATACGTGCCAGAACCGGATCAGGGACGAGGAGAGGGAATGCCAGGATTGCAATCCCTACCCGCGTCTCCGAAATGTTGGCACAGTCACAACCTTGATGGTGGAATGCGGCGACTCATCAAATGGACTGATGGCATGCACAAGCTCGGTATTACGTTGCTGACTCTGGCGGTGTCTCCCATGACTGCGCGGAGCGCCGCACCGACCGCGGAAGCTTGCCGCACGATGCCTGCCAAGCGCATCCCTGCCGAAATCATGACCAACAGTTTCCTGGAGGCACATCCAGATCTCCAGTGGCGCAGCATTGCATTGGCCGCTTACAAAAAAAGAGATTTCGCCAAGGCGCTGAATGACTTCAGGCGCGCTGCCAGATACGCAGGCAAGTTTTCCCAATCCATGGTGGCCATATGTATTGGAATGGAGAAGGAACTCGCCTTGATCGTGCGCTTGGATACGCCTCGCCCACTGCCGTTCCCAACTCCGCCTGCTTCAGCGCGCAGGCAATTTGCTCCTCGGTGAAACGAGACTTCTTCATGCCTGAATCCTCGTTTGTCACGGGGCCCAATGCTGCCGACGTCTCTACTTTAGCCTGCACCAGTTTTTCTGGGGATGGGCCCGAATGGCATCCACGGACTATACATAGCTACACCGTAGAGCCCGACTGTCGCACAGCGAGCGACACTCCAGCGAAAGCTATGCCACTCGCTCTGGTGCAAAATAGCCTTCGAACCATTGAAGCCCGGTAGCGACTGAGAAATCGGGTAGTTGGCCGGGCACAGGCTTCCCGAGAGACTTCTCGGAAGTAAAATTTCTCAAAAATATCAATAAGATAGTTAAACCCATTGTGGCCAAGCTCTACTTCTACTATTCGGCGATGAACGCCGGCAAGACCACCACCCTGCTACAGTCCGCGCACAACTACCGCGAGCGCGGCATGCGGGTGGCGCTGTTGACCCCGCACCTGGACCACCGCGCCGGCACCGGTGTGGTCGCCTCGCGGATCGGCCTGCAGGCTGAAGCAACCACCTTCGAGCGCGATACCGACCTGGAGAAACTGATCCAGCAGGACATCGCCGCCCATGGCAGGCTCGGCTGCGTGCTGGTGGACGAGGCCCAGTTCCTGAGCAAATCGCAGGTGTGGCAGCTGTCCGAGGTGGTCGACCAGCTGCGCATCCCGGTGCTGTGCTACGGGTTGCGTACCGACTTCCGTGGCGAACTGTTCGAAGGCAGCCAATACCTCCTGGCCTGGGCCGACGAGATGCAGGAGATCAAGACCATCTGCCATAGCGGCAAGAAGGCGACGATGACCGTGCGCGTGGACGAGAACGGCTTTGCCGTGCAGGACGGCCCGCAGGTGGAGATCGGCGGCAACGACCGCTACGTGTCGGTGAGCCGCGCCGAATTCAAGAAGATCACCCGCGGTGAAGGGCGGATTGATCCGATGCAGGCGCCGTTACCGTTGTAGGACCACTTGCAGGAACTGATGCATTCCTTCTCCCGTGAACGGGAGAAGGTGCCCCGGAGGGCGGATGAGGGGAGGCGCGAAGCGCTGCTTTGGTCTGGGCCTTAAAAGCTTCCCCTCACCCCAACCCCTCTCCCGCAGGCGGGAGAGGGGCTTGAGCAAAAGCTTCAAGCAAAGCCCTCAAACCGTCAGTACAACGTCCGCTCCGGCGCACCAGCCGCCGGTGGGCTGTACTGGTACAACCAGGTTTCGGTCAAAGTCTTGCCGCCGCTGCACAGGTATAGCCGCACGTCGATCTGCTCGGTGCTGCCATCCGGCGGCACCAGGTCGAACATGGCGCGGTAGCCCTTGATCTCGCGCAGCGGGCGTGCCGATACCACTTCCACGCGGCCACGGCTGGTTTCCACCACCGCCTCGACGTCAGCCTTGTCGATCAGGCTGGCCAGTTCGCCGCCTTCGAAGTCCACCGCGAAGCGCCAAGAGAAATACTCGCGTTTCTTGCCGATGATGCCGCCCAGACCGGTGCGGCTGGCGACGCAGTGAGCGAGCGGCGGGCGTGCCGGCGGCTCGGCGCCCCAATACAGGCGGTAGCCGACCAGCAGCTCCTGACCCGGCTGCGGCTTGGCCTTGGGATTCCAGAACGCGACGATGTTGTCGAAGGTTTCATCGACGGTGGGAATCTCCACCAGCTGTACCGAGCCTTCGCCCCACTGCCCCTTGGGCTCGATCCACAGACAGGGGCGCTTCTCGTAGAACACGCCGTCGTCCTGGTAATGGTCGAAGTTGCGGTCACGCTGCAGCAGGCCGAAGCCACGCGGGTTGTTGTCGACGAACATGTTGAAGCGCAGATGGGCCGGGTTGCACAGCGGCCGCCAGATCCACTCGCCGGCACCGTTCCACATCGACAAGCCGTCGGTGTCATGGATCTCCGGACGCCAGTCCCAATCCATGCGGCGGTCGTTCTCGCCGACCTGGTACATGCTGGTGCACGGCGCGATGCCGAGCCGTTCGATTTCCTTGCGCGGGTACAACGCGCTGTCGATATCCATCAGCAGCACATCACCATTGGTGATGGCGAAGCGATAGGCACCGGCCACGCTGGGCGAGTCCAGCAGACCATAGACCACCAGCGTGTCCGAGTCGGCTGACGGCTGCTCCAGGTAGTAGGCGATGAAGTCCGGGAACTCCTCCGGGCGACCCATGCCGGTATCGATGGCCAGGCCACGCGCCGACTGCCCATATTGGCCTTCCTTGCCTACCGCGCGGAAATAGCTGGCGCCGAGGAAGGCGGCGAAGTCACGGTCGGTATCGCTGCGGGTATTGAGGCGGAAGCCGGCAAAGCCCAGGTCCGCCGGCAACTCGCCATCGTGGATGCCGCTCTTGCCGTAGTTGAAAGCCGCACCGTCATAGGCCAGCTCCTGTGCCTTGCCATCGACTACGTCGAACATGCGCACCGGTGAATGGAAGTACAGGCCAAGGTGGAAGAACTTCGCCTGGAACTTGCCTGGCTGGTCCGCCCACAGCGCATGGTCCTGGCGATAGCTGATGGACTGGTATTGATCCCAATCGAGTTTCTCCAGCGCGCCTGGCAGGGTGCGCTTATGGCTCTTGTACGGCGCCTGCGCCAGCGCGCGGGCCTGGCCTTTGAGGGCGGCGAAATCGAACGGTTGCGCCTGGCCGAGGCGGCGCAAACCCAGCTGTGCCGGTTTCCCAGCCGCGCAAGCGCTGAAAGCCGGTAGACCAAAGGCCGCCAAGGCGGCAGCGGCGTTGCGCAGGAAGTCACGTCGTTGCATGGAAAGCAGGCCGATAGGGGACCGCAGCATGGTAGGCGCAATTGTGTGAATCGACAGCCTCGGGGCAGCGGCGGATGAACATCACCTTCAGCCAGCCGGCGAAAAGCCAACCCCTCCCCAGCCCTCCCCTTGCCTACGGCAAAGGGAGGGAGCAGAAGCAGGTAGTGCCGAGCCATGCTCGGCAGAGGCTTCACCGGTAGAGCCCCCAGTGCAGCACCGCTGCACCCTGCGCAAAAGCGCCCTCACCCCAACCCCTCTCCCGCAGGAGGGAGAGGGGCTTGTAGTGCCAAGCCATGCTCGGCAGAGGCTTTACCAGCAAACCACCAGCGCAGCATCGCTGTGCGCTACCGGCATGCACCCGCCAACTGCAACGCGGCCGCGTGCGCACACAGGAATCCGCGCTGCGCCGCCTCGTCATCACCCCCATCCCACTGCAGCAGTGTCCACTGCTCGGCTGCCTGCATCCGTTCACCGGCTTGCAGCTCACGGTAAGGCGCGTGCACTTCCATCTCCAGCAAGCCCTCGGCGACACCGCCGGCATCCAGGTACAACTCCACCTGGGCCTGCTCAGGATGGATGGAAGAGCGCGGTTGTTTTGCAAAGCGGATGATCAATGCCTGGTTGCCATTGAAGCCTGCCATCCAACCCACCGTGGGCTGCACGAACCATTTTCCGCGCGGTCCCCTGCTGTTGGCGTCGGCATGCAGCACCAGCATTCCATTCTGGAACTGATGGTCCGGCAGGCCCGGATCGGGTGCTCCCTCGACGCGGATATCGCTGGCCATGGTTACCGGCACGAAAACGCGGGTAGCCGGGTGGACGCGGGTGTTGAACCACAGATCCCAGGCGACCGGCGTGTCCCGGATGTTCTGGCCGCTGACCTGCAGCCGCACGGTGTCGGTGCGCTCGGGGTCAAGCTGGAATGTCTTCTCCAATTGCATGCCGGTCACAGGGCTGGCGGCACCACGCAGGCGCAGCTCACCTGCATCGCGTTGCAACCATTGTGCAGGGGCCAGCGACAGCCACGGATCCGGTGGCCAGTTGGCGGCTGCCGCTTGGCGCTCAGGATTGATCTGCTGGTGCAGCCACCACTGCGATTGCGGGCCAACCCAGACGTCGTGGCCGAGATAGGCGATGTCGTCGCTGTTGGCAGTCACCTGCGGATCCGGTTGCGTGCTGACCGCTGCGCCTATGCGCAGAAAATTCGGTTCGCCATTTCGCTGCAGGGACAGTACCCGGCCACCGAAGGCGGAGGTCAGCTGCAGCCGCAACTCGCTGCTTTCCAGGACTGCAGAGTGGTCGTCTGCCGGGGTGTGGGCTTGCGCGATCGCCAGTGTTGGCAGCAATAGCAGACAAAGGGTGATTCGATGATGCAGCTGCATTGGGTGCTCCTTGCGGGTCAGTGGGATCATGACAGAGCTGGCAGCGGCCGTGACCCTTGTAGTGCCGTGCCATGCTCGGCAGAGGCTTTACCGGAAAAGCTCCTGCCGAGCATGGCTCGGCACTACCGGTGGGGATTTACCGGGAAGGTTCCTGCCGGGCGTGGCTCGGCACTACCGGTGAGGCTTTACCGGGAAGGCCCCTGCCGAGCATGGCTCGGCACTACCGGCGCTTCTGCTCAGCGCTGGCAGTTGCCGCACCACACCGTGGCGCGCTGGCCAATGCTCGCGTAGCGCAGCGCGCGCCCGCATTGCTTGCAGTTCTCGCCCTCGCGGCCATACACCAACAACTCCTGCTCGAAGTAGCCCGGTGCACCATCAGGGCTGATGAAATCGCGCAAGGTGGTGCCGCCCCGCGTGATCGCATGCCCCAGTATTTCCTTCACCGCGTCCGCCAGCCGCTGGTAGCGCGCACGCGATACCTTGCCGGCTTCCCGCAAAGGATTGATACCGGCCATGAACAGGCTTTCCGCCGCGTAGATATTGCCGACACCGACGACAATGCCCTGGTCCATCAGGAAGGTCTTGATCGGCGCCTTGCGGCCACGACTGCGCTGGAAAAGGTATTCGCCGTCGAATGCATCCTGCAGGGGTTCCGGGCCAAGACCGCCCAGCAGCTCGTGCGTTGCGCCCGCCGATTGCCACAACAGGCAACCGAACCGACGCGGATCATTGAAGCGCAGCAGGCGTCCATCTTCCAGACTGATATCCACATGATCATGCGCACGCACCGGCGTATCACCCGGCAACACCCGCAGGCTGCCAGACATACCCAGATGCAGTACTGCGCTGCCAACCTCGGTATCCAGCAACAGGTATTTGGCACGACGACGGATCGCCTTGATGCGCTGACCTGGCAGCAGTTGTTCGATCTCGGCAGGAATCGGCCAGCGCAGGTCCGGCCGACGCAGGATCACACCGTGGATGCGGCGGTCAACCAGATGTGGTTCCAGGCCGCGCCGGGTGGTTTCTACTTCGGGTAGTTCTGGCATGCGGGCCTCAAGGCGACTGTATTTGATTGTTCTTTTGGGAACGGCATGAACCGTGACGCTGGCGCGGGAAAACAACGGAGCTGCGTCGATCGCAATGCGTTATCGGTTTCGGTTGGTATTTTGGCTGCGCGGCTCATGCCACTTTGACAACCACGATTTACCGCGGCGGCGCCATCAACTCACGGGCACTCAGGTAGCCATCGCCGTTGGCATCCTGGCGGGCGAAGCGGGCCAGGATCACCTGGCGTTGTTCCTCGCGGGTGATCGGCTTGCCGCGCCCGCCCGGCTGCTCTTCAGGCTGCAGAACACCATCACCGTTGCGGTCCATCCTATCGAAGGCGTACAGCATCCATTGCAGGTATTCGTCCGGGCTGACGCGGCCGTCGCCATCGCTGTCCATGCGCTGCAGGTAGGCATTGGTGTCCTGTACCTGGGCGATGGCTGGCAACGAAGCGCAAAGCAGGAAGAGAAGGACAATAGTCTTCATGCGGCGCTGAGCGAATAGCCCTTCAAGCGGGCGGCATAGGCCTGCAGCGCGGCGCTGCCACTGGCCTCGGCCTCCTGGCACCACTGCTGCAGCTGGCGCAGGCGCTCGGCAGCGTCGTGGCTGCGGGCTTCCAGCAGAGCCGACAGGCGCGCGCGGTGCTCGACCAGCAGCTTGATCCTCGGTCGCTGCTGCACCCAGTCATGCAGCTGCACGCGGCAGTCGGGCTTGAGCCAGCGACCATCGTTCACCAGGCCCTTGCGCATCCGTCGTGGCAGCAGTTTGCGCAACTTGGCGCCTGCGGCAGCTGCTTCCTCCTTCAGCGCTGGTGCGAAGACATTGCGCTGGTAATCGGTCATGGCCTGAAAGCGATGAGACAGCAGCGCTTTCAAGGTGTCGGCATCGGGCACGGCGATGTTCGGACGGATGTCCATCGTCGGTGCTACCCGCAACACCTTGGCCAGGCGCAGGAACTGCAGCAGGCGGATGACCTGCCAGCCAATGTCGAACTCCCAGCGCCGCATCGAGAACCGCGCCGAGCTGGGGAAGGCATGATGGTTGTTGTGCAGTTCCTCGCCACCGATCCAGAACGCCCACGGCGTGAGGTTGGTCGAGGTGTCAGCCGATTCAAAGTTGCGATAACCCCACCAATGGCCGAGACCATTGACCACACCAGCGGCCCAGAACGGTATCCACGCCATCTGGATCGCCCACAAGGCGATGCCGGGCAGGCCGAACAACACGGTGTTGATCACGAACAACAGGATCGGGCCGAGGTTGGCGTGCGGCGTGTAGAGCCTGCGCTCGATCCAGTCCTCCGGCGCACCGCGCCCATACTGCTCGATGTCGCCACGCAGCGTGCGTGCCTCGCGGTACAGCTCCACGCCGCGCCAGAACACGTTGCGGATACCCTTGGTGACCGGGCTGTGCGGGTCATCCTCGGTCTCCACCTTGGCGTGGTGCTTGCGATGGATGGCCACCCACTCGCGGGTGATCATCGAGGTGGTCAGCCACACCCAGAAGCGGAAGAAATGCGACACCAGCGGATGAAAATCGACGCCGCGATGGGCCTGGCTGCGATGCAGGTACAACGTCACCGCGAAGATGGTGAGCTGGGTGAACACCAGCAACACCGCCAGCATGCCCCACCAGCCAAGGCCGGCAATGCCACCGGTGAGGAAATGGAGGAGGGCGTCGGACATCGCGGGGTACTCCAGGCAGTCGGTGCCAGATGAAACCAGTGCTACACATGATGGGGGCTGTCAGCGCAAACTTCACCCACCGGCGGCACGTCCGTTGGTCGTATCCTCAGCTGCCACCTACTCCTGAATGTCCATTGCACCCGCCGCCGAAGCGGCCCCCCTGATCGAACTGGATCATGCCTGCGTCATCCGCGGCCAGGTCCGTGTGCTGCACGACCTGAACCTGCGTATCGAGCAGGGCCAGCACACCGCCATCCTCGGGCCCAACGGCTGCGGCAAATCCTCATTCATCAAGCTGATCACCCGCGAGCTGTATCCGCTGGCGCGCGCCGACGGCCATGTACCGGTCAAGGTGATGGGGCAGACCCGCTGGCAGGTGGACCGGCTGCGCGCGCAGTTGGGCATCGTCACCGGCGACCTGTCCAGCAACCTGTCGAGCATGCCCGGCCTGACCGTCGAGGAAGCCGTGATCGCAGGCTTCTTCGCCAGTTACGTGGTGCCAGCCCATCGCGACGTGACCGACGCCATGCGCCAGCGCGCGCGGCATGCTCTGGAACTGGCCCGCGCCCTGCCCTTGCTCGGCCGCAGCTATGCCGAACTGTCCGCCGGTGAAACCCGCCGGGTACTGATCGCACGTGCGCTGGTCAACCAGCCCAAGGCCTTGCTGCTGGACGAGCCGTCCACCGGCCTGGACCTGATCTCGCGCCAGCACCTGGTCGACAGCATGCGCAACCTTGCCCAGCAGGGCATCACCCTGGTGCTGGTGACCCACCACATCGAGGAGCTGATTCCGGAGATCAACCGGGTGGTGCTGATGAAAGGTGGGCGGATCTTTGCCGACGGCAGTCGTACTGAGCTGCTGCGCTCCGGGCCATTGTCGGAGGTGTTCGGCGGGCCGATCGAGGTCCGCGAGGATGATGGGCGGATGTCGGCCTGGGTTGGTTCTGCGTAGTTCTTCAAAGCCAAAGCACCCCTCACCGATCCGTCCGGCCCGAAGGCACAGCCTTCGCTCGTTCATCAGGTGGCGCGCAAGCAGGCCTTCCCCCCTCTGCGCCACACGCGAGAGAAGGAACTTGGCCCCTCCCCTTTGGCGCAGCCAAGGGAGAGGCTGGGAGGGGGTAGCTTTGGCCGGTTACTTGAAGCTCATGCGAAGAGCACCCCTCCCCAACCCTCCCCTTGCCTTCGGCAAAGGGAGGGGGGCAGAGCGCGGCCGTTGGTGCGATGATGCCCGCCCGCTCCTGTAATCCCGTTGTCCTCGCAATGTCACTTCTCGCTTCCCCGCTGCGCCTTGGCGCCGCCTTCGCGCTGGCCGCCGTGCTCAGCGCATGTTCCAGCACCCCGACCCTTCCTTCCACGGGCAAGGATTCCAGCAACAAGGTCGTCGGCTATCTGAGCGGCTCCGCCATCCCCGACAGCCTGGCGCTGAGCCCCGCCCCTCCCGCCCCTGGTTCGGCGGCGGCGCAGCTGGATGAAGCCGTTGCCAGCCAAGCCATGACCATGCGCGACAGCGCGCGTTTCGTGCAGGCCCACACCGATGCCGACCTGAGTTTCCCGGCCGGCGCCGACCAGTTCAGCTGTGCGCTTGGCGTAGCCGTCACCGCCAAGACCACGCCGGTGTTGTACAGCTTGCTTGAACGCAGCCGCATCGATGCCAGTGCTGCCACCAAGGCCGCGAAGACCCACTACCAGCGTCCGCGCCCGTTCATGGTGAACAACGCACCGACCTGCACGCCGGAAGACGAGGAAGGCCTGCGCAAAAGTGGCTCTTACCCGTCCGGTCATACCTCGATTGGTTGGGCCTGGGCATTGATCCTGTCCGAGATCGATCCCGACCACGCCACCGCCTTGATCGAACGTGGCCGCAATTACGGCCACAGTCGCCTGGTCTGCAACGTGCATTGGTACAGCGATGTGCAGCAGGGCCGGTTCATGGGTGCGGCCACCGTGGCGCGGCTGCATGACAACCCGGGCTTTGTCGCCGACCTGGCCAAGGCGCGCAGGGAGCTTGCCCACGCACGTACGCTCAATCTGCCGCTGCCACGCGATTGCGCTGCGGAAACCGCAGCACTGACCGCAGACATCCCCGAAGCCCGCTGAGCAATGCAAGGTAGTGCCGAGCCATGCTCGGCAGGCGCCTTGCCGAAAAACCAGCAGACCTCGTGTAGTGCCGAACCACGCTCGGCAGGCGCCTTGCCGAAAAACCAGCAGACCTCGTGTAGTGCCGAACCACGCTCGGCAGGAGTCTTGCCGAGAAAACCAGCAGGCCTCGTGTAGTGCCGAGCCACGCTCGGCAGGGGCTTGACCGGTAGTGCCCCTCTGCCGAGCATGGCTCGGCTCTACGGAAACGAAGAAGGCGCGGATTGCTCCGCGCCTTCTTCGTTCAACTCACAGAACCAACGCTTAGAAGCGGGTCTTGAACTCCACGCCCCACAGGCGCGGCTCGTTGATGAAGCCGGTGAGGTTGTTGAAGTCGATGCCGCCGGTGGCGCGGATCTGGTTGGTGATGTTGCGACCGTACAGCGCCACATCGTAGTCACCGTCGTTCCACTGGTAACCCACGCGCAGGCCGCCTTCCAGCAGCGACTTGCCGGTGAACTCCTTGGACTCATACAGGAAGAAGTTCACTTCGCTGCGGTACGCCCAGTCGGTGAACACGTACAACTGCGTGCCATCAGCCAGCGGCAGCGACCAGCGTGCGGTCATGTTGTGGGTCCACTCCGGCGCCTGCGGCAGCGAGTTGCCGTTGATCAGCACCTTGCCGTTGACGACCGGATTGGTCACGGTGCAGGAGAAGCACGGTGCCACGCTCAGATCGGAATCCTTGATCTCGGTGTGGTTGTAGCCGCTGCCCAGGGTGACCAGCAGGTTGTCGGTCAGGTAGGCCTGCAGATCCAGCTCGAAGCCCTGGCCTACGCTCTTGTCTGCGTTGAGCAGGATGTTGGCATTGCCGCCGGCGCCACCCACGGCGGTCAGCTGCTGGTCCTTGACCCGGTAGTGGTAGACGCTGGCATTCAAGCGCGCGCGGTTGTCCCAGAAGTCCGCCTTCACGCCGGCCTCGAAGGACAGCACGGTTTCCGGATCGGCCACGGTCTTGTTGTTGAAAGCACCCGCCGACTGGATCGAACTGCCGCGGAAGCCGGTGGCAACGCGGCCGTAGACGTTGACCGTGTCATTGACCGCGTAGGTGGCCGAGAAGTCCCAGTTGAACTTCTTGTCCTTGGTCGAGGCCGACAGGTAGGGATCGACGGCATCGCCTGCTGCATAGGCGGCCTGCTGCGCGGCGAGCAGACCCGCGAGGTCGCACTTGGCCGACAGCACGCACGGCGAGAAACCGGTATTCCAGTAATCCTTGACCTTCAGGTCCTTCTTGTCGACGGTGTAACGCACGCCGGCGCGCAGTTCCAGCTTGTCGGTGGCCTGGAAGTTCAGGCCGCCGAACACCGCCCAGGCGTCATTGGTCTGGTTGATGCGCTGGAAGCCATCCTGCTTGCTGCCGTTGGTGGTGTCGTAGCTGACGCTGTCGACGTCGTAGTCTTCCTTGAAATAGAACACGCCGGTCTGCCAGTTCAGCGGGCCTTCGTTCTGCGATTCAAGACGCAGTTCCTGGGTCCACTGCGAGTGGCTGGGGATGCCATCGGCGGTTTCCGAGGCGAACGGCACATCGGCGGTGAAGTACGGGCCGGAGGTGCCGTCAATGTCGCCGACGCTGAAGGTATCGACGGTCTCGTAACCGGTGATCGAGGACAGCTTGTAGTTGCCCAGGTCCCAGCTCAGGCGTGCATTGGCACCGCTGCTGTCGAGCTCGGAATGGTTCAAACCATCGATCGATACCTTGTTCTCGTCGAAGCCGGGCACGAAGTCGTTGCTGCCCTTCTTGAAGATGTTGCCGCGGAACAGGCGCGCGGTGCCGTTGAGGTGGCGCTTGTGCGCACCCAGCAGCGCTTCGAAGTTGTCGCCTTCGTACAGGAACTGCGCACGCACGGCCGATTCGTCATAGCCTTCCAGGCCGTCGTTCGGGCCGGTGCCGGTGTTCTTCACCCAGTCGTCGCGGCGCTGGTACAGGGCCGACACGCGTGCCGACCAGCGCGCGCTCAGCGCGCCGCCAACGGCGGCTTCAACGTTCCACAGATTGTCACTGCCGTAGCCGACCTTGCCGTAGCCTTCGAACTCCTGCGACGGACGCACCGAGTCGAACTTGACCACGCCAGCCGGCGTGTTGCGGCCGAACAGCGAACCCTGCGGGCCGCGCAGCACTTCCACCTGCTCCACGTCGAAGATCGGGAAGCCCTTGAGGATCGGGTTTTCCTGCACGATGTCGTCATACACCAGCGAGACCGGCTGCGAGGTGTTGAGGCGGAAATCGGTGTTGCCGTAGCCGCGGATGTAGAAGCGCGGGAAGGCACGGCCGAACGAGGATTCGATGTTCAGGCTCGGCACGCGGCCGGACAGGTAACGCACGTCGGTACCACCGGACGCCAGCGCGTCGAGCTTCTCGCCGCTGACGGTGCTGATCGAGACCGGCACGTCCTGGATGTTCTCCACCTTGCGCGCGGCGGTGACCTTCACCGCATCCAGCGTGGCGGCTTCCTTCTGAGCCGGGGTCGCATCCTGCGCGGCAGCGGTGAGTGGCAGTACGGCGAGAACGGCAACAAACAGCGGATGCGCAGCCGGCAGGCGGCGGCGGACGGTACGGGTCGGGGACATGGCGGAGAAGGGCCTGTTGAGGAGGAATGGGGAACTGCGCCTAGCATGGAATTGTTGCAGTACAACATTCGTATCGCAATCGTTCAGCTATTCAGCGGCATGACGCCTGTCAGGGGTATCCAGCCCTTCCGCCGCATAGACTTGGGACTTCCTTCCCGCCCAGGCACACCCGCCATGACCCAATGGTATTTCCATATTCCCGGCCAGGCCGACCGCGTCGGCCCGTTGGACGACGAGGCTGCACGCCGCTTTGCCCAGGGTAGCCGCCAGGCCATGGCCTGGCGCGAAGGCATGCAAGGCTGGCAGGCAGTAGCTGAGATCGCCGACTTCGGTGGCCAGGCAGGCCCGCCGCCGACACCGCCACCGGTAGGGGGCAGCCGCAATCGTGCCGACGATATCGACTTCCGCATCGTCGGACATGAGATGCAGTTCGTGGAAATCGAACTGGACCCGGGCGAAAGCGCGATCGCCGAGGCCGGCGCGCTGATGTTCAAGGATTCAACGGTGCAGATGGACACCGTGTTCGGTGACGGCCGCCATGAAGGCCAGGGCGGCGGTTTCATGGACAAGCTGATGTCGGCCGGCAAGCGTGTGATCACCGGCGAAAGCCTGTTCGCCACCGTGTTCACCCACACCGGCAATGGCAAGGCCAAGGTCGCCTTCGCCGCGCCCTACCCGGGCACGGTGATCCCGATGAAGCTGGACCAGCACGGCGGCAAGCTGATCTGCCAGAAGGACAGCTTCCTGGCGGGCGCACGCGGCGTGCAGGTGGGCGTGCATTTCCAGCGCAAGGTGATGACCGGGCTGTTCGGCGGCGAAGGTTTCATCATGCAGAAGCTTGAAGGCGACGGCTGGGTGTTCGTGCACGCCGGTGGTTGCGTGGTGGAACGTGAGCTGGCCGCAGGCGAGCGCATCGACGTGGATACCGGCTGCGTGGTCGCTTACCACGCCGGTGTGGACATGGACGTGCGCCGCGTGGCTGGCCTGAAGAGCATGTTCTTTGGCGGCGAAGGCGTGTTCCTGGCGACGCTGACCGGCCCCGGCAAGGTCTGGCTGCAATCACTGCCGTTCTCGCGTCTGGCCGGCCGCATGTATGCCGCCGCGCCGCAGGGCGGTGGGCAGAGCCGCGGTGAGGGCTCGGTGCTGGGTGGCTTGGGTCGCTTACTGGACGGTGACAACAAATTCTGAGTGCCCGGAAGTGCTGTAGCGGCCTGCTGAATCAGCAGGCCGTTTCTTTTCGTGGTTTTCCACCTCTTTCCATCTTCCCCTTTCCCCTTTCCCCTTTCTCCTTTTCGGCTTTCGGCTTTCGGCTTTCGGCTTTCGGCTTCGAATTTTCTGCTCGTCATTCCCGCGCAGGCGGGAATCGCTCCTGCCTTGGCTTTGGCTTTGGCTTTGGCTTTGGCTTTAACCTCGCCCCTGCCCCCACCTCACCCAAAGTAAAAAAGCGCCCACGGCCGAACAGAGATGATCGCTACGGATGAATTTGCCGTTGCATCAGCAAAAATCTGACACTTCGCAAAGCGCATATGCGTTCGTAACCGCACACCAGCTCCCTTCTGGCCGGGCACACTGTCGCCATCGATGTGCTCGTTCCAGGGAAGGAACCCATGCTCAATGGCGAATCATCCGACTCATTCGGCAACCGCTGCACGTCGCCACGGGCAGCTCCCGTACCAGCCGGGCAATCAAGGTCCCAACCCCCGTTTCATGTCGTGTCCACTACCAAGGTCGTGCTGCTGTCGATTGCAACCTTCGGCCTGTACTCGATCTATTGGTTCTGGCGTCACTGGGCGCTGCACAAGCTCGACAGAGGGCTGAAGCTGCAGCCGCTGCTCCGCGCCCTCTTCGCTGTTTTTTTTGCACATGCGCTCAATCGTGAAATCGACTACCGTCTGCAGCGCGACGGCATTGCCTGTGCATGGCGGCCGGGCTCCTGGGCCACGGCTTACGTGGCATCGGTACTACTCGTGCGCGTCATCAGTCGAACACCGGACACTGTCCTGCCCAGCAACCTCTGCCTGGGCCTGTTGTTGATTCCCCTGACCGTCCACATCGTGGCCTTGGTACAGGTACAGCGCGCCGCCAATCTCGCCTGTGGCGATGCGATGGCGCTACAGAACAACCGGCTGACCGCAGGCAACTGGGGCTGGTTGGCTCTGGGCGGCGTTGCCTGGCTGCTCATCCTGGCCGGGGTTCTGCTGCCTTGATGAAAACCGCAGCACGCTCTCCACCAAACTGAACACTCCAGCGGATGTCGCAGCCAGACCTAAACAGCAACACAACTGCACCCGCGTGGGTAAACACAAAGCGCTATGCTGACGCCCTTTCCAATACCCCTGTTCATCATGAAAGCGCGCAACGTCCGTCTGCTGCTGTCCCTTTCCTTGTTCGGCCTGCTGGCAGCCTGTGGCGGTGAGAACACCAAGCCCACTCCGCCGGCCGCGGTGCAGCCGACCACGCCGGTAAGGCCGGTCAAGATCGGCGTGGCGCTGGGCGGCGGCGCGGCCAAAGGCTTCGCTCATATCGGCGTGATCAAGATGCTGGAAGCCAACGGCTTCGAGCCGGTAGTGGTGTCCGGTACCAGCGCCGGCAGCGTGGTCGGTGCCTTGTATGCCAGCGGCATGAACGCCTTCCAGATGCAGCAGAAGGCCGTTGCGTTGGATGAAGCCAGCATCCGCGATATCCGCCTGTTCTCCGGCGGGCTGGTACAGGGCCAGAAGCTGCAGGACTACGTCAACACGCAGGTCGGCAACAAGCGCGCCGAGCAACTGGAGAAGCCGTTCGCTGCGGTCGCCACCCAACTGGAAACCGGCGAGCGCGCGGTATTCGTGCGTGGCAATGTCGGCCAGGCGGTGCGCGCGTCCAGTTCCATCCCCGGTGTGTTTGAGCCGGTGATCATCGGCGGCAAGAGTTATGTCGACGGCGGCGTGGTCAGCCCGGTGCCAGTGGATGCGGCCAAGCAGCTGGGTGCCGAATTCGTGATCGCGGTGGATATCTCCAGCCGCGCTACCGGTCAGCGCCCGACCGGCCTGCTCGGCGCAGTCGGCCAGTCGATCACCATCATGGGCCAGCGCCTGGGTGAACAGGAACTGGCGCGTGCCGACGTGGTGATCCGCCCGGCGGTGCTGGACATCGGCGCCGCCGATTTCGAGCAGCGTGGCCGCGCCATCCTGGAAGGCGAAAAGGCGGCGATGGCGGCGATGCCGCAGATCCGTGCTGGTATTGCACGCCTGCAGCAGGCGCGTCTTGCCACCGCACGCAACGCCGACGCACGTGCCGCCGCCGTGCAGGCCGAAGCGCACCAGCGTTGCCAGGACAGCCGCAGCCGCATCGAGAAGCTGCGTGGCATCGAGAAGAACTGCAGCGCGCCAGCGCGTTGAGGGACAGCGGCAGGAAGCCGGGGTTGCAGGGCTGCAGCTGTTTGCAAGAGCGGCGTAAGCCGCGAAGCCGATAGACCTTCAGATCAAGGGCTCAACAGCAGAAGCGCCCTCACCCCAACCCCTCTCCCGCGTGCGGGAGAGGGGCTTCAAGCTGCCACGCCGTCGCCTCTTTACCGCCCCAGCTGCGACAGCGGCAGGGCGCGGAACTCCTTGACCGTGCGCAGCACGAAACTGGAATTGACGTCGGCCACGCCGGCCGCGTTGAGCAGCTTGTCGAGCAGGAATTCCGAGAAGTGGTCCAGGTCGCGTACGTAGACCTGCAGCAGATAATCCATGTCGCCGGTCAGCGCATGGCAGGCCACCACTTCATCCCAGAGCTGCACCGCCTGCACGAAGTGATCGATCGCCGCCTGCCCGTGCTTGGACAGCTGCACGCGCACGAAGGCCTGCAGGCCCAGCCCGATCGCGCGTGGCTCCAAGCGTGCGCCATAGCCGGCAATCACGCCTTCCGCTTCCAGCCGCTGCACCCGCCGCAGACAGGCCGAGGGCGAGAGATTCACCCGCGCCGCGAGTTCGGCATTGGTGGCGCGGCCATGCTGCTGTATTTCGACCAGAAGCCGCAGATCCGTGCGATCAAGATTCACCGAAGCCATCTTTGTTGCCCCGCACCATTGAATGGACGCAACAATATTGCGTCAGAAGCGGTTGCCAGCGCAATTACGCACACCTGTTGCGCGGCAGGCTTCCTACCATGCGGTTACTTATTCCCTTCAGGAGCTGCCGTCATGGAAGCCAACCCGCGCCGCGTCGAACACCAACAGACCGACAAGGGTTACGTGCCGGTCTATACCACCGCCGTGGTGGAGCAGCCCTGGGACGGCTACAGCGCCGACGACCATGCCACCTGGAGCACCTTGTACCAGCGCCAGCGCGAACTGCTGGTCGGGCGTGCCTGCCAGGAATTCCTCGATGCCCAGGACGAGATGGGCATGAGCGAGCACATGATTCCCCGCTTCGACCAGCTCAATGAAGTGCTGGGCGCGGCCACCGGCTGGACCCTGGTCGGCGTGGAAGGCCTGCTGCCGGAACTCGACTTCTTCGATCACCTTGCCAACCGCCGCTTCCCGGTGACGTGGTGGATCCGCCGCCCGGACCAGATCGACTACATCGCCGAACCCGACCTGTTCCACGACCTGTTCGGCCACGTGCCGCTGCTGATGAACCCGGTGTTCGCCGACTACATGGCCGCCTACGGTCGTGGCGGCGTCAAGGCGCATGCGATCGGCCCGGACGCATTGCAGAACCTGACCCGCCTGTACTGGTACACGGTGGAGTTCGGCCTGATCAACACCGCTGATGGCCTGCGTATCTACGGCGCCGGCATCGTCTCGTCCAAGGGCGAGTCGTTGTACTCGCTGGAATCGGCCGCGCCCAACCGGATTGGTTTTGACCTGGAGCGGATCATGCGCACCCGCTACCGCATCGACACCTTCCAGAAGAGCTACTTCGTCATCGACGGCTTCGAGCAGTTGATGGCCGCGACCGAGCCGGACTTCACCCCGATCTACGCACGCCTGGCCGACGCCGAACATCTGCCTGCCGGCGACGTGCAGGAAGGTGACACGGTGTTCCAGCGCGGCAGCGGTGAAGGCTGGGCCGACGGCGGCGACGTCTGAGCCAGCCCACATCACTGCAATGGAAGAAGCCGCCCCAGGGCGGCTTCTTCATTCATGCCCAAAGCTAGCCCGGGTAAGCGAGGCACACCCGAGGCCACCAGATCCTGCAACTCACTGCGCCGTCCTCGCCACCCGCCGGCCGCCGTACTTGCGGTCCAGGTAGACGCCAACGAGCACCGCCACCAGCAACGGTGCCGCCCACGGGAACAACTCGATCAACAAGGACGGCACCGTGGTGTGGCTGTGCAGCCACTGCCATACCGGGCGCATGCCGATGCCGAGGAAGGCCACGTGGGTGGCGATGCCTGCACCCAGGATTGACTGGTAATGCTGGCGGAACGCCCAATCCGGACGCGACGGTCCGCGACGGGCGAACTTCAACATGCGCCAGCCCACCCACAGGCCAATCGACGAGAAGCCAAGGAACAGGGGCTGGCGATGCTGGATGCCGGTGCCCACCACCACCAGGGCCAGGATCACCATCGGCCACAGCGCCAGATGCCAGCCCGGGCGCGACACCAGCTTCTTCCAGTCGCGCTTGTCGGTCACCGCGCGCCAGGCCAACCAGGTCGCGTTGCCGGTGATCGCCATCAGATAGGCCAGGAACAGTGCCGACAACGGCTGCTGGCGGAAGAACGCAAACTGGATGGTGATCGGCAGAGCGGTGACCACGATCACCGCCATCGCTACCAGATAGACCTTGCCCAGCGCGCGGTGCCGCGGCGAGCCCTTCTTCATCACCGCCGCCGACCAGAAACCAACCAGTGCGACCACGCCTGCCAATACATGCAGCGCAACGATCAGGGAATATCCGGGCATTGGGGCTCTCCAGTGACGGCCGGCGAAGTGCGATGGCCTGTGCACAGCGTGCGCGTGCGGGCGTACGCACGGCAGTCGCGCCAGTCATCGATGGACCCTGCCGGAAGTCACTTTCTGCGCGCTCCCCCTTGCCGCGGATGCGTGCGCCCACCAGCATGCGGGCATGGAAATCACCCATCACTCACGCTGGCGCAGGCTGCTGCACCCACTCATCCTTGCCGGCCTGCTGACCTGGTTGGCCGTCGCGGTCACCCTGCCGCATGGCGCCGCCGAGCAGTTCGCCCTGCGCTGGGGTAGCGCGATCACCTTCCTGGTCGCGTTTCTGCTCGCCGCCAGCTTCGAGCGTCCTGCGCCACAGCGCAGCATGCTGCTGGTCATCGAGGCGATCGCAGCCCTGGCGGTGATCCGCGTGGCCGCAGACAGTGGTGTGGCGCCAGCACTGCTGGTGATCCTGGCTGCACAGGTAGCGATGAGCTGGGCACTGCGCGCTGCGCTGGCAGTGATGGTCATGGTCAACCTTGGCATGTACCTGGTCCTGCGCGACACCCACAGCCACCCAGCCGCCGTGGTACTCATCTTTGCCGGCTTCCAGAGTTTTGCCATGCTGACCACGCATTACGCGCGCAGCGCCGAGCAGGCCCGTGACCGACTGGCGCTGCTCAATGCCGACCTGCTGGCAACCCGCGCCCTGCTGGCCGAGCGTTCCCGCGACATGGAGCGTCTGCGGCTGTCGCGCGAACTGCACGATGTCGCCGGGCACAAGCTCACCGCCCTGCGCCTGCACCTGCGTGCGCTTGCAGCGCGCGACAGCGCCGCGCCCGAACTGGCCCTGTGCGAACAACTGTCCGCCGACCTGCTTGGTGATATCCGTGCGGTGGTGCATTGCCTGCGCGACAGCGGCCAGCTCGACATGGATACCGTGCTGCATGCACTTGCCGCCCCGTTGCCGCGTCCGCGCCTGCAGCTGCAGTTGGCTGCCGACGTGCAGGTCAGCGATACCGCCAAGGCCGAAACCCTGCTGCGCTGTGTGCAGGAGGCGCTCACCAACAGTGCCCGCCACAGCGACGCCAAGGTGCTGCAGGTTGCCCTGCAACGGCGCGATGGACGCTTGTTGCTGGCGATGGAAGACGATGGCCAGTTGCGTGGCGAACCGCGCGCCGGCAATGGCCTGACCGGCATGCGTGAGCGCGTGGACGAGCAAGGCGGTAGCCTGCAACTGCAACGCGCCGCTTCCGGTGCCCTGCAGATTCGTGTGGAATTGCCGGCATGACCGATTCCCCCCGCATTGCCCTGGTCGATGACCAGGCCCTTATCCGCGCCGGCCTGCGCGCCCTGTTGCAGCAGCTCGGCATCACCATCGTGTTCGAGGCGGACAGCGGTGACGCCCTGCTCGAACAGATCGCACAGCAGCCGGTGCAGCTGATCCTGTCGGACATCCGCATGCCCGGCATGGACGGCATCCAGGCCTTGAAGACCTTGCGCGAGCGCGGTGATCAAACACCGTGCGTGTTCCTGACCACTTTCGATGAAAGTGATCTGCTGCTGCGCGCCACCGAGGCCGGCGCGCAGGGCTTCCTGTTGAAGGATGCAGCGCCCGAAGACCTGCATGATGCGATCACGCGCGCCATTGCCGGGCAGACCCTGCTGCAGCCGGTGAGCACCGATGCGGTACGCCAGCGCTACCGCTACCACGCCGATGACGCGCCGAAGGAGTTGTTCAGCCAGAAGGAAGTCGCAGTCCTGCGGCTGATGGCCGGCGGCTACAGCAACCGCGAGATCGCCGGCAGCCTGTTCCTGGCCGAAGGCACGGTGAAGAACTACGTCTCGGCAATCCTCGACAAGCTCGACACCCGCGACCGCACCCGCGCGGTGTTGAAAGCCATCACCCTGCGGGTGATCTAGCGCCACCGAACGAAGCCGTAGTGCCGAGCCATGCTCGGCAGAGTCCCTACCAGGAACCTGTCCGCCATTGTGGAAGCGCCTTGAGCCGCGAAGCCCATGAATCATCAGATTGCGGACATATCGGCAATTCCGGAATTGCCAGCTTCGCGGCTGATGCCGCTCCTGCAGCTGCACGGTATCGGTAACGGCCTTGCCGAGCACGGTTCGGCACTACAGCGAAGCTGCACTGCGCACCTCGACGGTCACGTGCACGATCTCCTCGTGAATTGCCAAGGCTCGATGGAAGACCTCCGGCAGCACCGTGGATTCTGTCACCACCTCCATCGCACAGGCATAACGGCCTCGGCCGACCTGCCATACATGCAGGTCACTGATACGGGCCGGCACATCTCCCTGCTCAACCGCTTCGCGGATCTCGGCCACCACCGGCGCGTCCATTTCCGCATCCAGCAACACGCTGCTGGTCTGGCGGATCAACCCCCATGCCCAGGCCGACACCAACACCGCGCCGACGATTCCCATCAGCGGGTCCAACCATGAGGCGCCGAAGTACAGACCGCCCAGCAAGGCAATGATGGCAAGCACGGATGTCGCGGCATCGGCCAGCACATGCAGGTAGGCCGAACGCTGGTTCAGATCGTGATGATGGGGGTGGCTGTCATGCGTGTGGTGGTCGTGGCCATGATGGTGGTGATGCTGGTCGCGCAGCCACCATGCACACAGCAGGTTCACCGCCAGGCCAACCACCGCGATCGCAATGGCCTGCTGGTAGTGAATGGGGCTTGGTTTGAACACACGCAGGATGGACTCGAACGCCATGATCGCGGCCACGGCCAACAGCAGGATCGCACTGGTGAAGCCGGCAAGCACTTCAATCTTCCAGGTACCAAAGGCAAAGCGCGGATCATCCCGATAACGCCTGGCGCAGGCATAGGCGAACGCTGCCAATCCCAGCGCCAACGCGTGTGAACTCATGTGCCAGCCATCGGCCAGCACCGCCATCGAGTTGAACCACCAGCCGCCGGCGATCTCCACCACCATCATCACGATGGTCAGCACCATTGCGCGCCGGGTGTTCTTTTCAGCCATCGGGTTGCCTTCACTGAAGGTATGCGCGTGGCGTCGGGAATGAGCGAGTGCGTCGAGTTGCATGGGTGCCCTGCAAGTTTGGTTGGCGGCGTGATTTTATACCCCCATGGGGTATATGATGCCAGCCATGGCTCATATCCAACGCGACAAGAAGAAGCTGCTGACCCGGGTACGCCGCATCGCCGGCCAGGTGGCCGCCCTGGAACAGGCACTGGAAAGCGGCGACGACTGCGACGCCGTACTGGTGCAGATCGCCGCCGCCAAAGGCGCTATGCACGGCCTGATGCTGGAAGTGATGGCCGGGCACCTGAGCGACCACGTGGTCGCGGAAAAGGACCCGGCCAAGCGCGCGCAGGAGGCCGAAGTGCTGCTCGAGCTGATGAAGCGCCACGCAAAGTAAGGGTAGTGCCGAGCCATGCTCGGCAGGGGCATCACCTGTAGTCCATCACCCATTGCAGGAGCGGCATCAGCCGCGAAGCCCATGAATCATCAGATTGCGGAAATGTCGGTCATTCCGGATTTACCAGCTTCGCGGCTGACGCCGCTCCTACAACTGGTTTCCCGGTAACGCCTCTGCCGAGCATGGCTCGGCACTACCTTGCGACCAGACGCTGTCGGTATGCCCCTGCTGCATGCGCAGCCGGCTGCGGTGCGCGATGTACAGCATCACCGGCACTGACAGCAGCGCGGTCAGGTCGACCGGCCAACTACCTGCGTGGTACCAGCTACCACCGATTCCCACAACACCAGCAAGGCTCGACAGTGGAATCGCCAACGTACACAGCGCACTCAGCCACAGCAGCTCCACCGCAGCGCGCGGTGCACCGCGCAGGAATGCCCAAGCGATGGCGGCGACGAATAGCGCGTAATAGATGCCGGTGTGCCAGGCCTTCAGATCGGTGACCAGCGAAGGCAGCCATTTGGTCGCGGCGATGCTGGCCGATATGCCGGCCACGCAACCCAGTGACACACCTACCGTCAGGCATGCCAGTATCCAGGCCGAACGCTTCTGCACTGGCGTTTCCGCGCCTTTGCGCTTACGCCGCCGCGATTCCACCCATAGCAGGTTGCCGGTGTAGAACAGGGCGGCGCCAGCCAGGCCCATCAGCAGGTACAACCAACGCACCGGATTGCCACCGAAGCTGCCGAAATGCAGCGCGAAGAACGCATTGACTGCGCCGTTCCAGCCATCCATATGACCCGGCAGGTCATGCGCATCCACCTCACCGCTATACGGATCCAGATGGGTGCTGGCGTATATGCGGGCACGCGTGCCATGGCGAATGTCCAGTCCGGTCACCGTTGCTTCGACGTGACCATCCTTGTTCTGGAATCCAAAGCTCTGCACCTCGAAACCAGGCAATTGCAGCTCGACCCGGCGCAGCAGCTCGGCAGCCGGTAGCACCGCGGCTCCAGTCGGCGCTTCAGCGTGCTCCTCGTTCCACTCGATGCCTTGCGGATACACCACCGCTCCCTGCGCATCGTAGAACTGGTCGTGGAAGGCGAACACCACGCTGGTCAGCGCGATGACGATGTGGAACGGCAGGCTGAACAGCCCCAGGGCATTGTGTGCATCCAACCACATGCGCTTGATGTTCTTGCCAATGCGCAGCGCGAACACGTCCTTGCTCAAGGTGATCAGCAGCACGATCAGGCCCGATACCAGGGCGACCGCATACGCCATCGCCACCGCGCCCATGATCGGCCGTGCGATCTTGTCCGGGAACGGCAGGCCGACCAGCTGATGCAGCGTATCCACCAATTGCGCCACCGGTGCCTTGCGCGTCTGCGCCACCTGCAGGCTGCCATCGGCAGCGAAGCTGGCGCCGTACTCGGTGAACTGACGACGGCCCTGGCCGGGTGCGCGCTCCTGCCAGTACACCCGCGCGGGTTGATCGGCATGCGGGCGCACCGACACGAAGTAACGCGATGCGGCTTTGGGGTGTTCGGCCAGCACCGCGGCCACCAGCGCGTCGGCCTGTTGCAGCGACGGTGCCGCCGGCAGCGTTGAAGGCGGCGTCGCCCAGCGCTCCAGCGGCTTCTCGAACATGGTGACCGAACCGGCATAGAAGGCGATGAACAGCATCAGCCCGCTGACGATGCCGATCCAGATATGCACGTCCTTGTAGACCTTGATGATGTCGCTGCGGATCTTCATGCGAGCGCCTTCATGACATCACTCCACGCACCAGCCACAGCGCGGCGAAGGCCAGCACATTGGCCGCACCCAACCACAGCCAGGCACGCAGGCTGTCGCGGAACAGGTAGACGAAGGACAGCACCGTCGCCCAGATCGGTGCCATCAGCCACATGTTGAACTGGTTCTTGCCGCCGCCGGCATTGATGCCGTCAGGGCCCAGCCACGCGAACAAGCCCGACAACGCCAACGCCAGGCCAAAGCCCAGCACTACGCCCGCGCAGGTCTTGCCGAACCAATGGCGGCTTTCCAGCCGCGCCTTCACCACGCTCATGCCGACCGCCCCGATCGCAAGCGTGCACGCCATGCCCCGAGAAACGGCGCGAGCGACCACACCAGCATCAGCAACACCAGCCAGCTGGCGATCGCCTCCAGCGGTGCCAGCAACGGCCACAACGCCAGCAGTGACAGCAGCACCAACAACGTGCCCGGCAACCATGCATGCCGCTTCGGCCACGGTCCGGCGGCGCGCAGCTGCTGCTGTGGTGAAGCGACGTACAGCAGCAGTCCGCCAACGATCCCTGCAAGCGTGCCGGCGATACCCAACCACAGGCTCATGGCGCTTGCCTGCCGTGCGTGATCGCGCGCCGTTGTCGGACGCGCATGCGATATGTTTTTTTCATCAGGTCTGGCTCTTCGCTGGACATACACCGGCGGCACCTGCACGAACACTCAGGTGCCGCCCGGAAATCACCAACTGAAACGTGCGGTGGCGGTGACGGAGCGGCCGGTGCCGTAATAGCAGGACGACTCGCCAGTGCAGGTGGAGACGAAGCGCTTGTCGGCAAGGTTGCTCAGGTTGAGCGCGAACTGCGTGCCGACTGACCCATGCTGGCCGGCGTCATAGCGGATGGCCGCATCCCACAGGGTGTAGGACGGGATCAGGTAGAGGTTGGCGCTGTCGCCATAGCTGCGCCCGTTGTAGCGCACGCCAGCCGCAACGCTCAGGCCTTCCAGGCCGCCCGCGAGGAAGGTGTAATCAGCCCACAACGCCGCCGTCCAGTCCGGCACCATCGCCAGCTGCTTGCCGGTGTAGCCGTTGTTGCTGCGGGTGACTTCCGAATCCATCCAGCTGGCCGCACCGATCACGCTGAAGCCTTCCAGCGGGGTGATGCGCCCTTCCAGCTCGACGCCGCGCACGCGGCCTTCGCCGTCCTGCACCTGGCAATCGCTGTTGCCAGCGGCACCACAGGTGTTATGCGCCTTGTTCGGATCATTGGTGACGATATTCTGCTGGCGCAGGTCGTAGGCCGACAAGGTCAGCAGGCCATCGAACGATGCCGGTTGGTACTTCAGGCCGGCTTCCCACTGCTTGCCGGTCACCGGGTCGAACGGCGTCTGCGTGTAACTCATATTGACGTTGGTGGCTGCCGGCTGGAACGACTCGGCGTAGCTCAGGTACGGGGTCAGCCCGTTATCTGCCACATACAACACGCCGGCATTGCCGGTGAATGCCTTGTCCTTGACCTTGGTCGGCACCACCGGGCGGTAGGTATTGGTGGCCACCGTATAGGCCTGGCTCCAAGTGTCGTCCTTGGTCCAGTCATGGCGGCCACCGAAGGTCAGGCGCCACTTGTCGATGGCGATCTGGTCCTGCAGGTAGACACCGGTCTGGCGATTGATACCGCCGCTGTAGCTGATGCTGGTGGTGACCGGTACGTAGTTGGTATAGACCGGGTTGAAGATGTCGATGTCTGCCGGGTTGACCATCCCACCACGCGCGCCGGTCCAGTCGGCTTTCTGCCAGTCCACGCCGAACAGCACGGTGTGCTCGGCAACGCCGGTGCTGAATTTGCCGGTCAGGCGGGTGTCGACCGTCTCGCCCTTGGAGTCGCCTTCGCCCCAGGTAGCGCGACGCTTCTGGGTGCGGCCATCGGCGTTGAGGGCACCATTGGTCACCACCGAACGGAATACTGACTCAACATCGGTATGGCGCGCGCTCTGGCTCAAGGTCCAGTTGTTGTTGAAGCTGTGTTCGAACAGGTAACCGGCGGTCCAGATGGTGCGATCGAAGGTATTCCAGTTGGGCTCACCGATGAAGGTGGTGTTCTTCATGTAGCCATATGCGGTGGGGCGCAGCGTACCGGCCATCGGCAGGAACTGGTAGGTCGAGCCACCGTCGTCCTTCTGGTACAGGCCGAGCAGGGTCAGGCGCGTGCGCTCGGCAATCTGGAAGGTGTAGCTGGGCGCCAGGAACCAGTGCTGCTGTTCGGTGCGGTCTATCTGGGTCTGGCCATCGCGGTACAGCCCGACCAGGCGCAGCAGGTGGCGGTTGTCGTCGCTGCCGGTGCCGACGTCGAAGGCACTGCTGTACTGGCCGTTGCCATCGATGCCCAGGCGCAGCACCTGCTGCTGGTCCGGCACCGGCGTCTTGCTGACCTGGTTGACCATGCCGCCTGGAGCCACCTGCCCGTACATCACTGCGGATGGCCCCTTGAGCACTTCCACGCGATCCAGGTTCCAGCTGTCGACCATGCTGCGGTTCCACTGGCTGCCCTGCGGCGCACGCATGCCGTCGATGGTGACGTTGTTGGCCCAGCTGCCGGCGTCGAAACCGCGGATGCGGAAGTCGTCGACGCGGTTGTCGATGCCGCTGCTTTCCAGCGACACACCGGCCACGTAACGCATCGCCTCGTTGAGGTTCTGCACGCCGCGTGCGTCCAGCTCCTCGCGCGCAATCACCGACACTGACTGTGCGGTCTCGGCAATGGCGGTATCGGTCTTGGTTGCGCCGGAGGTGTGGCCGGTGGTGCGGTAGGCATTGACCCGCACCGTATCCAGGGTCTGCGCGTCGGCAGCAGGTGCCGCCTCGGCTTCGGCGGCGATCACAGTGATCGGGAACAGGGCCGAAACGACGGCAAGGGACAACAAGGCCGGACGGAGGCCGGCAGAAATACGGGGGAGGGACACGGATCAACCTGCACTGACAGAAGTATTGGCTGACTGCCCGGGCAGCGGCTGATATGCCGATTATAGTAAATAATAACCATTCGCAACAATATCGCTGGCACTGGCTGTTCTGCCAGCCGCACTGGTCCCGCCCACCGAGGCCTGAATACCCCGCCCAAGGCGCGCTTTGCGCCAGCATGTAAAATGGCCAATTTTTAGTCAGGACCATGGCGAAAGCATCCGAACGGGCGCCCGTTCTGGGCCCGGCGTTCAGTCG
>Ga0308157_10002399_pt1 | contig 30860 bp, 27 predicted proteins | sample PhyBR1_FD_201035 | JGI IMG/M metagenome (GOLD analysis project Ga0308157, IMG submission 201035) | Phyllosphere microbial communities from UC Gill Tract Community Farm, Albany, California, United States - DLSLB.R1 | ecosystem: Host-associated > Plants > Phyllosphere > Unclassified | place: USA...
ACATCCTTGTAGTCGATTTCTTCAACACCGGTCACCGTGAAGCGGCAAAAGCGCTTGCGCTTGAACAGCAGGGACTGGGTGTTGCGCTTTGGGCGCTTGTCTTTGTTGAACTTCTTGAACGTGGCCATTGCGGACCCCTTGGAAAATTAATTTTGTTGAATATCCTGGATGTGGAGCACAGCGTTCCTGCCATTGCGCGGCGTGGCGAGAAAGCCGCTGAAAGTCCATCGACTTCCAATCTGCTGCCTCGCAAGCCGCTCGGCCATCGCACCGAATGCGACGGCCTTCATGGCTGCCTTGACGTCCCGCGGCTCGCCTGCCTCGTTTTGCCTGGACTCGTGTTCGAGCCGCAGGGCAACAGCAGGCAAACCGGCGGGGGTGTAGCGCAGGGCCTCAGCCTCGGCGATACAGGCCGTCAAGACGACGCGGTTCTCCACTCCCGAGAGGGCTGTGGACGATCAGCGCTCGCCGGCAGCGGCGTATTCCGCCTGGCTGGCCTTGCGGGCTTCTTCGCGCTCGACGGTCTTCATCATCGAAGATGGGCCGGTGTCGGCCTTCTTCTTCTGAACCGTCAGGTGGCGCAGCACAGCGTCGTTGAACTTGAAGGCATGCTCCAGTTCAGCCATCACAGCCTGGTCGGCTTCGATGTTCACGCACAGGTAGTGGGCCTTGGCCAGCTTGTTGATCAGGTACGCCAGTTGACGGCGGCCCCAGTCTTCCACGCGGTGCACCTTGCCACCGCCAGCGGTGATCATGCCCTTGTAGCGCTCCAGCATGGCTGGAACTTGTTCGCTTTGATCCGGATGGATCAACAAAATGATTTCGTAATGACGCATGCATACTCCTTCTGGGTAAGACCACCCGCTGCGTCTAGAAGCGGTGTGGCAAGGCAAAGCCGTAGATTATAGCCCGCATCTTCGACCTTGTACACTCACCCCTGCTCCAAGAGGCTTGCCGCCCGGCCAATCCCCTCGCCCAGGTCGCCGCAGATGCCCCCGGCATTGCGCGCGAACTTGAAATACCACACACACGCCCAACCTTGAGCGCGTACTGTTTTATTTACGAAGACCAAGACATGTCCGACAACAGCCAGCCAACCACCTCCCAAGACGCCTCCCCCGAAGAAATTGAAGCCGCCATGGCCGCCAATGCCTCTGACGAGCTGGCGCGCCTGCAAGGCGAGCTGGCCGAGCTCAAGGCCAAGAGCGCCGAGCTGGCCGACCAGTTCCTGCGCGCCAAGGCCGAGGCCGAAAACGCCCGCCGCCGCGCCGAAGACGAAGTCACCAAGGCCCGCAAGTTCGGCATCGAGAGTTTTGCCGAGAGCCTGCTGCCCGTGGCCGACAGCCTGGACGCCGCCCTGGGCATCAAGGAAGCCACGCCCCAGCAGCTGCGCGAAGGCGCCGACGCCACCCTGCGCCAGCTGACCTCGGCGCTGGAGCGCAACAAGGTGCTGGCCATCAACCCGCCTGCCGGCGAGAAGTTCGACCCCCACCAGCACCAGGCCATCAGCGTGGCGCCTGCCGAGCAGGAGCCCAACACCGTGGTGGCCGTGCTGCAAAAGGGCTACAAGATCGCCGACCGCGTGCTGCGCCCGGCGCTGGTGACCGTCACCGCCCCCAAATAAATGGTGGATAACGGCTTGAAGCCAGCCAAGTTATCCACACGTTACTAGTTATCCAAATCACTCAAACATCGCGGAGAAGAACATCATGGGAAGAATCATCGGTATTGACCTGGGCACCACCAACAGCTGCGTTTCCATCATGGAGGGCAACACGACCCGCGTGATCGAAAACAGCGAAGGCGCCCGCACCACGCCTTCCATCGTGGCCTACCAGGAAGACGGCGAGATCCTCGTCGGCGCCTCGGCCAAGCGCCAGGCCGTGACCAATCCGCGCAACACGCTGTACGCCGTGAAGCGCCTGATCGGCCGCAAGTTCACCGAGAAGGAAGTGCAAAAGGACATCGACCTGATGCCCTACAAGATCGTGCCCGCTGACAACGGCGACGCCTGGATCGAAGTGCGCGGCAACAAGCTGTCGGCCCAGCAGGTGTCTGCCGACATCCTGCGCAAGATGAAGAAGACGGCCGAAGACTACCTGGGCGAGCCCGTGACGGAAGCCGTCATCACCGTGCCCGCGTACTTCAACGACGCCCAGCGCCAGGCCACCAAGGACGCCGGCCGCATCGCCGGCCTGGACGTCAAGCGCATCATCAACGAACCCACCGCTGCCGCCCTGGCCTTCGGCCTGGACAAGCAGGAAAAGGGCGACCGCAAGATCGCCGTGTATGACCTGGGTGGCGGCACGTTCGACGTGTCCATCATCGAAATCGCCGATGTGGACGGCGAAAAGCAGTTCGAAGTGCTGTCGACCAACGGCGACACCTTCCTGGGCGGCGAAGACTTCGACCAGCGCATCATCGACTACATCATCAGCGAGTTCAAGAAGGAACAGGGCGTGGACCTGTCCAAGGACGTGCTGGCCCTGCAGCGCCTGAAGGAAGCCGCCGAAAAATCGAAGATCGAGCTGTCCAACTCGGCCGCGACCGACATCAACCTGCCCTACATCACGGCAGATGCCTCCGGCCCCAAGCACCTGAACATCAAGCTGACCCGCGCCAAGCTGGAAGCCCTGGTGGAAGAGCTGATCGAGCGCACCATTGCCCCTTGCCGCACGGCCATCAAGGACGCTGGCGTGTCGGTCTCCGACATCCACGACGTGATCCTGGTCGGCGGCATGACCCGCATGCCCAAGGTGCAGGAGAAGGTCAAGGAATTCTTCGGCAAGGAACCGCGCAAGGACGTGAACCCCGACGAAGCCGTGGCCGTGGGCGCCGCCATCCAGGGCCAGGTGCTCTCGGGTGACCGCAAGGACGTGCTGCTGCTGGACGTGACCCCCCTGTCCCTGGGCATCGAAACCCTGGGCGGCGTCATGACCAAGATGATCACCAAGAACACCACGATCCCGACGAAGTTCGCACAGACCTTCTCGACCGCCGACGACAACCAGCCGGCCGTGACGATCAAGGTGTTCCAGGGCGAGCGCGAAATGGCCTCGGGCAACAAGGCCCTGGGCGAGTTCAACCTCGAAGGCATTCCGCCCGCAGCCCGCGGCACGCCGCAGATCGAGGTGTCGTTCGACATCGATGCCAACGGCATCCTGCACGTGGGCGCCAAGGACAAGGGCACGGGCAAGGAAAACAAGATCACCATCAAGGCCAGCTCCGGCCTGTCGGAAGAAGAAATCCAGAAGATGGTGAAGGACGCGGAGCTCAACGCGGCCGACGACAAGAAGAAGCTGGAGCTGATCCAGGCGCGCAACCAGGGCGAAGCCGCCGTGCACAGCGTGAACAAGAGCCTGGCCGAGCATGGCGACAAGCTCGACGCCGCCGAGAAGGAAGCGATCACCTCGGCCGCGAAGGCCCTGGAAGACGTGCTCAAGGGCGAAGACAAGGCCGCCATCGAGGAAAAGACCACCGCGCTGATGGCCGCCAGCCAGAAGCTGGGCGAGAAGATGTACGCCGACGCGCAAGCCGCGCAGGCGGCGGCCGGTGCAGGTGCGGGCGACGCATCGGGCGGCCAGCAGGCATCCTCTTCCAACAGCAAGCCCGACGACGACAACGTGGTCGATGCCGAGGTGAAGGAAGTCAAGAAGGGCTGAACACGCCCCGTTTGACCCGATCCGCCGCGCGAGTTTCCTGACCAGGGGGCTTGCGCGGCGTTCCTGTTCCAACCGGGCCCAGAAAGACCATGTCCAAACGAGACTTTTACGAAATCCTGGGCGTTCCCAAGAACGCCTCGGACGAAGAAATCAAGAAGGCCTATCGCAAACTCGCGATGAAGCACCACCCTGACCGCAACCAGGGTGATGCCTCCAAGCCTGCGGAAGAGAAGTTCAAGGAGGCCAAGGAGGCCTACGAGATGCTCTCCGACCCGCAAAAGCGGGCCGCCTACGACCAGTACGGCCACGCCGGGGTGGACCCCAACATGCGCGGGCCGGGTGGGCCAGGCGCCGAGGGCTTTGGCGGCTTTGCCGAGGCGTTCGGCGACATCTTCGGCGATATGTTCGGCCAGCAGGGCGGGCGCGGGCGCGGTGCGGGCGGTGGCCGCCAGGTCTACCGCGGCAGCGACCTGAGCTATGCCATGGAGATCACCCTGGAGGAGGCCGCGCGCGGCAAGGATGCGCAGATCCGCATCCCCTCCTGGGAGGCCTGCGACACCTGCCACGGCAGCGGCGCCAAGCCCGGCACCAGCGCCAAGACCTGCGCCACCTGCACCGGCAGCGGCACGGTGCAGATGCGCCAGGGCTTCTTCAGCGTGCAGCAGACCTGCCCGCACTGCCGCGGCACGGGCAAGATCATTCCCGAGCCCTGCACCACCTGCCACGGCCAGGGCAAGCTCAAGAAGCAAAAGACGCTGGAAGTGAAGATCCCTTCGGGCATCGACGACGGCATGCGCATCCGCAGCACCGGCAATGGCGAGCCCGGCACCAATGGTGGTCCGCCAGGCGACCTGTACATCGAGATCCGCCTGAAGAAGCATGACATCTTCGAGCGCGACGGCGACGACCTGCACTGCCAGGTGCCCGTGAGCTTCATCACGGCGGCGCTGGGCGGCGAGATCGAGGTGCCGACGCTGGCCGGCAAGGCGGCCATCGACATCCCCGAAGGCACCCAGGCGGGCAAGCAGTTCCGCCTGCGCGGCAAGGGCATCAAGGGCGTGCGCGCCAGCTACCCGGGCGATCTGTACTGCCACATCGCGGTCGAAACCCCGGTCAAGCTGACCGAGCACCAGCGCAAACTGCTGCGCGAACTGGAAGACTCCCTGAAAAAGGGCGGCGCCCGCCATTCGCCCAGCGGCGAAAGCTGGACGGACCGGCTGAAGAACTTCTTCAGCTGACCGCCCCAAGCAAGAGCCCCCCTGCAACCGCACAGCGCCACCGGCCTGTGCGGTTTTTTCTTGCCCACCCCACGCGCTCCGCGAAGACCACACCCGCGATGGACGACATCGCGGTTCACGATGACCCACGGGCGTCATTTATAAGAAAATACAAAAACACCTTCTCGAAACGAGAAGCAAAAGACACCCACCCCCGATGAAAAGCTCCGAGCGCAGTTTTGCGCGCCGCATTGACCTCACTTCGCTGCAGCTGTTTGTGGCGGTGTGCGAGCTCGGCAGCATCGGCCGCGCGGCGGAGCGCGAATTCATCGCGGCCTCGGCGGTCAGCAAGCGCCTGTCGGACCTGGAAACCGCCGTGGACACCGCCCTGCTCTACCGCCACAGCCGGGGCGTGACGCTGACCCCTGCCGGCGAGAGCCTGCTGCACCACGCGCGCACGGTGCTCTTCGGCCTGGAGCGCATGCAGGGCGAGCTCAGCGAATACGCCGACGGGGTGCGCGGCCATGTGCGCATGCACGCCAACATCTCGGCCATCTTCCAGTTCCTGCCCGAGGACCTGGGGGCCTTCGCGCGTGCGCACAGCCAGATCAAGATCGACCTGCAGGAGCACCTGAGCAGCGACGTGCTCAACGCCGTGCACGAGGGCGCGGCCGACCTGGGCATCTGCAACGTCGGCATGGCCACGGGCACCGGCGGCACCGGGCTGCAAAGCCGCCCCTACCGCGCCGACCACCTGGTATTGGTGGTGCCCGAGGCCCATGCACTGGCACAGCACGCCACCATCGGCTTCGAAGAGGTGCTGGACTGGGACATCGTGGGCCTGCACGCCAACAGCAGCATCAGCCTGGCCATGCGCGCAGCGGCCGCAGCCACCGGGCGCCCGCTGCGCCAGCGCATCCAGGTCACCGGCCTGGACGCCATGTGCCGCATGATCGACAACGGCCTGGGCGTGGGCCTGCTGCCCGACCGTGCCTTCGAGCTGATGCGCGGCGTGGGCCACCTGCGCGCCATTCCGCTGGCCGAGGCATGGGCCCATCGCGAGCTGCGCGTGGTGGCCCGCGATTTCGACGCCCTGCCGGTGACCGCGCGGCTGCTGGTGGAGCACCTGGCACCGCTGCAGCCCGACGTGGTGAGCGCCCACGCACATCCCGCCCCTGGCACGCTTTTGCCTGCGGGCACGCCCCATTAAAATCACATTACCCACCTGAAAGAGACACACCATGGGACGCACCCTGTACGACAAGATCTGGGACGAGCACGTTGTCCACACCGAAGAGGACGGCACCTCCATCCTCTACATCGACCGCCACCTGGTGCACGAAGTCACCAGCCCCCAGGCCTTCGAAGGCCTGCGCGAGGCGGGCCGCAAGGTGTGGCGCATGAGCTCCATCGTCGCCACCGCCGACCACAACACCCCCACCACGGGCTGGGAGAGTGGCTACGACGGCATCACCGACCCGATCAGCAAGGAACAGATCACCACGCTGAACGACAACATGGCGCAGATCAAGCCGGCGGCGTTCTTCCCGTTCATGCACAAGCGCCAGGGCATCGTGCACGTGATCGGGCCTGAGAACGGCGCCACCCTGCCGGGCATGACCGTGGTCTGCGGCGACAGCCACACCAGCACGCACGGCGCCTTCGGTGCACTGGCCCACGGCATCGGCACCTCCGAGGTCGAGCACGTCATGGCTACCCAGACGCTGCTGGCCAAGAAGGCCAAGAACATGCTGGTGCAGGTTGACGGCCAGCTCGCCAAGGGCATCACCGCCAAGGACATCGTGCTGGCCATCATCGGCAAGATCGGCACGGCCGGCGGCACGGGCTACACCATCGAGTTCGCAGGCTCGGCCATCCGCGGCCTGTCCATCGAAGGCCGCATGACCGTGTGCAACATGGCCATCGAAGGCGGCGCGCGCGCCGGCCTGGTGGCCGTGGACGACAAGACCATCGAATACGTGCGCGGCCGCCCCCTGTCGCCCACAGGCGTGGAGTGGGACCAGGCCGTGGCCTACTGGAAGACCCTGCAATCGGACCCCGACGCGCACTTCGATGCCGTGGTCAAGCTCGACGCAGCCGACATCCTGCCGCAGGTCACCTGGGGCACCTCCCCCGAGATGGTGCTGGGCATTGACGCCCGCGTGCCCGACCCCGACAAGGAAAAGGACGCCAACAAGCGCGGCGCCATCGAGCGTGCGCTGACCTACATGGGCCTGACCCCCGGCAAGCCGATCAACGACATCACCATCGACAAGGTGTTCATCGGCTCGTGCACCAACAGCCGCATCGAGGACATGCGCGAAGCCGCTGCCGTGGTCAAGAAGCTCGGCCGCAAGGTGGCCAGCAACGTGAAGCTGGCCATGGTGGTACCCGGCTCGGGCCTGGTCAAGGAGCAGGCCGAGCGCGAAGGCCTGCACGAGATCTTCAAGGCTGCGGGCTTCGAATGGCGCGAGCCCGGCTGCTCCATGTGCCTGGCCATGAACGCCGACCGCCTGGAGCCCGGCGAGCGCTGCGCCAGCACCAGCAACCGCAACTTCGAAGGCCGCCAGGGCGCCGGCGGCCGCACCCACCTGGTAAGCCCCGCCATGGCCGCAGCCGCTGCCGTGCACGGCCACTTCGTGGACATCCGCCAGTTCGCCTGAACCCTTCATCACCCCATTGATCCAACCCCCGTTGGCCTTTCCACTGCCCCTAGGAGCCCCGTCATGAAGAAGACCGCCGCATTCATCGCCTTTTCGCTGGCTTTCCTGCTGGCCGGCTGCAACACCGTCAAGGGCGTGGGCCAGGACGTCCAGCGGGCAGGCGGCGCCCTCGAGCGCGCTGCCAACAAGTAATCAGGCACACCACCATGCAGAAATTCACCTTGCTCAAGGGCCTCGTGGCCCCCATGGACCGCGAGAACGTCGACACCGACGCCATCATCCCCAAGCAGTTCCTCAAGTCGATCAAGAAGACCGGCTTCGGCGTGAACCTGTTCGACGAATGGCGCTACCTGGACCACGGCGAGCCCGGCCAGGACCCCGCCAGCCGCAAGCCCAACCCCGACTTCGTGCTCAACCAGCCGCGCTACCAGGGCGCCTCGGTGCTGCTGGCACGCAAGAACTTCGGCTGCGGATCGAGCCGCGAGCACGCGCCCTGGGCGCTGGACCAGTTCGGCTTTCGCGCCGTGATCGCGCCGAGCTTTGCCGACATCTTCTTCAACAACTGCTTCAAGAACGGCCTGTTGCCCATCGTGCTGCCCGAAGCCACGGTGGCCCAGCTGTTCGACGAGGTGCTGGCCTTCCCCGGCTACCAGCTCACCATCGACTTGGAACGCCAGGTCGTCGTGCGCCCCCAGGGCGAAGAAATTCCCTTCGAGGTGCAGGCATTTCGCAAATACTGCCTGCTCAACGGCTTTGACGACATCGGACTGACCTTGCTGCAGTCCGACAAGATCCGCGCCTTTGAAGCGCAGCGCCTGGCCACGAAGCCCTGGCTCGCGCACACCATGGTTTCCTGAACCCAAAAACCACCAGTTCATCGACCAGTGGCCGTCGCAGCCCGGTGCAAGCCAGGGCGCGCGGCCATTCACTTAAGAAGAAGCACTTCATGAAAATCGCAGTTCTGCCGGGTGACGGCATAGGCACCGAAATCGTCGCAGAGGCCGTCAAGGTCCTCGAAGTGCTGGACCTCCAGTTCGAGATGGAATCGGCCCTGGTGGGCGGCGCCGCCTACGAGGCGCACGGCCACCCCCTGCCCGACGCCACGCTGAAGCTGGCCAAGGACGCTGACGCCATCCTGTTCGGCGCCGTGGGCGACTGGAAGTACGACAAGCTCGACCGCCCCCTGCGCCCCGAGCAGGCCATCCTGGGCCTGCGCAAGAACCTGGGCCTGTTCGCCAACTTCCGCCCTGCGATCTGCTACGAGCAACTGGTGGGCGCATCGAGCCTCAAGCCCGAGCTGATTTCGGGCCTGGATATCCTCATCATCCGCGAGCTGACGGGCGACATCTACTTTGGCCAGCCGCGTGGCCGCCGCATCGCCACCGACGGCCACTTCCCCGGTGCCGAGGAAGCCTTCGACACCATGCGCTACAGCCGCCCCGAGGTGGAACGCATTGCCCACGTGGCCTTCCAGGCCGCACGCAAGCGCAGCAAGCGCGTGACCAGCGTGGACAAGGCCAACGTGCTCGAGACCTTCCAGTTCTGGAAGGACATCGTCACCGAAGTCGGCAAGGAATACCCCGACGTGGAACTCGACCACATGTACGTGGACAACGCCGCCATGCAGCTGGTGCGCGCGCCGAAGAAGTTCGACGTGGTGGTGACCGGCAACATGTTCGGCGACATCCTCTCGGACGAAGCCTCCATGCTCACCGGCTCCATCGGCATGCTGCCCTCGGCCTCGCTCAACAGCAGCAACCAGGGCCTGTACGAACCCAGCCATGGCAGCGCTCCCGACATCGCTGGCAAGGGCGTGGCCAACCCGCTGGCCACCATCCTCTCGGCCGCCATGATGCTGCGCTTCTCGCTGAACCAGGAAGCCGCCGCCCAGCGCATCGAAGCCGCCGTGCAGGCGGTGCTGGCCCAGGGCCTGCGCACGCCCGACATCTGGAGCGAAGGCACGACCAAGGTCGGCACCGCGCAGATGGGCGACGCCGTCGTGCAGGCGCTCAAGTAACAGGCATCTGCACGGTGCAAGGGGCGGCCTCGGGGCCGCCCTTTTTCGTTGTGCAATGCCGTCGCGCTGGTCCCTTGAGCGCTGTACCGGGCTTGCGATATACTCCTGACCCTATGTTTGCCGCCCACACGTTCGCCCTGAACATTGCACCCGCCGCCACGGCCGGTGTGGCTGCGCGCGCAACCATCACCAAAACCACGACCATTAAGGGCTGACTCAGCCTGGTTCGTCGTGCGCCCCTCCTGGCCTGACGAGCCAGGCGAGCAGTCCGGTCTGGCACTGTTTCTCAATCTGAAAGGGCGTTGAAATGAGCAAGTTGGTAGGTTTGGTCGGCTGGCGCGGCATGGTCGGCTCGGTGTTGATGGATCGCATGGCCGAAGAAAATGACTTCGACCTGATCGAGCCATTGTTCTTCTCCACCTCCAACGCGGGCGGCAAGGCCCCTGCGATGGCAAAGAACGAGACCACGCTGCAGGACGCGTTCAACATCGACGCCTTGAAGCGCTGCGACATCATCATCACCGCCCAGGGCGGCGAGTACACCTCCGAAGTCTTCCCCAAGCTGCGCGCTGCCGGCTGGAACGGCCACTGGATCGACGCCGCCTCCACGCTGCGCATGGAAAAGGACGCCGTCATCATCCTCGACCCGGTGAACCTGCCCGTCATCCAGGATGCACTGGCCAAGGGCGGCAAGAACTGGGTCGGCGGCAACTGCACCGTGAGCTGCATGCTGATGGGCGTGGGCGCACTGTACAAGGCCGGCCTCGTCGAGTGGATGAGCACCCAGACCTACCAGGCCGCCAGCGGCGGCGGCGCCCAGCACATGCGCGAACTGCTCACGCAGTACGGCACGCTGAACGCCGAGGTGAAGTCCCTGCTGGACGACCCCAAGAGCGCCATCCTGGAGATCGACCGCAAGGTCATCGCCAAGCAGCGCGCCCTCTCCGGTGCCGAGACGGCCAACTTCGGCGTGCCGCTGGGCGGCTCGCTGATCCCCTGGATCGACAAGGACCTGGGCAACGGCATGTCCAAGGAAGAGTGGAAGGGCATGGCCGAGACCAACAAGATCCTGGGCCAGGGCGAAGGCTTCAATGCCCCCGCCATCCCGGTGGACGGTTTCTGCGTGCGCGTGGGCGCCATGCGCTGCCACAGCCAGGCCCTGACCTTCAAGCTCAAGAAGGACGTGCCCGTGGCCGACATCGAGGCCATGATCGCCGCCGACAACGAGTGGGTGAAGGTGGTTCCCAACACGCGCGAGGCCACCATCAAGGACCTGACGCCCGTGGCCGTCACCGGCACCATGACCATCCCCGTGGGCCGAGTGCGCAAGCTGGCCATGGGCCCCGAGTACGTTGGCGCCTTCACCATCGGCGACCAGTTGCTCTGGGGTGCTGCCGAACCGCTGCGCCGCATGCTGCGCATCCTGCTGGCAGCGTAAACTACGCCCCGGCAAGCCCCGTAAAAGCGCGCGCAATGCAGATTGCGCGCGCTTTTTTGTGCCCAGCAGCCTGACACACCCAGTTACGTGACGTTGGCAATTGGCAACATCTGAATGCCCCAATCTGGTGCATGGACACCGGGGGCAAAGCTTCCGCGCCACCTCAGCTTGTCAGTGCAAAACATTGATGCTATGGTGCTTTTTACATATTTTCACGCGCCGGGGCGGGACCAGACCATGAGAAAAACAGCACCGCTCGACCGAGCCGCACAACCCAATCAGTTGATGGCAAACATGCATCGTTGGAAATTTTCTGTGCTGGCGGCTGCGGCCGTGGCCACTGCCGGGCTCTACGCCACCGATGCGTCCGCGCTCGCGCTGGGCCGCATCACCGTGCAATCCGCGCTGGGCGAGCCCCTGCGCGCCGAGATCGACCTGCCGCAGATCACCCCTGCGGAGGCAGAAACCCTGAAGGCCAGCACCGCCACGCCGGAGGTGTTCCGCGCCCAGGGCATGGAGTATTCGCCCACCATGAACAACCTGCAGGTGCAACTGCAACGCCGTGCCGATGGCTCGGCCGTGCTGCGCCTGTCCAGCGACCGCCCGGTGAACGACCCCTTCGTCGACCTGGTGCTCGATGCGTCCTGGGGCTCGGGCCGCCTGGTGCGCAGCTACACCATGCTGTTCGACCCGCCCGCCATGCGCCGCCCGGCGCCAGCGGTCACGGCATCTCCGCAGATCAGCTCTCCCGCTTCACGCCCCGAGGTTCCGCCCGCCGTGGCTGGACGCTCGTCGGGTGCTGCATCGGCACCCGCAGCCACGCCCCGTGCACCGGCCGCCCCTCGCGCCACGCCCGCCGAAGGCAGCGTGACCGTGCAGGCCGGCGACACGGCTGGCCGCATTGCCAATGCCAACCGCCAAGGCGGTGTCTCGCTCGACCAGATGCTGGTGGCCATGCAGCGCGCCAATCCGGACGCCTTCATCGGTGGCAACATCAACCGCATCAGGGCCGGCGCCGTGCTGCAGATCCCTGACCAGGCCACGGCCCAGGCCACGCCTGCGCCCGAAGCCCGCCAGATCCTGGCAGCGCAGAGCCGTGACTTCGGCGCCTTCCGCCGCAAGCTGGCCGAATCTGCCCCCTCCGCTACCGTGGCATCGGCCGAACGCTCGGCCAAGGGCTCGGTGCAGACCCGGGTGGAAGACAGCAAGCCCGCCACCACGGCCCCCGACAAGCTCACCCTGTCCAAGGGCTCGGTCAAGGGCCAGAAGGCCGCCGAAGACCAGTTGGCCAAGGACAAGCAGGCCAGCGACGCATCGGCCCGCATGGCCGAGCTGTCCAAGAACATCAGCGACCTGAACAAGCTCGGCGCCGCATCGGCCGCAGCACCTTCGACGCCAGCCACGCCTGCAGCACCGGCAACCGCTCCTGCAGCGGCAGTCCCCGCAGCCAGCACGGCCCAGGTGGCCGTGCCCGGCGTTCCCGCCACGCCTGCCGCCCCAGAAGCCCCACCGGCAATGGCGGCCTCCGAACCCACCAGCAGTGCATCGGCCGAGGCCAGCGCAGCCCCTGCGTCGGACGCGGCTCCTGCCGCCCCCGCAGCCCCCGCCTCCAAGCCCATCGTGCTGCCGCCACCCACACCGGTGGCAGAACCCGGCTTCTTCGACGGCCTGCTGGACGACCCGCTGATTCCCCTGGCCGGTGGCGGCCTGCTGGCCTTGCTGCTGGGCTATGGCGCCTACCGCGTGATCCAGCGCCGCCGCAACAATGCGGGCGTGGACAGCTCGTTCCTCGAAAGCCGCATCCAGCCCGATTCGTTCTTCGGCGCCAGTGGCGGCCAGCGCGTGGACACGGCCAACAGCGAGATGACCACCGGTTCGTCCATGGCCTACTCGCCCAGCCAGCTCGATGCTGGCGGTGACGTGGACCCCGTGGCCGAAGCCGACGTGTACCTGGCCTATGGCCGCGACCTGCAGGCCGAGGAAATCCTCAAGGAAGCCATCCGCCACAACCCGGCGCGCGTGTCCGTGCACGTGAAGCTGGCCGAGATCTATGCCAAGCGCCAGGACCGCAAGGCCCTGGAGTCGGTGGCCGGCGAAGTGTTCAAGCTCACGCAGGGCGAAGGTCCCGACTGGGCGCGCATCGTCGACCTGGGCCGCGGCATCGAGCCAGAGAACCCGCTGTACCAGCCCGGCGGCCGCCCCGGCATGGTGGAGGACGAGAACCCATCGGTTCCCGGCGCGTTCGTGAGCACCTTCTCGGGCGCTCCCGTGGCCTCCGCCGCCCTGCCGCCCGATCTGGACCTGGACCTCGACCTCGATCTGCCCGACGACGCACTCACCGATGCACCACCCGCGCCTCCCGGTGGGTTTGCCGCAGCGGCTGCAGCCGCCACCGCGGCAGCGCCTGCTCCGCGCGCACCGCAACGCACGGAGCCTGTGCTGTCCAGTGAAGATTTCGACCTGCCCGACCTGACGGCCGATGCCGCGTGGAATGCGCCCGCACCCGCACCGGCAGCCCGTGCGGCAGCGCCCAACGACGAACTCACCATGGCGCCCACCGGCCCCATGCCGCTGGCCGAAGCCCAGGACTCCGGTCCGATGGACTTCGATCTGGGCGAGCTGTCGCTGGACCTGACGGCGCCCTCCAAGCCCATGGCCGCTCCCGCATCGCGCGAAGCGGAAATCCCCACGGCCGCCGTGCCCATCTCGGAAGACGATGGCTCGGCCGCCGCCCAGGACGACCCACTGGCCACCAAGCTGGCACTGGCCGAAGAGTTCAACGCCATCGGCGACACCGACGGTGCCCGCACACTGATCGAAGAGGTCGTGGCCGAATCGAGCGGCGCCCTGCGCACCCGCGCCCAGCGCATGCTGGTCGAACTGGGCTGATGCGCTCAGCTGCCACGGCCCTGAGCTACCCCACCCCAGCCCAGGCCCGCCCATGAGGGTGGCCCTGGGTGTCAGTTACAACGGCCAGCCCTACAGCGGCTGGCAAAGCCAGCTGTCCGGGAACACCATCCAGGACAAGCTGGAGGCGGCCCTGGCGCGCTTTGCCACGCACCGCGTGGGCACCCTGTGCGCCGGCCGCACGGATGCGGGGGTGCACGGCCTGATGCAGGTGGTGCATTTCGATACCCCCCTGAACCGGCCACCTTCCTCCTGGGTGCGCGGCACCAACACCTTTCTGCCCCCCGACATTGCGGTGCAATGGGCCAGCCATGTGCCCGACAGCTTTCACTCGCGTGGCAGCGCCGTGGCGCGCCGCTATGCCTATGTGCTGCTGCAGTCGCCCGTGCGCCCGAGCGTGGACGCCGGGCGCGTCGGCTGGGTCTACCACCCCCTGGACCATGCGGCCATGCGCCAGGCCGCAGACCACCTGCTGGGCGAGCACGACTTCACCTCGTTCCGCGCCTCGGCTTGCCAGGCCAAGTCGCCGGTGAAGACACTGTCGCGCATCGACATCACGCAGCGTGGCCTGGGCGAACCCCACCCCGAGCTGGGCTGGAGCCCCTGCTACTGGCGCTTCGAGTTCGAGGCGAATGCCTTCTTGCACCACATGATCCGCAACCTCATGGGCTGCCTGGTAGCGATCGGCCGGGGCGACCAGCCGCCCGGGTGGATGGAGCAGGTGCTGCAGGCACGCTCGCGCGACGCTGCGGCGCCCACCTTCTCGCCCGACGGGCTGTACTTCCAGGGACCGGTCTACGACGCCGCGTGGGGCCTGCCCCAGCGCACGGCTGCGTATGATTGGCTCCCATGAGCACTTCATCGCCTTCCCACACCACGCCCCTGCCCGCCGCCCGCACGCGCATCAAGATCTGCGGACTGACGCGTGAACAGGACGTGGACGCCGCCGTGGCGGCAGGTGCCGATGCCATCGGCTTCGTGCTGTTCGCCCAGAGTGCGCGCGCCGTCACGGCAGCGCGCGCTGCCGAGCTGGCGCGGCGCCTGCCACCCTTCGTCACGCCGGTGCTGCTGTTCGTGAACGCCAGCACCGAGGAGGTGGTGGCCGCCACCGCGCAGATTGCCGGCGCCACCGTGCAATTCCATGGCGACGAAACGCCTGAGCAGTGCCAGGCAGCCACCGGAGCCGGTGCCCGCCCCTACCTGCGCGCTGCCCGAATACCCCTGGGCCCGGATGCGGCACAATTCGACCTCGTAAAATACGCACACGATTTTTCAAACGCCCAGGCCATCCTGCTCGACGCCCATGTCGAGGGGTACGGCGGCGGCGGCAAGGCATTCAATTGGTCACTCCTTCCACCAAGCGTCGGCTCTCACCTCGTTTTGTCTGGTGGACTCACGCCTGCAAACGTGACCGATGGCATTTTGCAAGTACGCCCGCGTTGCACCACGCTGGCGGTTGATGTCAGTTCCGGCGTCGAGGCCCATGGGCCCGATGGAAACCCCCTGAGGGGCATTAAGGACGCCGAAAAAATCCATCGCTTCGTTGCCGCCGTGCGTGCGGCCGATGCACAACTTGCAAAGAATCCCCATGAGTTCCTATCAGCAACCTGATACATCGGGCCATTTCGGCTCCTACGGCGGCAGCTTCGTCAGCGAAACGCTGACCCATGCCATTGCCGAACTGCGCGAGGCCTACGCCCGCTACCAGCACGACCCCGAGTTCCTGGCCGAGTTCCAGTACGAGCTCAAGCACTTCGTGGGCCGCCCCTCGCCCGTCTACCATGCCGCGCGCACCAGCCGCGAACTGGGCGGCGCGCAGATCTACCTCAAGCGCGAAGACCTCAACCACACCGGTGCCCACAAGATCAACAACGTGATCGGCCAGGCCATGCTGGCCCGGCGCATGGGCAAGCCGCGCATCATTGCCGAGACCGGCGCGGGCCAGCACGGCGTGGCCACGGCCACCATCTGTGCGCGCTACGGCCTCGAATGCGTGGTCTACATGGGCTCCGAGGACGTCAAGCGCCAGAGCCCCAATGTCTACCGCATGAAGCTACTGGGCGCCACCGTGGTGCCGGTAGAATCGGGCAGCAAGACGCTCAAGGATGCCCTGAACGAAGCCATGCGCGACTGGGTGGCCAATGTGGACAACACCTTCTACATCATCGGCACGGTGGCGGGCCCGCACCCCTACCCGATGATGGTGCGCGACTTCCAGAGCGTGATCGGCACGGAATGCCTCACGCAGATGCCCCCGATGCTGGCCGAACAGAAGGTGCAGGGCGAGCAGCCCGATGCCGTGATCGCCTGCGTGGGCGGCGGCAGCAATGCCATGGGCATCTTCCACCCCTACATTCCGTTCGAGAAGACGCGCCTGATCGGCGTGGAAGCGGCCGGCGAGGGCCTGGACAGCGGCAAGCACTCGGCATCGCTGCAGCGCGGCAGCTCGGGCGTACTGCACGGCAACCGCACCTTCATCCTGCAGGACGCCAACGGCCAGATCACCGAGACGCACAGTATCAGCGCCGGCCTGGACTACCCCGGCGTGGGCCCCGAGCACGCCTGGCTGCAGGAGATCGGCCGTGCCGAGTACGTCGGCATCACCGACAAGGAGGCCCTGCAAGCCTTTCACCACCTGTGCCGGGTGGAGGGCATCATCCCCGCGCTCGAATCGAGCCACGCCCTGGCCTATGCCATGAAGCTGGCCCCAACCATGCGCGCCGACCAGTCCATCCTGGTCAACCTGTCCGGGCGCGGCGACAAGGACATCGGCACGGTAGCCGACCTGTCGGGCGAAGATTTCTACGACCGCCCCTCCATGCGCGGACTGTCCGTGAAGGGTGCAGAGGCCAAGCCATGAACCGCATCAGCACCACTTTCGACCAATTGAAGGCGCAGGGCCGCAAGGCCCTGGTGCCCTATGTCACCGCCGGTTTTCCGTTCGCCGACATCACCCCGGCCCTCATGCACGGCATGGTGGAGGCGGGCGCCGACGTGATCGAGCTGGGCGTGCCCTTTTCCGACCCCATGGCCGATGGCCCGGTGATCCAGAAGGCGGGCGAAAAGGCCCTGGCCCTCGGGATCGGCATGGCCCAGGTGCTCGACCACGTGCGCGACTTCCGCAAGCGCAACACCACCACCCCGGTGGTGCTCATGGGCTATGCCAACCCTGTGGAGCGCTATGACCAGGTGCATGGCGCGGGCGCCTTCGTGCGCGATGCGGCTGCGGCCGGCGTGGACGGCGTGCTCGTGGTGGACTACCCGCCAGAGGAATGCGAGGCTTTTGCCGCCAGCCTGCGCGCGCACGGCATGGACCTGATCTTCCTCCTGGCCCCCACCAGCACCGACGAGCGCATGGCCCAGGTGGCGCGCGTGGCCAGCGGCTATGTGTACTACGTGTCGCTCAAGGGCGTGACCGGATCGGGCGCGCTCGACACGGCCGCCGTGGAGCAGATGCTGCCGCGCATCCGCCAGCATGTGCAGATCCCTGTGGGCGTGGGCTTCGGCATCCGCGATGCCGCCACGGCCCAGGCCATCGGCAAGGTGGCCGACGCCGTGGTGATCGGTACGCGCATCATCCAGCTGATCGAGGACCAGCCGCATGAGAAGGTCGTGGCGATCACCGTGGACTTCCTGCGCGGGATCCGCAAGGCACTCGACGCATAATGTGGGCCTTGGCGCCCGCCCACCCCGGCGGGCGCCCATTGTGGTTACACACACGGTTTTGTCTTTCGCCTTTTGCCTGGGTGCTCCCAGGAACAGGCCAAATGCACTGAAACCCTGTCATTGACGAGGAAAACACCATGTCCTGGCTTGAAAAACTCCTGCCCGCCAAAATCCAGCAAACCGACCCGACCGAGCGCCGCCAGGTGCCCGAGGGCCTGTGGATCAAGTGCCCGAGCTGCGAAACGGTGCTCTACAAGTCCGACCTGGAGCACAACCAGAACGTCTGCCCGCACTGCAGCCACCACCACCGCATCGGTGCACGGGCCCGCCTGGATGCCTTCCTGGACCCCGAAGGCCGCTACGAGATCGGCCAGGAAGTGCTGCCCGTCGATGCACTGAAGTTCAAGGACAGCCGCAAGTACCCCGAGCGCCTCAAGGAGGCGCTGGAGAACACGGGCGAGACCGATGCCCTGATCGTCATGGGTGGCGCGGTCAAGAGCATCAACGTGGTGGTCGCCTGCTTTGAATTCGACTTCATGGGTGGCTCCATGGGCTCGGTGGTGGGCGAGCGCTTCGTGCGCGGCGTGGAAACCGCCATCGAGCAAAAGGTGCCCTTCCTGTGCTTTACCGCCACCGGCGGTGCGCGCATGCAGGAAGGCCTGCTGTCGCTGATGCAGATGGCCAAGACCAATGCCTCGCTGACCCGCCTGGCCAAGAAGGGCCTGCCCTACATCAGCGTGCTGACCGACCCGACCATGGGCGGCGTGAGCGCCGGCTTCGCCTTCGTGGGCGACATCGTGATTGCCGAGCCCAAGGCCCTGATCGGCTTTGCCGGCCCGCGCGTGATCGAATCCACCGTGCGCGTGACCCTGCCCGAGGGCTTCCAGCGCGCCGAGTTCCTGCAGACCAAGGGCGCCGTAGATTTCATCTGCGACCGCCGCGAGCTGCGCAATACCGTGGCCAGCAGCCTGGCCATGCTGCAGCGCCTGCCCGCAGACGCCGTGGTGTAAGCACGCAACAATCCGACAGGCATGCCTTGGCATGGCCCCATGAAAAAAGCGCCTGTCGAAAGACCAGGCGCTTTTTTGCTTTGCGGACCCCGTCAGCGCATCACGTTGGCTTGCAGGTTGGCCAGCACGATCATCAGCACCTGCAGCAGCACCAGCACCACCAGCGGCGACAGATCCACCCCGCCCAGCAGGGGAATCACCTTCTGGAACGGCCGCAGCACAGGGGCGCACAGGCGCCACACCACATCGGACAGCGGCGAGCGGGCGGAGATCCAGGACATCACCGCATGCACGATGAGCAGGCCCATGAGCCCCGACACCGCCACCTTGGCCAGGCCAAACAGCACCAGCCAGGGCAGCCAGGCCCAGGCGGCGGCCGCGCCGACGAGCAGCAGGAACAGCACGTACTGCAGCACCTGGAACAGGATGGCAGCCACCAAGCTGGAAAGGTCCCACTTGCCCACCGGGGGGATCAGCTTGCGCAGGGGCAGGATGATCCAGTCGGTGAGCGCAAAGACCAGCCCGCCGATGGGGTTGCCAAACGGCACGCGCTGCAACTGCATGTACAGGCGCAGCAGACAGGCGCCCGTGAGCAGGCCACCGACGACATCGAGCAGGAAGGAAGCGATCTGGAAGAACATGGGAGCGGCAAAAAGGAAAGCGGGCGGTGCGAAAGCAGCCCGCGCCATGGGATGATAGCGGGCGAAGAACCTGCCTTATGACACAACCCCTTTCCCTGTCATCTTTGCCCCTTTTCCCTCTGGGTTCCGTCCTCTTTCCCGAGGGCCTGCTGGCGCTGCGCGTGTTCGAGGTGCGTTACCTGGACATGGTGCGCAAATGCCACCAGATGGGCGCCCCCTTCGGTGTGGTGTCGCTCACCCAGGGCCACGAGGTGCGCCAGGCAGGCGCCCCCGAGGAGCAGTTCAGCGAGGTCGGCACCCTGGCCGTCATCGACCAGCTCGACACGCCCCAGCCCGGGCTCATCACCCTGCAGTGCCGGGGCAGCCAGCGCTTTCGCATCGTGCAACGCAGCCACCTGGTGCACGGCCTGTGGATTGCCGACGTGACGCACCTTGATCCCGACATGTCCGTGCCCGTGCCCGACGACCTGAAAAAGGCATCGCAGGCCCTGGCGCAGGTGCTGCACACGCTGCAACAGCGTGACCCGGACAGCCCCGGAGCGCTGGTGCCTACTGCCGCCCAGCTCGACGACTGCGGCTGGGTGGCCAACCGCTGGTGCGAGCTGCTGCCCGTGCCGCTGGAGCTCAAGCAGCGCCTGATGGAACTGGACAACCCCCTGGTGCGGCTGGAGCTCGTGGGCGACGTGCTGGAACGCACGGGCATCGCGCAGTGACACCCGCGACGGCAAGCCCGTGCTGAGCAACGTTCTGGAGTGGCCCCGCCCGGTCAAGCGGCTGGTGGTGGTGGCGCTGGACATCGCCATGGGCCTGTTCGCCATGTGGCTGGCCTTCACCCTGCGGCTGGACGTGCTGCACTGGCCCGAGGGCATGCAGTGGCTGGCCTATGCCCTGGCACCGGTGCTGGCCTTCCCCATCTTCGTGAACCTGGGGCTGTACCGCGCCATCTTCCGCTACACCGGCATCACGGCCCTGGTCACCACCGGCAAGGCCGTGGCGATCTACGGGGCGCTGCTGTTCGCCATCCTGATGGCGGGCCAGTGGATCGGCATCCCGCGCAGCGTGGGCATTCTTCAGCCGGTGATCTTTCTGCTGCTGGTGGGCGCCAGCCGCTCGCTGGGCTGGATGTGGCTGGCCGGGCAGACCACCAAGGCCCCGCACCGGCTGCTGATCTACGGCGCCGGTACGGCCGGCGCCCAGACGGCGGCAGGGCTGGTGAGCGCGCGCAACTACGTGCTTGAGGCCTTTGCCGACGACGACCGCGCCAAGGTGGGCCGCAGCATCAACGGCGTGCGGGTGTATGCACCCATCGCGCTGGCCGAGGTGGTGAAACGCTTTGGCATCACCGACGTGCTGCTGGCCCTGCCCAGCGTGCCGCGCCAGCGCCGCCACCAGATCATCGAGAACCTGCGCTCGCTGCCGGTGCGCATTCGCACCATCCCCGGTCTCACGGACCTGGCCAGTGGCCGTGTGACGGTGACAGACTTCCAGGACCTGGACCTGGAAGACCTGCTGGGCCGCGACCCGGTGGCACCCGACCCCGAGTTGCTGGGCCGCCACATCCGCGGCCAGGCGGTGATGGTCACGGGCGCGGGCGGCAGCATCGGCAGCGAGCTGTGCCGCCAGATCGCGCGCGAAGGCGCTGCGCGCCTGCTGCTGGTGGACCACAGCGAGTTCGCGCTCTACAGCATCCACCAGGAGCTCCAGGCCATCGTGCAGCAGGAAGCCATGGCCTGCGAGCTGGTGCCGCTGCTGGCCAGCGTGAGCCACGCACAGCACATGCTCGACCTGTGCCAGGCGCACCGCCCGCGCACCATCTACCACGCGGCCGCCTACAAGCACGTGCCCATGGTGGAGGCCAACGCGGGCGAAGGCATCCGCAACAACGCCTTCGGCACGCTGAACATGGTGCGCGCGGCCATGGACAGTGGCGTGGAAAATTTCGTGCTCGTCTCCACCGACAAGGCCGTGCGCCCGACCAACGTGATGGGGGCCAGCAAGCGCGTGGCGGAGCTGGTGCTGCAGGCGGTGGCGTCCTGCACCCGCCAGCCCGGAACCGAGGGTGGTGCCGCGCGCACCCGCTTTTCCATGGTGCGCTTCGGCAACGTGCTGGGCTCCAGCGGCAGCGTGATCCCGCTGTTCCGCAGTCAGATCGCGGCAGGTGGCCCCGTCACAGTGACGCACCCGGACGTGACGCGCTATTTCATGACCATCCCCGAGGCTGCGCAACTCGTACTGCAGGCCGGCGCCATGGCGCAGGGCGGCGAGGTCTTCGTGCTGGACATGGGCGCGCCCATCCCCATCCTGGAGCTGGCGCAGCGCATGATCGCGCTGTCGGGCCTGAGCGTGCGCGCACCGGGGCACCCAGAGGGTGACATCGAGATCGTCTTCACCGGCCTGCGGCCGGGCGAAAAGCTCTATGAAGAATTGCTGATCGGCGATGGCGCAGAGCCCACACCGCACCCGCGCATCCTGCGTGCCCATGAGGAACACCTCGCTTGGGATGTGCTGGAGAGCCGCCTGCAGGCGTTGGAGCGTGCCATCCACCAGGCGGACGGCGCCGCCATGATGGTCCTGCTGCACGAACTGGTGCCGGGCTTCCACCAGGAGCCCCAGCAGGCCTGACATGAAGCACCCCCTGAGTCGCTTCGCGCCTTCCCCCTCTCTCAGTTTGCTTCGCAATCTGGGAGGGGGACACCCCCGGTGCACGCAAGCGAAGCGCCGCATTCGCGGCGGGGCGGCCCTTGCACGGGGGCACTGGCATTGTGCGTGCCAGTTTCGTGGGCCGCAGGTGGCGCGCAGCGCCATGGATCACTGACGTGAGCTCCACCCTGCTGCGCGCCACGGCGACCTTGCTGACCGGCAGTGTGGTGGCCCATGCGCTGCCCTTGCTGCTGGGTCCGGCGCTGACGCGCCTGTACACGCCGGCCCAATTCGGCCAGTTCGCGCTGCTGTGGGCCCTTGCCACCAATGTCGCGGTGGTCGGCTGTGCGCGCTACGAATTCGCGCTACCACTGGAAAAAGCCGAGCCGGGCGCGGCCGAGCTCATGGCGTTGTGCGCGCGCCTGCTGCTGCTGGTCACGGCCGGTACGGTGGTGGCCGGCGGCGTGGTGGCGGCCATGCAGGGCATGCCGCTGGCCTGGGCCCTGCCGCTGGCCGTGCTGTCCATCGCGGCCACGCAGTGGCTCACGCTGTGGGCCACGCGCTCACAGCGCTTTGGCCTGCTGTCCATTGCGCGCCTGGTGCAGCATGGCGGCGGTGCCGTGCTGCAGCTGGCGCTGGGCCTGCTCAAGCTGGGCGCAGCCGGGCTGCTGGCCGGTGCGGTGGCCGCAGGGCTGGTGGCTGCGGCGGCCCTGGCCAGGCCGGCACCTGCCGGGGGCTGGGCGGTGCTGTGGCGCACACCCTGGGCATCGCTGCGGGCCATGGCCGCGAAGCACCGCGATTTCCCGCTGCTCAATACGCCGCATGCCTTCATCGGTGCGCTGCAGGACACGCTGACGCTCATCGCCGTCGCGGCCTGGGCGGGCGATGCGGCGGCGGGCCTGTGGGCGCTGTCGCTGCGCTACCTCAAGGCGGCGGCCACCTTGCTGGGCGGTGCGCTGTCGCAGGCGCTGTACCCGCAGCTGCTGCAGGCCCACAGCGCGGCACAGGCCCGCACCCTGGTGCGCAAGAGCATGCTGGCGCTGGCGGCCATCGCCCTGCCGATGGCCGCGGTGCTGATGCTCTGGGGGCCGTGGCTGTTCACCACCGCGTTCGGTGCGCAGTGGAGCGATGCCGGCCCGCTGGTGCGCGCAATTGCGCCCTACATTGCCCTGCACTTCATCGCCTCGCCCTTGTCTGTGACCACACTGGCCTGGCGCGCACAGGCCTGGGCGCTCAAGCTGGCGCTGGTGGGACAATTGGCCTTCTTTGCCGGGCTGCTGGCCGGCCTGGCCCTGGGCGGCCTGGAAGGCGCGGCCTGGGGCATCTCGGCATCCATGCTGCCCTACTTCGCCTACTACTTTCTCACCCTTGCGCACTGGAAAAACATCCCCGATGAAAGCCTGGCTTAACCGCGCACGGCGCCGGATCTGGCAGGCGCTGATGTACCGCATGGTGTTCGGCGAGCGCACGCCGGGCGGCGTGCTGCTGGCGCACACGCGGATTGCACCCAGCACCTGCATCGAGGGCGGGCACGGCCTCACGCTCGCGGACCACGTGTTCATCGGCCAGTTCAATTTTCTCGATGCCACCGCGGGTCTCACGATCGATGAGGGCGTGCAGATCACCAATTTCGTGAGCATCGTCACGCACAGCTCGCACCGCTCCATCCGGCTGCTCGGGCGCGGCTACGCCACCCATGCGGGCGGCGAGATGCCCGGCTATGTGAAAGCGGCCGTGCACATCGGCGCCTACACCTTCGTGGGGCCACACAGCCTGATCGAGGCGGGCACGCGCATCGGCCGGGGCGCGCTGATCTGCGCCTACTCGCAGGTACGCGGAGAGGTGCCGGCGTTTGCCGTGATGGCGGGCGCGCCTGCGCGCCAGGTCGGTGACGTGCGCACGGCGGATGCGGCGCTACTGGCGCAGTTCCCCGAATGGGCCGAACACTACCGTGCCTGGGCGGGGGAGTTGCCCCAGGCCTTGGAGGCAAGAACCCATGGCTGAAGCAAACAGGCATCTGTGCCTGCTGGGCGATGCCACCAGCCCGCACATCCAGCGCTGGGCGGTGGAGATGCGCGCGCGTGGCTACCGGGTATCGCTGGTCACAGCCCGCCCGGCCCCCATCGAGGGGGTGGAGCAGAAGGTGCTGGCGCCCGTGCGCCGCTCGACCGACTGGCTGCTGCGCGTGGGGCAGGCGCGCCGCTTTGTACAGGCCCTGGCGCCCGACATCGTGCACGCGCACTACATCACCTCCTACGGCTACCTGGCCGCGCGCTGCGGCCGCCATCCGCTGGTGATGACGGCCTGGGGCAGCGACCTGCTGGTGACGCCGCAAAAAAACACGCTGATGCGCTGGCTGACGGGCTGGAGCCTGCGCCGGGCCGACCTGATCACCGGTGACTCGCAAAGCCTGATCGACGCGGCCAAGGCCTATGGCCCTGCCTGCCCCGTGCAGGAGATCCACTGGGGCGTGGACCTGGCGCGCTTTGCGCCCGCGCCCTGGGCCGGCAAGACCGGCCTGCAGATCGTGAGCCTGCGCTCCTGGGAGCCCAACTACAACATCGACACCATCGTCGAAGCCGTGGCCACCCTGGTGGCACGCCATCCCGAGGCAGGGGTGCAACTGCACCTGCTGGGCGGAGGATCGATGGAAGCAGCGCTGCGCGCACTGGTAACCGCCAAGGGGATGGAAAGGCACGTGGTTTTTCACGGACGGCTGGACGATGCGGGCATGGCGCGGGTGCTGGCGCAGTGCAAGCTGTCGGCCTCGGTACCGACGAGCGACGCCACCTCGGTCTCGGTGCTCGAAAGCATGGCCTGCGGGCTGGCCGTGGTGGCCAGCGACCTGGACGCCAACCGCGCCTGGCTGGACGCCAGCCTGCTTGTGCCACCGCGCGATGCGGCGGCGCTGGCGCGCTGCCTGGAAACCCTGGCCGCCGACGATGCCCGAATGCAGGGCCACGGCCAGAAGAATGTGCAGCGCATTGCGCGCGACGGCGACCGCGCCGTACAGATGGACACGATGGATCGACTTTACCGAGAACGGATGGGCACCCCATGAGCCGGCCCCAGAACACCCTGGCATGGGTCAGCGTGATCGCCCCCTGCCGCAACGAGGCGGCACACATTGCCGCCTTTTGCGACAGCGCGCTGGCGCAGGTGCTGCCCCCCGGCTGGCAGATGGAAGTGCTGGTGGCCGATGGCTGCAGCGACGATGGCACGCGCGAATTGCTGGTCGCGCGCAGCACACAGGACGCGCGGCTGCAGTGGGTGGACAACCCCGGGCGCATCGTCTCCACCGGGCTCAATGCGTGCATTGCCCGGGCACGTGGCGAAGTCATCGTGCGCCTGGACATCCATACCCGGTTCGCGCCCGACTACGTGGCGCGCTGCATCGAAACCTTGCAACGCACCGGTGCCGACAATGTGGGCGGCCCCTGGGTGGCCGAAGGCACGGGGCCCATGGGCCGGGCCGTGGCCGCCGCCTTCCAGTGCCGCTGGGTGGTGGGCGGCGCGCGCTCGCGCGACACGCAGCACGATGGCGAGGTGGACACGGTCTACCTGGGCTGCTGGCCGCGTGCCGTGTTCGAGCGCATCGGCGGTTTCGATGAAGCCCTGGTGCGCAACCAGGACGACGAGCACAACCTGCGCCTGCGCCTGGCGGGCGGGCGCATCTGGCAAAGCCCGCTGATCCATTCGCTCTACCACCCGCGCAATTCGCTGCGCCAGTTGTTCGCACAGCAGCGGCAATACGGCTACTGGCGCCCCTTCGTGATGCGCAAGCACGGGCAGGCCGGCTCGGTTCGGCAACTGGTGCCGGCGGCCTTCGTGGCCGCGCTCGGCCTGTTCGCGCTGTGTCTGCCCTGGACCGTGCTGCCGCTGGCGGCACTGGTCGCGCTGTATGCGGCTTACGTGACTTTGGCATCGGTGTCGGCCGCGCGCAGCGCAGGCCGCTGGCAATTGCTGGCGCGGCTGCCGGTGGTGATCGCGGCTTACCATGTGGCCTATGGCCTGGGCACCTGGCGCGGCCTGTGGGACGTGCTGCGCGCGCGTGCGCCGTCGGCCCGGTTCGCCCGGATCACGCGATGAGCGACCCTACCGAGCCCCAGGCCGTGCAGGCGCGCTATGCGCGCCGCGATGCCGCGCAGGATGCCCTGCGCTACCAACTGATGGCCAGCGCCTCGGCCCTGCAGGCGCAGCAGGAGCGCCTGCGCGCCATGGTGCGTTTGTGGAGTGCGCATGGCTGGACGGACCTCGCGGACAAATCCATCACCGAGGTGGGCTGTGGCAGCGGAGGCAACCTGCAGGACCTGTTGCGCCTGGGTGCCAGCCCCGCACGCCTGCAGGGGCTGGAGCTGATCGCCGAACGTGCCGCGCAGGCACGCGGCATCTTGCCCAGCGCCGTGCGCATCACCGAAGGCGATGCCACGCTGGCGCCCGTGGCCGAGGGCAGCCAGCACACGGTGCTGGCCTTCACCCTGTTCAGCTCGTTGCTGGACCCGGCGTTCCGCCAGCACATGGCCGACGTGCTGTGGCGCTGGGTGGCACCGGGCGGCGGTGTGCTGGTCTACGATTTCATCGTGGACAATCCCCGCAACCCGGATGTGCGCGGTGTGCCCCTGGCCGAGCTGCACCGGCTGTTTTCCAGGGCGCAGGTGCAGTCGCGGCGGATCACGCTGGCCCCGCCGATTGCGCGCAGGCTGCCTGCGGTCTGCATCGGGCCTGCATCCGCCCTGCTCTACCCGCTGCGCACCCACCGGCTGACCTGGCTGGCCAGGCCGGCTTGACCGTTGGCATCCCCGTTCTGCACTGAATCACGCTCCATGAAAATCACCGTCATCGGCACCGGCTATGTGGGCCTTGTCACCGGGGCCTGTCTCTCGGAGATGGGCAACCACGTGGTGTGCCTGGACCTCGATGCGCGCAGGATCGCATCGCTGAACCAGGGCCAGTTGCCCATCCATGAGCCGGGCCTGCTGGACGTGGTGCTGCGCAACGCGCGCAGCGGCCGCCTGGAGTTCACCACCGACATCGACCACGCCGTGGCGCATGGCCTGCTGCAGTTCATCGCCGTGGGCACGCCCCCGAGCGAAGACGGCTCGGCCGACCTGCAGCATGTGCTGGCGGCAGCGCGATCGATCGCCAAGCGCATGGCGGGCTACAAGCTCATCGTCAACAAGAGCACGGTGCCCGTGGGTACGGCCGACCAGGTGCGCGACGCTGTGGCCGCCGTACTGTCCTCCCGCGGTGTGCAGCCGGAATTTGCGGTGGTATCGAACCCCGAGTTCCTCAAGGAAGGCAGCGCGGTGCAGGACTTCATGCGGCCGGACCGCGTGATCGTGGGCACCCAGGATGAGCGCGCCACCGAACTCATGCGTGCGGTGTATGCGCCCTTCATGCGCAACCGCGACCGCCTGGTGGTGATGGACGTTCGCAGTGCCGAGTTCACCAAGTACGCAGCCAATGCCATGCTGGCCACGCGCATCAGCTTCATGAACGAGTTGGCGCTGCTGGCCGAGAAGCTGGGTGCCGACATCGAGAACGTACGCACGGGCATCGGCATGGACCCGCGCATCGGCACGCATTTCCTGTACGCCGGCACGGGCTACGGCGGATCGTGCTTTCCCAAGGATGTCACGGCCCTGATCCGGACGGCACAGGATGCCGGGCAGGACCTGCAGATCCTGCAGGCCGTGAAGGCCGTGAACGAGCGCCAGAAGCAGGTGCTGGCCGACAAGATCGTCGCCCGCTTTGGCGCCGACCTCGCGGGCCGGCGCTTTGCACTCTGGGGCCTGGCCTTCAAGCCCGGCACCGACGACATGCGCGAGGCGCCGAGCCTGGCCATCATCGAACGGCTGCTGGCCCTGGGTGCCGAGGTCGTTGCCTACGACCCGCAGGCCATGGACCAGGCGCGCCAGGCCCTGGGCGAACGCACAGGCCTTTCTTTCGTGCAATTGGCCGATGCAGCGCTGCAAGGCGCAGACGCGCTCGTCATCGCCACCGAGTGGAAGGAGTTCCGCAGCCCGGACTTCGCCCACCTGGCCGCCACGCTGCGCGAACGCGTGGTGTTCGACGGCCGCAATCTCTTCGAGCCCGCCGAGCTGCGCGCCGCAGGGCTGGAATACCACGCCATCGGCCGTGGCGCTGTCCCGACCACCCCCTTGCCAGACCACCATGCCGAACGCTGAAACCACCGCCCTGCCCTTCCTCCCCTTTGCCCGCCCGGATATCGGCGATGCCGAGGTGAACGCCGTTGCCGAGGCCATGCGCTCGGGCTGGGTCACCACCGGCCCGCAAACCCGGGCCTTCGAGCAAGCCTTCACCGACTACCTGGGCGGCGGCGTGGACAGCCTGGCCGTGAACTCGGCCACCGCGGGCCTGCATCTGGCCCTGGAAGCCCTGGGCATCGGCCCTGGCGACGAAGTGATCGCCCCCACGCTGACCTTCACGGCGACCACCGAGGTAGTGCGCTACCTTGGGGCCGACCCGGTGCTGGTGGACGTCGACCCGGTGACGCTGAACATGGACCCGGCACTGGTGCGTGCCGCGATCACCCCGCGCACCAAGGCCATCATGCCGGTGCACTATGGCGGCCTGGCCTGCGACATGGACACGATCCTGGCCGTAGCCCAGGAGCATGGCCTCAAGGTGGTGGAAGATGCCGCCCATGCCCTGCCCACGACCTGGAGGGGGACGCTGGTGGGCCAACTGGCCTCCGACGTGACGGTGTTCAGCTTCTACGCCAACAAGACCATCACCACCGGCGAAGGCGGCATGGCTGTGACACGCGACCCCGAGCTCGCCAAGCGCATGCGCGTGATGCGCCTGCACGGCATGAACCGCGATGCCTTCGACCGCTTCACCTCCAAGACGCCCGCCTGGTACTACGAGGTGGTGGCGCCGGGCTTCAAGTACAACATGACCGACGTGGCTGCGGCCATGGGTGTGCAGCAACTGGCGCGCCTGCCGGCCTTCGTGCAGCGGCGCCAGTACCTGGCACAGCGCTACCACGCGGCGCTGGCAGGCTTGCCGCTGGTGCTGCCGGCCGAGGCGCCGATGGGCGACGTGCATGCCTGGCACCTGTATGTGATCCGCCTGGCTCCGGGTGCACGCCTGTCGCGCGATGCGCTGGTGCAGGGCCTGTCGGACATGGGGATCGGCACCAGCGTGCACTACGTGCCGCTGCACCGCCACCCCTACTGGCGCGACCGCTACCAGCTCGCGCCTGAGATGTTTCCCCAAGCCGATGCGGCCTACCAGGCCATGGTGAGCATTCCGCTGTTCACGGCCATGACCGACGCCGACCAGGACCGCGTGATCGCGGCCCTGCAGGCCCTGCTGGGATGAGGATGCTCAAGCGCCTGATGGACATCGTGGTCTCGGGCGGCGCCCTGCTGGCGCTCAGCCCGGTGCTGCTGGCCATCGCGCTATGGGTGCGCTGGGATTCGGCAGGCGGGGCGTTGTTCCGCCAGGAGCGGGTGGGCCGGCACGGGCGCAGCTTTCACATCTACAAGTTCCGCTCCATGCACACCGGGGCCGACCGGGCGGGCCCGGCCATCACGGTGGGGGAGGACGCGCGCATCACCCGCGCGGGCCAGTGGCTGCGCCACAGCAAGCTCGACGAACTGCCGCAGCTGTTCAACGTGCTCAAGGGCGACATGAGCCTGGTGGGCCCACGGCCCGAGGTGCCGTGCTATGTGGCGATGTACCCGGCAGAGCTCAGAGCCATCGTGCTGAGCGTGCGCCCGGGCATCACCGACCTGGCCTCCATCGCATTTCGCAACGAAAGCGCGCTGCTGGCGCAGAGCGCCGACCCCGAGCGCACCTACGTGCAAGAGATCCTGCCCGTGAAGCTGGACTATGCCGCGCGCTATGCGCGCAACCACAGCGTGTGGCAGGACCTGCGGATCCTGGCGCAGACGGTGCACGCCGTGCTGCGCCCGGATGCGTCGCCGGGTCAGGATACGCTGCGCTGAACCACCGCAGCGACCGCGCAGGGCCGCCCACGGTGCCTAAAAACCGGCACTGCACGGGTAAAAAACCGGGTTGTGCCCGCCAAGCCGATAAAATCAAGGGTTGGCTGCCGCAGACTCCCTGACAGCCCCTTATTTTCGACGCACCACGCTCGCACCGCATTGACAGCACCTATGTCTGAACAGAACACCCCACCAGTGCCCCCGGACGACAACAAGCTCATGGCCGAGCGCCGCGAAAAGCTCCGCGCGCTGCGCGAAACCCAGGCCCAGGGCGGCGCCGTGGCCTTCCCCAACAATTTCAAGCCAGCGAACAAGGCGGCCGAGTTGCACCTGACCTATGGCCCGCTCGATGCCGAGGCCCTGGAAGCCAACCCCGCCACGGTGAGCGTGGCCGGCCGCATGATGCTCAAGCGCGTGATGGGCAAGGCCAGCTTTGCCACGGTGCAGGACGGGTCCCTGGGCGACACCGGCGGCCAGATCCAGCTGTACGTGACGCGCGATGCGCTGGGCGAGGAGGCCTATGCGGCCTTCAAGCACTGGGATCTGGGCGACATCGTGGGCGCCGAGGGCACGACGTTCAAGACCAAGACCGGCGAGCTGTCGATCAAGGTCACCCGCCTGCGCCTTCTGACCAAGAGCCTGCGCCCTCTGCCCGACAAGTTCCACGGCATGGCCGACCAGGAGCAGAAGTACCGCCAGCGCTACGTGGACCTGATCACCGACGAACAGGCACGCAGGCGCTTCATCGCGCGCAGCAAGGCCGTGAGCGGCCTGCGCGAGTTCATGGTGGACCACGGTTTCCTGGAGGTCGAGACGCCCATGCTGCACCCGATCCCGGGCGGTGCCAATGCCAAGCCCTTCGTGACGCACCACAACGCGCTCGAGCAGGAGATGTACCTGCGCATCGCGCCGGAGCTGTACTTGAAGCGCCTGATCGTGGGCGGTTTCGAGCGCGTGTTCGAGATCAACCGCAGCTACCGCAACGAAGGTATCTCGGTGCGCCACAACCCCGAGTTCACCATG
>Ga0308157_10002401_pt1 | contig 30834 bp, 19 predicted proteins | sample PhyBR1_FD_201035 | JGI IMG/M metagenome (GOLD analysis project Ga0308157, IMG submission 201035) | Phyllosphere microbial communities from UC Gill Tract Community Farm, Albany, California, United States - DLSLB.R1 | ecosystem: Host-associated > Plants > Phyllosphere > Unclassified | place: USA...
CTCCCAGCGTGCTACAAACTGGTTAAGCAATGATCTAGCTGCTTGATAACGAAGGGAAAAATATGACGAAGTCGGAGCTGATCGAACGTATTGTCACCCATCAGGGGCTGCTCTCGTCCAAGGATGTGGAGCTGGCCATCAAGACCATGCTTGAGCAGATGTCACAATGCCTCGCCACTGGCGATCGCATCGAGATCCGCGGTTTTGGGAGCTTCTCGCTGCATTATCGCGCCCCGCGCGTGGGCCGTAACCCGAAGACCGGCCAATCGGTCAGCCTCGAGGGCAAGTTTGTGCCGCACTTCAAACCTGGCAAAGAGCTGCGAGACCGGGTCAACGAAGAAGACGAGGCTGAAGCCTGATCAATCAAGGAGCATTCTGATGCGTAACCTCAAGCGCGCCCTGGCGGCGGTGTTCGTGCTGCTGTTGGCGGCTGTGGTGCTGTTCTTCGTGCTGGAGAACCAGCAGGCCGTGGCGTTGGTCCTGTTCGGTTGGGCTGCGCCGGAAATGCCGGTTGCTGTGCTGGTATTGGCCGCCCTGGTTATTGGCCTGGCAGTCGGGCCGTTACTGGGTGCCTACGGCGTGCAACGCAGCAAGCGCAAGATCAGAGAGTCTGCCCGTCAGGCGGCACTCAGCAGCCACTAAGGAAACTTCCTACGCCTGCTGAGGAAAGTATCACCTATGCACGCATCGGCCTTCATGGAGTAATAGCCCACTTCATTTTCGGCCCCGGCGAGTGTGCGCAGCATGGAATATCCCAGCCTTTCCCATCACGGTGCTACCCGCGGCGTCACCGGGTCTTGTCATCAGTTGCACCTTGGTCCGTCCGCCAGTGTGCTGATCGATTGCGGGCTTGAGCAGGGGAGCGAAGCTGCGCCGGGTGCGCAAAGCGCTGCGCTCGGCTTCGATATCCAGGGCATCCAGGCCCTGGTTATTACCCATGTTCATCTCGACCACGTTGGTCGCATTCCTGCACTGCTGGCTGCCGGCTATCGCGGCCCCATCATTTGCAGTGAGCCCTCTGCGCGGCTGCTGCCCCTTGTACTGGAAGATGCCTACAAGCTGAGCATCAGCAGCGAGCCTGCGCAGGTGGCGCGGTACATCGATTTCATCCGTGACCTGATCGTGCCGCTGCCTTTCGAGCAGTGGCACGCGGTGCTTGAGCGCCCTGGCCTGGTTTGTCGTATTCGCCTGCAGCGCGCCGGGCATCTGCTGGGTTCGGCTTACGTCGAGTGCGACATGCAGCATGGGCAGGCCAATAGCCGCTATGTGTTTTCCGGCGACCTGGGTGCGTGTGGCAACCCATTGCTGCGCCCGGTGCAGCCGCCGGAGCGAGCTGATGTGCTCGTGCTGGAAAGTACCTATGGCGACCGCCTGCATGCCCATGCCGGCGACCGTAGGCAACGGCTGGAAGCCGCCATCGATCGCGCCCTGGCTGACAAAGGCACCATCCTCATCCCGGCTTTTAGCCTGGGGCGCACCCAGGAGCTGTTATACGAGCTCGAAGACATCCTTCATCGCAAGGCGTTGTTGGGCGGCGCTGGCCCCGGGCCTGATGGCGACCCGCTCGACTGGTCGCAATTGCCTATCATCCTCGACTCGCCCCTGGCTCAGCGCATCACCAGCGTATACCGGGAGCTGCACGACTACTGGAATGCCGAAGCAAGGGCGCGGCTTGCCGAAGGGCGGGACCCGCTGGATTTCAGCCAGTTGATCAGCGTGGATACCCATGCCCGGCATCAGCAGGTGGTCAATTACCTCAAAAGCACCGGGCGACCGGCGATCGTGATAGCTGGCAATGGCATGTGCTCGGGTGGGCGCATCGTCAATTACCTCAAGGCCATGCTCGGGGATGCGCGGCATGAGGTGATGTTCGTCGGCTATCAGGCCAAGGGTACGCCGGGGGCGGTGATACAGGCCAGTGAAGGGGCGCAAGGGTTTGTGCAGATTGATCTGGATGGAAGCCTGTACGAGGTCCGTGCGAAGGTGGTCACGTTGAGTGGGTATTCGGGGCATGCCGATCAGGCGGGGTTGGTCGGTTTTGTCAATGCAATGTCGCGCGTGCCGGGTCGGGTTGTGCTGGTGCACGGCGAGGAGCGTGCGAAGCTGGTTTTGCAGCAAGTTCTCAGGGCCAGCCGCAAAACGCATAACCCATGCTTTGAGGTAATTATTCCTGAATAAAGCGGGTTGGCCATTGAACGTTCACGCGTGTAGTTGTCTCAAACCTGCCATTTGAGTTTCGCAGCCCGTTGGTGCGGTTGCTAAAACGGCGGTTGAACAGCTGACTGAAGATGCGCCCCCTGGCGCTCCTCGGGGGACAAGCTACATGAAAAAAACTCTGGTATTCTACGAGCCTCAGCTCGGGTCTTGAGCCTGGATGGCCAGGAACTGTCTCGCTGGGCGCGTATATTTATTGCTGCTGCACCCGACCGCAGCGGCTGTCAGATATTAAGATACATGTAGGTTTCCTGAGGTTTGAAACTTCAAGTTGCCGTTAAGGACTCGAATATGGAATTGATCCCGGTAATTCTATCCGGTGGCGTTGGTAGCCGTCTTTGGCCAGTATCGCGTGAGGCTCATCCCAAGCCGTTCATGACCCTGCCAGACGGTCAGAACCTCATCCAGAAAACCTTCCTGCGCGCCGCCGCTTTGAGCGGTGTGGTTGAAGTCCTCACGGTCACCAACCGCGAATTGCTGTTCAAGACCGAGGACGAATATCGCACCATCAACAAGCACAACCTCAGCCAGGGTTACATTCTCGAACCCTTCGGCCGCAATACCGCCGCAGCCGTGGCCGCTGCGGCATTGCAGCTTCTGCAGTCCCACGGTCCTCAAGCGCACATGCTCGTGCTGGCGGCCGATCATCTGATCCAGAACGAAGCGGCTTTTTCCGAAGCAGTCAGCAAGGCCGTTCAGCTGGCAGGCGAGGGTTGGCTGGTCACATTCGGCATTAAACCCCAATACCCTGAAACCGGCTTTGGCTACATCGAGGCTGCGGCTGGGGGCGTGCTCGAGGGTGGGCTCAGAGTCGAGCGTTTCGTCGAAAAACCCGACGCCAAAACCGCTGAGGCCTATGTCGCTGCTGGCAACTATTTCTGGAACGCCGGCATGTTCTGCTTCCAGGTTGGCACTGTGATCGAACAGTTCAAGGCTTACGCCCCTGATGTGCTTGAAGCTGTCGAGCGCACCCTGGAAGCCTCACGCCGCTCTACCTCCAAAGGCTATAGCTGCCTGGCTCTGGATGCAGAGTGCTTCGCCAGCGTGCCGGACATCTCCATCGACTACGCCTTGATGGAACGCTCGAGTAAAGTGGCGACCATTCCCTGCGATATCGGGTGGAGCGATATTGGCTCGTGGAATGCTGTCAGCGAACTGACCCCGCCGGATGAGCATGGCAACCGCTTCGAAGGCGAAGTCATGGCTTATGGGGCGAGCAACAACTATGTCAGCACCGAAGACCGCCTGGCTGCGCTGGTAGGTGTTCAGGACTTGTTGGTGGTAGACACGCCGGATGCACTGCTGATTGCTCATAAAGACCACGCTCAGGACGTGAAACATATCGTCAAGCGCTTGAAGAACGATGGTCACACCGCCCATTTACTGCATCAAACAGTGCACCGCCCTTGGGGTACTTACACCACCTTGGAAGATGGCGAGCGCTTCAAGATCAAACGCATTGTGGTCAAGCCCAAGGCGTCGCTGTCCCTGCAGATGCATCACCACCGCAGTGAGCACTGGATTGTGGTGAGCGGTATGGCAGTGGTGGTCAATGATGATCAGGAGCTGATGCTCAACACGAACGAATCCACATTCATTCGGGCTGGTCACAAGCACCGTTTGCAGAACCCGGGTGTAATCGACCTGGTGCTGATCGAAGTTCAAAGCGGCGACTACCTGGGCGAAGACGATATCGTTCGCTTCGAGGATAACTACGGTCGTTGCGACGCCTGATTCAGCCTCTCCAGTCGACCCCGTGGGCCTGATCCAGGCGCGGGGTCGATTTCGCTCGGCACGCCTGTCGCCGACTTTCCCCTTTTTCGAATGGTGTTCGCTCAAGCGCCGCCGTATACAAGTGAGATGTATGTACCCACCCATTCAGACCCGCTGCTTCAAAGCCTATGACATTCGCGGCCAAGTGCCGGCTGATCTCAATGAGGATATTGCCTATCGTATTGGTCGTGCCTTGGTGGCTGAGCTGGGTGGGCGAAGCTACGTGGTAGGTCGTGACATGCGCTTGGAAAGCCCGACTCTTTCCCAAGCATTGATGAAGGGCCTTACTGAAGGCGGCGCCGACGTTATCGATATTGGCCTTTGTGGCACCGAGGAAGTGTACTTCGCTACCAGCCACTATCAGGCCGACGGTGGCATCATGGTAACCGCCAGCCATAATCCCAAAGGCTATAACGGCATGAAACTGGTGCGCGAGCAGTCGCGACCTATCAGTGGTGACACGGGCCTCAAGGATATTCGCCAGCGGGTGGAATCCGGTGACTTGGGGACCGCAGCCCCGGCCGCAGGCAGTGTTCGCCTGGCGTTCGACAAAAGCGCTTACATCGACCACCTGCTGACCTATGTGGACCTGGCTACCCTCAAGCCATTGAAGGTGCTGGCAGATCCGGGTAATGGTGCTGTTGGTCCGGTGCTGGAGCTGTTGAAGGCGCGCCTGCCACTGAAGCTCACTGTTATCAATGGGGAACCAGACGGCAACTTCCCTAATGGCATCCCCAACCCGCTGCTACCGGAAAACCGTGACCTTACACGCCAAGCTGTCCTGAGTACCGGTGCAGACATGGGTATTGCCTTCGATGGTGATTTCGATCGCTGCTTCTTCTTCGACAATCAGGGGCGTTTCATCGAGGGTTACTATGTAGTTGGCCTGTTGGCTGAAATGCTGCTGGCCAAGCACCCAGGCAGCAAAATCATTCACGACCCGCGCCTGACCTGGAACACCATCAAACAGGTTGAAGAAGCGGGGGGAGTGGCAATCCAGAGCAAGACCGGCCATGCCTTCATCAAAGAACGTATGCGCGCCGAAGATGCGGTATATGGCGGCGAAATGAGCGCCCACCATTACTTCCGTGACTTTGCCTACTGCGACAGCGGTAACATCCCTTGGCTCCTGGTCGCTCAGTTGATGAGCGTAACGGGCAAAAGCCTCGGGCAACTGGTGGACGAACGTATTGCAGCGTTCCCGTGCAGTGGCGAAATCAACTACGAAGTGGAGGATGTTAAAGGCACTATCGAGAAGATTCTTGCTCACTACTTGCCGCAAAACCCCAGCGTCGACCGCACCGACGGTATCAGCGTAGAGTTCGCTGACTGGCGTTTCAGCCTGCGTGGGTCCAACACCGAGCCATTGCTGCGCCTCAATGTCGAGAGCCGAGGCGATCAGGCTTTGGTTGAGCGCCAGGTTGCACAAATCGCCGGCTTAATCAGAGGTTAATTATGTTTGGCATGATCAAAGGTGTATGGAGCTACCGAGGCTTCATTATCTCTTCAATCAAGAACGAATTCATTTCACGCTTTGCGCGAAGCAAGCTGGGCGGGTTGTGGATGATTATTCATCCCCTGGCCCAGGTCGCCATCTATGCGCTGATCCTGTCCAACGTACTGGCCGCCAAGCTGCCAGGCATTGACAATAAATACGCTTATGCCTTGTACCTGATGGCTGGCATTCTGGCCTGGAACCTGTTTGCCGAGATCGTCAGTCGGTGCCTGACGCTATTTATCGAGCAGGGCAATATCATGAAGAAGATGCGTTTTCCGCGTATTACGCTACCGGTTATCGTGGTGGGCTCGTGTTTGCTGAACAATGTCTTGTTGTTCGCAGCGGTGATGCTGGTTTTTTCATTGCTTGGCCACTATCCGACGCTGCAGATACTTTGGCTAATCCCGTTGGTGATGATCGTCGTCGCATTAAGCGTTGGCATTGGCCTGGTATTGGGTATTCTCAATGTGTTTCTGCGGGATGTCGGTCAGGTAGTGCCCATCGTGCTGCAGGTTTTGTTCTGGTTTACCCCAATTGTTTACATGGTCAATGTAATACCTGAACACCTTCGGGCCACCCTTAGTTTTAACCCCATGTATCCCATTGTTACTGCCTATCACGACGTGCTTCTGTACGCTAAAGCGCCAGATTTGAGTCAGGCGGTTGTCATGATCGGGATTTCCTTTGGTCTGTTGTTGCTTGGCCTGTTCCTGTTCCGTCGGTCTGTGCCTGAAATGGTGGATGTACTATGAGCCTTTTGAGTGTCAGTGATGTGGGCAAAGCCTACAAAACGTACCGTTCGGAACTGCAACGAATCGCCCACTGGTTTTTTTTGCCCACGAAGGCAAGCAGTGAGCACTGGGTGTTGAAACATATCAACTTTGCAATTGAACCCGGCGAAGCCATCGGCATTATCGGGCAAAATGGCGCCGGCAAGTCCACCTTGCTGAAGATGATCACCGGGACGTTGCAGCCGACCCAGGGTCGAGTGCAGGTCAATGGCCGAATCGCAGCCATTCTGGAGCTGGGCATGGGGTTCAATCCAGAGCTCAGTGGCCGCCAGAACGTGTACCACGCTGCGGGTCTGATGGGTTTCGATGTACAGCAGATCAATGATGTCATTGATGACATTGAAGCCTTTGCCGAGATTGGCGAGTACTTTGATGAGGCCGTGCGTACCTATTCCAGCGGTATGCAAATGCGCGTCGCATTTGCCGTGGCGACTGCGTTCCGGCCAGAAATCCTCATCGTCGATGAGGCGCTGTCGGTAGGGGACAGCTATTTCCAGCACAAGAGTTTTGAACGCATCCGTGAGTTCCAGCGGCTGGGAACATCGCTTTTGATCGTGTCACATGATCGTGGGGCCATCCAATCGCTGTGCAGCCGGGCCTTGCTTCTGGAAAACGGCTCCATCATCAAGGATGGGCCACCAGAGCAGGTCATGGATTATTACAATGCCCTGATTGCCGAGAAAGAAAACAGCACCGTGCAAGTCAAGCAACTGGCTGATGGCACCGTGCAGACGCAGTCGGGCAGCGGCGAGGCAACTATCGGTACCGTTGCTTTGTACGACATGCAAGGCACGCCTGTCGAGTTCGTAGCGGTGGGTGACAAAGTGACCCTGAGCGTGCAAGTAGAGGTGCACGCGCCGATCCCTGAGCTTGTAGTCGGCTACGTGATCAAGGACCGTTTGGGCCAACATGTTTTCGGTACCAATACCCACCACTTGGGCAAAGCCCTGAAGGCGCTTGAAACCGGTGAAAAACTGGAATATCGCTTCGACTTCGAGATGAATCTGGGGCCTGGTTCCTATTCTGTAGCGGTTGCCTTGCATGCCAATGAGGTGCACATCGGCAGCAATTACGAATGGCGAGACCTGGCGTTGGTGTTCAATGTGGTCAATACCTCAAAGCCCCAATTTGTCGGCATGGCGTGGGTTCCAACAGCTGTGGAGTGCATCCGGTGAAAAAACCTTTCTATCGCGCTTTCGAGGACCGCTACCGTGGCTCCACGAAATTGATCACCGAGCGGCTGCAGGTGTATCTGCCGTTCCTTCATCCGCTGTTGGCACTGGATGACGAGCATCGTGCGATTGACTTGGGCTGTGGCCGTGGCGAGTGGTTGGGTGTACTGGCCAGGCAGGGCTTTAATGCGGTTGGCGTAGACCTGGATGACGGCATGCTGGAGCAATGCCGGATCGAGGGTTATGCCGTTGAAAATGCCGACGCCGTTGCCAAGCTTAGATCGTTGGCCGACGCCAGCCAGGTGCTGGTGTCTGGGTTCCACATTGCCGAACATGTCCCCTTCCCGGTTTTGCAAGAGCTGGTAGGGCAGGCGCTTAGAGTACTCAAGCCCGGCGGGCTGCTGATACTGGAAACCCCCAACGCCGAAAACCTCATGGTGGGGACCAATAGCTTTTACCTCGACCCCAGCCATGAAAAACCTATCCCCAACCTGCTACTGAGCTTTTTGGCGGAGTACGAAGGCTTTGGTCGCAGCAAACTCTTGCGGTTGCAAGAGCTCTCACCACTACCCGCACACGAGGACATGCGCCTGCTGAATGTGCTCAGCGGTGTAAGCCCAGACTACGCCGTAATTGCCCAGAAATATGCCCCGGAGCCGACACTTTTGGCCTTCGCCAGCGCCTTCGATGCTGAGTATGGGGTGACCCTTGAGGGCCTGGCCGAGCGCTATGAAGAAAGGCTGGCTAGCAACTTCCAGCAAGTGGGCGAAAGCGTCGAATGCTGCAATTCGGCATTGGTGCAAGTTCACCTGGACCTGGGTCAGCACCAGGCAGGGCTTGCGGATTTGAGCCAGGAAGTCGAGCGTCATCGCGCCGAACTGGAGAGCCTCAAGCAAGTGGTGAACGGCCTGAACCACCATCTGGCCGATACCCAGCAACGGCTGGCTCTTGCTGATGAGCGTATGGCGGCGACGCAAGCCTGGATCGATCAGCAACAGGCCAAATCGCTGGTAGCCATCGTCAAACGCACAGCCAGGCCGCTTGCCGTCAGAGTGATTCGGTCGGTACTCGGCAACCAGGTGCTGCGACACAATGCCAACCAGTTGCTGCGCAAGTTCCCCAAGCTGCACCATCAGTTGAAACTGTTCGCTCAGAACCGCGGGCTTATTGGTGGCGGTGCGTTCGCATCGGCGGGCATGGGCCACGTCGGTTTTCAGGCGGTAGATTACTCGAGGGTAAGTTTTGCCGTATATCCCAAAGCGCCGCTACTGCCTGAAGGTTTTTACCTAAAGGACGAGGCTGTCGCACCGGCGTTTGATGCCGTACGGATCACGGGGCATATCGAAGGCCATTACAGCCTCGCCATCGTCAACCGCGGCCTGGGTGTGGCATTGTTCGACATGTTGGAGGGCAAGCTCGCGTTCCAGCCCTACCATGGCAAGGCGTACGACAATGTCATCGAGATTCCAGCCTTCCAGCAGCGGCTGACAAATGCAGTAGGCCAACCGTTGGATGAAGCGTTGGAAGGGGAAGTGCTGTCGATCGTTCATCACTACCCCATGATCAAGGACCTGAAGGGCGCTGGCATGCGCCTGGTCATCTTCTTCTGGGAAGAAACCGCAATCCCGTATGAGACCATCAGCTTCATAAACGAAAACTTCGATGCTGTTATCGTGGCCGCTTCTTTCGTAAAGAAAGTGCTGCACGATTCTGGCTGTGAAGTACCGGTGTTCATCTGCCCTGTCGGGGTAGATCACATCATTACCAATGAAGTGGCACCGATTACCGATATTCGTCCTGCTGCCGGGCAGCGGTTCCGCTTTTTGCATGTATCGTCGATGTTTGAGCGCAAAGGCCCCGATGTGCTGCTTGAAGCCTTTGCCGAGGCTTTCTCCAGCGCCGATAACGTCGAGCTGTACATCAAGACGTTCCCCAACCCGCATAACCGCGTACATGAATTGGTCGCCAACCTCTCGGCCGATCGGCAAGACATGCCATCGATCGTGGTTGACGAAAGCCCTATGGACGACCAAGGCATTATCGCGTTGTATCGTTCCGCCCATACGCTGGTGCTGCCAACGCGTGGCGAAGGCTTCAACTTGCCAGCGGCCGAAGCGCTGGCAATGGGGTTGCCAGTAATCGTCACCGGCTTTGGTGCGCATGTTGATTTCTGCACGCTTGGCACTGCCGAGCTGCTGCCGTTCTTGTTTGCCAAGTCGGGCAGCCACCTGGGTGCGGCCAATTCATGCTGGGTCGAACCGGACAAGCATACCTTGGCCCTCAAGATGGGCGAACTGCGCGGCAAAATCGTGGAAGGCGACGATGCACTCGAGCAGCGCCGGCGCCAAGGCATTGAACTGGTTCGCAGCATCTACACTTGGGAGCAGAGTGCGCAGGCGGTCTTGGCCAGTGCTAACTGGCTCAAACACGAAATGCCGGCGGCCGCCGCCAGCAAGACCAAACTGGTGGTGGTTTCTCCTTGGGCAACCAAATGCGGCATTGCTGAATACACTCAGGCATTGCTCAGTGAGTTCAAGCAGGACGATTACGACGTTCGCATCTACTGCGATGAGCGCACAGACACAACCTCCGAAGCCTATCAGCCTGCCTGGAGGCTTTCCGACGCCAAATCGGTGTGCAGGGTGTTGGCCAACGAGGGCTGTGCCGATGCTGATGTTGTTTTGGTGCAGCATCAGCCGAGCCTTTTCGCCCTCAATGATGAAGTTTGCGAGCGACTGGCGCAGTTGCACGATCAGGGCAAGGTTGTGGTGCTTGAACTGCACTCTACGCAGCCGTTGATTACCGACCACCGCCTTTCCGACAGGGCCGTACGTTCGCTGCGCAAGCTTGACCGCATCATCGTCCACAAGCCTGAAGACCTGAATAACCTATTGGTGCTGGGCCTGGCCGCCAACGTCATGATGATGGCGCACGGTGTTATCTCGCCGCTCACTGACGTGCAGCCGGCGGATGTCCGCGATGAGTTGGGTATCGCTCAGGATGACCTGGTCATTTCGTGTTTCGGCTTCATTCTTGCCCACAAGGGTATCGACACGCTGATCGAGACGATCCTGCCGTTGGCGCAAGAAACAGGCCGCAATGTTCACATGCTCGGTTTGCACTCCATCCTCGATGCGCGCAGCGAACAGACACTGGACGCTTACCGGGCCAGGGCGGTTGAGCTTGGTGTGGATGACAAGATCACCTGGGTTACCGATTTCCGCCCCATCAAGGAGTGCCTGCGCTTGATGAGCGCAGCGGATTACGTGATCTTCCCGTACAAGGAAACACAAGAAAGCGCCAGCGGTGCGGTAACGATCGGCATTACCACCCTCAAGCCGGTGCTGGTGAGCCCGATCCATATCTTCTCGGACATGGCTGAAGCCACCTTGCAGATGACCGGTAGCCACGCAGCGGACATCGTGGCGTCGATCGCCGAGCTTGAACGCAACCCGGACAAGGCTCAGGCGTTGGTGGCGCGACAGGAACGATGGATTGACGACCGCAGTTGGGAGCGGGTTTCTGCCCGCCTGAGCGCTACCGTGCAGGCACTGTTGTTCGAAAACAACCACCTCGCCCCGATTGTGGAAAAGCACCGCCGACTCAGCCCGGGAATTAGCCCGGCAGCACCGAAGAAGTTGCTGGTGGATGTGTCCGAGCTGTACTTCCGCGATGCCAAGACTGGTATTCAGCGCGTTGTGAAGCGGGTAATCAATGAATTTCAGCGCGGTGAGGGTGTTGATTACCAGGTAATCCCTGTATTTGGCGTTACCGGCAAAGGGTATAGGGTTGCAAGTGGATATCCAGGTTCCAGTGCCTATGTGGCCAGCTTGAGCGAATGCCCGATTGAGTACTCGGCGGGGGATATGTTCCTGGGGTTGGACCTGAGCGCACATTTGTTCCCCGAGTTTGACGGCGAGCTCGAGCGCATGCGCCGTGCAGGCGTGGGTATCCACTTTGTGGTTTATGACCTGATCCCGTTGTTGCACTCAAGGTTTGCGTACCCCGGTATTGATGGCGCCTTCAACAACTGGATGCGTTCTATCAGCCAATATGCCGATGGGGTTGTGGCGATCTCGGCTGCGGTGGCTGCTGACGTTAAAGTCTGGTTGCAGCAGCACGGTGGCGGGAGGGTGATGCCGTCCATCAGTCATTTCCACCTGGGGGCTGATATCGAAGACGTTCAAGGCCAAGGCAGCTCTACGCTGGAAGATGCGTTCATTGACCAATTGAAAGCGGTGCCCACGTTCCTGATGGTGGGTACGCTTGAGCCGCGCAAAGGCCATGCACAGACTTTGGCTGCGTTTGATGTGCTGTGGGCCCAGGGTGTAGAGGTGAACCTGGTGCTGGTTGGCAAGGAAGGCTGGGCCGTAGAGCAGTTGGTCCAGGACTTGCGTGCGCACCCACAATTGGGCAAGCGCTTGTTCTGGCTGCAAGGGTTGAGCGATGCCGACCTGACCGAACTCTACAGTGCCTGCTGTGCGTTGATCGCCGCCTCGGAGGCCGAAGGCTTTGGCTTGCCGTTGATTGAAGCTGCGCAGCACAAACTGCCCATCATTGCGCGGGATATCCCTGTGTTCCGCGAAGTGGCGGGGGAGTTTGCCTATTACTTCCAGGGCGTGTCCGCGGATGAGCTGGCTCACGCCATGAAGCAATGGCTGGAGCTGTTCGAGCAAGGAGCCCAGCCGCTGTCGGATGAGATGCCCTGGCTACATTGGAGTGAAAGTGCAGCTGAACTAAAACGCCTGGTTTTGGGTGTGACGGAAAATACTCAGCTGAAGCATAACGCCCCTGCTCAAGCGCACTGATTGCGTACGCTTGGCCATCCATGAACCCTGCAATGCGGCGCGGCCGCATTGCAGGGTTTTTGCTGTATGGGGGTTACTTGTTAGCGTTCCGTCAGCCCAGATCTCCGCCGCGCGGGCGGCGGTCGATCGCACCGGCGCAGCCATGCACGGCGGGCGCTTATAAGCCCGAATTGCTTAACTGACCGGCATCGGGCGCAGGGAGTACCATTTGGGAATGGCAAACAAGGAAGGAGCAAAAAGCCCCGGTTAAAACATGTGTCCAGGGACAAGGCTGCGTTACCGCAGCCCCTCCCCGCTAAAACCGTTACTCGAACAGTTCGGCGTCAGCCAATGCGACCCCAAGCTGGTCCTTGCCAGACAGGCTTGGTACGAAGTCGATAGGCCATTCGATACCCACTGCCGGATCATTCCAGGCAATGCAGCGCTCGCACTGCGGCGAGTAGAAGTCGGTGGTCTTGTAGAGGAACTCTGCGGTTTCACTCAACGTGACGAACCCGTGTGCGAACCCTGGCGGGATCCACAGCTGGTTCTTGTTCTCGGCCGACAACACCGCACCTACCCATTTACCGAAGGTAGGGGACGAGCGACGGATATCCACCGCAACATCGAAGACTTCGCCTTGCACCACACGCACCAGCTTGCCCTGGGCGTGAGGTGCCAGCTGATAGTGCAGGCCACGCAGCACGCCTTTTACCGAGCGCGAGTGGTTGTCTTGTACGAAGTCGGGCTGCAGGCCGGTCACTTCGCTGAAGACACGGGCGTTGAAGCTCTCGTAGAAGAAACCACGTTCGTCGCCAAATACCTTGGGGGTGAAAAGGACAACTTCGGGGATGCCCATTGCAATAACGTGCATCAGAAAACTCTAACCTCAAGTAAATTACGCAGGTACTGCCCATAACCATTTTTCAGCATTGGTTGGGCCAGGCGTTCGACTTGTTCAGCAGAGATCCAGCCTGCGCGATACGCGATTTCCTCAGGGCAGGCAATTTTCAACCCTTGCCGGCGCTCAATGGTCGCAATGTACTGGCTAGCCTCAAGCAGGCTATCGTGAGTGCCAGTGTCTAGCCAGGCGTACCCGCGGCCCATGATCTCTACGTGCAGCTGCTTTTGTTGCAGGTACAGGTTATTCAGGTCGGTGATTTCCAGTTCACCCCGCGCAGAAGGTTGCAACTGCCGGGCAAGGTCAACGACCTGGTTGTCATAGAAATAAAGGCCCGTTACGGCATAGCTGGACTTTGGTACTTTCGGCTTTTCCTCGATGGACAGCACGCAGCCGTGCCCATCGAACTCAGCCACCCCGTACCGCTCAGGGTCCTGAACGTGATAAGCGAACACCGAAGCGCCGTCCTGTCGCTTGTCTGCATTGAGCAGCAGCGCCTGGAAGTCATGGCCATAGAAGATATTGTCGCCCAACACCAGTGCCGATGGATCCTTGCCAATGAACCCTGCGCCGATGGTGAACGCCTGGGCCAGGCCATCCGGGCTTGGTTGTACCGCATAGGAAAGGTTCAGCCCCCACTGGCTGCCATCACCCAGTAGTTGCTCGAACCGGGGCGTATCCTGAGGCGTTGAGATAATGAGGATGTCGCGGATACCCGCCAGCAATAGCGTACTGAGCGGGTAATAAATCATGGGCTTGTCGTATACCGGCAGCAGTTGCTTGGAAACCGACAATGTGGCGGGATGCAGGCGCGTGCCCGAACCTCCCGCCAGAATAATTCCTTTACGCGCCATATGCCGTCCTTAAAGCTGGATCTCGTCCAGCATGCGTTGCACACCTTGTTGCCAAGGTGGCATCTTGAGGTTGAATACCTTTTCGAGTTTAGCCAAATTCAGGCGAGAGTTTCGCGGCCTGGCGGCCGGGACCGGATAATCCTCAGTGGCGATTGCCTCCACCTGTTCGGGGCTTACCTTCAACGCACAGCCCTGGCGGCTGGCATGTTGCAGTACAAACTGCGCGTAGCCATGCCAGCTGGTTTCACCCGCTGCTGCCAAGTGATAGATCCCGGCTAGCTGGTTAGCGCGCTCGCAGCTGAAAATTTGCCTGATGATGTGAGCAGTTACATCTGCGATCAAATCCGCGCCGGTAGGAGCGCCGAACTGGTCAGCTACTACTTTCAATGCATCGCGCTCTTTGGCAATGCGCAGCATTGTCTTGGCGAAGTTTTGGCCGCGGGAGGCATATACCCAACTTGTGCGAAGCACCACGGCGCGGGCACCACTGGTAGCGATGGCTGTTTCGCCATCGCGCTTGGTACGGCCGTAGACGGACAGCGGACGAGTTGGCGCATCTTCTAGCCAGGGCCTAGAGCCGCTGCCGTCGAATACATAATCTGTGGAGTAGTGGATCAGCCACGCGCCGATAGCAGCTGCCTGGCGTGCCAATACCCCAGGGGCTTCGGCATTGATTCGCGCAGCCAGTGCTGCTTCGCTTTCTGCCTTGTCGACCGCCGTGTAGGCGGCCGCATTGACGATGATATCGGGTTTCAAGATGCGGACCGTTTCTGCCAGTCCTTCTAAGTCGCTCAGGTCGCCGTTCAGATAAGGGTCTGATCGCCGGTCTAAGGCCACCACAGAGCCCAAAGATGCGAGGGAGCGCTGAAGCTCCCAGCCGACCTGGCCGCTTTTCCCCAACAAAATAATCTTCACTGTTTGCCCGTCTCATAATGCTGCGCAACCCAATCACGATAGCTACCATCTATGACACCCGTTACCCACGGTTGATTGCTCAGATACCACTCGACGGTCTTGCGAATACCGGTTTCAAACGTTTCTGCAGGCTTCCAGCCAAGATCGTGCTCAATCTTGCGGGCATCGATAGCATAACGACGATCATGGCCTGGACGATCAGTCACGTAGGTGATTAGTTCAGCATAGTGCAGGACCGGCTTGCCGGACTGCTGGTTGATCACACCACGCTCAGCGGCCGGTGCCATTTCATCCAACAGGCTGCAGAGTGTGTGAACAATGTCTATGTTAGTTTTTTCGTTCCAGCCACCGATGTTATATGTCTGGCCGCAAACACCTGCCTCAAGTACGCGGCGGATACCACTGCAGTGGTCTTCTACGTAAAGCCAATCTCGAATCTGCTGGCCGTCTCCGTAGACGGGAAGTGCCTTCCCTGCCAAGGCGTTGACAATCATCAGAGGAATGAGCTTTTCCGGGAAATGGAAAGGGCCGTAGTTGTTGGAGCAATTGGTGGTCAGTACGGGCATGCCGTAGGTATGGAAGTATGATCGTACCAGATGATCGCTAGCAGCCTTGCTCGCAGAGTAGGGGCTATTGGGCGCATAGGCCGTGTTTTCAGTGAACGCTGGGTCGCTGACGCCCAATGTGCCATAGACCTCGTCAGTGGATACATGAAGGAAGCGGAAGGCCGTCTTTGCTGCACCTTCGAGCTTGCTCCAGTAGCTACGTGCCGCTTCCAGCAGGCGGAAAGTACCTACCACATTGGTTTCGACGAATGCATCCGGACCGGTAATAGAGCGGTCGACGTGAGATTCGGCGGCGAAATGAACCACTGCCCGCGGGTGGTATTCTGCAAAAAGCCGAGCGAGCAAAGGCGCATCACCGATGTTACCTTTGACGAACTGATGCTGCTCGTTAGACCTAAGCGATTGCAGGTTAGTCAAGTTACCAGCATAGGTCAGTGCGTCGAGATTCAGGATGGGTTCATCGGTTAGGGAGCACCATCGTAAAACGAAGTTTGATCCGATAAAGCCGGCTCCCCCGGTAACTAAAATCATGTTAATTCCTCATGCGATTCCTAAGGGTTTGAGAGGCTTTTTTTAAGGAGGTTATTCGTATAAGATCATAGCAGATAAACGCTAGGATTCTAAAAAATATTTTGATTTATGGAATATATTGGGTACGGCCCGCTCACGAAGCTGTCGATTGCTGGTGAATAAGTTTTCATCTTTTATTATGATTCCTTGCCATGATCGCGCTGAAAAATAAGGTGAGTGCGCCGGTTATACAGGGGATCAAATTCACGCTCGGCTCTATAGATAGCCCAATAAGCCAAGTTATTGTTAGGGTGATAGCGATCATGTATCTCTGTTTTATGGTCAGCCTAACACCGCGCATAACATTGTCCGTGTCAATAAGTGGCATGTTTGGTTCTCTGTTCTGCTATTTTAGTATACCTTAGGAGGGGTTCGGTCGCTAGTGCTGTGGTTGATTTGCTATATAGTGCTTCTGGCGAGGGCCAGGCGCTGAGGGGGGGGGTTAATGCGTGCGCTGATTTGTTTCAATCAGGTAAACTAAAGTGTCGTTGTTGAATGCTCGGAGAATATGTTGCTTTGCTGTTCTAGAAAGTGCCCTAGAGAAGTGGTTGTACGCAGCGGGGGCGGTGGGCTCCAGGTTTGACGAGCGAAATTCAAGGCGGCTGCACCATGTCGATGCCGAGTAACGGCTAGTGAAGGTGGGGCTTTGTTCGGGTTCGCTGACTTTAACGTTGCTTCCAGTATGTCTAGTCTACGGATTTGAGTGTGCTCTTATGAATTCGTTGTGGGGCTGTTTAGCTCAGAGGTTGCTCATCAAGATCGGTAATTTTGATACCTGTATGAGTCGCTTTTGCTGCCAATCCGATATGCGTCTGGTAAGCAGGGCTCAGGTGCGCTAAAATCACGCAGGCGAATCTACCGTGGCGATCAGCGGTTGGGGATCTAGGGTTGGATACTCATGAAAGGCATTGAGATAACAGAGCTCGTAGCTCCGTCAGATTTTTTGAGTCTATACGGGCCTGTCAGTGATGGTATGACCTGCGTTATCTATTATTCACAGGTCATCAAGGATTTTGAAATCTCTGGTGTTTGCTCATTCTATAAGTTGCTACTTTCGATATGGCAGATCAGAGATTCTGATTTGCAAAAGCAGTATGATCTTGCTAGTCGACAGCAGCGCATGCAGTTTGTTGCGTGGTGTGTGTGTCATGGGGGTAGAGAGTATAAGGCATTATACCAGTTGGACTTATTTTGGCTGGATCTTAATAAATCCTTTCCGGTTACGAGTTCGCGGTACTCTGGTGGTGTATCTCGGTTAATGCTTCTCTGGTATGTGGATAAATTTAAAATAAATTATCTGCCGTGCTTCGAGTCGGGCATATTTTACAAGAAGCTTATTCAGGACTACTGGTTTGGCGGGGGCTTTACGGAAATTCATCAGCCGGTGCGGTTAATCGGAGAATGGCAAAAAAAATTTCTGATTGATTCTGGTTCGATTGAAGAAACTCGCTTTGCTAAGCTTCTACATGATTATCGTCCTGATTTGAAGGCGGCGTTCAATCTTGATGCTGAGCACGGTCGTACGAGTTATAGAGATTGGCTATTAAGTTACGGTGTGCAAGAAACCCCTCTCGGGGAGTGCTTTAAGCGGCCCCTGAAATCGTGGCCTACTACCTATGGCCAACCGAAAGAGCTTCGTAATGGAGTTAATCTCATAGGCTATGCTTACGGTCAGCTAGGTATCGGTGAGGATGTGAGAATGGCAGCTCGGGCGCTAGATGCTGCCGGTGTGCCATTTACTATCATTAATTTTGATGCAGGACCGTCTGTAAGCAATGGGGATAGTTCAGCTGCACGCTGGGTGTCAAATGAGCCTGTATATAATATAAATTTGATATGTCTAACTGCTATGGAGAGCCTGCGGTTACTCCTGCAGGAGGGCGCAAAGCTCTTTTCTGGTCGATACAACATAGGTTATTGGCCGTGGGAGTTAGAGCTTTGGCCAGATAATTGGATTCATCTTTTTAGTTTGGTGGATGAGTTGTGGGCTTCAAGTAGGCATATTAAGCGCGCTCTTGATCGTGTGTGTGCTCTTCCTGTTCGGCTTATGCCAATGGCAGTTGTGCTGGATCAGCCTATTGAAAATAAAAAGGTGCTTCGATATAAATTCGATTTGCCTTCTGATGATGTGCTATTTGTATTTTCCTTTGATGGCAAATCTTCAATTGCTAGAAAAAATCCAGTAGCAATTGTTGAAGCTTTCAGGCTGGCCTTTCCTCTCGGTACAGAGAAAGTCGGGTTGATCATAAAGTGCATGAGGCCAGATATTAGCGATCCTGCCTGGATTGAAATTATCAATGCAAGCTTGCGGGATGCACGCTTGAGAATTATTGATTCAACGATGCAAAAAGATGAAGTGATCAGTTTATATGCCTCTTGTGACTGCTATGTTTCGCTGCATAGGGCTGAGGGGTACGGCCGAGGGATTGCTGAAGCTTTACTGCTTGAAATGGAAGTCATAGCTACAGGATACGGTGGCAATGTTGATTTTTGTGAGCTCTTGCCGTGCCATTTGATTCCTTATCAGTTGGTCCCTGTTGAGCTCGGTCAATATCCTGAGGCTGCGGGGAATTTTTGGGGAGAGCCAAGTATCGTTGCCGCCAGTGAGGCCATGAGACATATTTACGAGGGTTATGATAGTAAGATTGGGCGAAATTTTTCGAGTTCAGTAGCAGTGCTTGAAACTTTATTTTATCCGGCTAACGTAGGGAGGCGTTATAAAAAGGTCATTGATACATTATATGAGATGATGGTCTGATTAAGGTCGGACTAAAATTAGTTATTAATTTCGTTATTGTCGCGGGCTGAAAATGCTTAAGTATTGTTTTGATGGATATATCAATAATCGTGCGTGTGGTTGGGTTGCTGATCTTAAAACACCTGGGAAGAAGCTTCATGTCGCTTTGGTGATTTCGGGTGAGGTCGTAAAGATTGTCGAGGCTTCCGATCATCGTAAGGATCTAGAGGAGGTAGGTTATGCCGATGGCCGATTTGGGTTTAGTATTCCATTGCCTCAATTAATTGAGGGTGACTGTTATCTCCGTATTGTGGAGCTTGGTAAGGATATAAAAGAGTCGTTGAAGAAAGTGGCTCATATTGATTTGTCGGTATCTCTTCTTTACTCTTCGAAAGATTTTTCGCGTTATGTGCAATTTGTGGAGGCGCGGACTAAGCGAAATTCGGTCAGTTCTCTTAAGCGATCCCATCGGCTTTCAAGTATGCTGGGAAGCTGTGTTGAACAGAGTGGGTTGCATATTCCTAGACATGCACAATGGGCTATAGAGCGTCATAGGAGAGGGGGGGCCAATTTTTTCTCCACTCCGACTGAAACAGTTTGGGCAGATTTTTCTTGGTATATTTTCGACTACAATAGTCCCGATAAGTCGGTGTACGACATGAAATGCGATAATCCGCTCATGCAACGTACAGCTACACCACCTTTTTCGGACTTATCTCCGATATATCTAGCTTGGTTAATTAGACGTGGGGCGCAAATAAGTGATCTCTCTAACATTACTGATAAGCAACACTGCGAATTTCTAAGTACTCTCGTCTCGGCTAAACTGAGTATTCCTAATCTTGCCCAAGCTGAGCGCTTGAAGAGGTTGGTGTCTCGCCGACCAAGAGGGTCGAAAATAAAGAATCTTCCCCGTCTTTCAAAGTATTTGAGCTGGAAATACGAGACAGGTTATTCTCAGAGCTATCAAATTGATAGGGATGCAGACTATCTTGCTTATATATTTGATGCAATAATCCATGCTTCTAACTTTGAGCTTGAATACTTCGGGGATGATGTTCTAGGATTTTTCAAGGAAAGAGTAGAGCTGACGGATGGTGCGGTAAGTAGGTTTGAGCTTTTGGTTTGGCTGTATGCGCAGCGACTAGATTCTCCGAATTATACTATTGCTGAGAATATCAGAGTCGGAGAGGTGCAACAGTATTTCCATAAGCAGTGGCTCCCTGCACATCCGCAGCATCGAGATTTTTCAGCTGCAAGCTTCGAACATGCTTCTAGTACCAAGGCGATAAATATTGTTGCTCACTGGGATTCTGCATCTGGCTTGACGCAGAATGCTATTATGAGTGCGAAGGCTTTTGCTAAAGCCGGAATAAAAGTGACGAAGTTGTATCCATCTGGAGAGGTGTATATTGGGATGGCAGAGGATGAGGTAGACATCGTCTCAGCCATTATAGTTGAAAAGAACGTTGTAATTTTACATGTCAATGCCGATGAGGCTCCAGATGCATTGGCGCGTATCTCCGCTGTAATCGATCTCGATAATTCGCATGTTATTGGCTTTTATTTGTGGGAGCTGGAAGAAGTTCCGAAAGCTCATTTGCTAGGGTTGGAACTTGTAGATGAGGTCTGGGTCCCAACTGAGTTCGTGGCGGCTGCCTACGAAAAGTTGATTCCAAATAAAGTTTCGCTTGTTAAGAAAGCGCTCCAGGTTCCCGAAATTGTAGCGAATGACCGTTCCAAATTTGGTATTTCAGAAGGCAGCTACGCATTTTTGCTGAGCTTTGATTACCATTCCTGCACTGAGAGAAAGAACCCAGTCGTAGCAGTTCAGGCCTTCTTGGAAGCATTTGATAAGGACGATGATGTCACTTTGGTGGTAAAGACCACAGATTTTGCACCAAATCACTGGGGCGATCCATTCTTGCAGTGGCAGGCAGTTCAGGCGTTAGCAGAGTCGGATAATAGAATTGTTGTGATCGAGGATTTCCTCGAAAATGATGATTTTTTTGCTTTGATTAACTCGTGCGATGCTGTGGTGTCGACGCATAGGGCTGAGGGTTTCGGATATCTTCCTGCATACGCAATCTGGCTGGGTAAATCTGTAATCGTTACTGACTATTCTGGAACGCGAGATTTTTGCAATAAAGATAATAGTTATCTTGTTGATTTCAATTTGGTTCCAGTCCCGGCCGCTAAATTTATTTATCCAATGCTACGCCCTGTGTGGGCAGAAGTAGTCTTTGAGTCTCTGGTTGAGCAATTTAGGAGCTGTCGGCAGTCTCTAAAGCATGTGCCTGAAATTGAGCGGCAGCGCATCAAAGAAGTATACAATTTTGTTAGCCTAGCTGATACGTATCTTGAACAATTGAAAAAGTCAGGTGCCTTGGCGGTGCAGAGTGCTTAAGCGATAGCCTCAGTCGAAAAGTTTTGATGTGCCCCCCCCCGCTTCCTGCAAGTGGTGGGGGGCTTGATTTGCACAGATGGGAGTTAAAATGCTAAAGGGTGAATTTAGTCTTAATCTATCTTATGCGTCTAGTGTGCCTTCCCGGCCGTGGGCTAACTTTGGTGATTCCTTGAATCCCATATTGATGCACCTTTTGACTGGGCTGCCTATTAATCATTCTAATTTTAATGAAGATGTACCACGTCTAGCGGCTATTGGTACGATATTGCAAGATTTTACGAGAGGGGATCTCGATGTCTGGGGGACTGGGCTAGATGTTACCAAGACTAGCGCTGCCTCCACACTCAAGTGCTTCAATCCTTTGCAAACCAGTGTGAATTATAAAATTCATGCTGTTAGAGGCGCAGTTACAGATTCAGTGTTGAAGTCCTTCGGGCTCCAGACAAATTCTGTTTATGGCGATCCCGCCATTCTTTTGAAAAAAATGTTGGGTACGTTTGTTGGTGATAAAAAAAATGGAAAAATAGGAGTTGTTTGCCACCTTTCTGAGTTGGAAAGATACGATGATAGTGCGGCAGCGAAAGAGAATATTTTAAGATACCGGTTTGAGTCTGATGATATAAAGCTAATTTCAACAATAGTGAAGCCAGAGCCGATGGCGATCCTTGAGAAAATTAAAGAAATCGCTAGTTGCTCGTATATTTTGTCTACAAGTCTTCATGGGCTTATAGTAGCGGATATTTTTGGAACCCCTTGTGCCTATCTGTCTAGTGCAGCCAGGGAGCATGGTCATTATAGTATTTACGATTATAGGTCATTAGTTGATCATCGATTTAGGGACTATTATAGTGGCATGCAGAGGGCATCTCTGCCAGTCTTCTTCTCGCCGCCTGCAGCCAAAATGCCGGTACACGAAATTCAGGGTTTCTTAGAAGATAGTTGGCTTCCGCTACAAAATTTAAATGAAGTTGCAGATAGGCTTGTAGGGGCGTTACCTCTGCCTGCCAAAGGCTATCATGATCACCCGATTTTTCCGGACTATTTGGCCTCTCTAAAGTTGTGATCTGAAAATGCCGTTGGGTACAATGTGCTCCATAAATCATTGTACCTAATTGGCCGCTCATTCATGATGATGCCTTTGGTTTGATCTTAGATAGTCTGGTGTTTCATTCATTGGATTTAAGAAATAATATCTGATGCGAGTTACTTGCAAGTTTTCTGTGATAGCCATCCTGTCAAGGTTCTAGGCGCTAGCTCTCTGGGCGGAATGGCGATACCTCCATAAGGGCCTGTTAGAAAGTCTAGGGTCATCGCGGGATGGTAGTAGGGATCTTGCACAGCCCTCGCAGCCCATCGGCTGAGAAAATTTTGCTGTTCGCGTTGTGCTCGTGCATTTTTCTCAGGAGTTATGTCCTTGCCGCGGCTCGCTGATTCAGCATGTATAAGTTTTGCATCTGCGGACCATATCAGTTGTAGTCCGCTTGCAAGAATTCTTAAGCAAAAATCAATATCATTAAATGCTACCGGAAACGCAGTATCGTCAAGTCCGCCAGCCGTTACAAAAGTTGTTTTCCGAACCAGCAAGCACGCGGCAGTGACGGCGCTCTGCCTTCTGGTGATCTGATTCGTTCCGAGATATCCAGGGTCGTGCTGATGTAGAGTGTTTGCTGTATGTGCGGCGAGGCCATTGACGCCAATTACGACGCCGCCATGCTGGACCATCTTGTTTGGCCATAGCAGCTTGGCGCCAACCACGCCGACTCCAGGACGCAGTGCCTGCGCGACCATTTCTTTAAGCCAATCGCTTTCGATGACCTCAATGTCATTGTTTACCAAGCCGATCAATTCTCCTGTAGCTAAACTCGCGGCGCGATTGTTGATCGTGGAATAATTGAAAGGGTATGGGTGCGATAGAACTTTGACGCCTCGCGCTAAGAGTTGTGTGAGATAGGCGAGTGTTTCAGGATCACTGGATTGGTTGTCGACCACAATGATTTCCAGATCCGGATAATCAGTTTTGTTAAGCAGCCCCTCGATGCATGCGTGGAGAAGCTTGTACTGATCTCGCGTAGGCACGATCAGGCTAACGCGCGGAAGCTTCTCTGGTAATGGCCAATGCGCTCTCAACAGCGATGGGTAATCTGGTATGGCGCTGACGGATGTGCCAGGAGTCAAGCGCTGGCACATCCACGCTACAGCCTCTTCTCGTTGTTTGGAGGGGATAGCTTGCTCTGGGCTTGCGTAGGCTTGATTGGCACGGTGATAGATAACACGAGGCAAGTGCACGACGGATTTTTTGTTTAGCTCACTAGCTAGAGCGACAGCAGCTATTAGGTAGTGCCGGTTTAAAGTAGACGTTTTTCTTTCCGCCTTGAGCAGATTCAATGCCTGCTGGACGATGTCAGTGCCGAAAATTGCCCCGTCAAAGAACACATCCGCGCCAATGAACAGGTCAAGGTCCCAGACTGGTTTGAACCATGGCATGCTGCGTTGGCCTTTTGGTCCGTCGCGATCACAGTCGGCGTAGGCCCAAGCGCTACCATCTTCCAGCAAGGCACACAGATGAGAGATGGCCTGCGGTGCCAGCCTATCGCCTGCAGTTATCGGGATGATGCAGTCGCAGCCGACGGCCAGCAGCTTTTCAAGTGCGGGCAGCAGATCCGACGAAGAGGCCTTGGCCAATTGATGAGTAATCTCAAAACTTGCACCGAGGCTATTGAGGGTGATGTCTTCAAGGGCTACGTCACCTTCGCTGAGTAACAGCAGGCCCGGCTTGAGCTTGAGTGGCGGTGTAGTGATCGTATCTAGCTTCTGGAAGGCTTCGAACCATTGCGGGTAGTGGTGCCAGGCTGCGCTTTTTGGCAGCCGCAATGTTTGCTCACTGGCTAATGCCGTCATCAGGGCCACGGTTGCTGGATTAGGGTTTGGCTCAAGTCGTTGAAGCAAACCTTCTAGCCCCTCTGGCAAACAGCACAGACGAACCGGGCTTCCAGGCAACGTCTGACCAAGATCGTTGACCACATCGATGACGTGCAATTTACCATCTGCAAGCTCCCATGGCAGGTCGATGGTAAAACCGTGATCACTGGTGGGGCGATAAGCTAGTGCCTGGTGGTGGGTATTGCAAGAGACCTGGGCGATGACACGGTTGCCTTCGCGAAGTGTGACCTGGACATGGCGATGCGGAGCCTCCGGGTCCCACGACCAACCGCCAACGCGCAATCCCCCTGTATGCCAGACCTGAGAAGCAACGGCAGCGGTTTCCTGCCTGGGGCGGGAGGGTAGCTGTATTTCCCCTTCGAGCAAAAAGCCGGTATTGGCAACTTGCGCTGTTATGAGGTTGGCACCCGCGAGCAAGCTTTGGCGAAGTTGTACGGTAAAGCCATGAAATTGGTCGCCGTGCGGCGCATTGGGCTCGTACTGGTCTGCTCGAACCAGTGCAACACTGGCGCCATCAAGGAATACTTCAATTACCGGCCGTTGATCGAGTTGTGTGTCATCAATGGCCCACCCCTGCAGTACATCTCCATACAGGCCGGTGATGGAACCACGAAAAGAGGAGAGCGTTACAGGCTGCTGGCCCGCCGGCCGCTCATCGAGGACGTTTTGTGTCATCAGGCTTGGCTCAGTAAAAAGGGTAAATAGGTGACGAAGTTCGCTCTGCTTCAGCGTCCAACGCGTGGGGGTTGGTATACAGAGGTATATCGAATTGGGTGGCCAGTGCTATGGCATGCCAGTTTGCGCCGGGGGCAACGGCGAGGCTGACCACGGCATCGCATCCGGCCGCTTGTGCCGTTTCCGGCAGGCTGAACCCGTTTACCTCAGGTAAAACCTGCACCGAACCGGTAGCACACAGTGTTTTCAGCCAGGGCGTGAGTGGTTTCACCAGCAGGATTAGCGGCAACTGCTTGCGGGTGATGCGCCTGCCCAGGTTGACCCAGCGCTGAACGATTTCTGGATTGTCCAGCGCGTCGCCAATCAGCAGCACGCGTGGCTCGCTGGTGGCTGGGACAGGCGGTTCAGCGCAGGGTCGAGTGACCAGGTTCGCGTGTGGAAACGCCTCGGCAAATGCGCTGTGCCTGGCCTGCCATGTCAAAAGCACGCTGCCAGCTCGGTTGGCAAAACGCTGCCAATCGTAGGTGTTGTCCTGGCCCAGCAAATGCCCGCCGCTGCAGATGATTGTATACGGAGTATTCAGCAGGGAGGGTAGGTCGCAAAGCAGGGTAGGGCAGTATGCCTGGTACTCGAACACGATGCCTTTCACGGGCAGTGCGCCCAGATTATTGACCAGGTCGGGTAAGCCTTCAGGCAGTTCATAGTCAAGCTCCAAAGCCAATGGCTGCAACGGCGCCCTGAGGGTGACCCAGGTGCGATGGCTGTCACGATGCCAAGTAAGGCTAAGGGCAGACTCGGGGCCACTACCGTCATGGATGTGCAGTGTATCGCCGCCTTCCTTGAGCCATTGGAAGCGCTTACTTTCATCCTTGCTTTTAGCGAAGCGGTCAAGACGAGCCCGCTGCAGCGCGTTGCGGGCAGGCTTGATCGGGTCCCGCAGGCAAAACGCGTTATAGCGTGCCGAGGCGTTCGGATAGCGGCGGCGCAGGATGGCGTTGTTCTGCGCTACGCGTAGTGTTTTTTCTGCTCCGAAAGAAATCCCGCCTTGATGTGCCACGAATACATTCGGTGCACCCATATGGCGCCAGCCAAAGCTGTGCGCGCGTAAGCACCAGTCGGTTTCCTCGCCATAACCGCGGGCCAGATGAACTTCATCCAGGTAACCAACCTGATTGAGCGCTGCGCGTTTTATGTAAAGGCAGAAGCCGCAGCCAGTCTCGATCTCGATGGGGGCGGTGTTGGTTTGTTGAGCCAAAGTATCCAGCTCCGCCTGCTCGCATGCACTTGGCATGGCATGGCTGACCTGGCTCTGAGGGAAGCTCATCAGCTCGCCATTGTTGGTGAAGGGCGTTACCGAGGCGATGTCGTCGCTGCTGTGGGCGATGTTGCGTAAGCGATCGAGCCAGTTACCGTGTACCCGCGTGTCTGCATTCAGCCATACCACATCCTTGTCAGGGCTCATTGCCATCGCGCGGTTCATGGTGCGGATAAAGCCCAGGTTGACGGTGTTGTTCACCAGCGTGATCTTTCCTTTGCCTGCCAATACCTTCAGTGCCTTTGCCAGTGCTGGCACAGGGGTGGCGTCATCGATCACCACCAGGCGATGAGGTGTACGGTTTCGTTTGCGGGCTTCGAGTGCGCTATTGATGCACTCCAGGGTTTCTTGCAGACCGTTATAAACGGGTATCAGTACATCAACGTGCTGCACACCCAAGGTGCGCTCTACTGTAGGCGGAACAAACGCCGGCATGGCGAAGACTGGGCTGCCCAGCAGCGGGGTATTGTCGGCAAGGCGGATATGCACGGCAGCTGTCGCATTTGGCACGCTGATACGCAGGCCGCCGTGGGTGGCCGGCAGGCCGGCAGCGCTGAGCAACGGGTGAGGTATGTTGGCTAAGGCGGAAACCTTCGCGCTGCCAGCCTCGATCATCAGCGAAGCCGGAGCTTGCAGATTGCCAAGGTCGATCGCCCAGCCTTGGACTTCCCGTCGCTCCTCCAAGTAGTGCGCCACACCCACTGTGGTGGGGGCATCAGCTTGTGCGGCCAGTAACTTGAGAACTTGCGCCAGCTCCTCAGGTGCATTGATTTCTGGCAAGTGGGCAAGAATCATGCTGCGCAGCATGGCCGGGGTTTCGGACTGGCTGCGGGCTTGCCATAGCAGCATGCGCAGGCTGGCGTCACCGGGTGCTCTCCGCCATGCCTGCGTGAGATAGCGAGTGGCGAATTCCGCCTGCCCTTGTGCCAACAAGGCGCGACCTGCCAGTGCTTTTACATCGGCCCGGTCTGGTAATAACTGTGCTGCGCTGACAAGAAATAAAAAGGCCAGCTTAGGGTTATGCGGCAATGCCGCAATACCTTTCCATATCAACGCCTCCGGGCGGTGCTCAGCGATTTGCATGGCCCGCTCGAGCACGCGGGTGGCAAGTTCATCTTCACCTGCCTTGCGATGGCGATGGAAAATGTCCATGAGCGTTTCTCGCCCATGGTCGAGTTGTATGGACATAAGCTTTGGCTTGGCTACACAAATAAAAAAGAGGGGCGACCCGGAAGTCGCCCCTTTGGCATATGCCCAGCCCTAAGGCCGGACATATGCAGCGCTACAGCAGGGCTAGTTACACTTGGCCGTGCAGTACAACGACGTTGTCGTTGTGGGCAACGGCTTCGTCGGAACCAACGATGCCCAAGGCAACGTCTGCTTGAGAAGCGCCAGCTTCCAGCTGAGCAGCCCAGTGCGCCTTGCCGGCGTCATCAGCAGTACGGTCCAGAGCGGACTGGTACAGCGAATCGATGAAGTCGGAGTTGGCTTTCGACGCCGCTTCGGCAGAGCCTACGATCGCCTGAGCGATGTCGGCACGGCTAGCGCCGTTGAACAGCTGGGATACCCAGTCTTGCAGGCCAGCTTCGTCAGCTTCGCGACCCAGGGCAGCTTCGTACAGGTTTTCAACGAAGGTACCGTTCGACGCATCCAGTGCCTGAGCTTCGGCCGAAACCGAGATGGCAGCCGCCACGTCAGCCAGGCTGCCGCCGTTGGCCAGCAGGTCGGTCCAGACGCTGGAACTGGCGTCGTCAGCAGCACCGCGACCCAGCAGGGCCTGGTACAGGTCGTTGACGTCATTGGCGTTGTTAACACCCGCGAACTCGGACGAATCCAGCAGGGCATTGGCAACGTCGGTCAGCGAACCACCGTTGTTGACATAACCAGTGAAGAACTTGGCGCCTTCCTGGTCTACGTCGCGGTCCAGGATGCCTTGGTACAGGCGCAGGGCAGCGGCTTCGTTGTCGTTCTGAGCCAGGGCAACGGTTTCAACTTCTTCACCGTTGACGAAGGTCAGGAACTCAGCGCCAGTGATCGAAGCGGTTTGGTTACCGGTCAGGTTGACGTTGAAGTTGTTGCCGACAGCGAAGGTGTAGTCATCGCGCGAGCCGTCCAGTTGGACAACGTCGTAGCCAGCACCAGCGTTGACGATGTCAGCGTGGTTGCTACCGCTCAGGATGATGGTGTCATCGCCGGTACCGGTGGTGACGTTGTTGTTGCCAGCGCCAGCGATAACAGTGTTGTTGCCGTTGCCAGTAACGATTGTGTCGTTGCCGTTGCCAGCGTCGATCAGGGTGTTCTGGTCGCCTTTAACGGTGATGATGTCGTCACCGTTGCCGGTGGTAACTACCAGCTCGATGGCCGAAGTGTCGACTGCAGCCAGGGCAGCGAAGGCCTGGACGTCGGTAGCAGGAGCGGCAGCTTGACCTTCCAGGTTAACGACCAGGTTGGCATCGCTTTGCAGGACGTAGGCGTTAACGCCAGCAACTTCGGCAGCAGCCAGGTCAACGACGACGGTGTCGCCTTTGACGCCGGCAACAGTGCCTTGAACGATGCTTGCAGTGCCGGATTCTGGCAGCTGAACGGTGGAGCCGGTGATGCCAGCAATTTCCACGGTGTCTACGTTATCCAGGTTCAGCAGGCTGTTGATGGCCTCGATAGTGGAGTCGGAGAGGTTGGCGCTTTCGGCGGTCAGGGTTGCCTGCAGATCGCTGCTCGATACGGGGTTATCGTATTGCATTTTGTATTCCTGTTACGTCAGGCCATTTGGCCTGCTGCAATAGTGTTCTGCTCAGTTGCAGAGTTTTCCCACGGAGACTTAAGGCGGGCAGCGTTCATCTTCGTTACGGGGGTCAGGGCGATATGCAACGCCACCAACGGCTCCTTGCCGGTGGGGCCATGCATCATCTGATTGGCGATCAGGCGTTGTGGCTCGGCGTTACCGAACACAACAAGGCCTGTCAATTCGTAGTGTTTGCGCAGGGGGCCTACCAGGCTGAAGCCTACGCACAGCAGCGGCAAGCCCTGAGCGCGGGCACCGACAAAGGTACCGGTAGAGACGTTGCGGCAGGGGCCGGAGCCGGCCACCATGCAGGTATAAAGCAAGTCGACGCCGACGGGCTTTTCAGCCCAGTCGACGGCAAAGGATTCGATGAAATCGTCAGTGCCCGGTGCGCCAACCCAGCCTTCGCTGGATACCACTTCCCCCACGTTCTGCAGGTGGGCTGTGATCGTGATAGGCAGCGGTTTGGTGCTAACAGCAATGGAGTGGGTTGGTTCGGCAGTGGCAACCACGGCGTACGTGCGCATGATGGCAGGTGACGTGTCGATGCGGTCGATACGCAGGTCGACGGGCTCGATCACTTCGTCGAACATATGGTATTCGGTGATCAGCACGGTGGTAACGCCACCTTTCACCCGCGCGACAATGGTGTCGCCCAGCTTGGTCAGCATGCTTTTGCTGACGCCTTCGGCGGGGAAGAAGTCGATGGAGCCTTTACCCAGCGGTGCTTGCTGCAAAGCAATGCACACGGGCTTGTCAGCTGGAGGCTGCGAGGCGTATCGGAATATATACATGCCCGGCTCGAGCAGCGTAACCCGTGAGCTGATTTTCAGGCCGTCAAGGGTCTGCGAAGGCATAGACATGGCGTTGTTAAGCTCCTTTTAAGCAAAAACACTGGTAGCTAAACTTCCCGTGCGTGCACAAAACGGCCAATGGTGGCTCCCTGCGAGTGGCGAAGATGCCGTCAGATGGAAATGTTGTCAACCAAGAATTCTAAAAAAAATTTCATATCCGATGGGAACTTAGCGCAGTTGATGGCGCTCTGCCGGGTGGTTTCTCGGTACCTGATCAACACACTCGGACTAAAAATCTTAAGAGAAAAATGACGAAAAATCAGTGATCTGCAGCTGATGGCATGACAAATGCTGATACTTTGTAGTTTTTTTTGACGTAGGGTCAACGGCTTTTTTCGTTCAATTGCCGTTTGTCGATTCACGGATGGACGCCTCGCGCTGACGATTTTGAGTGTATCGGATCGCCAATAAAATTCATGATTCAAAGGGGGGGGCGGGGAACGAGCCGGGTTCCGGACAATCTCACACGCAGCTGCACCGATGCGGGTGGTACACTGCCCGCCGCTTTCGCTTACCTCAGTATGGATACCATGAGTACACAATCCGAAAATAACCTGCAAGCCGCTCTCAAAGCTTGTAAAAGCAGCTTCCTTTCGGTCGGCTTCTTCAGCTTCTTCGTCAATACGCTGATGCTGGTGCCTACTTTCTATATGATCCAGGTATCGGGACGGGTTGTACCGTCTAGCAGCACGTCTACATTGTTGATGCTGACGCTGATCCTGACTCTTCTATTGCTGACACTGGGTTCGCTCGAATGGGTTCGGTCGCGGATCATGGTGCGTATCAGTAATCGGCTGGATGTGCTGCTAAGCAGGGATGTGTACCGCGCAAGCTTCAAACGATCGCTTCATAGTGGTGGTGCGGATGCGACAGCGCAGTCATTGAATGACCTCACTTCCTTGCGCCAATTCTTTACCGGCGCAGGTGTGTTCGCATTTTTTGATGCCCCTTGGTTTCCTGTTTATACCGTCATCATGTTCTTGTTCCACCCTTGGTTTGGATGGATGACGTTGGCGTGTGGTGCGGTCTTGGCCGTGCTTGCAGTGGTCAATCATCGTGTCACAGGTCCGGCGCTGGCTTCGG
>Ga0308157_10002402_pt1 | contig 30819 bp, 24 predicted proteins | sample PhyBR1_FD_201035 | JGI IMG/M metagenome (GOLD analysis project Ga0308157, IMG submission 201035) | Phyllosphere microbial communities from UC Gill Tract Community Farm, Albany, California, United States - DLSLB.R1 | ecosystem: Host-associated > Plants > Phyllosphere > Unclassified | place: USA...
TCACGCTTCACGCCCAGGCCGACCATCACATTGACGCAGGCAATTGCCGCGGCGCCCGCGCCCGACACGGCCACCTTGACCTTGTCGATGTCCTTGCCCACGAGTTCCAGGCCGTTGAGCAGCGCGGCGCTGGAGATGATGGCCGTGCCGTGCTGGTCGTCATGGAACACCGGAATGTTCATGCGCTTGGACAGCTCCTGCTCGATGTAGAAGCACTCGGGCGCCTTGATGTCCTCGAGGTTGATGCCGCCGAGCGTGGGCTCGAGCGCGGCGATGATCTCGATCAGCTTGTCCGGATCGCGTTCGGCCAGCTCGATGTCAAACACATCGACGCCGGCGAATTTCTTGAACAGGCAACCCTTTCCTTCCATGACCGGCTTGCTTGCCAGCGGGCCGATGTCGCCCAGGCCCAGCACGGCCGTGCCGTTGGTGATCACGCCGACCAGATTGCCACGCGCGGTGTATTCGGCGGCCAGCGAAGGATCGGCCTCGATGTCGAGGCAGGGGTAGGCGACGCCGGGCGAGTAGGCCAGCGACAGGTCGCGCTGGTTGGACAGCGGCTTGGTCGGGGTGACCGAAATCTTGCCCTTGTTGGGGCTGCGGTGGTATTCGCGCGCAGCTTCGCGCAGGGCTTGCTCGGCGGTGGACAGGTTCTGGGTCATACGAAAATTCTCGACAACAAATGGCTTGCTGCTAGCTTACCTGATGGCGGTGCAGTCCATGGCCTGGATGACCATGTCCTGCTGGCTTGAAAACAAATCCCCCGAGCCTTCGCGACAGGGGGGAGGAGGGCCGGCGGTAGCCGGCGGCAGCTGCGGGTCTGGGCGACGCTCAGTGGGCGTCGGCTTGGCGGGCAGCTCGCACAACGTCGGCGGTATCGCCGCGCGTTCCGTTGAAGAATATATTCAATGCCACAGCGGCAATGGATGCCAGCAGAATACCGGATTCAATGAGGGGGTGGATGGCATGCGGCATCCACTGGCGAAAATTGGGCGCGACCAGAGGCACCATGCCGACGCCGATGGACACAGCCACGATCATGGCATTGTTGCGGTTCTTCTGGAAATCCACATTGCTCAGAATGCGAATGCCGGTGGAGGCGACCATGCCGAACATCACCAGGCCGGCGCCGCCGAGCACCACGGTGGGCAGCGATTCGATCAACGCGGCCATCTTGGGCAGCAGGCCCAGCACCACCAGGATCACGCCGCCAGCCACGCAGACCCAGCGGCTCTTGACGCCGGTGACGGCCACCAGTCCGACGTTCTGCGAGAAGCTGGTGTAGGGGAAGGTGTTGAAGATGCCGCCGATCAGCGTGCCCAGGCCGTCGGTGCGCAGGCCGCGCGTCAGATCGTCCTGGCTGATCTTGCGCCCGGTCATCTCGCCCAGCGCCAGGAACATGCCCGTGGATTCGATCATCACCACGATCATCACCAGGGACATGGTCAGTATCAGCATCGGGTCGAACACCGGCAGCGCTATCTCGAACGGCAGCACGATGTTGAACCACTGGGCTTCGGCCACCTTGTGGAAGTCCATCAGCCCCATGGAGGCGGTGGCGATGCCGCCGATCACGATTCCCAGCAGCACCGAGATGTTGGCAATGAAGCCTTTGCCGAAGCGCGCGATCAGCAGGATGGACACCAGCACCAGCGCGGAAATGCCCACGCCGGTCAGGTCGCCATAGCGTGGGTTGGGCAGGGTGGGAACGACAGAAAAACCTTTGGGCACGGGTGGCAGCGAGCTGCCCGGCGCGCCGGCCGCGGCCTGGGCTTCGGCCAGCCACTTGATGTGTTCGGGATTGGGCACGCTGGGCGCGGTCGGCCCCACGGGGTTGCCGAAGATCCAGTTGATGCCCACGCGCATCAGGCTGATGCCTATGACCAGGATGATGGTGCCGGTCACCACGGGCGGGAAAAAACGCAGCATGCGGCTGATGACCGGGGCCAGCAGCAGCGACACCACGCCCGCGCCTATGACCGAGCCGAAGATCAGCCCGGCGCCCGCAGGCCCCGAGGTGCCCTGGGCCATGGACACCATGGGCGCGACGCTTGCAAATGTCACGCCCATCATCACTGGCAGCTTGATGCCGAACCATTGCGTCGCGCCCATGGCCTGGATCAGCGTGATCAGGCCGCAGCAAAACAGGTCGGCAGAAATGAGCATTGCCACCTGCTCGGCCGGCAGGTTCAGCGCGCGGCCGATGATCAGCGGCACGGCAACCGCGCCCGCATACATCACCAGCACATGCTGCAGGCCCAGGGCCGTGAGGCGGCCCATGGGTAGTCGTTCATCAACGGGGTGGGTCGCAGTGTCCATGGGGGTCCTTTGCACAGTCAGCAATGGCTGCTGCGCCGGGTTCAATTTCCATACAGAATGTGTATACAGATTGAACCGCAAGACCTGCGGGAATTGGATGGCAATTACCCTAATCGCGCCATCATTTCAGCCAAGAAAAAGGCCCTGTTAAAACAGGGCCGGGAACGCAGGGCGGGGCGGGTCTCAGCCCAGCAGATCGTGCAGGCTGCGCGCAATGACCTTGGTGGCGCGGCGCAGGTCCTCGAGGTCCAGGCGCTCGTCGGCGCGCTTGGCATGCGATTCAAGCACCGTGCGCGGGCCGGCGCCATAGATCACGCCGGGAATGCCGTGCTCTACATACAGGCGCACATCGGTATACAGCGGCGTGCCCACGGCTGGCGGCTTCTCGCCAAACACGGCTTCGCCATGCTGCTGGATGGCATCGACCAGGGGTTGGTTGCCGGCCAGCGGCGTCATGGCGCGCGCCAGCAGGATGCGCCTGATGTCGATGCGCACCGCGTCCTCGCCTTCAAAGCCGTGCAGACGGTTGAAGTCGGCCGCGGCCTGGGCAATCACCGCGCGTATGCTGGCTTCGACCGCCACCGGGTCTTCCTCGGGAATCATGCGCCGGTCCAGCTTGAGCAGCACCTTGCCCGGCACCACATTGGTATTGGTGCCGCCTTCGATGCGACCGATGTTCAGATAGGGGTGGGTGATGCCCGGCACCGCGGACGTGGTCTTGCGGTACTTTGCGTTCTCGGCGTAAAGCGCGTTCATCAGCGCGGTCGCGGCCTGCAGCGCGTCGACGCCGGTATGCGGCACGGCCGCATGCGCCATCTTGCCGTGCACCGTGACTTCCATCTGCAGGCAGCCATTGTGCGCCGTGACGACTTCGTAGCTGAAGCCCGCGGCAATCATCAGATCGGGTTTGGTCAGCTGGTTCTTCAGCAGCCAGCCGGGTCCGAGTTCACCGCCGAATTCCTCGTCGTAGGTGAAATGCAGCTCGATCGCGCCCTGCGTGGGCCGGGCCACGGCTTCCAGCGCCTGCACGGCAAACGTGAAGCTGGCGAAGTCGCTCTTGCTCACGGCCGACGCGCGGCCGTAGAGCTTGCCTGCATCGATCTCGGCGCCGTAGGGGTCGCGGCTCCAGCCTTCGCCCGGTGGCACGACATCGCCATGGGCGTTGAGCGCAATCGTTCGGCCCGAGCCCGCAGGGCCGTAGGGGCGGCGCACGATCAGATTGGTGATGGACTCCATGCCGTAGGCCTGCACTTCAGGCGTGGGCACGGCGTGTTTCTCGGCCTGCATGCCAAAGTCCTGCAGCAGCGCGGCGGTGCGCTCGGCATGCGGCGCGTTGTTGCCCGGCGGGGTGTCGGTGGGCACCTGCACCAGCGCCTGCAGGAACTGCACTTGGGCGTCGAAATGCGCATCGATCCAGGTGTCGAGGGCCGTGTAAATGGTTTCTTGGCTCATTGCGCTTGATCGTTCAATTGGTTCAGTACATGGGTGAAGGCCTCGACCGCGAGCTGCATGTCGTCGGCCGTGGTGCTTTCCAGCGGGTTGTGGCTGATGCCGGCGTTGAGTCCGCGCACGAACAGCATGGCCTGGGGCATGATTTCATGCAGTTTCATGGCGTCATGGCCGGCACCGCTGGGCAGCCGATACACCGGCAGGCCCAGGGAATCAACGGCCTTTTCCCAGCGCTGCTGCCACACGGGGTCGCTGGGCGCGGCGGCCGCACTCATCGCCAGCTCGGCGCTGCAGCGCAGGCCGCGGCGTGCGGTGATGGCCTGCAACTCGGCCAGGATGTCGGCCACCAGCGCGTCGCGCTGGGCATCGGTGGGGGCGCGCATGTCGAGACTGAACAGGCAGCGCCCGGGCACGACATTGATCGAGCCGTTGGGTACCTGCCACTGGCCTATGGTAGCCACCGAGTCGCCGTCGCGCGCCGCGCGCTGCTCGACAAACAGCGCGAGTTCGGCAACGGCCGTGGCCGCGTCGCGCCGGCGGTTCATGGGCGTGGTGCCCGCATGGCTGGCCATGCCGGTCATCTCGCACAGATAGCGCACGCTGCCGTTGATCGAGGTCACCACGCCCAGTGGAATATCGAGTTCATTGAGCACCGGGCCCTGTTCGATATGCACTTCGACAAAGCCCAGATACTGCGCTGGGTCGCGCTTGAGCGCAGGAATGTCGTCGGGGCACAGGCCGGCGTGCTGCATGGCCGCGCGCATGGTGATGCCGTCGGCGTCCTGCTGGTCCAGCCATTCGGCGCGGAAGTCGCCAATCAGCGCGCCCGAGCCCAGGAACGTGGCCTTGTAGCGCTGGCCTTCCTCCTCGGCAAAGGCCACGACTTCGATGCCCACGGCCAACCGCCGGCCCGCGCGGTGCAGCTCGCGCACGCAGGCCATGGGCACGAAGATGCCCAGCCGGCCGTCGTACTTGCCGCCATTGCGCACGGTGTCGTAGTGGCTGCCGGTGAGCAGATAGCGCCCGTCCGCCGCGTCCGGGTGGTAGCGGCCCACGACATTGCCGACGGCGTCGATCGCGACTTCGTCGAAGCCGCAGTCGCGCATCCAGCCGCTGATGCGCTGGGCGCAGGCGCGGTGGGCGTCGGTCAGATACGTCACCGTGAGCTGGCCGAGTTCGGCAAAGCCCGGGTCGGAATGCCGGGCCAGCGATTCCTGCCAGTCCCAGACATCGTTGCCCAGCGTGGGCACATGGCCGAACTTGTCGTTCAGACGGATCTCGGCAATGCGGTGGATGTTGCGAATGGCTTCAGCGCATTCGAAATCGGGGTGGTTGTCCAGGCGACGCGCAAACGTGGCGATGATTTCCTGCTTGCCCAGGCCCAGGCCGCGCGGACCGCGCACCGCGAGAATGAAGGGAAAGCCGAAGCGCGCGTTGTAGTCGGCGTTGAGCTGCTGGATGCGCGCGAATTCTTCCACAGAGCATTGCGTGAGCCCGGCGCGGTTTTGCTCGTCGGTCGACTCGGCCGTGAGGTTGCGCGCCACCATGGCCTTGCCCGCGAGTTCGGGGTGGGCGCGTATCAGGTCGATGCGTGCCTGCGGCGATGCGCCCGCAAGCACCTTGACCATCGCATGCTTGAGATGGTCCAGCGAGCGAAACGGCCGTTCGGCCAGCGCGGCCGCGGCAATCCATGGCGAATGTTCGTAGAGGCCGTCAAGCAGGGCAAGGGCCTGGGCCGGGTCGGCGTGATTCAGTTGATCCAGCGTCAAGGGCATGAAGTTCAATCCTGGCAAGGGTGGGTCTGCGCCCAGTGGCGAGCGATGTCTATGCGCCGGCATACCCAGACATCCGGGTGCTGCTGGATATGGTCGAGAAAGCGCTGCAGCGCCGTGATCCGGCCGGGCTTGCCCAGCAGGCGGCAGTGCATGCCTATGCTCATCATCTTGGGCGCGTTGTCGCCCGCGGGGTCGCCTTCGGCGTAGAGCACGTCAAAGCTGTCCTTGAGGTATTGAAAGAACGGATCGGCATGCGAGAAGCCCTGGGGCAGGGCAAAGCGCATGTCGTTGCAGTCCAGCGTGTAGGGCACGATCAGCTGACGCGCGCTGGCGCCGTCGCTGTTGGCGATCTTCATCCAGAACGGCAGGTCGTCGCCGTAGTAGTCGCTGTCATAGGCAAAACCGCCGAAGTCGGCGACCAGGCGGTGGGTGTTGGGACTGTCGCGCCCGGTGTACCAGCCCAGTCCGTGTTCGCTGCGGTCGCCAAACAGCTGCCGGAAAATCTCCATGGCCTGGCGCATGTGGGCGCGCTCTACCTCCTCGGGCACGCCCTGGTAGTGGATCCACTTGAGGCCATGGCAGGCAATCTCATGGCCCAGCTCGACAAACGCCTGGGTCACGTCGGGGTGGCGCTGCAAGGCCGTTGCCACGCCAAACACGGTCAGCGGCAGGCCGCGCTTCTCGAACTCGCGCAGCAGGCGCCAGACTCCGGCGCGCGAGCCGTATTCGTAGATGCCTTCCATGCTCATGTGGCGCTCGGGATAGGCCGCGGGGTTGAACATTTCGGACAGGAACTGTTCGCTGGCCGGGTCGCCGTGCAGCACGGCGTTTTCGCCACCTTCCTCGTAGTTGAGAACGAACTGCACGGCAATCCGTGCCTGGCCCGGCCATTGCGCGTGGGGTGGCTTGCGGCCGTAACCCACCAGGTCACGGGGATAGGGAGCGGTGGCGTCGTACAGCATGCGCGTGAGCTTCAAACAGACAGGGAGGAAAGGGCCTGGGACAGGTCGTTGGCGGGCAGTTCGCGGTCGAACGTCAACCCGGCCTCGACATGCAATAAATGTTCCTGCATCAGGCGCACGGCCAGGTCGGCATCCTTGGCGGCAAGCGCCGCGACGATCTCGGCGTGCTCCTCGTGCGAATGTTCCGCGGCCGAGTCCGACTGGTACATCAGCATGATCAACGCGCAGCGCGACGTCAGGTCGGCAATCATCTGGGCCAGCACCTCGTTGCCCATCAGCTCGGCCATGCGTACATGGAAGTCGCCAAGCAGCTCGGTGCGCTGACCGACATCGGAGCGGTCCATCGCGGCCTGCTCCGCGGCCACATGCTTGCGCAAGGCCTGGATCTTGGCGGGCGTGACACCGGCGGCAAAGGCGCGCGTCATTTCGGTCTCGAGCATGCGACGCACGGCAAACACCTGGCGCGCTTCCTGCACGGAAGGCGTGGAGACATAGGCGCCGCGCGCGGGCTCCAGCGTCACAAGGCGGTTTTGCGTGAGCTGGAACAGCGCCTGGCGCACCAGCGTGCGCGACACGCCGAAATGGTCGGCGAGCTTTTGTTCGCCCAGCTTGGTTCCGGGACGCAGCTTGTGCTCCACGATGGCGCGGGTCAGCGCTTCGGCAATGGTGCGGGTGGTGGTGGATTCCATGGTGCCATCTTAGCGGGTGTAGAACAAAATTTGTATACAATTTTGCCAGCGGGCCGCCATCCGGCAAGGCTTTTGCAAACAGGAGATCTTCCATGGGCCTGAGCACCCACGTTCTCGACACCATGCATGGCTGCCCCGCGGCCGGCATGGCCGTATCTTTCTTTCGCACCGAGGGCGACCAGGCAACGCTGCTGCGCCAGCTGGTTCTCAATGCCGATGGCCGCACGGACAGTCCGCTGTTCGACAACGCCAGCCTGCAGACCGGCACCTATCGGCTGACCTTCGATGTGGCCGCCTATTTCAAGGCGCGCGGCGTGGCGCTGCCCGAGCCCAATTTCCTGCAGCGCGTGAGCCTGGATTTCGGCGTTGCCCATGCCGACCAGCATTACCATGTGCCGCTGCTGGTCAGCCCGTGGAGCTATTCGACGTATCGGGGGTCGTGATAGCCGGCGCCTGCGGTGCTTTGACTGTTTTCAGGGCTCAGGAGAAGAGGTGTTCAAGGCGCGCTCAAAAAATCCGTTCGGGCTGAGGCTGTTGAAGCCCCGGTGCTGTGAGAAGTTTGCCCTGCAGGCATCGCAGGCTGAGAACGCAGACGCCCTTTGGCAGGCACAGGGCAAACGGCCATCCGCGCTTCATTCGGAGCTTGTCCAAGGGCCGGGGACGCACCTGCTCAGCGCTGCCCCTCGGTCAAGGTATCGAGCTGGAACTGCCCCGTCTTGTCCCAGAGCCAGGTGTCCGTATAGGTCACCTTGCCCATGCGCGCCGGCACGGGGTAGGGCGCGGCGCCGCGCACCGTGCGCTCGATCTCGGCAATGACTTCGGGCGCATGCTTGGGGGCGCGCATCCAGCTCAGGCGCTGCACGCGGCCATAGCGGTCGATATCGACTTCGAGCACGCCCACCGCGTACAGCATGGGCGGCAGCTGGCCCTTGTAGATGCGCTGGGCGTTGATGGCGTACAGGTGCTTGGCGGCATCGGCGCGGTAGGCGCGCGGCGTGGCCGCGCCCGAGGGCGCGGGCGTGCCGCTGGTCTGGCCTTGCAGGGCAGAGCCTGGCCCGGCTCCGGCCTCGGGTGGCACGGGCGGCGACTTGCAGGCGGCAACCAGCGAGGCGACACCGGCCATCAGGCTGGCCCAGAGCCAGGAACGCGGGCGGCCTGTGTCGCGGGATTTGGAAGTAGGGGGGGAACGCTTATCGGGCATGCCGCGAGGTTATCCTGAAAGCCTGCCGTGCCCAGGCTGGCAACGTTCAAAACCATGCACTGCGCTGGCAAAGTCTCGAAGGATTTTCGTTTGAATACATTAAAAACGGCCTGTGACAGGCTTGGCGCCGGGCCCGCCTGCTGGGTCGAGGTGCTGCGCTCCCAGGGATCCGTGCCGCGCGAGGCCGGCACCTGGATGCTGGTGCTGGCCGACGAACTGGTGGGCACGATAGGCGGCGGCCATCTTGAATTCGATGCCATGGCCCAGGCGCGGGAACTGATGAAAGAGGGCAAGCCCGCTTTCGAACAACGCTATGCGCTCGGGCCCAGCCTGGGCCAGTGCTGCGGCGGGGTGGTCTGGCTGCGCTACGAGCCGCTGGCCCGCGGCGATCTGGCCGCGCTGCGCCAGCGGGTGGCGCGCAGCGCGCAGCGCCTGGCACCCGCGCTGCAGGTGGCCTTGTTTGGCGCCGGCCATGTGGGCCATGCGCTGGTGCGACTGTTGAGCACCTTGCCCTGCACGCTGCACTGGATAGACAGCCGCGATGCGGTGTTTGCGCCGCAGTGGCTGGAAGACGGCAGCGGCGTGCTTTGCGAGCATTCGGCGCCCGTCGAGGCCGCAGTGGCCGATCTTGCCGTGCATTCGCAGGTGCTGATCATGAGCTTCAGTCATGCGGAAGACCTCGAGGTGGTTGCCGCCTGCCTGCAGCGCCAGCGCGCGCGCGCCGACCTGGACTTCATAGGCCTGATAGGCAGCGCGACCAAGTGGTCGGTGTTTCGCCGCCGGCTCGCTCAGCGCGGCTTCAGCGAGCAGGAACTCGACCAGGTCACCTGCCCCATAGGCCTGGCCGGCATCACCGGCAAGGAGCCCGAAGTGATTGCGGTCGCGGTGGCGGCGCAATTGCTGCAACGGCGGGGCTGAGCCCGCCGCGATCCGCCTGCGCTTATTGTGGCTGGATGTTCGCCGCCTTGATGGTCTGCGCCCAGTGCTGGCGATCGTTTGCCAGGTACTTCACGAAGTCGGCCGAAGACACGCCAATCACCGGCTCGGAGCCGAGCTGGGCCATTTTTTCACGCGTTGCCGGATCCTTGAGCACTTCCTGCACGGCCTGGAAATAGCTGCTCATCACGTCGGCGGGCAGGCCGGCGGGCGCAAACAGACCTTGCCAGGTGGGCATGTCGAAGTTCTTGATGCCCTGCTCCTGCAGCGTGGCCACGTCGGGCAGCTGCGGCGCGCGCTTGGCGGTGGTCACGCCCAGGGCCTTGACCTTGTTTTCCTTGACCAGCGCCGCGGCGGTGGTGATGTTGTCCACGGTCATTGCAATGTGGCCGCCCAGCAGATCGGTGATCACGGGCGCCGCGCCCTTGTAGGCCACGGCTTCCATCTTCACACCCAGGCGGCTGAGCATGGACTCGGCAATCAGGTGGTTGGAGATGCCTATGCCGGCAATGCCGTAGCTGGCCTGCGGATTCTTCTGGATATAGCTCTTGAGCTCATTGATGTTGGCTGCGGGGACGCTGTTGTTGACGATCACCACATTGGGCTGGGTCGCCAGCAGCGTCACGGGCGCAAAGCTCTCGGGCTTGTACTTGGTCGCGGCGGGGTTCAGGTGGAAGGTCACCGACATCGAGCCCGCCGCACCCATGCCCAGCGTATAGCCGTCGGCCGGGGCCGTGGACAGGCGCTGGGCCATGATGTTGCCGCCCGCGCCCGGAACATTCTCGACCACCACCGGCTGGCCCAGCTTGCGGCCCAGCGGGTCGGCAATCAGGCGCGCCAGCGTGTCGGCCGAGCCGCCGGGCGCGAAGCCCACGAGCAGCTTGACGGGACGCTCGGGTTTCCACTGCGCGAGAGCCGCGGTGGAGCCGAAGGCGGTGGTGGCCAGGGTCAGGGCGCAGACACCGGCACGTATCATTGGACGAATCGACATGGAAGACTTCCTCAAACGCAGAGTAAAAAAACGGGGGCGAAGACTCAGGCCAGCAACTGCGCCAGCGCATCGGCAACGATGCGGTTGGACAGCAGCGTGGGCCGGCCGCTGGCCTGGGCAACGCGCGCGCGCATTGCCTGACCATAGCCCATGCAGTGCATGACGATCAGATCGCACTCGGCCAGCGCGCGGCCGGCCGCGTCGAACGCTGCGGCGGCAACGCCGGGGTCGGACTCGTAGGGCGACGCATGCACCGTCCTGACCGCGCAGGCCACGGGCTGGGCCAGGTGGAAGGTCGCCACCTGGGCCGCGAGCGGAACGATCAGGCCCAGCGCCCGGCAATGCGCCGACAGCGCCGCTACATGGTGATCGACCACCTGCTGGGGCTCGACCACGAGGCTGCGCATGCGCGCAATCAGCGTGCCGGTGCACAGCGGAACCAGCGCATCGTAGCCCTTGTCGTCGGCCTGCTGCATCAGCGCGGCCAGGCGCGCCTCGGTGGCGTGGTGGTCGAGCTCGACCTGGGCGCCGCTGCGCAGGCGCGAAGCAAAGCGGTGGCTGCCGGGCCGGGGCGCGAGTTCGGCCCGCTGCGCGGCGTCCAGGCCGTCGAGCACGCCGAATTCGTCTATCCGTACATGCTCGCCCAGGCAGCGCGCCATCTCGGGCACGACGTCGGAACGCGGCGATTCGCCAATGGTGAAGAAGGCAATGCGGCGTGCCATGGTGAAGCCCTTATGCGTTGACGGGCAGCTTGCCCACGGTCTGCAGATGCGCCAGCGAGCCGTAGCGCGCCTGCAGCTGGGCCCAGTGCTCGGCATGCACGAACGCCAGCTTGCCGGCGCCGAACATCTTTGCGACTTCAATGCAAAAGCGCATGGCGACATCGGTGTCCCAGGCATTGGTCACGCCGGTCGCGCAGCCCGGCACCGTGGTCTGGGCGGTCAGCGCCACGCCGAGCACCGGGGCGTCGGTGGCAATCGTCGGTTGCATGATGGAATTCACATGCGGCAGGCCGTTTTCGTAGGGCGTGATGTCCTGCGTGGTCAGCGGCAGCGTCAGCGGCAACTGGCCGCTGACCCAGCCCATGAGATCGAGCATCAGGTCGGGAATCGGCAGCAGATAGCCCTGCTTGGCAACCGGTGTGAGCGCCACGCCGCGCTGGTTCACAAGCCGGTTGCCGCGCGTGGTGTCGACGGCCAGGATGGCATCCATGCGCTGGCTGACTTCATGGCGCATCATTTCGCGCATCGCGAACGGCGACTTCATCATCGGCACCGGGTGCTGTGGGCGCGTGCCGGCGGCCGGGCAGATATGGGTGTGGATGATCACGCTGCCTTCAAGCACATCGCCGCGGTTGTGCATTTCCATCAGCTGGGCCGCGGCCGCAAGCGCGACCACGGCGCCGTCGCTGTCGGAGACCAGTCCGGTCACGCTGGGGCGCGCGCCCACCCCGCCCAGGCGCCCGACGATGCCCAGGCGCGGGGCTTGCGGGTTGCTGCCGGGAATCTCGATGGCAATGAAGTCGGTCGACAGGCCGTCCTGGCTCACGGGCGTGACGGTGATGCTGCCGACGCCGAAGCCGCGCAGGTAGTCGGCAATGCTTGCGCCGGTCACATGGGCGCTGGAAAGAAGGTCGATGAGGTGGAATACGTGTTTCATGGCGTCAGAACTTCAGAATTTCAAGGCTGCCAGCAGCCCATGGGCAGCATGGTCGGGGCTTGCGTGCCGGTGAACCAGCGCGCCGGGGTCTGCGGGTCGCCCAGCAGCGTGTGCTTGCCCTCAGCCACGCGCAGGCCCGTGCCTTCGGGCAGGCCCAGCACCGGCACGCCGGGGTTGAGCAGCGCGAACTCGCGCAGCCGCTGCTGGCGCGTCTCGCCGCGGTGGCCTTCGGGGTGGGCTTCGGTGTAGTGCGGGTTGATCTGGAACGGCACCAGGCCCAGGGTGTCAAAGCCCAGCGGGTCGACAATCGGCATGTCGTTGCTGGTGCTCAGGCGCGGGCAGGCGAGGTTGGCGCCGGCGCTCCAGCCCAGGTAGCGCGCGCCACCCGAGCGCACGCGCTCGTCAATGGCCGCGAGCTGGCCGGTCTGGCGCAGCTCGCGCACCAGGGCAAAGGTGTTGCCTCCGCCCACCACGATATGCGTGGCGCGCGCAATGGCCTGCAGCGGCGTGGCCTCGCGGTGCAGCGAGTGCACTTCCAGGCCGACGGGGCGCAGCGCATCGGCCACCAGGCTTGCATAGGCATCCCAGGTGCGCGTGACGCCGGCATAGGGCACGAACAGCACGTGGGCAGGTTCGGCTCCCAGCTGCGCCCATTCGGTGATCGCGGGCAGCGCGTGGGTCAGGAAGCCTTGCGGGCTGCTGGAGTTGCTCAGGAGAAGAAGTTGCATGCTGTGAAGCCTTGGAACGTAAACAGGTTCTTACAGGGTGGGTGACCACTGCGCGCTGGGCAGTGCGGGTTCGCTCCAGAAGCGGTCGCTGACGCGCCGGCCCAGCGTGCCGACTTCGTCCAGCATCAGCTGGCGGTAGCGGTTGATCGAGGGCGCGTCCATGGGCGCATGCACGCCGGCCACAAACGACACGCAAAAGCCGCGCAGCTCGCCGCTGACCGGATGGCGCACCGCGGCCGCGACCGCGCCCACGCCGGGCAGCGCGGCGTCCACCAGCACCGCGTGGTGCTGGCGCGTGGCCACCGCCACTTCGTCGATCAGCGCGCCCACGTCGGCCAGCCTTGCCTGGCTTGGCGGATCAAGCGCGCGCAGCGGATCATTGCCGTAGAGTGTCTCGAATTCGCTTGGGGTCAGGCGCGACAGCATGGCCCGGCCCATCGCGGTATCGCAGGCCGCGCGCAGCGAACCGGGCGGCGAGACCACCTGTACCGGCGAGCGCCCGTCCAGGCGCTGTATCACCATGGTCTGCGCGCCATTGAGCGTGGACAGGTAGGCTGTGAGGCCGGTACGCTCGGACAGCTGCTCGAGCACCTGCCAGCACAGCGCGTCCCAGGAAGCATTCTGGCCCTGGGGATGCGAGGCCTGGGCCAGCAAGGTGCTGGTGCGGTAGCGGCGCGTGCGCGGGTTCTGTTCCAGCAGCCCGAAACGGTGCATCTGGTGCAACAGATGCGAGGCCGAGCTCTTGGGCAGGTCCAGTTGCTCGGCCACTTCGCTGAAGCTCAGGTCGGGAACGCCTTGGGCGTAGACCGTCAGTAGGCGCTGTACGTTTTCCAGAATGCTCATGGCGAATGTCTCTGTTCGTATTTTTGGAACTGGGTTCGGTATTTTCGTTAATCATACGGGATCGGCATGAAAGCGTGGCGTGGCTTGCATGGCAATGGCATCAATCGCCAGTTCCCCTGACTGGGGTGTCGCCATCAATGAGCTGTTTTTCATGTCGGGAGTGAGCAGTTGCTATCGGTTTATGCCTTGCAGCAAGGCCTGAAAACACGCTTGCACCAGGAGTGGGAAGGGTGCTGCACCCTTGGCGTGCGCGCAGCGCGCGACGGGTGCGTGCAGTTTTGCGCGAAGATTGCGTGACTTTTTGTATACACTCGCGCCAGTACAGACTGGTCGCAGCGGTGCCGTAGCGGTGGTTCAACCATTGCAGGTGCGCGATCTTCTCCTGCCCAGAGCGCCCGCAGTGGTGGGCAGGTGGATCTTCACGGCAGCCCCACGCTGCCAGGATTGAGAGCTATGGAAAGCTACTTTCTCGATTGGGCCAATCTGCTGCTCCGGTGGTTGCACGTCATTACTGCCATTGCCTGGGTCGGGTCCTCGTTTTACTTCGTCTTTCTGGACAGCAGCCTCACGCCGCCGCAGGACGAAGACTTGAAGAAGCAGGGCGTGAGCGGCGAACTCTGGGCCGTGCACGGCGGCGGCTTCTACCATCCGGTGAAGTTCGCGGTATCGCCGCCCCGGCTGCCCGAGCATCTGCACTGGTTCTACTGGGAAAGCTACACCACCTGGCTCAGCGGCTTTGCGCTGCTGACGGTGTCGTATCTGTGGAACGCCAACATCTATCTCGTCGATCCCTCCAACCCCCATGCGCTGCACCCGCACGCGGCAATTGCCGCGGCGCTGGCCTTCCTGGTGGTGTTCTGGCTGCTGTACGACGGCATCTGCCGCGTCTTCGGCCAGCGCGAGCGCGGCGACGCCATGGTCGGCGCACTGGTGCTGGCGCTGGTGTGCTTTGCGGCCTGGCTGGCCTGCCAGATCTTCCCCGGCCAGGCGGCATTCCTGCTGATGGGCGCGATGCTCGCGACCTCGATGAGCGCCAACGTGTTCTTCTGGATCATTCCCGGCCAGCGCACGGTGGTCAAGGATCTGAAAGAGGGTCGGCCGGTCGATCCCATTCACGGCAAGCGCGGCAAGCAGCGCAGCGTGCACAACACCTACTTCACGCTGCCTGTGTTGTTTGCCATGCTGTCCAACCACTATGGCTGGCTGCACAGCCATGCGCAGAACTGGCTGGTGCTGATACTGATGATGTTTGCCGGGGCGGCCATTCGCCAGTTCTTCGTGATGCGCCACGGCTTCAAGCTGGGCCGCAATCGCCACCCCTGGCCCTATGCGCTGGCCGGCGTGCTGGTGCTGGTGGCAACGGCCGTCTGGCTCAAGCCGGTTGCCAAGCCGGCCGCGGCGGTGCCTGCGGCCTCCGCTGCGCCAGCGCCCACTGCCGCCGCCGGCGTTCCCGGCTATGAAGCCATGGCGCCGCTGTTCACGCAGCATTGCGTGGTCTGCCACAGCGCCGCGACGCTGGCGCAGAAGAACGTCAAGCTCGACGCACCCGGCGAAGTCAAGCTGCATGCGAGCCAGATCTACCAGCAGGTCGTGGTGCTGCGCAAGATGCCGTTTGGCAACCCGGGCGCGCTTAGCGACGCCGAGCGCGATCTGGTCAAGCGCTGGTACGAAGGCGGCGCTCCGGTCAAGTAAATGGGCGGTCTGGCCGGCTTGCCATGCACAATCTGGGGCCATGACTACAACTACTATTTGCGAGACAAGCGCGCTGCCCGATCCACTGCGGCAGCCGCGCGACTTCCTGAACGCCCTCTTTGCAACCGCGGTGCGCAGCGCGCTGCCGCTGCATGCGATGGCCAAGCATCTGCCCGCGCCGCCGCGCGGACGCACGGTGGTGATTGGCGCGGGCAAGGCGGGGGCGTCCATGGCCCAGGCCGTCGAGGCGCTGTGGCCTGCCGACGCGCCCTTGAGCGGTCTGGTCGTGACGCGCTATGACCATATTCCCGAACGCCCCGCAGGCCTGGCCGAACGCATTGAGGTCGTCGAGGCCGCGCACCCCGTGCCCGACGCGGCCGGCCTGCGCGCCGCCGAACGCATCCTGGCGCTGGTCCGGGGCCTCACGGCCGATGATCTGGTGCTGTGCCTGATCTCGGGCGGTGGCTCGTCGCTGCTGACGCTGCCGGCCGAAGGCCTGACGCTTGAAGACAAGCAGCGCATCAACCGCCAGTTGCTGGAAAGCGGCGCCGACATCGCCGAGATGAACTGCGTGCGCAAGCATCTGTCGCGCATCAAGGGCGGCCGGCTGGCCGCGGCCTGTGCGCCGGCGCGCGTGGTGACGCTGACCATCAGCGACGTGCCCGGGGACGATCCCGCAACCATTGCCAGCGGACCGACGGTGGCCGATGCCGGCAGCTGCGCCCAGGCGCTGGCCATCATCGACCGGCTGGGCATCGCGCTGCCGGACAGCGTGCGCGCTGCGCTGCAGGATGGCCGCCTGGAAACGCCCAAGCCCGGCGACGCCTGTTTCGCCGGCCACGCGCTGGCCGTGATTTCCGCGCCCCAGCAGGCGCTGGAAGCGGCCGCGGCCCAGGCCCGTGCCGCGGGCATCGATGCCTGGGTGCTGAGCGACGAGATCGAGGGCGAGTCGCGCGAAGTCGGCCGCGTGCATGCGGCGCTGGCACGCGCCGTCGCGCGACGCGGCCAGCCGTTCAAGACACCCTGCGTGCTGCTCAGCGGCGGCGAGACCACGGTCACGGTGCGCCCGCGCCAGCCCGGCGCGGCCAAGGGCCGGGGCGGGCGTGCGGGCGAGTTCTGCCTGGGGCTGGCCCAGGCGCTGCAGGGCCAGGCCGGCGTCTGGGCGCTGGCGGCCGACACCGACGGCATCGACGGCGTGGAAAACAATGCCGGGGCGCAGATCACCCCCGATACGCTGGCGCGGGCGCGCACGCTGGGCCTGTCGGTGCAGGACCATCTCGATCGTAACGACGCCTGGACCTACTTCCACGGCCTGGGCGATCTCGTGGTCACGGGCCCGACGTTCACCAATGTCAACGACTTCCGCGCGCTGCTGATTCTCGGCGCCGACGAATTGGGGCACGCAACGGCTTCTTGACCTGGCGCAAGGCGCATGCCGCGGGGCTGCGGCACAGTGGCGGCATGTTGCCCTTGTCCCGCATCGATGCTTTCTCTCCGGCTGAACGGCGCAGCGCCGGGGCGCTGCTGCGCGCGCGCGCCATGCGCTGCGAGGATGTGCTCTACCTCGACAGCGGCCGGGTCGCGCTGGGCATCTGCGAAGCGCAGGGCGGGCTGCGCCATCGGCTGGGCACCGTGCAGGGGCCGGCCTGGCTGGATGCGGCCTTTGTGCTGCGCGGACGCAGCAGCAGCCTGGACATGGTTGCCGAAGGCGCGGTACAGCTGCGCCGCGTGCCGCTGCGCACCTTCGAGGCCGGGCTGAAGGAGCTTCCGCCGCTGCTGCGCGGCCTGGTCAACGACATGGCCCAGGCCTATTGCGAGCAGACCGATCTGGCCATCAGCCGCCTGCTGCAGGACGCCGAAGGGCGCTGCGCGCAGTGGCTGCTGCAGCATGCCCAGTCCACGCCCGGCGGCGGCCTGCAGGTGCAGCTGGGCGAACGCAAGCGCCTGATTGCCGCGCAGCTGGGAATCGCTCCCGAAACCTTTTCCCGCGCGCTGGGCCGGCTGCGCGAGCGTGGCCTGATTGCCGGCCGCGGCAACCTGCTGCAGCTGCCGCAGCCGGACGCATTGCGCGCCCTTGCAAGCCACCTTCCCTGAGTCCTGAGCCGCTGCACGCCGCTCGCCCTGACCGCGGAAAATAAGGCCGGGAATCGCCTTGCCTGCAGACCAGGCTGTACTGGTTTGGCGCGGCGACGCCGCGCTGGTGGTCGAGTTACAAACGGTTTCGTCGAGGTATGAGGGTTCCACCCCTAGGGCGGGCCACAGCGGCTGCTTATATTGGCTGCACATTGGTTTGCCTTACGCCCATGGCCCTTGATGCCGATCTTTCCCGCGCCGCTGGCCTCTCTGACGAGGGCCGCCTGCTGCCGCGTGCACGGTTGGGCCCGCTGCTGCGTTGCCTGCTGCTGCTGCTGGTCGCGATCGTGCTGCTGGCCAGCGCCGGCAGCTCCTGGTATGTGCACCGCGGCGTGGCCCAGCAGTCACTGCAGCGCACCAGCGACCAGCAGACCGACGAAGTCGAACTCGTGGCGCGCCTGCTGGCCGCGCGCGTCGAGCAGCAGCAAAAAGTGCTGCTGGCGCTGGCCGATGCCATGCCGCTGCATCGCCTGCAGGACAGCCGGGCGCTGGCCCGCACACTGCATGAAGAGCTGCCGCTGGTCGACTGGTTCGACTCGGTGAGCGTGGCGCTGGCCGACGGCCGGCTCATGGCCTACATGCGCGCCGGCAAGGACCAGGCGCTCGATTCACTGGACGCCAACGAACGCGAACTGTTGCGGCGCACACTGGCCGGCGGCAAGCCCATGGTGGGCACGGTGCTGCAGGCGCAGGGCGATGACTTGCGGCTGCTGTTCACCGCGCCCTTGCGTACCGGCGGCGGCGATGTCATAGGCGTGATGGCCGGCGGCATGCGCCTGTCGTCCCAGGCGCTGCTGCCGCCCGCGGCCGCCGACGGCTGGAGCGCGAGCCGGCTGATGCTGGTTGCGCCCGATGGCGGCATCGTTGCCCATTCCAACCCCGCGCGCTGGCTGGGCCATGTGCGCGACGAAGCCGGTCTGGGCCTGCCTTTCGTGCGCGCGTTGCAGCAGCAGTTGCCGGTGCAGATCCGCAGCACCAGCCAGACCCAGGGCGACTACCTCTACACGCTGGCCGGAATGCCGCTGCCACAGTGGTTTCTGGTGCGTGTCACGCGGCTGGAGGTGCCGCCGCTGTGGGGCCTGGACGGCTGGGGCAGCGCGGCGCTGCTGGGCGCAGCCCTGCTGGCGCTGCTGGCCGCAGCCGCCATGGTGCTGCTGGCCCAGCCCTGGATGGAGCTGACGGCGCGCGCCGCGCAGATGCTGCAGCGCCACGCGCCCGGCGGCGCGCCGCGGCTGGCGCGCATGCCGGCGCTGGCCCATGCCTGGGGCGAAGTGGCGGTGCTGTGGCGCGCGCTGCACGCGCTGTCGCGCCAGCGCGATATGCTGGCCCGGCGCGCGGCGCGCTTCCAGGCGCAGACCGTGACCATTCTGGAGGAGGCGCCGGTGGCCATCGTCGTCACGCGCCACGACCGCGTCGAACTGCTGGGCACCCAGGCCGCGCGCATGCTGGGCTACGAGACGCACGAGCTCCAGGGTTATGCAATACGCCAGCTGTGCGCCAGCGATACCGAGCACCGCCGGCTGATGGAGCGCGTTCATTGGGAAATGCGCGCCTACGGCCAGTTCGATGGCGAAGTCAGCCTGATGCGCAAGAACGGCAGCCCGGTATGGCTGCGCATGCAGGGCCGGCGCGTCACATCCGCACTGCGGCGCGAAACCGGCGCGGGCACGGCCATGGTCTGGATGGTCAAGGATGTGACCGACCAGCGCGCAGAGCGCACCCAGCCGCAATGGCTGGCCCAGCACGACGCGCTGACCCAGCTGCCCAATCGCGAATCCCTGACGCTGTGGCTGCAGCACTGGCTGGATGAGCGCCGCAAGCCCGGGCCTTGCGCGGCCGACGGTGCAAGGCCGGCCCATGAAGGCGGGGTGCTGCTGTTTCTCGATCTCGACCATTTCGCCAGCGTCAACGACCTTGCCGGCCACGACGCGGGCGATGCCTTGCTGCGCCATTTCGCGCGCCTGCTGGAAACACTGGTGCGCCAGCCCGGCGCGGTCGCGCGCCTGGGCGGCGATGAGTTCGCGGTGCTGCTGCCCGATGCCAGCGCACGCGAAGGCCGTGCCCAGGCCGACCAGCTGTGCCAGGCCATCAGCGTCTGGGAGGCGTCCTACCAGGGCCAGCGCTTCTGGCTGGGCGTGAGCATAGGCATGGTGGTGCTCGATGCCAGGCAATCGGGTATTGCGGCGATGCTGCACGCGGCCGACATGGCCTGCTACGAAGCCAAGCGCCGGGGGCGCGGGCGGGTGCATGAACACTCTGCAGCCTTTGCGGCCAGCGCCGCGCGGGAGTGAAGGGCGGGTGCAGGAGCACTCTGCAGCCTTTGCGGCCAGCGCCGCGCGCGAGTGAAGGGCGGGTGCAGGAACACTCTGCAGCCTTTGCGGCCAGCGCCGCGCGGGAGTGAAGGGCGGGTGCAGGAGCACTCCGCGGCCTTTGCGGCCAGCGCCGCGCGGCAGTGAAGGGTGCGCTGCGCGCCGCCCTCAGACCCGCCCCAGCGCGCGCAGGATGTTTTCCGCGGTGGCCGGAGCCGTCAGCGCCAGCGGCTGCTGCGCCAGCGGGCCGCTGCGCGTCGCGGCAATCGCATTGCGCAGGGCTTCGTAGACGCTGATCGCGAGCATGAACGGCGGCTCGCCCACGGCCTTGCTGCCGCCCACATTGTCTTCGCGATTGGCTTCGGGCCAGAGATCCACGCGCAGATGCGCGGGAATGTCGCCGGCCGTGGGAATCTTGTAGGTGCTGGGGGCATGCGTGGTCAGCAGGCCCTGGTCGTTCCAGACCAGCTGCTCGGTCGTGAGCCAGCCCATGCCCTGCACGAAGCCGCCCTCGATCTGGCCGATGTCTATGGCCGGATTGATGCTGTGGCCCACGTCGTGCAGGATGTCGACGCGCAGCACGCGGCTCTCGCCGGTCAGCGTGTCGACGGCGACTTCGGTGCAGGCCGCGCCATACGCGAAGTAGTAGAACGGCCGCCCCGTCAGCGTGTGCTTGTCGTAGTGGATCTTGGGCGTGCGGTAGAAGCCGTCGCTCCACAGCTGTATGCGGTTGGCAAAGGCTTCGCCGACCACGTCTTCCCAGCGGCGTTCGCTCTTGGGAGTGCGCACCAGGCCGCCGGCAAAATCCACCGCGCCCGCGCCGCAATGGTCGAGGCCGGCGACAAAGGCCGCGAGGTTGTTGCGCACGGTGCGCGCCGCGTACTGCGCCGCGCGGCCGTTCAGATCGGTGCCGCTGGAGGCTGCCGTGGCGCTGGCGTTGGGAATCTTGCTGGTGTCGCTGGCCGTGACCAGCACCCGCGCCAGCGGCACGCCGAGTTCGTCGGCAACGATCTGCGCCACCTTGGTGTTCAGGCCCTGGCCCATTTCGGTGCCGCCATGGTTCACTTGCACGCTGCCGTCGGTGTAGACATGGACCAGCGCGCCGGCCTGGTTGAACAGCGTGGCGGTGAAGCTGATGCCGAACTTGACGGGCGTGATGGCCAGGCCGCGCTTGATGATGGGCTGGCCGGCGTTCCAGTCCGTGATCTCGGCCTGGCGCGCGCGGTAGTCGGCGGACTCGGCCAGCGTGGGCAGCAGCGCGTGCAGGATGTTGTCCTCGACGCGCATCTGATAGTGCGTGAGGCTGCGCGGCCCCTGCGGATCGGCGTCGTAGAGGTTGTGCAGGCGCACGTCAAACGCATCGCGGCCGAGCTGGCGCGCGATGTCGCCGAGGATGGCCTCGATGACGATCACGCCCTGCGGCCCGCCAAAGCCACGAAACGCGGTATGGCTCTGGGTATTGGTCTTGCAGCGATACGAGGCGATCTCCACGTCGCTGAGGAAATAGGCGTTGTCGGCGTGGAAGATCGCGCGGTCGGCGACCGGGCCCGAAAGATCGGCCGAGAAGCCGCAGTTGACCAGCATCTCCAGCTGCAGCCCGGTGATGCGGCCGCTGTCATCGAAGCCCACGTCGTATTCATAGGCAAACGGGTGGCGCTTGCCGGTGATCATGAAGTCGTCGTCGCGGTCCAGGCGCAGCTTGACCGGGCAGCCGAACTTGTGGGCCGCCACGCTGGCCCAGACCGCAAGGTGGCCGGCCTGGGTTTCCTTGCCGCCAAAGCCCCCGCCCATGCGCCGGCACTCGACCTTGACCGCGTGGTTCTCCAGACCCAGCGCATGCGCCACCCAATGCTGGACTTCGCCCGGATGCTGGGTGCTCGAGAGAATCTGCCACTGGCCTTGCTCTAGCGGCAGCGCATAGGCAATCTGGCCTTCAAGATAGAAATGCTCCTGGCCGCCGACCTCGAGCCGGCCGCTGAGCCGGTGCTCGCTGCGCATCAGCGCGTCCTGGGCGTTGCCGCGGCGCACGAACACCGGTGGCAGCACATAGCTTTGCTGCGCATGCGCGCTGTGCACATCGAGCACCGCGGGCAGGGCCTCGATATCGCATTCCACCAGGCGCGCGGCGCGGCGCGCCTGGCGCATGCTGTCGGCGACGACCAGGCCTATGACCTGGCCCACATGCTGCACGCTGTCAATGGCAAACACCGGCTCGTCGTGGCCGAACGCGGCCAGCAGCTTGTCGCCGGGCACGTCGGCCGCAAGCACCACGCCGCGCACGCCGCGCAGCGCCTGGGCGGCGCGGCTGTCGACGCCGCGCAGCCTGCCATGGGCAAGCCGGGACAGGATGGGCGCGGCATACAGCGTGCCTTTGACTTCGGGCAGGTCATCGATGTAGTTCACCGTGCCCAGCACCTGGGCGCGGGCGCTTTCGTGGAAATGCGACTGGCCCATGGCGGGCAGCGGGCGCTCGGGCGCCAGCGCCGCGGCGACTTCGGGGGAGAGCGGGTGAAGGACTTTCATGCCTTGGCTTTCTGGACGGCGGCAGCTTGTGCCAGCGGAATCAGGGTGGCGAGCACGGGTCCTGAACCCGTGCTTTCAAGCCAGTAACGCTCGAGCAGATGCGCGAGCAGCGCACGGCGGTACTCGCCGCTGGCGCGCATGTCGGACAGCGGCTGGAACTCGTTGCGCAAGCTGTCGGCGGCGCGCGCCAGCGTGGCTTCGCTCCAGGGCGCGCCGGTCAGCACGGCTTCGGTGGCGCGCGCGCGCACCGGCGTGGCGGCGACGCCGCCCACGCCAATCGATGCCGCCTGCACCTGGCCGTCCCGCAGCGTCAGCTGTATCGCCAGGCAGACCGCGGAAATGTCGTCGTCGGTGCGCTTGGAGACCTTGTAGGCGCGCAGCAGCTCGCCGGCACGCGGCTTGGGCACTTCGATGTGCGTCAGCACTTCGTCGGCGGCCAGCTGGTTTTGGCGGTAGCCAGTGTAGAAGTCCTCGAGTGCTAGGCGCCGGCTGCCGCGCTCGCTGGCCAGCACCACCTGGGCGCCCAGCGCGATCAGCAGCGGCATGGAGTCGCCTATGGGCGAGCCGTTGGCGACGTTGCCGCCCAGCGTGCCGGCGTTGCGCACCGGCAGGCCGGCAAAGCGCGCGGCAAATTCATCGAGTTGCGGCCACAGCGCCTGCAGGGCCGCAAACGCCTGGGTCAGCGTAGCGGCCGCGCCAATCACCAGCTGCGCGCCGCTGGCGTCTATCGCACGCAGCTCGGCGACGCGCGTCACGTCCAGCACCTGGCCGAACTCGCGGAACTGCTTGGTGACCCACAGGCCCACATCGGTTCCGCCGGCAACGATCTGCGCCTGGGGATGTGCGGCGCGTGCCTGCAGCAGTTCGGCCAGCGTGCGCGGCGCAAGATAGTCGGCGCCTTCCAGCGCGGGCGCGGGCAGCTGGCGCAGCTGAGCGAGCAGCGCGCGCTCGTCGACCCGGGCGCGCGGCAGATTGGCCATCTGCTGGGCGGCGTCGAGAATCGGGCGGTAGCCGGTGCAGCGGCACAGATTGCCCGAAAGATCATGCTGGGCCTGCTCGCGCGTGATGGCCTGGCCCTGGCACACGCGGTTCTGGTACATGCCGAACAGGCTCATCACGAAGCCCGGCGTGCAAAAGCCGCATTGCGAGCCGTGGCAGCTGACCATGGCTTCCTGGGCCGGGTGGATGCTGGCGGCTGGGTCGCGCGCGATCAATGGGTCGCGCGTGAGGTCTTCTACGGTCCACAGCGCCAGCCCGTGCACGGAATGCGCCAGGCGTATGCAGCTGTTGATGGCCGAATAGCGCAGCTGTTCGCCCTCGGCCGAGGCCACGGCCTCGCCTATCACCACCGTGCAGGCACCGCAATCGCCCTCGGCGCAGCCTTCCTTGGTGCCGGTGCAGCCCAGGTCTTCGCGCAGCACTTCGAGAAGCGTGCGTTCGGGCGGCACAGCGTGCAGTGTCACGGTCTGGCCGCGGCGTATGAATTGCAAGGCAGAGAGAGTCATGGATCGACGTGAAAAAAGCAGCGGTGAAACATCGGGGGGTGAGGCCATGGTGCCATGGCGCTGTTACCTAGCAATTTTCATGCGCCGCGCGGCCCGCGTCCATTGGTGCCGCACCCGAGGCGCGGGCAAACGCTACGGTAAAGCACCAATGCGCACGGGTTTTGCTTGCAGCAGACTGGCCGATTGCGCGTTCACCCACGCTTGCGGGCGCAGTTGTCCGGCCGGCAGCCTGCTTGCCGGCCGCTGGCCAGGCGCTTTCAATGCGGGCAAAGGAGTGCGCGGTGCAATGCAAAGCGTGACTTTGTTGCTATATTTTTAATAGCTTATTGGCTAAGCCAGGCAAGCACTTGCAGGATATCTTATGGAATGTGTTTGTAAAATTGAGAGACAATCGCGCCCATGAATCCCCCTGAAACAAATTCCGCGCCCGGTATGACACCGCCGCGCTTGCAATTGACGGGCATTACCAAACGTTATCCGGCCGTCGTGGCCAACAGCGGTGTCTCGCTGACGGTGCAGCCCGGCGAAGTGCATGCCGTGCTGGGCGAAAACGGTGCCGGCAAGTCGACCCTGATGAAGATCATCTACGGTTCGGTCAAGCCCGACGAAGGCCTGCTGCAGGTCGATGGCAAGGTGGTGCAGATCCGCAATCCCCAGGAAGCGCGCCAGCTGGGCATCGCCATGGTGTTTCAGCACTTCAGCCTGTTCGACACGCTGACGGTGGCGGAAAACGTCTGGCTGGGTCTCGACAAGCAGATTGCGCTGGCCGAAGTCGTGCGCCGCATCGAGGAAACCGCCAGCCTCTACGGCATGAGCATAGACCCGCAGCGCCCGGTGCACACCTTGTCTGTCGGCGAGATGCAGCGCGTGGAGATCATCCGCGCGCTGCTCACGCGCCCGCGCGTGCTGATTCTGGACGAGCCCACCTCGGTGCTCACGCCCCAGGCCGTCGAGAAGCTGTTTGTCGTGCTGCGCAAGCTGGCCGCCGAAGGCTGCAGCATTCTCTATATCAGCCACAAGTTGCATGAAATCCGCGAACTGTGCGACAGCTGCACGGTGCTGCGCGGCGGCAAGGTCACGGGCGTATGCCGTCCGGGCGAGGAATCGAACGCCTCGCTGTCGCGCCTGATGATTGGCGCCGAGCCGCCCGCGCTGACGCACCGCGAAGTCGCCACCGGCGCCACCGTGCTGCGCGTGCAGGGCCTGACGCTGGCGCGCACCGACCATTTCGGCGTGGACCTCGCCGGCATCGATTTCGAAGTGCGCGCCGGCGAAGTCGTCGGCATTGCGGGCGTCTCGGGCAATGGCCAGAAGGAGCTGCTCTACAGCCTGTCGGGCGAGGACCGGCGCGCCGCGCCGGCCATGGTCCAGGTCTCGGGCCAGGACGCGGGCCGCATGTCGCCGCGCCAGCGCCGCGCGCTGGGCCTGCATTTCGTTCCCGAGGAGCGGCTGGGCCGCGGCGCCGTGCCGTCCATGAGCCTGGCGCACAACCTGCTGCTCACGCGCGACGACGCCGTGGGCCGCGGCGGCTGGCTGCGCATGGATGTGCTGCACAGCCAGGCGCGCGGCATCATCGAGCGCTTCAAGGTCAAGGCCGGCGGCCCGCATTCGGCGGCCAAGTCGCTGTCGGGCGGCAACCTGCAGAAATTCATTGTCGGCCGCGAGATCGAAGCCAGGCCCAAGCTGCTGATCATCTCGCAGCCGACCTGGGGCGTGGACGTGGGCGCGGCGGCGCAGATCCGCGGCGAAATCCTGGCGCTGCGCGATGCGGGCTGCGCAGTGTTGGTGCTCAGTGAGGAGTTGGACGAATTGTTTGAAATCTCAGATCGGCTGCATGTCGTGGCCAAGGGCCAGCTGTCGCCTTCCGTACCCCGGGCCCAGGCCACGGTGCAGCGCATAGGCGAATGGATGAGCGGGCTATGGCATGAAGACCAGGCCACCGGCGCCGCCTCGGGAGGTGCACATGCTCAAGCTTGAACCCCGCCCCCAGGTATCGAAGGTCTGGACCTATGCCTCGCCGGTGCTGGCGCTGGCGCTCACCGTGCTGATCGGCGTGGCGCTGTTCATGCTGCTGGGCAAGGACCCGGTGCGCGGCCTGCAGGCGTTTTTCTGGGAACCGATCAAGTCGGGCTATGCGCTGGGCGAACTGGTGATGAAGGCCACGCCGCTGCTGCTGGTGGCGCTGGGCCTGGCCGTGTGCTTTCGCTCGAATGTCTGGAACATCGGCGCCGAAGGCCAGTTCGTCATGGGCGCGATTGCCGCGGGCGGGCTGGCGCTGCTGGCCGACAAGAATACCGGGCCCTGGATTGTTCCGGCGATTCTCGTAGCCGGCGTGCTTGGCGGCATGGTCTGGGCCGGCATTGTCGCCTTCCTGCGCGACCGCTTCAACGCCAATGAAACCCTGGTCAGCCTGATGCTGGTCTATGTGGCCATCCTGGTGCTTGGCTATCTGGTCTACGGCCCGTGGAAGGACCCGCAGGGCTACAACTTTCCGCAGAGCAAGACCTTTGAGCGCGTGACGCAGATCCCCAAGCTGATTGACGGCATGCGCATGAACATCGGCGTGATTCTCGCGCTGCTGGGCGCGGGCGCGCTGTGGGTGTTCCTGGCGCGCACGCGCGCCGGCTTTGCCCAGCAGGTCAGCGGCCTGGCGCCGGCGGCGGCGCTGTACGCGGGCTTTTCCTCGCGCCGCGCGCTCTGGACGGCGCTGCTGATCTCGGGCGGCGCGGCAGGGCTGGCCGGCGCGCTCGAAGTCGCCGGCCCCATGGGCCAGCTCACACCCTATGTTCCCGCCGGCTACGGTTTTGCCGCCATCATCGTCGCCTTCGTTGGGCGCCTGCACCCCGTGGGCATGATCTTTTCCGCCATTCTCATGAGCATGTTTTATATTGGTGGTGAGCTCGCGCAGTCGCGCCTGGGCCTGCCCAAATCCCTGACCGGCGTGTTCCAGGGCCTGCTGCTGTTCGCGCTGCTGGCCTGCGACACGCTGGTGAGCTACCGCCTGCGCTGGCAGCGCACGCCGCGTGCGGCGGCCGCCGCCGTGACCAAGGGAGGCGCGTAATGGAGTCGTATGCATTGCTGTTCGGCTCCACGCTGAGCGCCGGCACCGTGCTGGCCCTGGCCGCCCTGGGTCTGCTGATCAACGAGAAGGCCGGCATCATCAACCTGGGCGCCGAAGGCATGATGCTGTGCGCGGCCATTGCCGGTTTCGCGGCCGTCGTGCACTCGGGCAACACCTGGGTGGGCTTTGGCGCGGGCATGGCCGCGGGCGCGCTGCTTGCCGGCTTGTTCGGTCTGCTGGTCATCTGGCTCAACACCAACCAGCAGGCCACGGGCCTGGCGCTGACGCTGTTTGGCGCGGGCTTCTCGGCGTTTGCCGGCCTCAACTACGTGCAGGCCAAGCTGCCCGAGCTGCCCAAGTACGCGATTCCCGGCCTGGCCGACATCCCGCTGCTCGGCCCGGCGCTGTTTCGCCACCACCCGCTGGTCTATATCGTGGTGCTGCTGGCCATCGCGATGATCTGGTTTCTCTACCGTTCGCGCGCCGGCCTGGTGCTGCGCGCCGTCGGCGAGTCGCCCGAGTCGGCGCATGCGCTGGGCTACAACGTGCGCGGCATACGCCTGGCGGCGGTGATGTTCGGCGGCGCGATGTGCGGCCTGGCCGGCGCCTTCATCTCCGTGGTCTACACGCCGCTGTGGGTCGAGGGCATGGTTGCCGGGCGCGGCTGGATCGCGCTGGCGCTGACCACCTTTGCCACCTGGCGGCCCGCGCGCGTGCTGCTGGGCGCGTATCTGTTTGGCGGTGTGACCATGCTGCAGTTCCATCTTCAGGCTTCGGGCGTGCAGCTGGCCAGCCAGCTGCTGAGCATGCTGCCCTACCTCGCGACCATCGTCGTGCTGGTGCTGATTTCGCGCAATCCGGCCTGGATTCGTGCGAACATGCCGGCCTCGCTGGGCAAGCCGTTCTACCCCGGCTCCTGAAGCGGTACTTTCCATAACAAGCAATCCGAGGAACAAGCATGACGAACCTGCAAAAACGCTCCCTTCTCAAAGCCGCCGCGCTGTCGGCCGTCAGCCTGGCCGTGCTGGCCGGCTGCGGCAAGAAGCAAGAGGCCGTTGCGCCCGCTGCCGCACCGGTGGCCGCCGCTGCCGCCGAACCGCTGAAGATCGGCTTCATGTACGTGAGCCCGGTGGGCGACGGCGGCTGGACCTTCCAGCATGAGAAGGCGCGTCTGGCGCTGCAGGCCGAATTCGGCGACAAGATCCAGACCTCGCTGGTGGAAAGCGTGCCCGAAGGCCCGGACGCCGAACGCGTGCTGCGCGACATGGTCGGCCAGGGCAACAAGCTGGTGTTTGCCACCAGCTTCGGCTACATGGAGCCGGTGCAGAAGGTCGCGGCCGACAGCAAGGGCGTGAAATTCGAGCACGCCACGGGCTACAAGACCGCCGACAACGTGCGCACCTATGACGCGCGCACCTACGAAGGCGCCTACCTGGCCGGCATCATTGCCGGCGGCATGACCAAGTCCAACCAGATCGGCGTCGTTGCCTCGGTGCCGATTCCCGAAGTGCTGCGCAACATCAACAGCTACGTGCTGGGCGCGCAAAGCGTCAATCCCAAGATCACGGCGCGCGTCGTCTGGGTCAACGAATGGTTCAGCCCGCCCAAGGAATCCGAAGCCGCGACCACGCTGATCAACGGCGGCGTCGACGTGCTCTACCAGAACACCAACTCGCCCGCGGTGCTCAAGACCGCCCAGGAACGCGGCGTGCGCGCCTTCGGCAAGGATTCGGACATGAGCGCCTACGCGCCCAAGGCCCACCTGGCTTCGGCCGAGATCAACTGGCTGCCGTACTACAAGAAGATCACCCAGGACACGCTGGCCGGCACCTGGAGCACCGGCCAGGACTGGTGGGGCGTGAGGGAAGGCGCAATGGACCTGGTGAACATTGCCGAAGACGTTCCGCAGGACCTCAAGGACAAGGTCGCCGCCGCCAAGGCCGGCCTCAAGGACGGCAGCTTCCACATCTGGAAGGGCCCGCTCAAGGACAACACCGGCAAGGAACTGCTGGCCGAAGGCGCCAACGGCGACCATGCCTTCCTGAGCGGCATCAACTTCTACGTGGCCGGCATCGACGGCAACGTGCCCGGAGCCACCAAGTAACTGCCATGGCAGGCGCGTAACTTGCTAGTTGCTTTGCATCCAGGCGACCAGGCAGGAGCGCGCCCCACGGCCCGGGCTCCGGCCATGTTCCCGTTGTTTTGACCCTGCTTTTTTCCAAGGAAGAAATATGACTGATCTGCACAAGCGTTCGATGTTCAAGCTGGCGGCGCTGACGGCCGTCGCCGCCGCGGCCCTGGCCGGCTGCGGCAAGAAGGAAGAGAGCGCACCGGCTCCCGTGGCCGCGCCCGCCGCCGAGGCTCCGGCCAAGCCCGAGCCGCTGAAGATCGCGTTTGCGTATGTCGGTCCCGTCGGCGACGGCGGCTGGTCGTATGCCCACGACCAGGCGCGCAAGAAGCTCGAGCAGGAGTTCGGCGACAAGATCCAGACCAGCTATGTGGAGAGCGTTCCCGAAGGCCCGGACGCCGAGCGCGTGCTGCGCGACATGGCCGGCCAGGGCAACAAGCTGATCTTCGGCACGACCTTCGGCTACATGGAAGCGCTGCAGAAGATCGCTCCCGATTTCTCGGGCGTGAAGTTCGAGCACGCCACGGGCTACAAGACCGCGGCCAACGTGCGCACCTACGACAGCCGCACCTACGAAGGCGCGTATCTGGCGGGCATCATTGCCGGCGCGATGACCAAGAGCAACACGCTGGGCGTGGTCGGCTCGGTGCCGATTCCCGAAGTGATACGCAACATCAACAGCTTCACGCTGGGTGCGCAGTCGGTCAACCCCAAGATCAAGACCAAGGTGGTCTGGGTCAACGAATGGTTCAGCCCGCCCAAGGAAACCGAAGCCGCGACCTCGCTGATCAACGGCGGCGCCGACGTGCTGTTCCAGAACACCGACTCGCCGGCCGTGCTCAAGACCGCGCAGGAAAAAGGCAAGCGCGCCTTCGGCTGGGATTCGGACATGACCGCCTACGGCCCCAAGGCCCATCTGGGCTCGGCCATCATCAACTGGGCGCCTTACTACAGCAAGGCCACCAAGGAAGCGCTGGACGGCAGCTGGGCCACGGGTTCGAGCTGGTGGGGCGTGAAGGAAGGCGCGATCGACCTGGTGTCCATTGCCGAAGACGTTCCGGCCGAAATCAAGGCCAAGGTCGAGGAAGTCAAGGCCGGCCTCAAGGACGGCACGTTCACCATCTGGAAGGGCCCGATTGCCGGCCAGGATGGCAAGCCCGTGGTGGCGGCCGACACCGTGGCCGATGACAAGTTCCTGTCGGGCGTGAACTTCTACGTCAAGGGCGTGGAAGGCAATGTTCCCGGCGACAAGAAGTAAGTCTTTCACTGAACGCCAGGTCATAGGGGTTGCCATCGGCAGCCCTTATGCATGGCGAATACACTCGGCGCGATGGAAAAATCTCTCTGGCATCCGGTGGCTCTGACCGAGGCCGTCGTGCATGCGCCGCTGGCCGTGCAATTGTTGGAACAGGACCTGGTCCTGTGGCGCGATCTGGCCGGGCAGGCCCATGCGTTTGTCGACCGTTGCCCGCACCGCGGCGCGCGGCTGTCAATGGGCCGGGTGCAGGCCGACCGGCTCGAATGCCCGTACCACGGCTGGCAGTTCGAGGGCGACGGCCATTGCGCGCACGTGCCGGCCGTGCCCGATTTCGTGCCGCCGCCCGCGCACTGCGTGCGTGCGTTTGCGGTGCAGGAGCGCCATGGCCTGGTCTGGGTGCAGCTGGAGGCCGCCGAGACCCCGCTGCCGCAGTTTCCCGCGGAAGAGGACGCGCGCCTGCGCAAGCTCAACTGCGGCCCCTACGACGTGGCCGCCAGCGCGCCGCGCATCATAGAGAACTTTCTGGACATGTCGCATTTCGGCTTCGTGCACGAAGGCTGGCTGGGCTCGCGCGACGCCACGGCCATGGAGCGCTATGGCGTCGAGACCACGCCCACGGGCGTCAAGGCAACCAACTGCAAGGTGCGCCAGCCGCAGT
>Ga0308157_10002403_pt1 | contig 30817 bp, 30 predicted proteins | sample PhyBR1_FD_201035 | JGI IMG/M metagenome (GOLD analysis project Ga0308157, IMG submission 201035) | Phyllosphere microbial communities from UC Gill Tract Community Farm, Albany, California, United States - DLSLB.R1 | ecosystem: Host-associated > Plants > Phyllosphere > Unclassified | place: USA...
GTCTGCGAGCTGCGTCCTTCCACTGCTCCGGAGAACTGCTCACCATCGCCCGCATCCCAGCGGCACTGTCAATCATCGTCACTGTCATGCCCACGACGCTAAACATTGACGCTGCGTCAAAGTCAAGCTCGTGACCGTCGATCAACGTGTCCGGTCAGTACAACTAGGCCCCGCCGTGGCGGCGAAGAAGGAGGCACCCGTGGAGGAGCATGCGACGACACTAGCACAACTTCTCAGACAAGTAGAGAAGCAGTGAATCGTCCGCGCTCACTCCCGTCCGGATGTGAGCGGCACGAGAGGCGGTCGTTCGGCCGTCGTGATCAGGTCGATCCGCCGCCCCTCCTCGGCCGATCGCAGCAGCGCCGTCATGATCTCCTGCACGTGCAGAGCGATCGACCCCGCTGCCCGGCCGTGCCCGCGCGCGAAATCGATCAGGCCGATTCCGCGCGACGCCTGTTCGTACCCGGCGCCGGGCGGAACGAGCGACCAGGACGAGGATCCCGCGCGGAACACGCGCACGTCGCCGTCGAACCCGTTCGGATCGGGCACCGACAGCGATCCCGTTTCGCCGTGGACCTCGATCGGGGCGGCCTCGGTCGTTGTTGCATCGAAGCTGAACGTGACCGTCGAGACCGCACCGCCCGCGTGCTCGAGCGACCCGGTCACATGCGTGTCGATCTCGACGGGGATCCGTTCGCCCTCGCGAGGGCCCGAGCCGATCACGCGAGTGTCGCGAGGGCGCGACGAGGCGCCGGTCACGCGCGCGACGGGGCCGAGCAGGTGGAAGAGCGAGGTGAGGTAGTACGGGCCCATGTCGAGCAGGGGACCACCTCCGTCGCGGTAGTAGAAGTCGGGCTGCGGGTGCCACCGCTCGTGCCCCGCCGAGACCCACGTCGCGGTCGCTGCGACGGGCCGCCCGACGCCGCCCTCGTCGACGACGCGCCGCGCCGTCTGGACGCCCGTGCCGAGCACCGTGTCCGGCGCCCCGCCGACCCATGCGGATCCGGCCGATGCCATGACGCGCTGCGCGTCGGCGAACGTGGCAGCGAGCGGCTTCTCGCCGTAGACATGTTTGCCCTGCGCGAGCGCCGCGAGGGCGACGGTCGCGTGCGCGGCGGGGATCGTGAGGTTCAGCACGACGTCGACAGACGGATCTGCGGTGAGCTCCTCGACGCTCATCGGTCGGCAGCCGTCGATATCGGCGGCCACGGCCTCGGCGCGCGCCGCGTCGAGATCCGCCGCCGCGACGATCCGCACCGCGGGGTGAGACCGCAGGGTCTCGAGGTACTGCTTCGAGATGACCCCGAGGCCCACTACTCCGATGCGGTGCGGCTCGCCCACAGCATTCCCCTCTCGATGATCGTTCTGACCTGCGGGTTCTGCAGCACATCGACGCTGTGCCCCGGCGTCGCGACGAAGACGCGGCCCTCACCCCATTCGCGCGTCCACACGGCGGGGGTCGTCACCGAGCGGTGCCATGGGTGGTGCGGCCGGAACGGATGGGTCGTGGTCGCCAGCACGTCGTTCAGATCATCGGCGAGCACCCAGTACTGCTCGGTGTCGAGCCGGATGTCGCCGATGCCGACCGTGATCGGGTGGGTGCGCCCGAGGTCGGTGATCTCGATCGAATGGGGCAGAAAGTTGTCGCTCGCATCGCCGACGACCTCGGACGGAGGCTTCGACGGATGCGTCGCGAACTGCCCGCCGATCAGCTGCAGATAGTCGGACGACGACCGGTACGAGTCGGCGATGCCGCCGTGCCAGCCCGCGAGTCCGGTGCCGGCGGCGACTGCGGCGCGCAGGCCGGACGTCGCCTCGCGCGAGAGCTGCGACATCGTCACGCACTGCACGATCAGGTCGATCTCGGCCATCGCATCGGCATCGGCGTAGATCTCGCCCGACTCCTCGATGCGTACGGCGTATCCCTCGCGCTCGAGGAACGGAATGAACAGATCGGTCGTCTCGACGGGGCTGTGGCCTTCCCAGCCGCCTCGAACGACGAGGGCGTTGTGTGCGGGCATCAGAGGATCCTCCGGGCGTCAGCGAATTTGGTGACACCGACAACAATGCCAGGTCGCGACGCCCGATGCCACGTCAGATCAGAGACGTGGTGTGCCAGATCGTCTTCGTCTCGGTGAACACCGCGATCTTCTGCAGGGATCCGTGGAGATCGCCGGTCGGACGCACGACGCGGGTGATCGTCTCGGCCGCTGCCTCTTCGAGGGCGACCCAGTCGAGCGATCCCGCTCCGGTGAGGTCGAGCGCGTCGACGTCGGCGTGCGACGCGAGCCACGGACCGAGCTCGGTCGCCGACCCCGTCAGGATGTTCACGACGCCGTCCGGCACGTCGCTCGTTGCGACGACCTCCGCGAACGAGATCGCGGGGAGCGGGGCGCGCTCATCCGCGATGACGACGACGGTATTGCCCGAGACGATCGCCGGCGCGATGACGGCCACCAGGCCCAGCAGGCTGTCGGATCCCTGCGGGGCGATCTGCGCGACGACACCTGTCGGTTCGGGAACCGAGAGGTTGAAATAGGGTCCCGCTACGGGGTTGGCGCTGCCGAGCACCTGAGCGTACTTGTCGGCCCATCCGGCGTACCAGACCCACAGGTCGATCGCGCGGTCGACCTGTGCAGCGGCGGATGCGGCGGAGCCGCCCTCGAGCGTGCGGATCTCGTCGATGAACTGCGTCCTGCGCCCCTCGAGCACCTCCGCGATGCGATAGAGCACCTGGACCCGGTTGTACGAGGTGGCGCCCGACCATGCGGCGAACGCGGATCGGGCGGCGGTGACCGCGTCGCGGGCATCCTTGCGCGAAGACTGGGCTGCGTTCGCCACGAATTCCCCCTCTGCCGAGGTCACACGATACGTGCGGCCGGACTCGCTGCGGGGGAACTTCCCGCCGATGAACTGCTTGTAGGTCTTGGGAATCTGGAGCCGGCTCATTTCGCGGATCCCTTCTCGTCTGCGAGGTACGAGGTGAGGCCGGGGCGTCCGCCCTCGCGACCGTAGCCCGACTCGCGATAGCCGCCGAACGGCGACGTCGGGTCGAACTTGTTGAAGGTGTTCGTCCACACGACGCCGGCGCGCAGCTTGTCGGCGACCGACAGCACCCGCGACCCCTTGTCGCTCCAGATGCCGGCCGACAGGCCGTACGGCGTGTTGTTCGCCTTCGCGATCGCCTCGGCGGGCGTGCGGAAGGTCATCACGCTCAGCACGGGGCCGAAGATCTCCTCGCGCGCGACGCGGTGGCTCGTCGAGACGCCCGTGAGCAGAGTGGGACGGAACCAGAAGCCCTCGTCGGGCAGGTCGCATTCCGGTGCCCACGAGACGGCGCCCTCGTCGACGCCCGCCGCCGTGAGCTCTTCGATGCGCGCGAGCTGCGCCGCCGAGTTGATCGCACCGACGTCGGTGTTCTTGTCGAGCGGGTCTCCGACGCGCAGCGTTTCCATGCGCCGTTGCAGGCGCTCCACGAACTCGTCGTGCGCCGACTCCTGGATCAGCAGGCGCGATCCTGCGCAGCAGACCTGGCCCTGGTTGAAGAAGATGCCCGTCACTACGCCCTCGACGGCCTGGTCGATCGGCGCATCGTCGAAGACGATGTTGGCGCCCTTGCCTCCGAGCTCGAGCGTCAGTTTCTTCTTCGTTCCCGCGACCGATCGCGCGATCGAGCGCCCGACGGCGGTGGATCCGGTGAAGGCCACCTTGTCGACATCACCGTGGGCGATGAGCGCATGGCCCGTTTCGCCCGCGCCGGCGATGATGTTCACGACACCCGCGGGGAGGTCGGCCTGTTGCACGATCTCGGCGAAGAGCAGCGCGGTGAGCGGGGTGGTCTGCGCGGGCTTGAGTACCACCGTGTTGCCCGCCGCGAGGGCCGGCGCGATCTTCCACGCCAGCATCATGAGCGGGAAGTTCCACGGGATCACCTGAGCGGCGACGCCGAGCGCGCGGGGGTTCGTGAGCCCGGCGTACTCGAGCTTGTCGGCCCAGCCCGCGTAGTAGAAGAACCACGCGGCCGCTGTCGGCACGTCGAAGTCGCGCGTCTCCTTGATCGGTTTGCCGTTGTCGAGGCTCTCGGCGACGGCGAGCTCGCGTGCGCGCTCCTGCACGATCCGCGCGATGCGGAACAGGTACTTCGCGCGCTCCGCACCCGGCATCTTCGACCACACCGTGTCGTACGCGCGGCGTGCGGCGCCGACGGCCCGGTCGACGTCGTCGGCATCGGCGGTCTGGAACGTCGCGATGCGCGATCCGTCGGCGGGGGAGATCGATTCCAACGGCTCCCCGTGGCCGTCCGTCAGCTCTCCGCCGATGAACAGGCCGTACGAGTCTTCGAGGTTCAGGATCGCCCGCGACTCCGGAGCCGGGGCGTATTCGAGGAATGACATGTCCGATTCCTTAGTCGATGGTGACGTATTGTGCGGCCGAGTAGCGGCCCGAGATGATCTTCTGGCGCTGCAGCAGCACGTCGTTGGTGAGGCTCGAAGCGCCGAAGCGGAACAGCTCGGGCGTGAGCCACTCCTCGCCCACGGTCTCGGCGACGGTGACGAGATAGCGGATCGCGTCCTTCGACGTGCGGATGCCGCCCGCCGGTTTCACTCCGATCGATTCGCCCGTGAGGCGCTTCCAATCGCGCACGACCTCGAGCATCGACAGCGTCACCGGGAGGGTCGCTGCGGGGGAGACCTTGCCGGTCGAGGTCTTGATGAAGTCGCCGCCGGCCAGGATCGCGAGCCACGACGCGCGGCGCACGTTGTCGTATGTGTTGAGCTCGCCGGTCTCGAGGATCACCTTCAGATGGGCGACGGACCCGTCGGAGCGGCGGCAGGCGTCTTTGACGGCGACGATCTGGTCGAAGACCTCGGCGTAGCGCCCCTCGAGGAAAGCGCCGCGGTCGATGACCATGTCGATCTCGTCGGCGCCTGCTGCCACTGCATCGCGCGTGTCGGCGAGCTTGACGGCGAGCGAGGCGCGGCCGCTCGGAAACGCGGTCGCGACGGCGGCCACCTGGATCTCGCCGTGTGCGGACCCGAGCGCGCTCACGGCCGCTGCGACCATGTCGCCGTACACGCAGACGGCGGCGACGCGCGGGCAGGAGGCGTCTGCAGGGTCGGGCACGAGAGCCTTGCCCACGAGCGAGCTCACTTTGCCTGCGGTGTCGGCGCCTTCGAGCGTCGTCAGGTCGATGAGGGAGATGATCTTGTCGAGCGCCCACGCTTTCGACGACGTCTTGATCGAGCGCGTCGCCAGCTGCGCCGCGCGCGCCTCGAGTCCTACCGCGTCGACCCCCGGCAGCCCATGGAGGAACCGTCGCAGATTCGTATCTGTGACCGCACCGCCGAGCACGCTCTGCGCGCTCGCGCGGAGGGCAGGCGCGGCAGCCGCGCTCGCCTGATCGGCTTGCTTCGTCATTGAGTGTCCTTCCGACGAGATCGGCGACGCGGGATCGCCTCGCACACGAGCCTACTGTCGCGGGCCGTGAGAATCTCGGGGCCGGGTGCAACGGGGCCGGGTTCGTCGGCGGACGCCCGGCAGGAGACAATGGGAGGATGCCCGAACCTGTCGACACCCCCGGATCCGTGTGGCGCGCGCCGGGGATGGCGTCGCTTCTCGCGACATCGGCGCTTGGGTTCGCCGGATTCGCGCTGCTGCTTCCGACGGCCCCGCTGTGGGCACGGCAGGTCGGTGCCGACGAGGGTGGAGCGGGCCTCGTCAATGCTGTGCTCATGTGCGCCACCGTGCTCGTGCAGACGGTCATTCCGTGGGCGCTGCGCACCGTCGGGTGGCGGGTGACGCTGTCGATCGGCATGGTTCTGCTGGGCCTTCCGTCGCTGCTGTTCGTCTTCACCGACGCGCTGTGGGGGATCCTCGCGATCTCTGCCATGCGCGGCGCGGGGTTCGCCGCGCTCACGGTGTGCGGTGCCAGCGCGGTCGCGCATCTCGTGCCGTCGACGCACCGCGGACGCGCGGTCGGCGTGTACGGCCTGTCGATCGCGCTGCCGCAGTTCCTGCTGACGCCGACGTCGGCGTGGATCGCGCAGTCGGTCGACTTCCGACTCGTCTTCGTGCTCGGCTGCCTCCCGGTGCTCGCCGTGCCGTTCGCGCTCGCGCTCGGCGCGCGGATCGATCGGCACGCGGGCGATGAGGACGCGTCGGAGGGCACGGCATCCGGCGGGCGGCGCGCGTATCTCGCGCTCGCCCTGCCCGCACTCGTGCTGCTCGCCATCACCACGCCGGGCGGTGCCCTCATCTCGTTCGCGCCGCAGCTCGGCTTCGCGTCGCTCGCGGTCGTGCTCAGCCTGTTCGGGCTCACCGGCGTCGCGGCGTTCTCGCGCTGGGTCGCAGGAGGACTTGCCGATCACTATGGTCCGCATCGCTTCATCGCGCCGCTGCTCGCCGTCGGGGCCGCCGGGCTCGTGCTCGTGGCGTGGGCGGTGACGGATCCGGGCGGCAGTGCGATTGTGCTCGTCGCCGGCGCGATGGTCGTGGGCATCGCCTACGGCTCGCTGCAGAACCTCACGCTCGTGATCTCGTTCGCCGCGGTTCCGACCCGTATGCGCGACGTGGCGAGCACGACGTGGAACATCGGCTTCGACACGGGCACCGGGTTGGGGTCGCTCGTGGTCGGATTCATCGCCGCGGGAACGAGCTTCGCCATCGGATTCTCGGTCACGGCGGGGTTCTGCGTCGTCGTCGCGACGCTCTATCTGATCCGTCTGGGCCTGCTCCGTCGGCGCGCGCTGGATCAGCCGCCCGCGTTCTGACGCTTGTGCTGCGCGATCGCGCGCAGATGAGCAGAAGTCGGTTCGACCACGTGCTCGGCGTACTCGGGATGCTTCGGGAGCCAGGCCTTCACATACGGGCAGACCGGCACGATCCCGAGGCCCGACGCGATGGCGTCGTCGATGACGCCGCGCACCAGCAGCGAGCCGAGCCCCTGCCCGGCGTAGTCGCGGGAGACGACGGTGTGGAACAGCACGCGGTCGCCCTCATGGTCGACGTACTGCTCCTCGCCGATCTCGGCGTCTCCGTCGAGCAGCACGTAGCGGTTCTCCTGCGGGCGGTGTTCGATTTCGGCCATGATGATCGATCCTCACTCGCGCGGGCGCAGCCGCGCGTTCGGCAGCACGGGCGCGGGCAGCGGGGCCGGCTGCCCGGTCGGGAAGTCTCCGAAGAGCGGATCCGCGGTCTCACCGGGCTCGAAGCCGAGCTCGGCCTGATAGCGCTCGCGGAACTCGACGATCTCGTCGTGGCTGCGGCCGACGAAGTTCCACCACATCACGATCTGCTCGCCGAACGGCACTCCGCCGAGCAGGAGGATCCGCGCGTCTGCGTCGCCGGCCGCCAGCGTCACGGTGTCGGAACCGACGGCGACGTATCCGAGACAGCCGTGAGCGATGTCGGTGCCGTTCACCACCGCATCGCCCGTCTCGGCGAGTGCGGCGAACTCGAAATCGCGGCGCACGTCGAGCGTGACCGACGCGCCGGCCTTCAGCGTGAGCTCCGCCCCGAGCAGGTCGGGCGTGCGCGTGTCGACCGGTGAGACGGATCCGGCGAGCTCGCCCAGGAAGACGCGCGCGCTCACACCGGGCGCGGGGAAGACGGCATCGGGCACGTAGTGCTCGAAATGGTTGTCGCTGAAGCGCTGGGCATCGGGCAGCGCATACCAGAGCTGCACGCCGTGGAGCGTCGTCGTCTCGTCGGTCGAGATCTCCTGGTGGGTGATGCCCCGGCCGGCGATCATGAGGTTGAGCTCGCCGGGCCTCACGCGCGCAGCGTGACCGCCGGAGTCCAGATGGTCGATCTCGCCGCTGAACAGCCACGACACGGTCGCGAGGCCGGTGTGCGGGTGTCGCGGCACGCGCATCCCGCCCGTGACCGACACGTCATCGGGGCCGTAATGATCGAGGAAGCACCAGGATCCGACGAGCGAGCGTTTGCGCTGCGGCAGTGTGCGCCTGACGGGCATCGCGCGCGGACCGCCGAGGGGTACGTCGCGTGGCGTCAGCACCTCGACGTCGGAGCAGGGCTCGCCGGGCTCGAGAACGGCGACGTGGGGGAAGCGCTCCTCATTGCTCATGAGGCCAGCGTACGGTGCATGCGCATGAATGGGGTAGAGGGGGAGCGTTGACAATAGTGTGTGCAACACAGTATTGTCTCGTGCATGACCGATGCGTTCGTTGCCCATGCGCAGGAGCTGCGGCGAGGGACGATCGTCCTCGCCTGTCTGCGACTGCTGCGCGACGCAGGCTACGGATACAGCCTGCTCGAGCAGCTCGCGAGCCACGGCTTCGAGACCGACGCCAACACGCTGTACCCGCTGCTCCGACGGCTCGAGAAGCAGGGCTACCTCGAGAGCGAGTGGAACACCGACCAGTCGCGTCCGCGCAAGTTCTATCTCACCTCCGAAGAGGGAGACAAGCTCGCCGAGACGCTGACCCGCGAATGGCATCTGTTGACGCGTGCGATCGCGTCTCTCACCGAGGAGGAGAAGTGACATGACCGCCACGCTCACGGAACGCTACGTTCACGACACGGTCCGCCGCTTGCCCGCTGACGCACGGGACGACGTGCGGCGAGAGCTCGAGGGATCCATCGCCGACGCCGTCGACGCGCGCATCGAAGGCGGCGCCTCGCCTGCAGAGGCCGAACGCCTCGCGCTCGAGGAGCTCGGCGATCCCGCGGCGCTTGCGAGCGGGTTCGCGGATCGACCCCTCGCTCTGATCGGTCCGCGGTTCTTCCTGCTGTGGTGGCGCTTGCTGAAGGTGCTGCTGTGGAGCGTGACACCCGTTGCGGGCGCGGGCGCCGCGATCGGACATGCGGTCGCGGCGGATCCCGTCGGCACGATCATCGCCGAGGCGATCGTCGTGATGATCAGCGTCATCATGCACGTGTTCTTCTGGACGACGATCGTGTTCGCGATCCTCGATCGCTCCGGTGCGCACGTGGCCACGCGGTGGACCGTCGACCGGCTGCCCGAAGCGCCCGAGCAGCAGGGCAGCGTGATCGACGCCGTCGCGTCCGTCGTCGTGCTCGCGCTCATCGCGGGAGCCCTCTTCTGGGACCGGTTCCGTGGGTTCGCGTTCCTCGACGGCGCGTGGACGTCGGTGCTGAGCGCCGATCTCTGGCCGTGGTGGATCGGCGGCCTGTTCGCGATCATGCTGGCCGAGGCCGTGCTCGTCGTGGTCCGCGCGACGAGGGGCGTCTGGACGCGGGGGTTCGCTGCGGTGCGCACGGCGATCACCGTCGTCTTCGTCAGCTGGATCGTGACGGTCATCGGGCGCGGGATCCTGTTGTCGCCGGACATCGGCGCCGCGCTGTCCGAGGTCGGCGTGGGCTCCGACGTCATGCGGATCCTTGCGATCCTCCTCGCTGGTGGTGTGGTGCTCGGCGCCGTCGCCGCCGTCATCCAGGCATGGAACGGCGTGCGCCGCGACCGTTGACGCGGCGCCGCGGCCCGCGCGGCCTGTCGTGCGCGTACGCTGGAGCGCGATGACGAGCGACTTCTCCCGCCCCGTGTTCCGTCCCTCCGCGACCTTCGACAGGCTGTTCGCGTCCGAGGATCCTGCCGAGGTCTCGCGCGCCGCCCATGCGACCGCGACGACACTGCTCGCCAGGGCCCGGGAGGACGAGGATCCCGCAACCGTCGAGCGCCTGATCTCGTTCACGGCATCGCACGGCATCGACGACATCGCGCAGCTCTGGTCGCGGTCGCCCGCGAAGTCGCTCCCCGGCGCGCTGTGGCGCATGTATCTGATGCAGTTGAGCATCCACGATGATGCGCAGACCGCGGCGCTGCTGTACGAGCGGGGGAGGCACGAGCTGCGTACGACCGACGCGGTCGTCGCCGGTGCTCCGATGCCGGCCGGTCCCGAGGAGCTCGTCACGCTCATCGACACGATCCTGCGCGGCGCGTTCACAGGCGATTTCGCGGTCGCACTCGATCGCACGGCGGCGTTCTGCCGCGTGCAGGCATCCGGATCCACGCACCTGGCCGACGACTACGAGATGACGGAGCCGGCGCGCGCCTCAGCGTTCACGACGCGCGCGCTGCGCCTCGCGTCGTTCGCCGACGACCTCGCCATCGCCTCGCGCATGTGGCGTCGCGACGAGCTGCTCTGACGCGTTCATTCCCGCCGGAAGCGGGACACGACCACACGAAGGTGCCGAGCCGCAGAAGTACGCCTCACGGCGGAAGGCCGCTCGAAGCGGCGAAATTTGGAGCCCGGGGTAATCTGCGGCCCGGCACTAATAGTGTAACGAACCCGCGCCGCGGGTATTCCCTGCGCGACGGGATCCGCGGTCACCCGAAGCGGCCCGAGACGTAGTCCTCCGTCGCCTTCTCCGCTGGGGTGGTGAAGATCTTCGTCGTGTCGTCGTACTCGATGAGCTTGCCGGGCTTGCCGGTGCCGGCGATGTTGAAGAACGCGGTCTTGTCGCTCACGCGGCTGGCCTGCTGCATGTTGTGCGTGACGATCACGACCGTGTAGTCGTTCTTGATCTCGGCGATCAGCTCCTCGATCGCGAAGGTCGAGATCGGGTCGAGGGCCGAGCAGGGCTCATCCATGAGGATCACATCGGGAGAGACCGCGATCGCACGGGCGATGCAGAGGCGCTGCTGCTGTCCGCCCGACAGCCCCGAACCGGGCTTCTCCAGGCGGTCCTTGACCTCGTTCCAGAGGTTCGCGCCGCGCAGCGACTGCTCGACGAGGGCATCCTGGTCGCTCTTGGCCATTCGACGGTTGTTGAGCTTCACGCCGGCGAGCACATTGTCGCGGATGGACATGGTGGGGAAGGGGTTGGGGCGCTGGAACACCATGCCCACCTGGCGCCGCACCAGCACGGGGTCGACGCCGTGGCCGTAGAGGTTCCTGCCGTCGATCAGCACCTCGCCCTCGACGCGGGCACCCGGAATGACCTCGTGCATGCGGTTCAGGGTGCGCAGGAATGTCGACTTGCCGCAGCCGGACGGTCCGATGAAAGCCGTGACGGTGCCCGGCTGCACGTCGAGCGAAACGCCCTCGACGGCGAGGAAGTCGCCGTAGTAGACGTTGAGGTCGTTGACTTCGATGCTCTTGGACATCTGTGTGAATCCTTCTTCGTTGCTTACGACGGCGCCGCTCAGCGACCGCTGGTCTTGGGGGCGAACAGCTTGGAGATGAGGCGCGCGAGCAGGTTCAGCACCATCACGATGAGCAGCAGCGTGAGCGCCGCGGCCCACGCACGCTCGAGCGACGCGCCCGGGCTCGAGGCGCTCGGGTACATGAACTCGTTGTACACGAACACCGGCAGCGTCATCATCTGACCGTTCGAGCTCTCGAACGGATTGACCTGCAGGTTCTGCACGAAACCGGCGGTGAGCAGCAGAGGCGCCGTCTCGCCGATCACGCGGGCGATCGCGAGCATGACCGAGGTCGTGATGCCCGCGATCGCGGTCGGCAGCACGACCTTGACGATCGTGAGCCACTTCGGCACGCCGAGCGCATACGACGCCTCGCGCAGTTCGTTCGGCACGATGCGCAGCATCTCTTCGGATCCGCGCACGACGACGGGGATCATGAGCACGCTGAGCGCCAGCGCGCCCATGATGCCCATGCGCACACCGGGGCCGAGCAGGAGCGCGAAGACCGAGTAGATGAACAGGCCGGCGACGATCGACGGGATCCCCGTCATGACGTCGACGAAGAACGTGATCGACTTGGAGAGCCGATTGCCGTTGCCGTACTCGATGAGATAGATCGAGGTCATCAAGCCGATCGGCACGGAGATCAGCGCCGCGAGGCCCGTGATGATGAGCGTGCCCCAGACCGCATGCACGGCGCCGCCGCCCTCGCCGATGATGTTGCGCATCGAGAAGCTGAAGAACTCGGCGTCCATGCGAGCGATGCCGTTGGACACCACTGTCCACAGCAGGGAGATGAGCGGCAGGCACGCGATGACGAACGCCGTCGAGATCAGAGCCGTCATGAGGCGGTCCGTCGCGTGGCGTCTGCTCTCGGCGATCGTGGAGACGACAACGATGAGCACGATGTAGATCACCATGCCGACGAAGAGCGTGCCGGCGATGTTGAAGTCAGCGATGTCGCCGGCGCCCTGCGCGACGCCGAACACGGCGGCCGAGATCGCCATGGAGCCGAGCAGGATCGCCCAGGGAGCCCATCCGGGCAGGTGGCCCGTCGAGATCGACCGGGCGGGTGCGGAGGAGGCGTGGGGAGTGGTCATGTCAGTTCGCTCCCGAGAACTCGGCGCGGCGATTCACGAGCCAGCGCGCGATCGCGTTGACGGCGAAGGTCACGATGAAGAGGATGAGGCCCGTGGCAATCAGGGTGTTGACGCCGGTGCCGTACGCCTCGGGGAAGTGCAGCGCGATGTTCGCGGCGATCGACTGCGGGTTGCCCGACTGCAGCAGCTGGAACGCGACGATCGGGGAGCCCGAGAGGACCATCGTGACAGCCATCGTCTCACCAAGCGCTCGTCCGAGGCCGAGCATCGCACCGGAGACCATTCCGCCGCGCGCGAAGGGCAGCACCGACATCCTGATCATTTCCCACCGGGTCGCGCCGAGGGCGAGAGCCGCCTCTTCGTGCAGCTTCGGCGTCTGCAGGAACACCTCGCGGCAGATGGCGGTCATGATCGGCAGGATCATGACCGCCAGCACGAGTGCGGCGGTCATGATCGTGCGGCCGCTGGCCGAAACGGGCCCGGCGAACAAGAGATCGAGCACGGGAACGGTGCCGAGAGTGTTCGTCAGGGTCACATAGAACGGCTGGAGGAAGCCCGAGAAGAACAGCGCTCCCCAGAGGCCGAAGACGACCGAGGGAACGGCCGCCAGCAGATCGATGACGTATCCGAGCACGGCGGCGAGCTTGCGCGGCGCATAGTGCGAGATGAACAGTGCGATGCCGATCGCGATCGGAGTCGCGATGATCAGCGCGAGGAGCGAGGACCACAGGGTGCCGAACAGCAGCGGCAGCGCGTAGCTCCAGAAGCTCTGGCCCTCGAGCATCGGGTTATCGGCGGGATCCGTAGCGAACGCCGGGATCGACTGGGCGATGAGGAAGAACGCCGTCGCCGCCAGCACGATCAGGATGATGATGCCGGCACCGAGCGATGCGCCGGAGAAGGCGAGGTCGCCGGGTCGCTTCCGCGCGCGGGTCTTGACGGTGGGCGGTGAGTGCGGCGCGTCGGGCGCGTGCGCCTTCTCCGAGATGCTCATTGGCTCCCAGTTCTGCTACGTGGGGGACTCATGCGTGTGCCCCCGGGCAAGGTCGAGGCTCTTCTCGAACCCTGCCCGGGGGCATTCGAACCGGAAATCAGCTTAGACGGCCGAGTTCTGGTTCCGGGGAACTATTCGGTGACGATCGCGTCGATCGCGCCCATGACCTGCTCGCGCAGACCCTCGGAGATCGGAGCGCTGCCGGCCTCGTCCGCGGCGACCTGCTGGCCCTCCTCCGACGCGACGAACGTGAAGTAGTCCTTCACGAGCTGAGCCTTCTCCGGGTCTTCGTAGTCGACGCAACCGATCAGGTACGACACGAGAGCGATCGGGTAGGCGCCGTCCGAAGCAGAGGCAGGGTCGACCGAGAAGACCAGGTCCTGCGCTTCCCTGCCGTCTTCGAGGTCGGAGTTCTCGATGAGCTTCGAGGCCGCTTCCGACGAGTACGCCACGTACTCGCCGTCGACGCCCACAGCCACCTGGCCGGCGTCCTCGGGAACCTGCGAGGCGTCGAGGTAGCCGATGGTGCCCTCGCTGGAACCCACGACCTGCGAGATGCCCTGCGTGCCCTGGGCGCGCTCCGTGCCGTCGATGGGCCACTCGTCGCCGACCTCGAAGGTCCATACATCGGGAGCGGTCGCGGCGAGGTACGTCACGAACGTCTCGGTCGTACCGGACGCGTCGGAGCGGTTGACCGGGGTGATCGCGAGGTCGGGCAGCTCGACGCCCTCGTTCTGCGAGGCGATCGCCTCGTCGTTCCACTGCGTGATCTCGCCCGCGAAGATGCCGGCGATCGTCTCGGCGTCGAGGTTCAGCGTGTCGACCTCGGGCAGGTTGAAGGCGAGCGCGACCGGGGAGATGTACGTCGGGATCTCGACGATGCTGTCAGACGTGCACGTCGCGAACCCGCCTTCGAACTCCTCGAGCTCGAACGCGCGGTCGGAGCCGATGAAGTCGGAGGCGCCGGCGACGAAGTTGTCGCGGCCGGTGCCCGAACCGGTCGACTCGTAGTTGACGGTCGCCTCGGGGTTGTTCTGCTGGAACGTCGCGACGAGGGCGGCCTGTGCCGCGGCCTGCGATGAGGCGCCCGTCGCGCCGAGCGTGCCCGCCGAGCCCGCGGGAGCCTCAGAGGCGCCGCCATCGGCCGGGGCGTCTCCGGCAGGGGCCTCGTTCGCGGCGCAGCCGGCGAGGGTGAGGGCAGCAACGGCACCGATAGCGGCGATGCCGGAAAGACGAGAAAGCTTCACGAAGAAATCCGATCCGTTTATAGAGGACAGGTCTGATGCTGGGAGGGACGCCCAACACGTCCCGACGCTAAGCGCGCTCATTGACCGGATCGAAGACGCAAGGTGAACGGGAGATTAACGAGGTTGTGAAGATCCTCAGAGCGCGTAGTCGGCGATGACCGGGGCGTGATCGCTCCATCGTGCGTCGTAGGAGGGGTAGCGGTCGACGCGGTAGTCGGTCACCAGCGCTGCGAGGGCCGGTGTAGCCGCGTGGTAGTCGATGCGCCATCCCGTGTCGTTGTCGAACGCTTGACCGCGGTTCGACCACCACGAGTACGGGCCGTCGACCTCACCGGCGAACGCGCGCCCGACGTCGACGAACCCGAGGCCCGTGCGGCCTGCCGCGAACGAGCGCGTATCGCTCAGCTCGCCGACCTTTCCGCGCGCGCTCGCGACCTGACCCTCGACGGGCGAGCCGGAAGCGCCCAGGAACCAGTCGAAGTATGCGCGCTCGCGGGCGAGGTAACCCGAGCGGGACACGTTGCCCTTCCAGTTCTTGATGTCGAGCGGGCGATGACCGACGTTGAGGTCTCCGGTGACGACGGCGAATTCGCCGAGTCGGGGCAGACGGTCGGCCATGGCATCGAGGAAGCCCCACTTCGCCTCCTGCCGCGCGGTGCCGACCTCGCCGGAGTGCACGTACGCGCTCACGACGGTCACCGTGCGATCTCCGATGACGAAGTCCGCCTCGATCCAGCGACCGTGCGAATCGACCTCGTCGCCGCCGAGTCCGAAGCGGTGAGCGACCGACGGCTCACGAGAGGCGATCGCGACGCCGGCGCGGCCCTTCTGCAGCGATTCCTCTTCGAGGATGTGCCAGCCGGGCAGCACCGCCTCGAGGTGCTCGCGCTGACCGCGCACTTCTTGGATCGTGAGGATGTCGACGCCCGAAGATTCCACCCACGCGCCCATTCCCTTGCGAGCGGCGGCACGGATCCCATTGACGTTCACGGAGGCGATGCGAGTCATGCCCACCAGCCTAACGACGAAGCGGGGCCCGGCACGATGCCGGACCCCGCTTCGAACGCGCCTGACGGATCAGCGGCCGCCCTTGAGGATGGCCTGCTTCACCTCGGCGATCGCCTTGGTGATCTCGATGCCGCGGGGGCATGCCTCGGTGCAGTTGAAGGTCGTACGGCAGCGCCACACGCCCTCCTTGTCATTCAGGATGTCGAGGCGCACCTGCGACTCATCATCGCGCGAGTCGAAGATGAAGCGGTGGGCGTTGACGATCGCGGCCGGACCGAAGTACTGCCCGTCGGTCCAGAACACGGGGCACGACGAGGTGCACGCCGCGCACAGGATGCACTTCGTGGTGTCGTCGAACCGGGCGCGGTCTTCGATCGTCTGGTGGCGCTCCTTGCCCTTGTCGGGGCCGGAATTCGCCTGCAGGAACGGCTGCACCTCGCGGAACGCCGCGAAGAAGGGCTCCATGTCGACGATGAGGTCCTTCTCGAGCGGCAGGCCCTTGATCGCCTCGATGTAGACGGGCTTCGAGATGTCGAGGTCCTTGATGAGCGTCTTGCAGGCGAGACGGTTGCGTCCGTTGATGCGCATCGCGTCGGAACCGCAGATGCCGTGCGCGCAGGAACGGCGGAACGAGAGCGAACCGTCCATGTCCCACTTGATGCTGTGCAGGGCATCGAGCACGCGGTCGGTCGGGTACATCTCGACGTCGTAGTCGACCCACTTGGGTTCGGCGTCGACCTCCGGGTTGAAGCGGCGCACCATGAAGGTGACGAGATACGACTGGATCGCCTCTTCTTCGGCCGGTGCGTCTGCCACGACAGCGGACATCAGTACTTCCTCTCCATGGGCGGGTAGCGCAGCTCCCCATCGTCGTTCTTCGTGAACACGACCGGCTTCCACTCGAGCGCGATGTGGTCGTCGGGGTCGGCCGAGTGGGGGTCGCCCGTGAGGTACGCCATCGTGTGCTTCATGTAGTTCGCGTCGTCGCGATCCGGGTAGTCCTCGCGCATGTGGCCGCCGCGGCTCTCCTTGCGGTTGCGCGCGGCATAGGCCACGATCTCCGCGAGATCGAGCAGGAAGCCGAGCTCGATCGCCTCGAGCAGGTCGGTGTTGAACCTCTTGCCCCTGTCATCGACCGAGACGTTCATGTAACGCTCGCGCAGCCCGTGGATCGTGCCCATGACGTTCGTCAGGGTCTCTTCCGTTCGGAACACCTGGGCGTTCTTGTCCATCTCCTCCTGCAGCGTGCGCCGGATGTCGGCCACGCGCTCGGTGCCCTGCGAGGAGCGCAGGCGCTCGACCATCTCCCGCACGTCCTTCGCGGGGTCCTCGGGGAGGGGGACGAAGTCGGCCGTCTTCGCGTACGCAACGGCATTGCGGCCGGAGCGCTTGCCGAACACGTTGATGTCGAGCAGCGAGTTGGTGCCGAGGCGGTTGGATCCGTGCACCGACACGCAGGCGCACTCGCCGGCCGCATAAAGGCCCGGAACGATGTCGTCGTTGTTCGCGAGCACCTCGCCGTTGTTGTTCGTCGGAATGCCGCCCATCGCGTAGTGGGCGGTGGGCATCACGGGAACGGGCTCGACGACCGGGTCGACGCCCAGGTAGGTGCGGGCGAACTCGGTGATGTCGGGCAGCTTGGTCTCGAGCACCTCGGCGCCGAGGTGGGTGCAGTCGAGGTACACGTAGTCTTTGTTCGGACCGGCGCCGCGCCCCTCGAGCACTTCCTTGACCATCGAGCGCGCGACGATGTCGCGCGGGGCGAGGTCCTTGATGGTCGGGGCGTAGCGCTCCATGAAGCGCTCGCCGCTCGCGTTGCGGAGGATCGCGCCCTCGCCGCGCGCACCTTCCGTGAGGAGGATGCCGAGGCCGGCGAGGCCGGTCGGGTGGAACTGGAAGAACTCGATGTCCTCCAGCGGCAGGCCCTTGCGCCAGATGATGCCGACGCCGTCGCCCGTGAGGGTGTGTGCGTTCGACGTCGTCTTGAACATCTTGCCGAACCCGCCGGTCGCGAACACCACTGACTTGGCCTGGAACACGTGCAGGTCGCCCGTGGCGAGCTCGAGCGCGACGATTCCCGACACGCGCATGCCGCCGTCGTCGTCCTTCGAGGTCACGAGGTCGAGCGCGTAGAACTCGTTGAAGAAGTTGATGCCGAGCTTGACGCAGTTCTGATACAGCGTCTGCAGGATCATGTGACCGGTGCGGTCGGCGGCGTAGCACGCGCGGCGCACCGGAGACTTGCCGTGCTCGCGGGTGTGCCCGCCGAAGCGCCGCTGGTCGATCTTGCCATCGGGCGTGCGGTTGAAGGGCAGCCCCATGTTCTCGAGGTCGATGACCGCGTCGATGGCCTCCTTCGCGAGGATCTCGGCGGCGTCCTGGTCGACGAGGTAGTCACCGCCCTTGACGGTGTCGTAGGTGTGCCACTCGGCGTTGTCCTCTTCGACGTTCGCGAGCGCCGCGGCCATGCCGCCCTGCGCCGCGCCCGTGTGCGACCGCGTCGGGTAGAGCTTCGTCACGACGGCGGTCTTGGCGTTGGGGCCCGCCTCGATGGCGGCGCGCATTCCGGCGCCGCCCGCGCCGACGATGACGACGTCATGCTGGTGGTAGTAGACGCCGTCCTTGAACTCTGCGTCGGGGTATGCGTTGGATGCCATTGCTGTTTCGCAGTCTCTTCCGTCAGAGGGCCTGGCAGGCGGCGGCGATCTCGCCGCCGGCGCTCGCGCCGATGCAGGGATCGAAGGTGAACACGACGAGCGTGCCGAGCAGGATCATGAGCGCCGCGACGATGCCGATGACCCAGACGAGCGTTGTGCGCGCCTTGGCACCCAGAACGTAGTCGTTCACGATGGTGCGCATGCCGTTCGCTCCATGGATGAAGGCGAGCCACAGCATCAGGACGTCCCACCACTGCCAGAGCGGGTTGGCGAACTTCCCAGCGACGAAGCCGAAGTCGAGGGCGCTGATCCCATCGCCGAGCATGAGGTTCACGAACAGGTGGCCGAAGATCAGCACGACGAGCAGAACGCCCGAGACGCGCATGTACAGCCAGCCCCACTTCTCGAAGTTCGAGCCCTTGCGGCGCTGGGGAGCGCGGGGGGCGTCGAGAGCCGATGCGTTCATCAGTGACCGCCTCCGATGTGCGAGAGGACGTTCGGGATGTGGCGCGCGCTGAAACCGGCGATCGTGACGATCCATACGATGATGACGCACCAGAACATCTGGCGCTGGTACTTCGCGCCCTTCGACCAGAAGTCGATGAGGATGACGCGCAGTCCGTTGAACGCGTGGTACGCGATGCCCGCGACGAGTACGACCTCGCCGAAGCCCATGATGGGGTTCTTGTACGTGCCGATCACCGCGTCGTAGGCCTCGGGCGACACGCGGATGAGCGCCGTGTCGAGCACGTGGACGAGGAGGAAGAAGAAGATGGCGACGCCGGTGATGCGGTGGAGCACCCATGACCACATGCCCTCGCGGCCGCGGTAGAGGGTGCCACGCGGAACCTTTGACGTTGTCTGGGACACATCGAGTGTCAGACGCGCGGATGCGGACACGATCGTCCTCTCTGATCGAAAGCTGATGATGCCGGCGCGCACGCCGAACATGCGGGGCATGCGGTGAGCCAAGATCAGGATACTCCGGACGCGTCGTTCGATCGATGAAGGCTCGCCTAAGTATCTCGACGTCGAGACATCTGCGACCGCTGGACGCGTCGACTACGGTTGAGGGCATGGCAGAGCCGATCGATGATTTCTTCGCTGTGATCCCCGCCGGTGGCATCGGATCGCGGCTCTGGCCGCTCTCCCGCGCCGAGTCGCCGAAGTTCCTGCACGACCTGACGGGATCCGGCGTCTCGCTGCTGCGCACGACGTGGGATCGGCTGCTCCCGCTCACGGGAGCTCAGCGGATCAGCGTCGTGACGGGGCGTGCGCACGGTTCGAAGGTCGAGGAGGAGCTTCCCGACGTCGCGCTTGAGAACGTCTTCATCGAACAGGATCCGCGCGACTCGGCGGCCGCCATCGGGCTCGCCGCCGCGATCCTCCACCGTCGCAGCCCGAACGTGATCATCGGTTCGTTCGCCGCGGATCACGTGATCAAGCGGCAGCGGGTGTTCGAGTTCACGGTGCGCCAGGCGGTCGCCGCGGCCCGCGAGGGCTACATCGCGACGATCGGTATTCAGCCCTCGGAGCCCGCAGTCGGATTCGGATACATCAAGACCGGTGACGAGCTCGACATCGATGATGCCCCGCTGGCGGCGCTCGTCGAGCGCTTCGTGGAGAAGCCCGACCTCGCCACGGCGCGCGAGTACTTCTCCGACCGTTCGTACCTGTGGAACGCGGGCATGTTCATCTCGCGCGCCGACGTGCTGCTCGACGAGCTGGCGGCCAACGAACCCGAGCTCCACGCCGGGCTGAGCGAGATCGCCCAGGCATGGGACACCGATGAGCGCGACGCCGTCGTCGACAGGGTGTGGCCCGGGCTGAAGAAGATCGCGATCGACTACGCCGTGGCAGAGCCGGCGGCCGAGAAAGGGCGCCTCGCGGTGATCCCCGGACAGTTCGACTGGGACGACGTCGGCGACTTCGCCAGCCTGTGGGGCCTCGTCGGCGACGGCAAGCGCAGCGGCGTGACGGTGCTGGGCGAGAACGCGAACGTGCTCGACGACGGCGCATCGGCGCTCGTGGTGTCGCAGACCGACCGCGTCGTCGCGATGATCGGCGTCGAGAACATCATCGTCGTGGACACTCCCGACGCGCTCCTGGTGACGACGAACGAGCACGCGCAGCGCGTGAAGCAGACGGTTTCCGCGCTGCAGCAGCAGGGCCGGGGCAGCGTTCTTTAGTCGCCTTCGACAACCAGCGTCGCGGCGTATGTAACTTTCCCGTTTCGGCGCTCCAAAGTGCTCGAAAAGCGCAATGGCGCCGCGGTATCGTGTGCATATTGCCCTGCGTGGCGCAGTCCGATCGGAGTCTGCGCCCCGGGCCCCGTCAATGGAGGACAAAGCGTCATGAAGACGATCAAGCGTTCCGCGCTGGCCGGCATCGCCGCTGTCAGCGCCGGGCTTCTGCTCGCTGGTTGCGGTGCCGCACCCGAGGAGAGCACCGCGGGCGGCGGAGACGACGGCGGATCGAACGATGCGGCGAGCGACTTCCTGCCGTGCATCGTGTCCGACTTCGGCGGGTTCGACGACAAGTCGTTCAACCAGCTCTCGCTCGAGGGCGTCGAGCAGGCCGCCGACGAACTCGGGGTCACGGCCAAGGAGGTCGAGTCGAATGCCGAGACCGGCTACGCGCCGAACCTCGAGAACCTCGTGGCGCAGGGCTGCAACGCGATCGTCTCGGTCGGGTACGCCCTGGCGCCGGCGACCGTCGAGAACGCCAACGCCAACGAGGACATCGACTTCATCCTGATCGATGACGCGGCCGATGCCGACTTCGACGGCGAGACTGACGCCCCGACGATCAAGCCGCTGCTGTACGACACCGCGCAGGCCGCGTTCCTCGCGGGCTACCTCTCGGCCGGATACTCGGAGACCGGCAAGGTCGGCACGTTCGGCGGGCAGGAGTTCCCCACGGTCACCATCTTCATGGACGGCTTCAAGCAGGGCGTCGACTATTACAACGAGGAGAAGGGCGCCGACGTCGCGGTCATCGGCTGGGACGGCGAGACCGGCACCTTCACGGGCGGCTTCGAGGCCGGTCCCGAGGCGAAGAACGCGGCGCAGAACATCATCGACCAGGGCGTCGACGTGCTGCTGCCCGTGGGCGGTCCGATCTACCAGTCGGCGCTGCAGGCCATCAAGGAGTCGGACAGCGAGATCGCGCTGATCGGCGCCGACGCCGACCTGTACGAGAGCGACCCGTCGACGGCCGAATACGTGCTCACGTCGATCATGAAGAACATGCACCTGTCGACCTACCAGGCCGTCATGGACAGCGCGAACGGGGCGTTCGACCCGACGCCGTACATCGGAACGCTCGAGAACGAGGGCGTCGCGATCGCCGACCTGCACGACTTCTCCGACAAGGTCGATGCCGATCTCCTGGCTGAGGTCGATGCGCTGAAGGAGTCGATCATCGCGGGCGACGTCGACGTCGAGTCGTACCTCGGCTGACCACATTGTGAGGCGGGGAGGCGAGCGCGAGCTGGCCTCCCCGTTCCCACGTCCTGCTGAATAGGATCGACTTCATGAAGCTCGAGTTGCGCGGCATCACTAAGAGGTTCGGTGCGCTGACCGCCAATGACCACATCGATCTCACGATCGAACCCGGCGAGATCCACTGCCTGCTCGGAGAGAACGGTGCGGGCAAGTCGACGCTGATGAACGTGCTGTACGGCCTCTACCAGGCCGACGACGGCGAGATCCTGCTCGACGACGTGGCGCAGGATTTCGCGGGGCCCGGCGATGCGATGGCCGCCGGCATCGGCATGGTGCACCAGCACTTCATGCTGATCCCCGTGTTCACGGTGGCCGAGAACGTCTCGCTCGGCCATGAGCAGACCCGCCTCGGCGGTCGCCTCGATCTGGCAGCCGCTCGCGCGAAGGTGCGCGAGATCTCGAAGCGGTTCGGCTTCGACGTCGATCCGGACGCCGTCGTCGAGGATCTTCCCGTCGGCGTGCAGCAGCGCGTCGAGATCATCAAGGCGCTCTCACGCGATGCGAAGGTGCTCGTGTTCGATGAGCCGACCGCCGTGCTGACGCCGAAGGAGACCGACGAGCTGATGGTGACGATGCGCCAGCTCCGTGACTCCGGAACATCCATCGTGTTCATCACGCACAAGCTGCGCGAAGTGCGCGAAGTGGCCGACCGCATCACCGTGATCCGTCTCGGCAAGGTCGTCGGCGAAGCCGAGCCCACCGCATCGAACGCCGAGCTCGCGTCGCTCATGGTCGGTCGCGCGGTCGAGCTGACCGTGCAGAAGAACCCGCCGGGCGAGGGCGCGGAGTCTCTCGTCGTGAGCGGACTCACGGTCACCGACGACGTCGGCACCGTGGTGGTCGACGACGTATCGTTCTCGGTGCACGGCGGCGAGGTGCTCGCGATCGCGGGCGTGCAGGGCAACGGCCAGACCGAGCTCACCGAGGCCATCGTCGGGCTGCAGGATCGGGTATCCGGAAGCGCACGCCTCAACGGGCGGGAGCTCATCGGACGCAGCGTGCGCGAGATCCTCGACGACGGAGTCGGGTTCGTGCCGGAGGACCGCAGCGTCGACGGGCTCGTGAAGGAGTTCTCGATCGCCGAGAACCTCATGCTCGACCGCTCGCACGGCGAGCCCTTCGTCTCGCGCGGCACTGTGCGGCAGGGCGTGCTCAACGCCTTCGCGCGCGAGAAGATCGACGAGTTCGACATCCGCACGCAGGGTCCGTCCCAGGCGGCCGGTCGTCTGTCGGGCGGCAACCAGCAGAAGGTCGTGCTCGCCCGCGAGCTGAGCCGCGACCTGTCGCTGTTCGTCGCGGCGCAGCCGACGCGCGGCGTCGACGTCGGCTCCATCGAGTTCATCCACACGCGCATCGTCGAGACGCGCGACTCGGGGATACCGGTGATCGTGATCTCGACCGAGCTCGATGAGGCCGCAGCGCTCGCCGACCGGATCATGGTGATGTACCGCGGCAAGGTCGTCGGCATCGTGCCCGGCGACACCCCGCGCGAGGAGCTCGGCCTCATGATGGCCGGCATGTCGGGAGCGGGCGCACAGGGCGGGGGGACGCAAGCATGACCGATACCGCACCCACGCACGCTCCGTCGCGCTGGCACATTGCGCTGCGGCAGATCACGACCGGCGGTGTCGCGATCTCCGTGCTGTCCGTCGTGCTCGCGCTCATCGCCGGATCGATCCTGATCGCCATCACGAACGACGACGTGCAGGCCGCCGCCGGATACTTCTTCGCCCGCCCGACCGACACGCTCGCCGCGGTGTGGGACGCGGTATCGGGCGCGTACGCGGCGCTGTTCCGCGGCGCCGTGTTCAACCCGAACGCATCCGGCTTCGCCGCTCAGATCCGACCGCTTACCGAGTCGCTGAAGTTCGCGACGCCGCTCATCGCGGCCGGTCTCGGCGTGGGCCTCGCCTTCCGCGCGGGCCTGTTCAACATCGGCGGTCAGGGGCAGATGCTGATGGCCGCGGCCGGCGCCGGGTACGTCGGCGCATACATGGACCTCCCGGTCGGGCTGCACCTGCTCGTCGCGGTCGTCGCCGGCGTCGTCGCGGGCGGCCTCTGGGCCGGCATCGCCGGGTACCTCAAGGCGAGAACGGGCGCGCACGAGGTGATCCTGACGATCATGCTCAACAACATCGCGCTCTATCTGCTCGCCTGGATGCTGGCCACGCAGGGCATCCTGCAGGCGCCCGGCTCGAACAACCCGAAGACGGCGCCGATGGCCGAGACCGCTCTGTTGCCCGACCTGCTCGGCGTGCGGTTCAACCTGCATGCGGGCTTCATCCTCGCCCTGGTCGCCGTCGCCTTCACATGGTGGCTGCTCGAACGGTCGAGCCTCGGATTCCGCTTGCGCGCCGTCGGCGAGAATCCGCACGCGGCGCGCGTGGCGGGCATCGACGTGAGCCGGTCGTACGTGATCGTGATGGTGATCGCGGGCGGCCTCGTCGGCGTGGCGGGTGTGAGCCAGGTGCTCGGCACCGTTCCCACCGGTTTCGGAGGCGACATCGATGCGGGCATGGGCTTCGATGCCATCACGGTCGCGCTGCTCGGCCGCTCGTCGCCGATCGGCATCCTCGGCGCCGGCATCCTGTTCGGGGCGTTCAAGGCCGGCGGGTTCTCGATGCAGGCCGCCGAGCAGGTGCCGAACGAGGTGGTGCTCGTCGTGCAGTCGCTCATCGTGCTGTTCATCGCGGCGCCGCCGCTCGTGCGCGCGATCTTCCGTCTGCCGGATCCGGCGGCGCCGCGCATTCGAAAGCGCGGCCGCCACGCGAAGGGGGTGCAGGTATGAGCGCCGTCGCAGAGCCCGTCGTCAGCGACTCGCAGCGCCGGGTCACGCTCACATCGTGGAAGGTGCCGACGATCTTCGCGGTGTTCACGGTGCTGTTCGCGCTGCTTCCGCTGCTCGCACCGCGCGACGGGGCGAGCACCTTCCGACTCGTGCGCAGCGCGGCGGCGGCGATCCAGCTGCCCGAGATCGTCGTGCCGTCGAACATCACGGCGTGGGTCTGCGTCGTGCTCATGGCGGTCGCGACCGTCTTCTCCTTCCTGCGCACGCGCGCCGGACGGCCCTCGCCGCTCTGGATGACCGCGGTGTACGTCGTGCTGCTGCTCGTCGGTTTCCTCGCCTGGGCGTCGGCCGGCTCGACGCTGCCGATGATCGGCCTGCTCACCGGGTCCCTCGCCCTGGCGACGCCGCTCATCTTCGGCGCGCTCGGCGGAGTGATCGGCGAGCGCGTCGGCGTCGTGAACATCGCGATCGAGGCGCAGCTGCTGTCGGGCGCGTTCTCCGCGGCGCTCGTGGGCACGCTCACGGGCACGCCGTGGCTCGGCCTCGCGGCCGCGATGATCTCGGGACTGCTGGTGGGGCTCGTGCTCGCGGTGTTCGCGATCACCTACTTCGTGAATCAGATCATCGTCGGCGTCGTGCTCAACGTGCTCGTGGTGGGGCTGACGACGTTCTTCTTCAGCACCGTGATGGCCGACAATACGGCGACGCTGAACTCGCCCGAACTGTTCCACGTCGTCTCCATCCCGATCTTGAGCGAGATCCCCGTGATCGGCCCGGTGCTGTTCCAGCAGACGATCCTCACGTACCTCATGTACGTCGTCGTCGCCGTCGTCTGGTTCGGGCTCTATCGCACGCGCTGGGGCCTGCGCCTCCGGGCCGTCGGTGAGCACCCGCAGGCCGCCGACACGGTCGGCATCAGGGTGGCCGCGACGCGCTACGGGAACGTTATGCTCGCGGGCGCGATCGCCGGCATGGGCGGCGCGTTCTACACGCTCGTGTCGAACCCGCAGTTCGGCCGGGAGATGACGGGAGGCGCCGGATACATCGCGCTCGCCGCCCTCATCTTCGGCAAGTGGGATCCGATCCGCGCCACGCTCGCAGCACTGCTGTTCGGCTTCGCGACGAACCTGCAGGGCGTGTTCTCGGTGATCGGCTCACCGGTGCCGAGCCAGTTCATGCTGATGCTGCCGTACGTCGTGACGCTGTTCGCGGTGGCGGGGCTCGTCGGCCGCTCGCGGCCGCCCGCCGCATCCGGGCAGCCGTACATCAAGGGGTGAGCCGATGACCGACATCGATTGGGACGAGCTGCGCGCGGTCGCGACGGCCGCCATGCAGAAGGCGTATGCGCCGTACTCGGGATACAAGGTCGGCGCCGCCGCGCTCGTCGACGACGGGCGCACCGTTGCGGGCTGCAATACCGAGAACGCCTCGTACGGCGTGGGTCTGTGCGCAGAATGCGGGCTCGTGTCGAACCTCGCCATGACGGGCGGCGGATCTCTCGTCGCCTTCGTCTGCGTGAACGCCCACGGCGAGACGATCATGCCCTGCGGCCGCTGCCGCCAGCTGCTGTACGAACACGCGCACCCGAACATGCTCCTCGAGACGGTCTCGGGGATCCGCACGATCAGCGAGGTGCTGCCCGACGCATTCGGACCGCGCGACCTCGAGAAGGCGAACTGAGATCTATGTCTGAACCGTTCGACGCCGTCGACGTCATCCGTGCGAAGCGCGACGGGGGAGTGGTTCCGGAGCCGGCGCTGCGCTGGCTGATCGACGCGTACACGCGCGAGTACGTGCAGGACGCCCAGATGTCGGCGTTCACGATGGCCGTGCTGCTCAACGGCATGTCGCGCGAGGAGATCCGCGTCATGACCGACGCCATGATCGCGTCGGGCGAGCGGATGAGCTTCGCAGGCCTCGGCAAACCGACCACCGACAAGCACTCGACCGGCGGCGTCGGAGACAAGATCACGCTGCCGCTCGCGCCGCTCGTCGCCTCCTTCGGCGTCGCGGTGCCGCAGCTGTCGGGCCGCGGGCTCGGCCACACGGGCGGCACGCTCGACAAGCTCGAGTCGATCCCGGGCTGGCGCGCCTCGCTCACGAACGACGAGATGTTCGCGCAGATGCAGGGTCCGGTGGGCGCGGTCATCTGCGCCGCGGGATCCGGGCTCGCGCCGGCCGACAAGCGCCTGTACGCGCTGCGCGATGTGACCGGCACGGTCGAGGCCATTCCGCTCATCGCCTCGAGCATCATGTCGAAGAAGATCGCGGAGGGCACCGAGTCGCTCGTGCTCGATGTGAAGTTCGGCTCGGGCGCGTTCATGAAGGACTTCGCGCAGGCGAAAGAGCTCGCCGAGACGATGGTCGCGCTCGGCACCGACTCGGGTGTGAAGACCACGGCGCTGCTCACCAGCATGGCCACGCCGCTCGGGCTCACCGCCGGCAACGCGAACGAGGTGCGAGAATCGGTCGAGGTGCTCGCCGGCGGCGGTCCGTCCGACGTCGTCGAGCTCACGCTCGCCCTCGCGCGGGAGATGCTGACGATGTCGGGCATCGACGACGACCCCGCCGATGCGCTCACGGACGGCCGCGCGATGGACACCTGGCGCGCGATGATCCGGGCGCAGGACGGGGATCCGGATGCGCCGCTGCCGACGCCGCACGAGACGCACGTCGTCCGCGCGGAGCGCGACGGCGTGCTCACGCGCCTCGACGCATACGACGTCGGCATCGCGGCCTGGCGCCTCGGCGCCGGACGGGCGCGCGCGGCGGACCCGGTGGTGCACGCGGCCGGCGTCGATCTGCATGCGAAGCCGGGCGATCGGGTTCGCGCGGGCGAGCCGCTGTTCACACTCAACGCCGACGATGCGGGTCGGTTCGACCGCGCGCTCGAGGCCCTGGCGCGTTCGTACGAGATCGGCGATACTGCTCCCGAGATCACGCCCATCGTGCGCGAGCGCATCACATCCGCATGACCCGTCGTCGCGAGGAGAATCGCATGTCACGTCCGCAGCGCACCCGCCCCACCGCTCGCCGTGAGGCCACCGTCGACGGCGTGCCGATCCGCAGCCTGCCGAAGATCTCACTGCACGACCACCTCGACGGCGGGGTGCGCGCGTCGACGGTGTTCGAGCTCGCCGGCGCAGACGGCATCGCACTGCCCGTCGACACGTCGCGCGCGCTCGGCGAATGGTTCGCCGAGCAGTCGGCGTCGGGGTCGCTCATCGACTACCTGAAGAGCTTCGACCTGACGATCGCCGTGATGCAGACGGCCGAGAACCTCTCGCGCATCGCGCGGGAGTTCGTCGAGGATCTTGCGAACGACGGCGTCATCTACGCAGAGGTGCGCTGGGCTCCCGAGCAGCACACGACGGGGGATCTCTCGCTGGAGGACGCCGTGCAGGCCGTGCAGGACGGCATCGAAGAGGGCGAAGACATCGCCGCCGAGAACGGCCACTCGATCCGCGTCGGGCAGATCCTCTCGGCGATGCGCCAGGGATCCCGCTCGCTCGAGATCGCGCAGCTCGCGGTCGACTGCCGAGAGGAGGGGGTGGTCGGATTCGACCTCGCGGGTCCCGAAGACGGCTTCCCGCCATCGGGCCACTCCGATGCGCTGGACCTGCTCGCGCGCGAGTTCATGCCGGTCACGCTGCACGCGGGCGAAGCGGCGGGGACTGAATCGATCCGGTCGGCGCTGCTCGACGGGCGTGCGCTGCGCCTCGGACACGGCGTGAGGATCGCGGAGGATCTCGAGGAAGTGCAGGCCGAGGGGGATGAGGTGCGCGTGCGGTTCGGCGAGGTCGCGCGCTGGGTGCGAGACCGCGAGATCGCGCTGGAGGTCGCGCCGTCGTCGAACCTCGACACGGGCGCGATCGCGCGCTGGGGGACGTCGCTCGAGGACCACCCGTTCGATCTGCTCTACCAGCTGGGATTCGCCGTCACCGTCAACACCGACAACCGCCTGATGAGCCGCACGACGCTCACACGCGAACTCGCGCGCCTCGTCGACGCGTTCGAATACGGCCTCGACGATCTCGAGACGTTCCAGCTCAACGCAGCAGCGGCGACGTTCCTGCCGGTCGAGCAGCGCGAGGAGCTCATCGATCTCATCTCGGAGGGCTTCGAGCGCTCGTAGTGCGCGCGGGGAATGTGCCCGATCATGTCGGAGTCGTGCACGCCGTCATGTAGATTAGGCAATGCTTACCTTGCTTTGTTCGGCAGTGCCCCCTCACACTCTGGAGCGTCCTCCATGCACCTTCGTCGCGTCGTGCCCCTCGTCCTGGCCTCGGCCGCAGCCCTCACTCTCGCTTCGTGCTCCTCCGACACCTCGACGGCTCCCGCCGGCGACGCACCCGCCGAGGGCACGGTCGTCGAGCACGCGCTCGGCGAGACGGTGATCCCGGAGGACGTCGAGCGGGTCGCCACCGTCAACTGGGCCAACCACGAGGTGCCGCTGGCCCTCGGCGTCGTGCCGGTCGGCATGGCCGCCGCGAACTTCGGCGACGACGACGGCGACGGCGTGCTGCCGTGGCAGAAGGACGCGCTCGACGAGCTGGGCGGCGAGGAGCCGGTGCTGTTCGACGAGACGGACGGCATCGACTTCGAGGCGGTCGCCGACACCGACCCCGATGTGATCCTCGCCGCGTACTCCGGGCTGACCCAGGAGGACTACGCCACGCTCAGCAAGATCGCGCCGACCGTGGCGTATCCGGAGGGCCCCTGGGCGACCGAGTGGGATGACGTCATCCGCTACAACGCCGCCGGTATGAACATGGCGGACGAGGGCGAGGCGCTCATGGACGAACTGCAGCAGGAGATCGACGACTCGGTCGCGCGGTACCCGGATCTCGCGGGCACGAAGGCGATGTTCCTCACGCACGTCGACACGACCGACCTCAGCACGGTGAACTTCTACACCGCCAACGACACGCGAGCGGCCTTCTTCGAGAACCTCGGGCTCGCCACGCCCGACGCGGTCGCCGAGGCCTCCGAGAACGGCGAGTTCTCGGGCACCGTGAGCGCCGAGCAGGTCGACGTCTTCGACGACGTCGAGCTCATCGTCACGTACGGCGACCAAGAGCTGGTCGACACGCTGAAGGCCGACCCCGTGCTGTCCCAGATGCCGGCGATCGAGAACGACGCGATCGTGCTGATGGACGGCTCAGGCCCCATGGGCACCGCCGCGAACCCCACCCCGCTGTCGATCTCGTGGGTGCTCGACGACTATGTCGACCTGCTCGCGGAGGCCGCGGGCGTCGCGGGCGAGTGACGCTGCGCACGGCCGAGCGGCCGCTGCGCATCGCCCCGACGACCGGGGTCGCCCAGATGCGGCGCACGGTCTCGGTGCGGATCCTCTGGCTGCTCGCCCTGGTCGCGCTGCTCGCCGCGCTCGCGGCGGCGTCCGTCGCCGTCGGCTCGCGCGTCGTGGGAATCGATGAGATCCTCGCGGGCGTATCGGGATCGGCGAACGGCATCGGCGAGGCGGCTGTGCTCAAGCGCGTGTGGCGCACGGCGCTCGCGCTGCTCGTCGGCGCAGCGCTCGGTCTCGCCGGCGGCGTGATGCAGGGCGTCACGCGCAATCCGCTCGCCGACCCGGGGATCCTGGGCGTGAACATGGGCGCCTCGCTCGCCGTCGTCGTCGGCATGGCGTGGTTCGGTCTGTGGACCTTCACGGGCTTGATCTGGACCGCGATCGCCGGTGCGGCCGTGACCGCTGTGTTCGTCTACGTCGTCGGATCCCTCGGCCGAGGCGGTGCGACCCCGTTGAAGCTCGCACTCGCGGGCGCCGCCACCTCGGCCGCCGCGCTGTCGTTCCTCAATGCGGTCGTGCTGCCGCGCGGCGACATCGCCGGTCAGGCCCGATCCTGGCAGATCGGCGGCGTCGGCGGCGCGGCCCCGGGCGCGATCTGGCAGGTGCTGCCGTTCCTCGCCGTCGGGATCGTCGTGTGCCTCGCCTCAGCGCGGTCTTTGAACTCGCTCGCGCTCGGCGACGAGCTCGCGGCGGGGCTCGGCGAACGTGTCGCCGTCGCGCGCGCGTTCGCGGCGCTCGGCGCCGTGCTCCTGTGCGGTGCGGCGACGGCGGTGGCGGGCCCCATCGGCTTCGTCGGCCTCGTGATTCCGCACCTGTGCCGACTGCTCGTCGGCGTCGACTACCGCTGGCTGCTGCCGTTCTCGGCGCTGGGCGGCGCGGCGCTCATCACGCTCTCCGACATCGTCGGACGCGTCATCGCGCGCCCGGAAGAGATCGACGTCGGCATCATCACGGCGGTGGTCGGCGCGCCGTTCTTCATCATCATCGTCCGGCGGCAGAGGGTGCGTGAGCTGTGACCGACGTCGTCTCGCGTCGGCCGGAGGCGCGAAGCATCGAACGGGTGCGCACCGCGCGCCTT
>Ga0308157_10002404_pt1 | contig 30807 bp, 17 predicted proteins | sample PhyBR1_FD_201035 | JGI IMG/M metagenome (GOLD analysis project Ga0308157, IMG submission 201035) | Phyllosphere microbial communities from UC Gill Tract Community Farm, Albany, California, United States - DLSLB.R1 | ecosystem: Host-associated > Plants > Phyllosphere > Unclassified | place: USA...
TACTCGACAATCTGTCGAACCGCCTCGATCTTGAACTCATCCGTGTAACGCTTCGTGCTCATAACCACCTCCGCCTAAGCCATAGTTTATGGCTGCGAGGTGTCTACGAAATCCTGGGCGATTCACATCGGGTGAGATAAGGGACTGACAGAGGAACTAGAGAAGCAGTACCTGAAGATGAGCCATGCTGCACCAATGAGGTCGCGCCGCCATTGTCTTGGTTGGCACCGTTACGGAGAGCGGGGGCGAACGACCAGAGTAGAGACGTCATACGATGTTGATTCCCATGTCTGGTGCTACTAGCGTATGACGTTCCTGCGTTATTCGGTCTTATGAGTACTCATCTGCCTCATCAGTATCATCACGCCTTGGAAGCGGGTCAGCTCTATCTCGTCAGTGACGGCTTTCATATACAAAGATGGATCTTCCAAGACCCTTAGAACTGTGATCCTCCCACCGTTCGCACCTAGCTTCTCGACTTCGGCTTCGTAAATACATAGCGTTGTCCATGAGCGCCAGCAACGTAGTGTTTGGCCATAGAGCCAGAACATCCAACGATCATCGATGTCTCTAGGCCAGATGCCCTCGCGAAGGCAAGTCAGCTCAGAATGAGAAAATCGTACGTCGCATGGAATTAGTCGGTGAACGCCGTTTAGTGGCTGAAGCTCGAGCTTCCAGGAATCAATCGGGCCGTCCATGTCTGCACCAGAAGCTGTGAATGCGGTTATCGTCTTCGAGCTGCGCCCGGTCCGGTAGGGAGGGCGCATGTTTACCATAGATCGAAATGGGCCGAGAGAAAACAGGCCTATTAATCTCTTACGATCAATTCCGATTCTTCTTCGGAAGATTCTACCTTAATGAAGCACTGGCGCTTCCATCTTCTTGTTGATCGGCCAAAAGTGGAGTTATGCAGCCAATCCCAGCTTCTGCATTGGCGTGATGTCGCCGGGCGGCAGGTTGGTGCGCTCCTGAACCGATTACGGAAGGCATGAAGCTGATGGGGCATAAGGCTGTGGCGATGTTGATGTACTACGTTCATGCCGAGGAGGAGCCGGTACGGGAAGCAGCCGAGCTGGTGGCAAGAGCCGGCGCCAACCCATCACGGCTGCGCGGAACCGCCCGTTGCAAGCGGCTGCGACACCATGATTGAGCCCGCTTGGGCCAACTCACATCCGTCGGCCCAAGGGCCCAGCCAAGGCATCCGCAACATCACTCATGCTGAACTATTAACAATGGTGCTCCCATCAGTCATAAAGATGTCAAGCAGGTGAACTAGCGTCAGTGAGTGCATTGATTTTTTGGGAGTGCCGGAGTGTCTTTGCATTGCGCCCCAGTCAATATCCCTTACGCATCCGAAGGAGAGATTCCGGTTGCCCAGTATATGCGGATGTCGACGGAACATCAGCGCTATTCGACTGAGAATCAGGCAGCAGCTATTGCAAGCTACGCGGCCGCGCACGGAATGCGTGTCGTGCGGACATATGAGGATTCCGGGAAAAGCGGGCTCAGTCTGAAGGGGCGGATCGCGCTTCAGGCGCTATTGAAAGATGTGCAGCACCCGTCTCCGGGGTTCCAGGCTATCTTAGTCTACGATGTTAGTCGCTGGGGACGATTTCCGGATCCGGATGAGGCGGCCTCCTATGTGCATACGTGCAAGCGTCACGGTGTTCCAGTTATTTACTGTGCGGAGTCATTCAGTAATGATGGGTCGCTCTCCTCGACAGTTATGATTGGTCTAAAACGTAGCATGGCTGCTGAGTATAGCCGGGAGCTATCTGATAAAGTATTCAAGGGTGCTTGTAACATTATTCGTCATGGCTATCGTCAGGGAGGCTGTCCAGGCTACGGGCTCCGTCGGCAGCTCATGGATGAGCAGCAGCAATCGAAAGGACTCCTCCGTCGAGGGGAGAAGAAAAGCATTCAGACTGACCGAGTAATCTTGGTTCCTGGTCCCTCAGATGAGATTGATACGATTCTCCGTATCTATCGATTGTTCATCGACCAAAGTATGCCTGAGCGGGTGATAGCTTCCATATTAAACAGAGAAGGGACGCTAAACGAAAGAGGGGCTCCTTGGACCCGGGCTACGATTCACCAGGTTCTTGCCAATGAGAAGTACATTGGTCATAACGTCTACAATCGAACATCTTTTAAGTTAAAACTGCGGCACGTGCATAACCCTCCAGAATCGTGGATTAGAAAATCACATGCATTTGAGGCTGTTGTGCCATTAGATCTGTTTAGACGAGCCCAGGATATTATTGCTGCGCGTTCAGCTCATTGGGGTGACGCACGGATGCTCGATGCGCTGCGGGAGGTTCTCCAAAAGCACGGGATGCTTTCTGGAATATTGATTGATGAGCAGGAGAATATTCCTTCAAGCAGCGCCTTCCGCTATAGGTTTGGAAGTCTACTTCGAGTATATAGCTTGGTAGGATATTCCCCGAAGCGGGACTATGCGTATCTAGAGATCAATAGGGCACTTCGTCTTCGGCATCCGGAGACTGTGCAGTCTGTTGCGGATGGTGTAGCTCAACAGGGGGGGGGGCTAGCACCCTGCGAAGAGACGGGCTTGCATTGGTTGAACGGGGAGCTGTTGATCTCACTGGTAATCGTTCGGTGCAGGGTTACGTCGGGCGGATCAAGGCGATGGAGAATCCGGTTAGATGCAAGTCTGAAGCCTGATCTGACCGTGGTTGTCCGAATGGATTCCGATAATCATCGTCCATATGACTACTATGTCCTGCCCGCAATCGATTTCGGTAGAGATGGAGTCGTTCTCGCGGACAACAATGACTTCTCCCTGGATGCGTATCGAATGGATTCTTTGGACGAGTTTTTTGTACTGGCCGGTAGGGTTGCACTTTAGGAGGTTGCATGGTCGCTAGGCGGACAACAGTGCAGATGATCCCTCTCAACGACATTCATGTGGCGAATCCTCGTGTGCGTAACCAACGCATTCACCGCGCGATCATAAAGAGTATTGAAGCCATTGGCTTAAAGCGTCCAATAAGCGTGAGGCCGGCGGCACCCGATGAATCGGCACAGCCCTACGCCTTGATATGTGGGCAGGGACGGTTGGAGGCCTACAAGGTGCTTGGTTTTACTGAGATTCCAGCGCTCATTCTGGACGTTGATGAGCACTTGGGGCATGTCATGAGTATCGTTGAAAATCTCGCGCGAAGAACGCCCAAAGCTGCGGAGACTATGGAGCAGATTCAGGTGCTACGAGAGCGTGGTTATTCCGACGGAGAGATCGGCAGAAAGCTCGGATGCACGACCTCTTGGGTCAACAGTGTTGCCAATCTGATGGGGAGAGGTGAGCGGCGTCTTCTGGCAGCAGTGGAGGCGGGGCATATCTCGCTGGCACTCGCTGTTAGCATCTCTCGTGCTAGCGATAGTGAGGCTCAGCAGCTGCTGATGGATGCCTATGAGAGTGGTGATTTGAAGGGGAAAAAGGTCACCACCGTACGCAAGATACTTGCGAATAGGGCAAGAAGTGGTCGAAAGGGAGCTGGGGGCTGTGTTAGTGGTAGCCCGCGACGGAAACTCACACCAGAGGATCTAGCAAAATTGTACAAGCGCGATGTGGAGGCGCATCAGCGAATTCAGAAAAAGGCGGAGTTCACCCAGCAATCGGTGCTCCTCGCAAGGCAGGTTTTCAAGGAGCTGTTAGCTTTACGGGAGTTTTGTGATCTTCTCCATAAAGAGGGGCTGTGCAGTCTCCCCCAGCCTCTGGCTGATCTACTCCCATCTAGAGCCTCTAAGCAATGAGTGGGAATAAAGTCGTCGGTGCTCGTCTGGGCTTTGAAAAGGAGTGCGTGAGCATTCCAATCGTCCAGATACATATGCCTGTGACCATTCCATTGGGAACAAAAAGCTCTGCCAAGTACAGACAGATTCTGAGCTCAGTTAGATCGATTGGCTTAGTTGAGCCCCTCGTTGTTTCGTTAGATCGTGCGACAACTGGTCGATTCCTGGTTCTCGACGGGCGAGTAAGATTGGAGGCCCTCAAGGATCTGGGAATTGTCGAAGCTCCGTGCCTGATTGCAACAGATGATGAGGGCTATACGTATAACAAACAGGTCAATCGACTCTCTGTAGTACAAGAGCACAAGATGATCCTTCGAGCCGTTGATAGAGGTGTATCAGTCGATCAGCTGTCCAGTGCTCTCAACATATCAACTGCGTCAATCGGAGCAAAGTTCAGACTTCTCGATGGCATATGTGAAGAGGTGGTCTCAGTACTGGCAGACAAGCCCGCTCCGGCAGGAGTATTTAGATTGCTAAGGAAAATGAAAGCTTTCCGGCAAATTGATGCAGCGCAGACGATGATCAATCTTGGAGACTACTCGATAAAGCTAGCCGCCGCCCTGCTTCAGAGTACCGCGGCTGATCAACTGGTATCGCTACCGACGTCACCATCTGCTTCAGGTCCATCCGTTGAAGCCTTACAGCGTCTTGAAAGGGAGCTGTCCGCGCTGCAGGCAGATACGAAACTGCTTGAGGAGGACTATGGACCGGCTAGTCTTCAGCTGGCGATAATCAAGAACTATATAAGCAGCATAGTGCTCAACAATGCGGTCGTGGTTGGTTGGCTCGCTAAAAACTGGCCAGACCATCTAGCGCAGTTGCAACGAATTGCGGACATCCGTCATTTGAGCGATGGCTAGATGATGTGATGAGAGCCTAGTTGAATAGCGCCAAAGCGAAACTGCCCCTGGATGAAACCGTGTGCAGGCAGCAAGTGCGAGAGGCGCCAGCTTAGGAGAAAGGATGGATTCTCTTCCCGGCTTTAGGGGTGTTGTATCCGGAAATGTAAGGCGCTTAGGATGCCGTATGTTCGGATGACAGGCAAACGGGAGAGTGATGAACAGAATGGTCATGGTACTGGAAGGTCCCACGGGGGAAATTCGAAATGTGACGCCTTGTCAAGCATCACTTGAGTTAGATCAAAGAGCAAGAAGGGCACCCCGGATGACTGTTTTGTCGCGGTTGACCAAGTTGGTAGATGAGGCCGGAAACATCGCGGAGCGGGCAGATCAGGAGACTTTTTCCTATCGCTTTTCTGATTGTGATGATATCTGGGTTTTAAAGATTGGCTAATGTGAAGCTGAAGCAGAAGAAATCGAAACACATGGCAGTGGAAGCATGGACGCTAGAAGTTGCTTTCGATTTGTTGTGGTGTTGATTCTTCGGCGGCCGTGTATAGTTCCCAGGATTTGCTGGACAGAGCTAGCTCCTGTTGGGGATAGCATTGGGGCACGGTCATGTCTGCAGGCAAGATCACCAACAAGACTCGGCAAGCCTACAAATTCATCGATGCGCATCGAGACGAATTCAGCATCCAGATGATGTGCCGCCTGCTTGGGGTTGCTCGGGCCGGCTACTACGCATGGCGTGAACATCCAATTTCCAATCGAGCGCAAGAAAAGGCACGGTTGCTTCGCTTTATACGAGCCTGGGTTACCGCCAGCCACGGAACTTATGGCGCATCCAGGGTGCTTCTCGGCCTGAGGGAGCACGAGGAGACATGCAGCAAGCATCGGGTTGCTCGCTTGATGCGGGTGAGCGGATTGCACGCGCTGCATGGCTATCGCCTACGGCACATCCCCGCGTCAAAATCTCACGTCTTGATCCCCAATTTAATCCAGCGTCTGTTCACCGTACCGCGCCCGAACGAGGCATGGGTGACGGATATCACCTACATCGCACCTGGCAGGGTTGGCTATCTCTGGCGGTTGTTTTGGATCTTTTCTCACGCAGGTTTGGTGGCTGGGCTGTCAGGCCAACGATTCATTGCGAACTTGTTCTGGGTGCCGTGATGAAAGCCGTGCGCAGCCGATGTCGTCGCAAAACCCTGATTCACTCGGATCAAGGCTCGCAAGACGGAGGCGATGCATGGCAGCGTTTCTGCAAAGACAACTACCTTGAGCCAAGCATGAGCAGACGTGCCAACTGCTGGGACAACGCGGCAGCTGAGTCCTTCTTCAGCAGTTCAAAAAAGAACAGATCAAGACGCGCATCTACGCAAATCGTGACATGGCGACCTAGGACATATCCGAATACATCGATGGGTTTTACAATCCAAAACGCCACCACAGCCATCTGGGCGGGGTCAGTCCTGAAGAGTTCGAGGCAGCGCATCGCCACCCTCGATCAGGTGTCCACCAAAGACTGGGAATTCCAATCCGCCGAAAGGCAGTCTCACGAGATATTGGAAGTGCTCTCGCTAGTTTCCGCAGATCTAATGATCGCCCAAACTTGTTGGGTAGTGCGGTCGAGGCGATCCAGTACTTGGCATTCGTCGGGCGTCCCATTCGCCGCGGCCGCTATCTCAGCAATCATGTCAGCAAGCTGCCGTAATTTCTTTTGCCTTAGATCTGGGGAGAGCAATCGAATCGACATTGCTAGGTCCTGAGTCTCGTGATCAAGGTAGATGTGCAGCCGATCGCAATCACTGAACATCGGTATCTCCCGTTAGTGGCAGGGAAGTCATCGGTCTTACGTTAGAACGATAGGGTCTCGGTTAATACAGTGTTTCGCGCAGCGTTTATGTCTAAGCTTATGCCAGACAGGCGCATCGTACATACCGTGATTTGAGTCACCATTGCTGAGTGCGCCTTCTTGCTATGCTGTCGGCGTGGCACCCCCCCCTGTGTGCCACGTGAAAGGCCCGCTGGCAAAGAGCCAGCGGGCCTTTTTGTTTGACTATGACTTCCGCCCGGTACTTGGCCGGACTACGCTAAAGCTCGATACAGGAGGTTTATCAGTAGCTTGGGCGAGTTCAACATATGCCAGCCTGAACCGGTCCTCCCCGCGCCCGTTTCTAAGCGCTCTTGGAGCCGGGGCGTTCTCAGCGGCACCTGTCGCGAACTGGCAAGGCTAGTATGGCATCGGCCGCCCTGGAGCGGGCGCTGATTGCGCGCTACGGAACGCTGGGCCGAGTGCGGCAGCCGTTCCTGCTGTGCTCGGATACCGACTTTGGTTCTCACTAGGTCGTGATTACACCCGGCTGGTAAGCAGCTACGGCTTGAAACAGGAGTTCATCACCCGCACTGCCCACAGCAGAACAGGATGGTAGAGCGGATGATCCGGACATTGAAAGAGCAATGCGTGCATCGGCACCGCTTCGAAAGCCAAGCCCACGCCCTGTGGGTGGTTGCTGACCGGATCGCCTTCTACAACCAACCGCGCCCACACCAAGCGCTGAAGATGATGACCACGGGCGCGGCTTACGCCGATGCACTGATCCAATGATCGGAGCAGAAATCAGTAGATGGCTATAGCTTTGCATCGAATTCCGTCGAGCTCACAGGTGGAGTGGCGTTGACGTTTACACGGGTCTAGTAGAGAATTCACTTCGTTATGGGGAGTAGTACCGCAGCCCGGTTCGCCGGGCTTTTTTATGGATGCAGCCTTCTCAGGTCATGTAGAACGCGCATGTGAGGTATTCCCTCTGATCACTCGTTCGCATTGCTCGATAATCCCCGCGTAAGCGTGGGCCTTAAGAAGTAGTGCATCGACTAACGCTACTATCTCCGTACCGTCGGATTGATCCTTCGCAACATGGACAATGTGATTGGCGAGTTTATCCATGGCTTGAAGAGCTCGGATGCGATCTTCCGGTGACATGAGATGGGCCCTTGAGACTAGGTCGGTAGCAGATATTTCCAACTGTTCTCGTAGCGCTAAGTAGGTCATAAGACTGTCCAGATTGTCTCCTTCGTGAAAGTATGCTTCAGGACAATGAGAAGCGCGTGAAGATGGTTCGAGAGAAGGTGTCGTCTTAGTTGAATGGCCAAGGATCCCTACGGATAGGCGCTCTGTCGTTTTACTTGGGTTGCTTGGCGCCACTATAATGACCGGCCCGCCATACAGGTGGGGGCCAGTCCCTCTCTCACCGGGGAGGGACTCCGCGCTGCGAGCCCAAACTCCGGCGCCGCCGGCCACGTAGTTCCAAAGCCTACGTGTGTGACGCCTTTTGAGCTCGTCGTGAACCGGCACTTTCTACTTAACTAGAGTCACGATTATGGTTTTTTGATCTGGTCAGATGGGGAGTGACCCATCTGAAAACCTGCTCAGGTGTTAGTTTTCCCAAAGGAGACACCGATGAGCGAAATGATGGAAGAAGAGATCAAGCGCTGGACCGCCCGGCGCAAGTCGGCGCTGGTACTTGAGATCATACAGGGCAAGACGACGGTAGCTACTGCAAGCCGTCAGTTCGACCTGACTCCAGCCGAGATCGAAAGCTGGGTCGAGGACGGCAAGCGCGGCATGGAGAACGCGCTGCGAGCCAAGCCGGAGGATGTCCGCGAGCAATACGAGCGCCAGCTCAAAGACCTACAGGAAGCCTACGGCGAGGCAATGCTGGAGATCCGCCCGAGAAAGAAGCTGGCCTCCCTACTGGGAAACGAACAGAGCCGATGCGCTCGGTCCAGCAGGGCCTGAAGGAAGAAGGCTTCGCGGTGCCGATGACAGGCTGTGCCGGCGGTTCTAAGTAGCGGGCCGCACGACGTACTACAAGCCAACCAGGTCGTCGGTCAAAGTGAAGCCGGAGTTGGCCGAGCCAATCAAGGAGATGATCGAGGCCGAACCGTCGTTCGGATATCGCACGGTCGCCGCGCTGCTTGGCATGAGCAAGAACACGGTGCAGCGGATCTTCCAGCTCAAGGGTGGCAGGTCCGCAAGCGGGCGCTGGGGCAGCGGCCGAGGATCGAAGTCAAGGTCTCCCTGTCGACTCCCCGCATTTCAATGCCAGGCTAAGCTAGAGGTTTCCGGTTCGTGGGACTGGCGGAGTTCGGCGGGCGTCAGCCCTCCGAGGCCGTCGCGAGGTATCTCGGTGGTGTAATCGACCAGCTTCTGCTCTGCCTGTTCGCGTACTTCTCCGAAGTTGTGGAAGGTTTGTATATCCGGCGCGCCACGTCGGAAGCTTCCAATGAGGCGTTAGGCAATACACGCGACAGGTGTGGGTGTGATTTCAGACTAGTCCGCACTGTGATCAGTTGAAAGAGCTGCCGAAGCTGAGCCCTGGAGGCCGTCCAGAGATATCAGTCAGTAATGCGATCACCTCTTCGTCCCGATCCGGTCGATGGCGGTAGCGTGCTGTCGGTCATGGTATGCCAATCGCCGCACAGGACCGGTGTTCGCTACAGCCGTGGCGGCCCTTCAGCCAGGCCAAGAGCGGGCGCTCGTGCGCCGGGTCCAGAGCTTTTTGCGATCAGATACTTCAACGCATAGCCCTCCATTGCCAGTTCGGTGTACATCCGCTTGAGCTTGGAGTGCTCGGCTTCAACGTCTCGGAGCCACCGCATGCCCAAGCTCAAACGCCACCGTACCTGGAGATCCATACGTAGCAAATCGTATTGGGAATACCCAGCTCACGGCAGACATCCTTTACCTGTCTTCCTGGCTCAATCTGATTCAATGTCGAGACGGTCTGGTTCTCGATGTACTTGCCCTTGCGCGTCAGTAGTCTCTTTGGGCCTAGTTTGCACGGGCACCCGTTAGGAAGGCGTGGACCAAGTCCACGGGCAGGCGACATAATCTCTCCATTGCCACCTGCCTTATAGGGTGGTTGAAAGGACTCTGTCTGTGATTTCACCACCACTTATCGATTGGGCAGTCTGGTCAAACCTTGATCGTTATAGAGACATTGAGCTGATCTTGCTAAAGGGTCACCTGCTGCTGGAGGTCATGCTTTCAGAGGTTCTACGGACACGTCTTTCACTAACTGAACCGAAGATCAGAAAGCTGTCATTTCGCGAGAAAATCAGCAAGCTTTCGATGTTGGCTAAAGATGATGGTGGCCTGATGGAAGCACTTGATTTTCTGGTGGGCTTGAATAGATTGCGCAATAGGCTTGCCCATGAGCCGTTCCCAAAGCTCGAGACTGACCTGGTCGCATGGTCAGAGCAGGTCTTGGATGTATTCCTGAAGAACAAGCATCAGAAGTTCACGGCTAGAACTAAGACCACGCAGGCGATGTCAGCGCTAGCAGGGTGGGTGTATGAGTATGCGACCTGCGAGACCTGAAGTTGTGCAAGGAGCTGCCCGCCGATATTTGGCGCATGATGCTCTTGCGGGTTCTACCCCGAGATAACGGATGGTTGTGGCGGGATTGAGAAGTTCAAAAACATCGGTTCTTGTGACTGGCTGACGCACGGAGCAAGACAGGCGGGTCGCGGTGTTTCTATAACGAGGCACACTCGCTCTGTGCACTAGTTGTGGGGAAGCCTCCGAGGAGTTCGCTCTGGAACGTGGACCCCAAGCAAATTTCCCGGTGTCGTAGGATGCGAGATGTTCCACTTTTAGCTGCACTAGGAATTGAGGTTGTGTCAGGTGCATTGGGTGATCATGCGAGTTGTGCCGCTCGGAAGGAATTCATAGTAAATGGGGGTATCTGAATCTTTCAGGCAGGGACAGTAAGCTGTCGACGATCGCATTGGGATGTCGATCTCGTGGGCGCTATTGATAGCGTGTAGGCGCACCGAAATGACCAACTGGACGAGCGGGAGCCCTCCGCGTGTTGGTTGACGAGGCCGAGGGCAGATGGAAACGCGGTGGCGGAGAGAGGGCTGTTGCAGATAGCCAAGAGGGGAATGGGGAATGAGGACTCTGATCACCGCCGCCATTTTGGTCAGTGTGATGACAGCTTGCGGCCGGAGCGGCGATAGATACGCCGACTATGACGATAGTCGGGTTTACCATGAAGGCGACACTGACGCGCGCACCGAGGCAGCAGAAGAGGCCCGGCAGGCAGTCTACAGCGAGCGAGGTGCAGACACCGATGGCAAGGGTGCGGACACGAGCAGCCTAGATGCCTACGACGTAGAGAACTCGGGGAGCTACGTCTGCACCCAGGATTGTTCTGGACACGAGGCTGGGTTCGCATGGGCGCAGGAGAACGACATCACCGACGAGTCTGATTGTGGCGGGAACTCGATGTCCTTCATCGAGGGGTGTGAGACGTTTGCTCAGGATCGGCAGGAGAGGGCAGACTTGGTGATCCGGGAAGAGGCAGAGCAAGCTGCGCAAGATGCTTTTGATGACTTTGAGGGCGAGGGCGCAGATGGCTACGCAGATGACGATGGGCGATTGATCGATGGAAGGTACTGATCAGGGAGAGTTCTCATAGCCGATGCCAATCTGCGGTCTCGGTCACTGTGCCGGCTCAGGACTTGGTCCAGGCTTCCACGAGGGAGCAGGCATCCGTCGCCTCATCCGTCCTCTTCGAAGTGCCTCGGGCTATAGCGCTCCGTTGGTGTCAGCCAAGCTTGGAAATGCGGCATGGGGTCGATCGGGCCGACCAGTTCGCGGGCTAGCGTCAGGCGCGCCTCCAAAGGCGAACGTTCGGATTCGGGCAGGCGGGCGATATCCTGTTCCAGGCGTTCGAGGAATTCCGATCGCGCTTTGATTTCGGCCCAGTGGCGTATGAGAGCGTCCAACTGTTCTTGGCTTTGCCTGTTGGACTCCTCTATGCGTCGCTGGTTCTCTAGTATCGCGCGTTGCCGTTGTTCGGCTTCGTACTGCCGACGTTCGCGCTCCAGTTGCGCGTCTCCTTCTGCGATCAGTTCCGGCATTCTTGCTCCGAATGCTTCGATGTCGGCGACGATATCCGGCAAGCGCGCGATCATTCGGGACTTCCCGTCCTCTTGCCAGTGCTCGGCCAGATCGACGCGACAGTGCGGCGCATAGGCTACCAAGCGCAATCGGCCGGTTGGACAATCCCGGGTGAAAGTCCATGTCTCACTCGCATGACTGGAGCGGCCCTTTGGACTGACGTACTCGGCGTCGCGCACGTAGTTGCTGTTGCCGATATAGCGGAGCAGGGTAGGCGTTGCTACTTCGACGAGTGCCAGGCCGACCATATGCCCGTTGATGTAGGCAACGGTCAGGCGCTTGGGTGCCCAGAGCCGATCATTCGGGTTGTATTCCTCCTGCTGCTTTGGCCGCTCCCCAGTGCCGAAGGCGCGTCTGCGCCGTGCGCCATAGTGGCGATCGATGAGACCGACTCGGTGCCCCTTGGCCTCGAGCGCGAGGAACAGGGCATTAGCAAAGGCTAGTGCATGTTCCAAGCCTGTCTGACTGACTGTGATGTCGACCAGATTGTGCTTGTATGGTTTGAGATAGTCCCACCAGTCATCGCGCTTGCGTGTTTTTTGGAAATCGCCCTTGGCGCCTTGGATGAGATCGTGGGTTTTCAGGCGTGCGTTCTTGGAGGCGTGCTCTCGGGTCGGCTTTGCACGTGGCATTGATCTACGGACTAGGACGCCACCGCCTGGATGCCATTCAGTCGGTTCGCCCATCTGGGGTGGTGGTAGCTTTGGTGGAGGCGAAGCCTTGCCGGCGCCCTTCTTGGCCCAGTGACCTGCATTCGGACGTGGGATGTTGAGTGAGTCACATACCCGTGCTAAGTAACTGTCGGAGACCTGAAAACGTTCCGCAAGCTTGCGTAGCGGCTCGTTCCAGACTGCAGCGTAGAGTTCTTCGCGCGTAGCCATGGGCGTACCTCAATCACAGATGGCGAAGCTAGTGTGGCCGATTGCGGGACATGACTGAACTGAAATGCGGAACTTCGACTAGGTATGTGCTTTGCCTGCAGTCATTACGGAGATCGAACAGGGGGCTGAACTCTATGCTCCTGTGCCTGCCCCGGAACAAGACGGGGAGCTTTAAGCCTGTGTTTCTTCCCTGAGCGTAAAAAGTGCGTCTAAGTGGATCGACCGTACCTCGGTCCGACCGGGTCCAAGAACATCCGTCCAAGGAAGGGGTATAAATGGGGGTATTTTTGCAAAAAAATCTGAATATTAATCAATGAAAACATATGGTTGTACCGACTATTTGGGTCAGATAAGCGCACCATCGCCTGATCCCATGGCGTCCGAGCAAGTCCAGAATTCATACCAAGCCCGCAGAAATGCGGGCTTTTTTTGTGCGCGTTGGTCCGAGCTTGGTACAGGCGGATGAAGTACCGCCGGGATGGCAAGGGGAAACTGGCGATCGGGGTGTACCCCGAGGTCTCACTGAAGGAAGCCGGCGAAGCCCGCGATCAGGCGAGAGCGAAGCTTTGTGCTGGGCACGGTCCCTCCGAGCACAAGCAATTGAGCAAGCTCACGCCCAAATTGTCCGTGGATACCCGCTTCCAGGCGATAGCCATGGATTGGCTCGAGTCACGGGGAGACTTGGCGCAGTCAACGTGGCAGAAGGCGGCATGGATGCTGGAGGCCTACGCCTTCCCTTGTTTGGCAAGGCGCCAGATCCATGAGATCAGCACCGCCGAGGTGTTGGCAGTACTGCGTAGGTTGGAGGCTCAGGAGAAGGTCGAGTCCACGCAGCGCCTTCGCCAACTCTGTGGGCAGGTATTTCGCTACGCCGTGGCCACCGGAAGGTCAGATCGTGACCCGACCAGTGCTCTTCGGGGGGAATCCCTCTCTCTGCTTGGGGTTGGTTTGGGCGGATTTCTATACTTTTGAACGGCCCAAAAAGCCGGGAGGGGGCACACGCCGAAAACCACGGGTTGCTGGCCCGGAGCAACAGGGGGCGCGGAGGTAGATGCGCCCTCAGTGGCCGTCAAGGACTGGCTGGGGCACGGATCGCTTTCTGGCGGGACCGGGGCGGATTTACGAAAGTTATACAAAGATAAATTGGCACTTGTGATGAATTTCTCCTTTTTTTTGGAATCCGTGATTGGTTGTGGACGCTTTTCCCGGTTTCTTCCTATGAGGGTTACTTTTTCCATCACAGGGGAACGCCATGAAGCAACTGCTGATCTATGACCGTCCGGTTCAATTGAACCGCGTTGCGCACCGCAACCACCGCGTGGTTGCCAACGATGGGGACTTCCGATTTGCCTCCGGCCTCAATTCCGTGCCGCTGGCCTGCGTGGAGTTCGCCCGCGCCGTACGCGACTACCCGATCGTATTTGCCGGCAACAGCGCTGACAGCGTAGTGCCCGCCGCATTGCTGGGCCTGCGCAGCGGCCACAATCTGATGGTGGACGCCGAAGGACGTTGGGCCGAAGGTGCTTATGTGCCGGCATTCCTGCGTCGCTATCCGTTCGTACTGGCCGAGAACGAAGCACAGGGCAGCGATTTCACCGTCTGCCTCGACGCCGCATTCGAAGGCCTGCGCGAAGGCGGCGATGAGGGTGCGGCGCTGTTTGACGAAGATGGCAATGACAGTGCCTTGTTATCCAACGCGCTGGAGTTCCTGCAGGAGTACCAGGTGCACCTGGCCCGCACCCGCAGCTTGACGGCTTCCTTGGTCGCGCACGATCTGCTGGTGTCCAAGCAGGTAAACGTGCAGACCGCGGCCGGTGAAACCTTCTCGCTGGATGGCTTCTTCGTGGTCGACGAGCAGAAGCTGCGCGAGCTCAAGGGCAAGGCGCTGCAGGACCTGTCCAAGTCCGGTGACCTGGGCTGGATCTACGCCCATCTGCTGTCGCTGGGCAATGTCGAACTGCTCAGCCGGGCGCTGGACAAGCAGGCGCCGCCTGCAGCCACGCACTGACACTGGCGTTACCCCGAACTGTTGACCCATGCGCGGCCGCATCAGCGGTCGCGCTTCCGCCTATCTGAGTGCTGCCGCCCGGCAGCGGTGCACCCTGGAGCTGCCATGAATCGTATTGACGTACCGTCCAAGTCCACAGCGGCCCTGAAGACCACGTTGGCAACGGAAAGTCGCTTGCGTCCGGCAGGCCTGGCGGTGGCGATCAGCTCGGTGTTGGGGCTGGCGATGCCTGGCGGCGCGGCCATGGCGGCAAATTCCGTCATCACCGTACACGATGACGCTGCCAAGAAAACCGCCACGACGGTAAGCAGTTCCGGCAATACCGTCACGGTGACAACGGCGACGGTAAAGAACGGGGTCGCCTTCAACTCGTTCAAGGATTTCAATGTCGCCCAGAACGACGTGGTGAACCTGGTGCTGCCAGGTGTTGATGCGTCCAAGCAGGTGAACAACCTGGTCAACCTGGTCTGGGATTCGAAGATCTACATCGATGGCACCTTGAACAGCGTTTTGGAAAGCACCAACAAGGTTGGCGGGCGCGTGTTCTTCGTCGACCCGAAGGGCATGGTGGTAGGCAATACGGGTGTGTTGAACGTCGGCTCGTTGACCGTGGCCACGCCAAGGACGGGTGTCATGGGAGACATCCTGGCCAGTCGTGGGGCCTTGAACCGCCTGATGGCAGGCACCTTGACTCCGGAACAGATCAGTACTGATGGCGCGGTCAGTGTCGCGGGTACGGTCAATGCCCGCAACGGCGTACGCGTGCAGGCCCGTGCCATCGATGTAACCGGCACCATCCTGGTCGCAGTGCCAGCCGACGAGACCTTTAAAAGCGAGTTCAACCTGCAGCGTGATGACGCTGCAGTGAATACAGGCGGCGACGATAGCAAGATCGTGCTGGTGGATGATGGCAACGGCAAGATCCAGCTGCGTGCCGCGGCGATCTCCGATACCGGTCTTGGTGTACGCAGTGCCGAAGCAACGGTGACGATTGGCTGCGACGTCAAGGCGGGCTGTGGGCCCAGCAAGTTGCAGGCCGATGATATCGAGTTGACCGCGTTGGCTGTGGTGGATTCGAGCTACGACAAGGACAAGGCCACGCTGGCTGAGTTGGAAGCGGATCTTGTCGGCAGCATGAAAAACACGGGTACGTTGATCGGGCTGGGCGATGCGCTGCTCAACTTCGGTGTCGACAAGGTGCTGGGCGAGCAGATCTCGGTGTTGCACGCCACGACGACTTCTCGCGTGGAAGTGAAGAATACGGCTGAGCTGCAGGCCAGCAACGCAATCGACCTGCATGCAAGCACGCGCCAGATCATAGACAACTCTGCGGCGGGGGAAGTTCATGAAACCAACGACCCGGCACTTGATGCAAATGGCCAGCAGATCAAGGATCCCATTACCAACAAGCCGGTGCAGAAGCGGCAGTTGTTCAGCCTTGGCGCGGCCTATGGGCAGATAAACGCAACCACTGAGGCGCTTATCCGCTCGGGTGCCGCAGTGAGCGCCGGTGGCGATCTTTCGGTCAAGGCAGATGCAGAAACGGCGGTGAAAATTGCTGCTGAGTCGATCGCGGTCAACAACACCACGGTCGGCTTCACCGCTGCAATCAGCAACGTCAACGTCAACACGCGCGCTGTGATCGAGGGAAACAACGCCAGTTCGGCAATCACCGCTGGCGCGGTGAATGTGTCTGCGGTGAATCAGGCATCGCTGGAAACCAAGGCCACTTCGCGCGGTGATGGAAGCAACGCCGTTGGCCTTGCAGGTGCGATCAGCCTGCAGGACATCGCTGCCGAGGCAAAACTGGAGCGCGATGTAACCACAAACAAGGCCGGTGGCAGCACGGGTGATGTGACGGTGCAGGCGGCCACCATCACTTCGCTCAACCGGACGGATACGTTGGTTGGCTCGCCCAAGCTCCCGCCGCTGCCGTTCGAGGAGGAGGTAAAGACCATTGGCAACGCAGGCGAGGACGCCGGTGAAGGCTTCATGGGCATGGCCCAGTCGCTGGTCGGTTCCGGGTTCTCCGCGGCGCTTGGGGCGTTGTCGGGTGATAGCGGTGGCGGCACCGGCGGTGGCACCACTCAGCCTTCAAAGCCGGCAGCGTTCCGTCTTGGTGGTGCAATCAGCTTCGTCAGTGGTGACCATGCGGCAACGGCCAGTATTGGCGACAACGTGGTGGTCAACAGTGCCGGCAACGTGGTCGTTGACAGCCAGGTGGTGGCCGCACAGATCGGCAACCATGCCATCAGCAATGTCGCAGGCAAGGGCAAGGATGCCGAAGGTTCCAAGTTCGGCCTGAGCGGTGCGGTGACCATCGCGGATCTGAACCATGATGCGAAGACGCTCATCGGCAGCGGTGCGCAGCTCTCCGGTCAGCATATTGGCCTGGCCTCGGATGTGAGCCTACCGCGTGACTTCAGCAAGCTCACCGGCATGGCTGATATGTTCAGCAGCTTCGATGAGTTCAAGGAAGCCATTTCCAACGCCAAGGACCTGATCACCGACCCGTCGGATCTATTCACCTCTTACGCGGCGGCCCGTGGCTCGGCTGACAAGTTCGCACTGGGCGGTGCGGTCAGCTACTTCAAGGCCAGCAACAGTGCCCGAACCGACGTCGCCTCGGGCGCCCAGCTGACCACGCGTGATGCCAGCGGCGCCGCGTGGACCGCCGCGTTGGACGGGCTGGACCACCGCGAAAACAAGACCGAAGCGGAGCGCGCGCGTTCGCGCAGTTTCGATGCAGCAACCGATATCTCCGCCACCACCGATGTAACCGCGCTGCACGCGGCCGGTGACCTGGCACTGAAGAACATCAAAACCACCAACGTAGGTGATGGCGGTGCTGCGGTGGGTGGCAGCGTTGGCTATATGGACTACGAGAACACGGCTGCTGCCATCGTCAACGATGGAGTGCAGATCAACGCCGGTGGTGGCGAGATTGCGGTGAATGCCGCCAACAAGGAAACCGTGGTGTCGCTGGCGTTGCAGAGCGGCAACGGGGGGAGTTTCAACCTCAGTGGTACAGCGTCCGCGCTGGATCTGGACAGTCACACTTTGGCGGGCGTGAGCGACAAGGCGCTATTGACGGCGAAGTCGGTTGGCATCGGCGCCGATGAAGATCTGTTTGTATGGTCGGTGGCCGGTGCGGTGGCCATGAGCAACAGCATCTCGGTGGGGCTGAGTGTGGCCTACCAGGATATGAATACCGATACCAACGCATTCATCGGTACGATTCCCAGCGGCTTCAGCACCGGCACCAGTGGCGTTGCACAGGGCAAGGTGAACACCGGTGAGTTGTCGGTGAAGGCCAGCAGCGAAGGTCTGGCCGGTGCCGTTGCCGCGGCTGGCAGCGTGGTCAGCAGCAAGGACAACAAGTACGATCAAGGCGACAGCGAACAGGCCGCGAAGAAGCGCAGCGCTGAGAACCCGGGCTTCATTGATGGGCTCAAGTCGCGGGCTTCGAGCAAGGTGACGGGCCTGGAGGCGATGGCCGGCAAGGCCGGCATGGAAGGCGACAGTGGCTTGGCCGCGTACTTCGGCAAAGCCAAATCGCTACTGGGCTCGGGTAAGCCTGAGCAGGGCGGCCAGGCTGGCGGCGAGGAGAAGCCAAAGTTCGGCGTTGCTGTCTCCGGCAGCGCAACGGTAAACCGTGCGCGCCAGAAGACCGTTGCCGATATCAGCAATGCAAATATCAAGGACAACTCCGGCGCTGGCGTGAAGCTGGATGTGCTCGCCCTCAACAAGACCCTGCTGGTGAGCATCAGCGGCGCATTGTCGGTGGTCGTGGGCCAGCAGCAGTCCAGTGCTTCAATTGCCGGTGGCGTGGCGTATGGCGACATCAAGAACACCACGAGGGCGGGGATCACCAACTCCACTGTCGAGAACGCCAACGATGTGGTGGTGACCGCCCGCAATGAGAGTGAGCAGGTCAATGTCGGCTTGGGTGTGGGCGTCAATGCCTCCAGCGATCAGAGCAAGGCGGCGGCCGTGGCCGTTTCGGCCACGGTTGGCATGTCGGAGAACACGACCGAGGCCGTACTCCAAGGAGGAAGCATCACCGGCAAGCAGGGCGCCGGTGCGGATGTTTCCTTGAAGGCGGTGAACGAATCAAAGATTGCCAACGGTGGCGGTGCCCTCTACGTGGGCGGGCGTGCAGGCGTTGGTGCTGCTGTGACCTATGCAGAGGTCAAGGATGCAACGTCGGCGGCGATCACTGGTGGGACCATCAGTCAGGTGGACAACGTCAGCGTGCGTGCGGCAGATGCCTCGCGCATCATCGCCGCGGCTGCCGCCGGTGGCGTATCGACCGCCAGCAACGGGGTTGGACTTGCTGGTTCGGTGTTGATCAACCAGGTGTCGAACACCACCACCGCCCGTATCGACGGCGGAGCGACGGTGGATATTGCCGGGAATCTTGATGTTTACGCAGGCACAGCCCATGACAGCGACGTCAGCGGTGTCGGCGGCGACTGCAAGGCCGGTGGTGTCAGCTCCGGCGGCGGCATGGACTATTGCGGCAAACAGGTTGCTGAAAGCGACGTAAAGGCCAATGCCGACACTGAAAGTTCCAGCGACACGAAGGTGAACACGATTGGGCGCGACGGCACGGCCAAGAGCTCGATCATTGCCGTGGCCGGCATGATGCAGGTCAGCGACAACAACGTCGGCGTGGCCTTCGCGTACAACACCATCAAGAACACCCACGGCGTCAGCGTGGACAACGCCTCGATCAAGGCGGCAGGCGCAGACGGCGTCAGCCTGATGGCCAGTGACAAGGCACAGATCATTGCGGTCAGCGCAGGCATTGGTGCCAGTACCGGCAAGGTGGCTGGCGTGGGCAGCGTGTCCTACAACGCCATCGCAAACCAGACTACGGTGCAGGTGGGGCACGACACCACCGGCCTCACCAGCGCAACGCTTGACGCACAGAACATCCACCTCGATGCCAGTGATGATTCCTTCATCGGCTCGTTCGCGGGTGCGGCCACTTTGGGGCCCAAGGTTGGCATCGGTGCCGCGCTGACCATCAACGATATCGACAACGAAACCAAAGCCTCCTCGCAGGATGCGGCACTGGTGGCCACGCAGGATGTCACGCTGGCTGCGGCCAACAACGCCAAGATTCTGTCCGGCGCGGTTGCCGCAGGGTTTGCCGGCAACGTCGCGGTGCAGGGTTCGGTGGGTTGGAGTGAAATCGGCAATACCGCCGAGGCGTCCATCGAGGGCGGCACGGCACAGGCAGCGGAGCTGCGGCTGGATGCAGACAACGACTCGCGCATCTATACCCTTTCTGGCGCGATAGCGGGTAGCGGTGGGCCGGCGGCGGTCGGTGCGGCGGTCAACGTGGCCACCATTTCCGATACCACCACGGCTGCGGTTGAGAATGCAGCGCTTGAGGTTGCCAACCGGCTGGCGGTCAGCGCCGATGCCGATGCCGTTACCAAGACGCTGGCCATTGGCGGTGCATTGGGTGGCACCGCCTCCATAGCAGCAAGCAACGCGACCAACATCATCCGCAACAACACCACGGCTTCGCTCAACCACATCGACAGCCATGGCAAGGGTGTGGATGGCACAGTGGAGGTAAGTGCCGATACGCGCGGCGCTTCGTACTCCTTGGGCGGCGCATTGGCCGTGGGTTCCTCGGTCGGCGTTGGCGTTGCCAGCAGCATCAATGACGTGGGCGGAAGTACCTCGGCTACCGTAAACGATGCGTCGTTGGACGACGCCATGCGCCTGGCCATCCTGGCCAATAACAGCAGCCTGATCCGTACGGCGGCGGTGGCCGGAGCAGCGGGTGGATCTGCGGGAGTGGCGGGCAGTGTGACCGGCAACATCATCCGCTCCGACACCCTGGCGTCGCTGGTGGATACAAAGGTCAACAACTCGGCGGCGGATGTCATCGTGCGCGCTGATGACCAACGTGCCATCGACTCGCTTGCCGGTGGCGCGGCGGTGGGCGGCACCGCTGGCGTGGGCGCAGCCGTGGCTTACAACGATATCGGCGGCAGTACGTCGGCGCTTGTTTCGGGCAAGTTGCTGGACCTGGATGTGCGCAACCTGGAAGTCACCGGCGACGCTGCGGGTGGTACAGGTAACCGCATCCGCGCGATTGCTGCAGGTGTTGGTGTTGGCGGCTCGGTAGGCGGCGCCGGCTCGGTCGCCGTGAACAAAATGGGCGGCACCGTCTCGGCCATCGTCGATGGCGGAGCTGATGTGATCGCCGAGCGCAGCATCGAGGTGAGTGCGCGTCAGCGGCAGCAGATCGACGTGCTCGCCGGTGCGTTGGCAGGCGGTGCTACCGCCGGCGTGGGTATCGGCGTGGTCGTCAACATGATGCAGGGCACGACCGAAGCGGCGATCCGCTCGGCGGCCAATGCAGTTGGTGCTGACCGCACCCAGGCAACAGCACTGGGGCTGGGCCAGAACGGCGGCGGCGTGATCGTAAAGGCGGACACGGACCAGGCCGTCAGGACGCTGGGCGTCAGTGCTGCGGTAGCGGTCAATATCGTCAGTGCTGCCGGTGGCGTGATGAGTGCGACGAACGTGCTCGGCTCGCGCACCAATGCGGAGATCGCCAACGCTGACATCAACATGCATGACCTGTCCTACCGCATCGCAGACGGAACTGCGGGTGGTGGTAGCGCGGGACCTGGCACCGGCTCGGACGACTCCGCCGGCGATCCGGCAGCCAATATCCGTCTGTTTGGTGATGCCAGCCAGCGTGTGGCCGTTGACGCCCGCAGCAAGGTGGACGTCAGCGCGATTACCGTCGGCGCTGGCCTTGCGACCGGCGTGGGTGGTAGCGCGGCGGTCAACACCAATGTCTTCAAGACCCAGACCAACGCCGCCATCCGCGACTCCAACGTGCTCGCAGTAGAACGTGTGGATGTCGTTGCCGACGCACAGCAGGCGGTCACGCTGGATACCACCGGCTTTGCGGCAGGCGGTGCGGCGGCAGCATCGGGTGCTGTGCTGGTCAACGTGTTCGGCGCGAACACCGGGGCGGTCATCGAGGGCGGAAGCACCACGGCCAACGCGGTGAATGTGAAAGCTGATAATGATGCCAAGGCGACGTTGCGCGCCGAGGCACTGGCGGGTGCAGGCGGGGCTGCCGCCTCGCTGGGCGCGGTGGTCAACATCGTCGATACAAACACCGAGGCGCGCGTCGGCTCGATCGGGCGCAGCACCAAGGTGCGCAGCGAAGATGACATCACCGTGGATGCGGCCTCTGCCACCAAGGCCAGTGGTCTGGTGGTAAGCGCGGCAGGCGCCGGTGGTGTTGGTGTGGCCGGCATGGCCCAGCTTCACCAGATCACCAGCAATACCTCGGCAGCAGTGGTCGGCGCCGATATGGCCGGCAGGAACATGACAGTCAATGCCACGGAAGCGCTGGAGCTTGATGCGCTGGCTGGTGCGGGCGCTGTCGGTGGCGCGGGTGTGGGCGTGGGTGCAGGCGTCAACCTGGCGCTGCTGGGCAGTCATGTAGGTGCCAGTGTTTCCGACAGTGAGTTGGTCAGCAGCGGCAAGGTGGGCGTGAATGCGCTTTCAGAGCGCGATATCGCGATGACCACGGCTACTGCCGGTATCGGTGGTTCGGCGGGTATTGGTGGTGCGGTAGGCATCCTGTTGTCGGGCAAGGGCACGCTTGGCTCGGACATGACCGGTTCCATGTCCGGAACGTTCACTGCGCTGCAGGGGGAAAGTGGCAAGAGCAAGTTGAGTGGAGATGTCTCCGGCGATGCATCGCTGAAGGACGTACTCGATCCCACTACGACGGCGGACCTCAATAGTTCAACCCGGCGTAGCCTGGCGGCGTTCGGCAGCAAGGCCGATACCGTCAGTGCGAAGATCACTGGCGGCAGCATCCAATCCAATGCGATCGACGTGACCGCCGACACCCGACTCGTGTCGGTGAACCGTGCCGGTGCTGCCGGCTTGGGTGTGGGCGTGGGCGTGGGTGGTGCGGTGGCCTACACCGGCATGGCCGGCATCACCGAGGCCACGCTCGCGGCCAATGCCGTCAAGGCCAACGACATTCGCGTGAAGGCGACTTCGGGTGCACTCGGCGCGGCCGCCAATAGCGTGGTGGTGGACACCTATGCCGGCGCGGGAGGCGCGGTAGGCATTGGTGCCGCAGTTTCCATCGCGGACCTCGGCCAAGGGACGAATGCATCGCTTGCAGGCAATTTGACTTCGAAGGTCAGCGGCAAGGGCGAGATTTCTGTTTCCGCCGAAGATACGCACACCATCAAGGCAGATGCCACCGGTGCGGGTGTGGGTGGCTTGGCTGCAGTAGGAGCGGTGGTGGCGAAGGCCAGCCGTGATGCCATCGTATCGGCACAGGTTGCTTCCAATACGACTCTCAACAACTTCAATTCGATCACGGTCAACGCCCTGCATGGCGGCGGCGCGGTCGCCACCGGGCTTGGCTCGGTGGCTGGTTTCGGTGCCGCGTTGCAGGCCGTGGTGGTGGATGCCGACGATTCGAGCGAGGTTGTGGCGGAGTTCGGCAACAACGTGGATGCGCGTACCGTCGCCCAGGATGTCACCGGCAAAGCCACGGGCATCCAGGTGAACGCATCGTCGACCTCGTCGGTCGTAGCAAAGGGCACCGGCGCCACCGTTTCTGGCGGTGTGGCCGTGGGCGCGGTGGTCGCCAATGCGAAAGCCAACACCAATGTGAGTGCGCGCATCGGAACCGGTGCCAAGTTGAACGGCACTGGGGATGTGCTGGTCAGCGCCAACCGCACGGTGGCGCAGGGCAAGGACACCGCGCACGCCGAGGCGAAGGCGGGTTCGGGTGGCATTTACGGCGCGGCCACGGCGGCCAGCGCACAAGCCAAGAACACCGGCAAGGTGATCGCAGAAATTGGCAACAACGCGGTGGTTGGCGGCGGTGACCTCAAGGTACTGGCCAACCATGTCACCTCGCAAAATGCCTACGCTACCGGCGTGGCGGTAGGCGGCTTGGCCGTTGGTCTGGCGCTTTCGGAAGCCACCTCGGATACCACGACCGCAGCTACCTTGGGCAACGGCGCCAATGGCGCGCATGCCGGAACCAAGGCGGATGCATACGTGCCGATGGGCGACGTGGTGGTATCGGCGGTGGGTGAGGATGCCAACCTTGCCCATTCGGTGGCGGGCAGCGGTGGTCTGCTCGCCGGTGCCGGTTCCAAATCCGTCACCTTTGGAAAATCGAAGGTGGATGCGTTGATCGGCAGCTCGGTGGGCGCGAGCAAGAAGCTGGTTGCCAACTCGCTGTCCGTCAACGCCGGACATACCAGCAAGTACGGGGCGCAGTCTGATGCGCGTAGTGCGGGTCTGGTCAATGCCAGCGGCGCGGTTGCCGACAACCGGGTCGACAGCAGCGTGGTGAATGCCAGCATCGGCGCCGACTCCAAGCTGCAGTCGATGACAAGCACTGATGTGGTGGCCCGCAACAGTTTCGCCAGCCTGCTGGATGGCGCAGCCATCAACGCGGCCTCCGGAGGCGCGTTGGGTATGGATGCCGGTGGCGTCACTACGGTGCTCAACAGCACCAGCAATGCGTGGATTGGCGACAGGGTGAACCTCATTTCGGGCACGAGCGCCGGAGGTGCATCCAACGGCAATGTTCGGGTGTTGTCCGCAACCGATGCACTGGCAAGTGACAAGGCCGAGCTGTCAACCGGTGGCTTGATCCGTGCTGCGACCGTGTCGGCCAAGATGGATGCCAACTTCACGAACAACAGCTCCATCGGCAACAACGCCGTCATCAGTGCCGCAGACAACGTAAGTGTTGGCTCGTATGTGCACGGCAACCTGTACAATGATGCGATCGTCAATACCTGGGGCCTGGCGGCAGTAGGTAACGCCAGCTCGCGCATCGATGCAGACGTGAGGGAGAATGTCAGCATCGGTTCGGGTGCCAAGGTCAGCTCCGGCAAGAGCACCTTCCTTACCGCAGGCCGTGCAGGCGCGACGCTGGAAGAAAGCGCATTGGTGCTCAACTCCGTGGCCGAAGGCTATGTACGGGGTCTGGTTGCGGTGCCAATTGCCAAGTCGCGGGTAAACGCCGATGTAGCGAACAAGGCGACGCTGGCCTCCGGCGCGGAGATGAAGGCATTGGGCGATGTGTACATCGGCGCCTACGGTGCCGAGATTGCACGCCGCGCCAGCGGCCGTGCCACCGGCTATCAGCTTGGCTTCATTCCCATCACCGTGAATGACGCCGACACCAGCGGAGCATGGACCGGTAGCGTGGTGATCAACGGTACGGCGTTGGCCGGTGCCGCGGATGATGTGAACGTCAACTTCAGCAACTTGGCGTTCGGTACGGATGCAGATGGCAGCTTGACCTGCACCGGCGTCACTGGTGTGAGCTATGGCTGCATGACGCTGGGCGACCTGCGCAAAGTCACCGGTGACGATAGCCTGGGGGGGGAGCTGAAGGATTCGGACCGGGTCGTGGTGCTTGATGACCTGAAGGTCGCCGGTGGCGACGTGTTCCTCAATGGCAGCAGCATCACCGGCAGTGGCAAGGTCACGGCCAGGACGGCGCCGTCCATCGACATCACCAACACCGGCGACCTCCACCTGGTGACCAGCAAGATCACCATTCCGGATTACGCCGGTGGCAAGGTGCACTTCACCGGTACGCAGACCGGCTTTGCCGGCGCCCAGGGCAGCGCATCGGCTGGCGTCAACCCGCATATCAACATCACCACCGACTCCCGCTTGGCCTTTGGTTCGTCCATCTTCCAGATGGGACGAATTGATGCGCTGGGTGCGGATGTCAAGCTGGTCAGCAAGACCGGCTCCATCTTCAGTTCCGACTCAATCTACGCAGCCAAGGTGTCGATTGACGCTGCGCAGGGCAACTATGTATTCAACAACCCCAATGCAAACATGGCGAACTTCTCATCGGAGACGCTGTGGCAGGGTTACATGCTGAAGAAGTGGGCGCCGGATGTTCAGTGGCGGAACTTCGGCGGGGTGTGGCTTCCGTTCCCCACCGGTACGTTCAGCTATTCGGACTACTCGGGTAACGAGCTGGCGGCCTATCTGGCCAATGCCGAATATGGCCGTAATGCGGGCAGTACGGATCAGTTGAACGAGACGCTGTTGAAGCAAGCGCCGTGGGACAGGGACTACGGTGGCACGGCGGTGATCATGTTCGGTGCCTGCCTGCCGCACGTCCGTGGATGTGGTGACAACCAGTCTGGAGATAGCGACAACGGCTACATCAAGTTCCCGTACAACCCGGGCAACACGCAATGGGTGCCGAAGGTTCCGAAGCTGACCCTTGAAGGATCGGCAAGCTATGCGGCGATCCAGAGCAGCATTGATGCGGCGGCGGCGAACCCGGACAACTACATCAAAGCACGCGAAGTGCGTATCAATGCCAACTATATCGATGTCAATGGTCGCATCGAGGCGGGCGCAGGCGTGGACTGGTCGGTCATCATCAAGAATGACTCCAGGCTGGATGACCTGATAGCCCGTGCCAATGCGGAAGGCAAGCGGGTTGAGGTTGATGCGAGCTATCTTGACACGACGTCCGCTGCGTCCAACCTGATCACTGTGTTCTACGACCCGGGCTCGCGTCGCTTCGTGGTTGATGATGTCAACGCGTCAGGCGGTGGCAAGGTATACCTGAACGGAAAGATCGTCAGCACCACCAACCGTGGTTCCATCCAGGTGACCAGCGGCTTCGGCAATGTTTCGGTGCAGTCGCTGTACGCAGGTGTGGACGTGGAGCTGGGCTCCATGAACGTGGCCAGTGGCGAGGACGGCATTGTCCAGATCACGGACAAGAACAAGCGTGCGGGCAACGCGGCATTCGACTACGTGACGTGGTATGTCTCCCGTCCGGATGGCACCAAGCTTGCCTTGGACAACAGCAAGTGCATGTCCAATTGTGCCAGCTGGACCTATGAGGATGCACAGCGGGCCGGCAGCTATGCCGGCAGTACCACGGCCTACAACCCGAAGGCGAACCAGGTTTACCAGTGGAGGCGCACGGCTTATATCGGGCGCAACGTCGACCTCAGTACCGGTATCGCCGGTGATTGGGACTATGTGTCGTCCAGCGATCCGAATACCCGCGTGCCGACCAACGAGCGTTGGACCAGTAACGGCGCCTACGGTAACGGCAGCCTTGCCACGGGCACGGATTTCACCTGGGAGGTGGATGGCGATGTGCTCCGAAAGAGAAAGACAACTGTCGGCTATGGTTGTGATTTCGTGGAGAGGGGAAAGTGCAACTTTGACTTTCCAACACCTGCCAACGGCTGGCATGTCGACCCTGACCGTATCAAGGGCAAGGACAAGAACGGCTACGAAACCTGGTATGGCTACGAATTTCCTACCTACGGTAGGGTATGGGTCACCGGCACCGTGCGTGCCGACAACCCCATCGCCATCAACTTCGTCACCGGTAGCAGCGGCAAGGTTGATGTGAGTGTGGCCAACAGCTTGCTGCTGGGCGGCACCATCAACAACAAGGCGGGTACGACCAGCCTGGTTGCGCGCAACGGCAGCATCACCCAGATCAACCCAACGGCCACGCTCTATTCCAAGGATCTGGTACTGAAAGCAACGGACGCCATCGGCCGTGTGCCTTCGGCATTCGGCAGCCAGATCGGCGACAGCGGTCTGATCGATATCGTCATGACCGGCGGTGGCACTCTGCGCGCCTCGACCAACAGGGGCGGAATCGGCCTGGATGTGCATTCGGACGTGAAAACAAACATTTCAGCAGGTGCCGACCTTGCTGGACGTGCAGACGTGGTGCTGCTGGCCGGCGGCAGCATCACCGGCGCGCAGGGCAACGCCCCGTCCATCGGCGGGCGCAACATCTGGCTGGAAAGCACCTCGACCAACGGCAGCATTGGTACCAGCGCGGCGCCGCTGGTGCTCAATGCCGTTGAAACCCGGGGGAGCAACAACAGCGTCACCGGTGGCCTGGTGTACGCCAAGGCGCAGGGCGACGTGGTGCTGCGCGATGATGCGGGCGACTTCTCCATCAGCGGCGCACACTCGACCAGCGGCAATGTGTCGCTGTCGGCGCCCAATGGTTCCATTGTCGACGCCAGTGGCCGCTTGGCATTTGAAGGTCTGAGCGGTGAGGAGCTGGAAGCGATCCAGAAGCGTCTGAAGCTGGATGGCTCTGGTGTTGCGGACTCCATCGCGGCCTATGAACGGCAGATTTCCAGTGACTACACCATGTACTGGAGCCTGGTCAGCTATGGCCAGGTGGTCGGTGGCAGTTTTGTCCCGGATAGCGCCGCCGAGCAGGCATTCGCCGCACAGGCTATTGCGGCTGGCCGCGGCGCGGACGTAGGTGCCTACCTGACCGAGCTGTACGCCGATATCGCAGCGCGGTTCGACCAGGCTTACGGCACTGATTGGAATTCGCTGCCGGAGTTTGGCAGCGCGAAGAACAACTATGCGTTCACGCTCGATCCGGCCTCGGCGCTTGCGGCCAGCTTCGGTGCCAATGCGGTGTGGAACAACAATGAGCTGAGCTATACGTTCAATGCAGCAACGCTTGAGCCCTCGCAGCCCTCGGTTGGCAAGGTGGATCCGACGGTATCCGGTGTGAACGTCACGCTTTCCGCGCGTGACGGCGTGGGTCGTCTGGCACCGGATCTGGAAGTGCCGTTCGCATCTTTCCTGGATGGCAGCATCGGCAACAACCTCGAAGCGGTACGTGCCCTGCTGTTGGCAGGTGCACCGGGTGACGTGGAGTTGCTGGATGCAAACGGCAACGTGTTGCCGTTCGATCTGCTGAAGAACTCGGCGCCGGGCAAATACAGCGCCTCGGACATCCATATCGTGCGGATCCGTCGTACCTCGCCGCTGTACCTGGCAGCCACGGGCAACCTGGCGGTGACTGCGGGTGGTTCAAGCTACTTGCAGGCCACCCGCGACCTCAGTCTGGCCGGCATTACCATCGGCAAGACGGCTGATGGCCTGGGCAATCTGCGGTTGGCGGTGAATGGCGATCTGCGCGAGGCCACTGGCCTGGTCGGGCCGGCCATCAGTACAGGCGGCGACCTGGTGCTTTCCGTGAGCGGTGACATCGGCAGCAACATCGGTGGCACCGGCCAGAACCTGCTCGACGTGAAGGTGGATGGCGAGGTGAGCTCCGCTTCGGCCGGTGGCAAGATGGGGCTGCGCCAGACGACCGGTGACCTGCGCTTCGGCCACCTGTACGCAGGCAGCACCATGGTGCTGGATGTACCCAATGGCAGCCTGCGCAGCGTGCTGCCGGGTATCTCGTTGGACGCCAACAGCATGAGCTTCAGCGTCCGTGATGACGTCGGTGGCCCGGCTGGTGGTGCGCTGAACATGCGCATCGGTGCGTCGGGTCAGGTGAATGGCTCGGCCGGTGGCGATGTCAACATCGGCAGCCCGGACAGCCCGCTGACGATCGGTACGCTCACCAGCGGCCGCGACATGCTCATCAGCACCGCATCGAAACTGACGGCAGCCGTGTTGTCGGCAGGCAACCGCCTGACCGCCAGCGCTGGCGGTGGCATGTCGATCGGCGGCGCGGACTCGGGCGATGACATGACCCTCCAGTCCATGGACGACTTCGCTGCGGACAGGCTCACTTCCGCCGGTGATCTGATTGTCACCAGCGGTCGCGGCTTGGCGTTGACCGACGTTGATGTGGTTGGCGCAACCAGTCTGTACGCACGCTCGGGCAAGGTGAGCATTACCGATGGCGGTGTGGTGAGCTCGGATTCGGTGGTGGTGGATGCTGCGGGTATGGCAATGGGTGCCGGTTCGGCCATCGAGGCGCAGCAGGCATTGAATGCCACTGTTACCGGCGACATGGTGCTTGGGCACCTGGCCGTTGCCGGTAGTGCCGCAGGCGGTACTTTGGCGCTGGTCGCTGGCGGCAGCATTACCGGCAATGGCGATGCTGCCATCAACCTGCTGGCTGGCAAGGCAGTGGACGTGGCGCTCACGGCGGGTACCGGAATCGGCACGGCTACGCTGGCGCTGAGCAGCTCCGGCGGCATGCTGGAGGCGCTCGCGCATACCGGTGACATCCATCTGTTGTTGCCGGACGGCGGCACGGTGAAGGCGGTCAATGCAACGACCGGTGGTATCCAGTTGCAGGCAGCTGACAGCCTGTTGCTGGGTAATGCCGTCGCCGCACAGGACGTGGTGATCAGCGGCACCGACATCGCTGGCAGTGGTGTGGTCCAGGGCGCGAATGTCAATGTGACTGGAGTGGGTCAAGTGGTTCTCAACCAGTTGACCGCAGCCAACAATGCCGTGCTGGACAGCGGCAACGACATGACCGTCACCACGATGGATGTGACCGGCAACGCCGATCTGACGGCGGGTGCGGCGCTGGCTCTGAGCCAGGGCACCGTCGGCGGCAACGCCACGCTGGTCAGTACTGGTGGCAGCAGCATCGGCAGCCTGTCTGCACAGGGCACGCTGGACGCGACGTCGGGTGCAGCGCTGGCCGCAGATGCGCTCAGCAGTGGCAGCAGCATGAGGCTGTCCTCGGGCAGCACGCTGGATGTGCAGCAGCTCAACGCGGGCGGTGACCTGAGGGTAGATGCGGTGGACACGCTGTCCATCGGCAATGCCAACGTTGGCGGCAATGCCACGGTGGACGGCCAGTCGGACGTGGTGCTTGGCACGGCGGCGATCGGCAAGGCGCTGGGAGTGAATGCCGGCACCGACCTGACCGCCACCACCCTGACCGTGACCGGCAACAGCACACTGATCACGGGTGGCAACACCACGGTAACCACCTTCGATGGTCAAGGTGATCTGTCGGCCACGGCCGGCGGCAATCTGCGACTTGATGATGGCACTGTCGGCGGCAACGCCACGCTGACCAGCACCGGCAGCACCGCGCTCGGTTCGTTGGCGGTGATCGGCGATGCCGCTGCAAGCGCTGGCACGACGATGACGCTGGATACGCTGGATGTGGGCGGCAATGCCGTGCTGGACAGCGGCAACGACATGACCGTCACCACGATGGATGTGACCGGCAACGCCGATCTGACGGCGGGTGCGGCGCTGGCTCTGAGCCAGGGCACCGTCGGCGGCAACGCCACGCTGGTCAGTACTGGTGGCAGCAGCATCGGCAGCCTGTCTGCACAGGGCACGCTGGACGCGACGTCGGGTGCAGCGCTGGCCGCAGATGCGCTCAGCAGTGGCAGCAGCATGAGGCTGTCCTCGGGCAGCACGCTGGATGTGCAGCAGCTCAACGCGGGCGGTGACCTGAGGGTAGATGCGGTGGACACGCTGTCCATCGGCAATGCCAACGTT
>Ga0308157_10002405_pt1 | contig 30801 bp, 22 predicted proteins | sample PhyBR1_FD_201035 | JGI IMG/M metagenome (GOLD analysis project Ga0308157, IMG submission 201035) | Phyllosphere microbial communities from UC Gill Tract Community Farm, Albany, California, United States - DLSLB.R1 | ecosystem: Host-associated > Plants > Phyllosphere > Unclassified | place: USA...
GGAAGAACCACCTGGCGGTTCAGACCGAGGACCATCCCCTCGAATACGGCAGCTTCGAAGGCACGATCCCGAAAGGGGAGTACGGAGCCGGCGACGTGGAGATCTGGGACGCAGGCACCTGCGACATCGAGAAGTGGAGCGAGGGCAAGGAGATCATCGCGGTCCTCCACGGGTGTGAGGACGGCGGCCTCGGGGGAGTGCGGCGGTTCGCCCTGTTCAACACCGGGGGCCACGGTCCGAACAAGGACCCGGAGAAGAACTGGATGATCCACCTCACGGAGGACCAGCCGAAGAAGCATTCGGCGGCAGCGGATCTGTCTCCGATGCTCGCGAGCATCGGAGACATCGATTCCGTGCGCAGGGAAGCCGAGGACTGGGCTTTCGAGATGAAGTGGGACGGCATCCGTGCCCTGGTGAGGGTGCAGCCGGGTGACGGGGACCGCAGCGGCAGCATCGAGCTGACAAGCCGCAACGGCCGCGATATGACGAGCACCTATCCGGAGCTTCGCGAACTGACCGACTGTGTCGATGTCGACTGCGTCCTCGACGGGGAGATCGTCGCCCTTGGGCAGGGCAGCAGACCGGATTTCGGGAGACTCCAACAACGGATGGGACTGACCCGAGAGCGCGACGTCGAACAGGAGCGGCGACGCACCCCCGTGTACCTCATGCTCTTCGACATCCTCCACGCAGACGGGACCTCGCTGCTGCGCGCCACTTACACGGAACGGCGCGAACGGCTGTTCGAACTCGTGGCCGAGAGCGAGCACATCCATGTTCCCGACGCCTTCGAAGGAAGCGTCGATGCCGCCTTCGAGTCCAGCCGGAAGCTTCGACTCGAAGGGGTGATGGCGAAGAGGACCGACAGCGTCTACCTCCCCGGAAAACGCACCCGCACCTGGGCCAAGCTCAAGCACGCCTCGACGAGCGACGTAATCATCGTCGGCTGGCGGACCGGCGAAGGCGAACGCTCGGACAGCTTCGCCTCACTGCTGGTTGCCGCCCATGACGACGACGGGCTCCACTACCTCGGCCGCGTGGGCACCGGGTTCGACGAGGCCGCCCTGCGGAGTCTGCGCTCCAGTCTCGATCGCCGGTCTCGGAAGACGCCGGCGCTCACGGTGCCGGCTGCTGAGTCGCGAGATGCCCACTGGGTGCGACCCGACCTCGTCGGGGAGGTTCGGTTCTCGGGCCTGACCGAGGCCGGGCGCCTGCGCCACCCGGTCTGGCGCGGCCTGCGCTCCGACATCGATTCAGAGGATGTGCGGGTCTGAGCTTCCTTTGGAAGACGGGCAGTAGCCGGAGACCGATCAGCTCTGCGAGGCGGATTCCGACCGAGTTTCGGCCGCGTATCGGAGCGGTGTGAGCTCCCAATAGGTGCCGCAGCGCCACAGCCATTCCAGGGGACCGTAGCGGAAAAAGCGCAGCCAGACTGTCGAGAATGCACACTGGGCGATGATGATGACTGCCCAGACGAGGAGCCCGGCAGCCGCGGAGACATGTGCGTGAGCGGTCAGGAGCGGGATGACCAGCACGCAGACCACGGTCTGTCCCAGATAGTTCGAGAACGCCATCCGACCGTACAGACGCAGAAAGGACAGGCCCTTTCGGCCGAGTCGGGTGCGCAGCAGAAGGATGAGACCGGTGATGTACATGAGACCGGGAACCAAAGCGGTGCGGAAGGCGATCTCGTGAGCCTCGGTCGATCCGGTCCCGGCAGCGGTGGTCCAGATCCAGATCGGCACCGAGCCGAGGAGGCTGAGGACGAAGAGTCCCGTGACCGGGATTCGAGTCGCTGCGGAGTATAGGCCGAGACCGGTCAGCCAGAATCCCAGCATCATGTGTCCCAGGGTCCGGACGTACGACAGGATGGGAAAGAGCAGCGCCGGCGGCTGGAGATCGCCGAGGCTCGACGCCAGCTGCAGCACGTCGGGAACCGTCGCCGCCGCGACGCCGAGAATCACGAAGGCCCAGCGCGGCAGTCGAGTCAGCGGCAGAAGCAGGAGCGCGAGGACGCCGTAGGAAGCGAGCACATCGATGCCTCCGAGAGCAGAGTTGATGATGCCGGCCGCGATGAGGATGATCATCCGCCGGACGTAGACCCAAGTCGAACGATGCTTCGCACGCGGCCTGCCCAGGAAGATGTGCACACCGGTGCCGAAGAGGAATGCGAAGACGAAATGGAACTTGCCCAGGGCGATGTCGTCGACGACCTGCCAGACCACCGCGTCGGTGCCGACGGGATCCTCCTCTGTCTGCCCGGCTTGGGACAGGAAGTAGCCTAAGTTGATGAGCAGAATGCCGGCGATGGCGATGCCGCGGATGACATCGATCGAGACGATGCGGTCTTGCGGATTCGACGGCTGCGTTGGATCGGCGGCAGATTTCGCGTGCGCGGGTTCGTGGATCACGCCGAGCCACGGTATCAGACTAGGTTCCTTGTCAGTGAAAGTCGCCGAATCTCGTGTTCAGACCGAACGGAACGTTCCCGCATCGGCCCTCCCGCCGGCACCGAGGCGACTCCGCCGTCTTCACTCCATCGTCGGCCCCCGGGGGGCAGCACTTGGGAAGTGAATAGGAAGAACATCAGCGCGAAGGCTGCGCGTCCTCGGAGTCATCGTCGGTGCCGTTGTCGTTGAAGCCGATGAGGTCGTAGCCCATCTCGGCCAGCTCCTCGTCTTCGGAGCCGGGTGGAGTGGCACCGTCGATGGGCCGGCCCGCCGTCTCGTTGAAGAAGTGGATGCCGATGAGCCCGATGACACCGGCGGCGACGAGGTAGACGGCGGGGAAGAGTTCGAAGCCGGTCTTCTGGATGACGAAGGTGTTGACCGCCGCGGTCGTGCCGCCGAAGATCGCGGTGGAGATGTTGTAGCCGATGGCGAATCCGGAGAAGCGCACTTGTGTGGGGAAGATCGCCGGCAGGGTCGCCGAGACACACGATTGGAGCATCACCTGGAGCAGGGCGATGATGCCCAATCCGAGGATCTGCAGGCCGGCGCCCTCGGCCTGTATGAGCAGGAACGCGGGGACGGAGAGGATGATGAACCCGATCGCCGAGGTGTAGAGGACCGGTTTGCGCCCGATTGTGTCGGTCAGCCGACCCAGGGGAGTGATGACGACCATCATCGCCGCGAGCACAATGACGAGAGTGAAGTTGCTCTCGACCTCCGAATGGCCCAAGGTGCTGCTGAGGTAGGTGGGCATATAGGTGAGCACCATGTACTGGCCGATGTTGAGCAGGACCACGAAAGCCATGAGCATGGTGATCTGCTTCGAGTAACCGCGGAACAGCTCACGGAAGGGCTTCTTCGTCGTCTGCTGCCGGCTCGTCGCCGCGGAGAACGCCTCGGGCTCATCGAGCTTCATCCGCAGCCACAGGGCGATGCCGCCGAGCGGGAGTGTGAGCAGGAACGGCAGCCGCCACCAGCCGGCATCCATGCCGTCGCTGCCGACGAGGACGAGCAGAACGGTGCAGACCAGGGCCGCCGAGGCGGTACCGGCCAGAGTGCCGAGTTCGAGGAACGACCCGCAGAAGCCTCGGCGCTTGTCCGGTGCCGACTCCGCCATGTAGACAGCAGCACCACCGTATTCTCCACCCGTGGAGAAGCCTTGGACCATTCGGCACAGCAGCAGGAGGATGGGAGCGAACGCACCCAGCGTGGCATAGGTCGGCAGGATGCCGATCAGCGTCGTCGGGATGGTCATCATGATGATGGTGAGGACCATGATGTGCTGTCGCCCCACCTTGTCGCCGAGGGGACCGAGGACGAACCCGCCCAGTGGCCGGAAGACGAAGGAAAGGGCGAGGAAGGCGAAGGTGAGCGCCACACCCCACTCGCCGGGGAAGAACGCATTGGCGATGTAGACGGAGACGTAAGAGTAGACACCGTAGTCGAACCACTCAACGGCATTTCCGAGGGCGGAGCCGCTGATGGCTCGTCTGAGGGTGCGTCTGTCTCCGGGCGGCATCGTCTTGATGTCGATGCCGTCGGGCGTGGGAATCTTCTCATCGGACTCGCTCACGGCGTCTGTCCTCCCGTCTGCGATTGTCTCTGTTCCGTGATGTCTCCACGGCTTCTGGCCGGCAGGTTAGCACCGCGACCAGGGCTTCTGCGCCCCCTTACGGGAACGCGGCAACTGCGTTAGTCTCGGGGAACCTGTGACGTCATCTGTGAGGAGAAGACAATGAACACACCGGAGAACATCGCCTACACCGCTCGTGCGGAGATCACCGGCGGCCGGGACGGACACGGCGCCACCGATGACAAGATGGTCGACGTCGACCTGCGCACACCGAAGGAACAGGGCGGACCGGGAGGCGGGACCAACCCCGAGCAGCTCTTCGCCGTCGGCTACGGTGCCTGCTTCCAGGGTGCTCTCGGTCTGGCGGGCAAGGAACAGGGCGTCGACACCTCGAAGTCCGTCGTCAACTCGCAGGTCGGGATCGGCAAGCAGGGTGAGAGCTTCGGCCTGTCGGTGAGACTCGAGGTCAGCATCCCCGATGTGGACCTCGAGACCGCGCAGAAGCTCGTCGACCGCACCCATGAGCTCTGCCCCTATTCGAAGGCCACTCGCGGCAACATCCCCGTCGAGGTGGTCGCGGTCTGAGACCGGTCGAGTCTCAGCGAGGGGAACGGGCGGGATGGATCGCCCGTTCCTCGGCGCTGTGCCCGGGGCTGAGGTCTCCCAGTTGTGAAGGGCGCAGCGGAGTGAAGCCGCCCTTCGTCTCGGTCGCAAGCACACGGGCCGTGAGGCAGACGTGATCGCCTCCGTCGTCGAGCATCGTGATGCGTTCGACGACGAGGCGGTTCGGCAGGGCAGTCAGCAACGGCACCTCATCCTCGGTGACGGTGAAGTCCAGACCGGCGAACTTGTCCGTCTCCGATCCGGAGCGCGACCCGAAGAACCGGGCCAGCTCACTGTCCGCGGTGGTGGGGAAATGAATGGCGAAATGGTCCGAACGCAGAGCCACCCGGTAGGTGTGGTTGGCTTTCGACAGCCAGAAGCAGTAGTGCTCCGGATCGATGCTCGCCTGCGAATGGAAACCGACGAGACAGCCGGCCAGTTCACCCTCCGCCGAGGTGGTGACGACGATGAGCGGGGAATCGACCGATCCCATGAGGTCGTCGAGCCCGGGGGTGCTCATGACCGTCCCTCGTCTGCTGTCTTCGATTCGTAGCGGAGGAAGAGTGTGTCGTCGGCGATCATCGTCGATTTCAGAGAGAACTGTGCGATGTCGGCTCCCGGCGGCGCGACGCTCACGGGCAGCGGATCGCCGCCCATCATCGGTGAGATCGACAGGCACAGTTCGTCGAGACGGTTTGCGGCGACGAGCTCCCCGAGCCACCGGGGTCCGCCTTCGCAGAGCACGACCCGATGGCCGAGACCGGCGAGGGCCTGCAGAGCCTTCGCCGGTTCGACCCGGTCGTCACCGGCGATGATGACCGTGGCCGCCTGTTCGGCGGTTGCCAGCCGCTTCGGATCGGCCCCGGCGCACGTGATGACGATGGTGCGCGCGTGCTCGGGTGCTGCGGCGAAGACCTGTGAGGACCAGTCGAGGTCGAGGCTGCGACTGACTACCGCCACCGGCGGCATCTCGGACTGTCCCCGCGTTCGACGCTGCGCTCGGGCGGACTCGCTCAGCCGCATCGGCGCATAGCCTTCGCTGCGGACCGTCTGCGCGCCGACCATGACGACATCGGCGATCTGCCGCATCCGCCGAAACAGGTCCTGATCGGGTTCTGTCGACAGTGCGCCGACGCGTCCGTGGATGGCAGCCGTCCCGTCGAGACCGGCCACCATGTGACCGGTCACCCAGCATTCGTGTCGCGGCTGGGTTCGGTCGACCTCGAGATAGGGTGTCAGCGGGTCCGGGATCGGAGCGCCGCGGTCGAGTGGCTCCATCCGTGCAGTCTACTCAGTTGCTCCAAGCGTCGTCGGTGAAATAGCCGTCGATGAAGCCGGGCAGACGGTGACCGTCTTTCGCGGTCGCCAGTGTGTACGGGGCGACGTGGAAGCCGGCCTTGTCGAGTTCGCGCATCTTGTTCGTCGGCAGGTTCTTGCTCGGTCCCACCCATTCGATGCCGGCGTCCTTGATCTCTGCCGGTGATTCCTTCGGCATGGTCGAGCCCATGAGGTAGAGCGAGGTGTATCCGCGGTCGGCGATCGTCTTCGCCGCTTCGAAGTCGAAGGACTGGACGACGAGGGAGTCCTTCAACCCGCGTTCGTCGAATTCGTCGAGAACCCGGTCGACCTCCTCGGGGGTGGCCCCGGGTTTGATCTCGGGCACCATGACGACCTCGCCGCCCATCTCGTCAAGGAGTTCGTCGAGGGTGACGGTGGCGGCTTCTTCTCCGCCGGCCGGGTGCTTGATCGTGGCCGCGTCCCATTCCTCCCGGCTGAGGTCCCGGATGGGTCCGGTCGCGCCGTTGAGAGTGCGGTCGGCGGTGTCGTCGTGGATGAGGACGGGGGTGCCGTCCTCGAGGAACTGGATGTCCATCTCGGGAAGGAATCCGTCCTTCGCCGAGGCGGTGAATCCTTCCATGGATTCTTCCGGATAGACGTCGGCGCCGCCTCGGTGGGAGATCGTGGTCGGGAATTCGATGTCGGCGACCTTGTCCGGGGCGGTGAAGCCGCTGGGGGAGCCGAGTCCTGGTGCTTCACCGGCGGAGCCGAGCCCGGCGGCTGACGCGGGGGCGAGACCGGCGCCGAAAGTGGCCGAGGCCGCGAGAACTGCAGTGGCGACAATCGTGAACGGACGGGTGCGTGTGGATGTCTCTCTCTGTGTATTCACGTCCGCGACGCTACGAAGCCCAAGTGATCGTGTGGCGAAGCCGCCGTGAACGTCATCGGCCGAGTGGACGAACGGGTGGGAAATGATTGACCTCGCCGAGGCGGCCCCCACTGCCGTCCGCCTGCTTCGCGGGCATTGAGCTGAGGAACGTGCATCCCTGGTTTCGGCCCCTACCGGACTCTATTCTGTGCGCTATGGTCACCGACCCCGCCCTCGGCCGAGTTCCGGTCGACCCCGACATCACACGGGGCCGCCAGGACGAAGCCGTTCTGCATAAGTACGATCGCCCGGTTGCGTTCTATGTGTGGGCGACCGTGCTGCCCTGGGTGTTCTGGTTCGCGGCCGCCTATCTCAGTCATCTGCCGGAGCAGAATCAGGCCGTGCTCGTCGCGACCTTGGTGCTGTCATTGGCGGGACTGTTCGCCCCTCTTGTCGTGGTCGTCGCTTTTGTCCGGCACCGCCCGGAGCTGCGGGCCGACATCGTCAGCAGGCTGAAGTGGCCGAGTTCTGCGCGGTGGCCGTTCCTTGTCGCCGCGGTCTTCCTCGTTCCCGTGACTCTCATGGCTGCGCAGGGGCTGTCACTGTTCTTCGGCTACGATCCCGGCCAGTTCAAGCTTCGGGGCGGGTTCACCTTCTCGACGGGCCTGATGCCGGTGTGGGTGACCCTCATCGGGGCCGCCGTCATCGAAGAGCTTGCTTGGCACAGCTACGGCACCGACACCTTGGTGAGGAAGATGCGGGTGTTCTCTGCCTCGATGCTCTTCACTCTCATCTGGGCGCTGTGGCATGTGCCGTTGTCATTCATCGACGGCTACTACCAGAACGAGGTCGTCGAATCAGGAGTGCTGCAGACCCTGAACTTCCCGGTCTCGATGGTGGCGTTCGTCCTCGTGATGAACTGGCTGTATTACCGGTGCGGACGCAGCATCCTGGTTCCGGTGGTCTTCCACGCCTCTGCGAATATGTCCGCGGAGATCTTCATGACCGATCCTGACTCGAAGATCATTCAGACCGGCCTGATGCTCGTCCTCTCGGCGATCATCCTCGTCAAGGAACGCCGACTGTTCTTTGACCGGCCGGCACAGCCGGTCGGATAGTCAGTTTCTGAAGGCCATTTTCGTCGGCGAGCGATTCGCCGCCTACATCCACTTCTTGGCTCTGAAGACGACGTAGAGAACGACGCCCAGCCCAAGCATGAGCCCCAATGCCATCGGATAGCCGAAGGCCCAATGGAGTTCGGGCATATCGTCGAAGTTCATTCCGTAGATCGCGCCGACCAGAGTTGGAGCAAAGAGGATAGCCGCCCACCCGGAGATCTTCTTCATATCCTCGTTCTGACGTTGAGCGACCAGAGTGGAATTGACATTGAGGATCTGCGACAGAGATTCGCGTAGTTCTCCGGCTTCGGCAAGGACTCTGGTGAGGTGGTCTGAGACGTCATCGAGGTAGGCGCGTAGGTCGTCGGGAATTGCGTATTTGGTGGCCCCATTGCCGAGCGCTTGCGTCAGCCGATTGAGGTGAGTGGAGTTGTGCAAGACATCGATGACTTCCTGGCTGAGGAGATAGATGCGCTCGGCAGCGGCGGTGTCCCCACTGAAGACCTGTCTCTCGATCCCGTCCTTGTCGTCCTGCAGCCCGTCGAGAACAGGGAAGTACCCATCGACCGCGGTGTCGAGCAGACGATAGATGAGTGCCTCTGCGCCGAGTGTGAGCAGATCACGATCTTTCGTCCAGCTGCGCTTCTCGTTGGTGAAATATTCCTGGATTCCGCCTTCGTCCGCCGGAATCGGTGTGCCATCGATGAAGCGGTCTCCCTGACAGATGATGACGAGCACATCATCCTTCATGAGAAGGTGGAACTCGTTGAACTCGACTTCTTCTTTCGCGTCGATATAGACCGCTGATTTGAGGACGACGAAGAGCACATCGTCGTAGCTTTCGACCTTGGCCCGCTGGTTCGCGTGGAAGAGATCGTCGACGAGCACCGGATGCAGGTCCCATGCTGAAGCCAGTTCTGCGAGGAGTTCGGGAGTCGACCAAGGAATGATTACTTGAGTGGTTGACCCTGTCGAGTTCGATTCAGGACTATCGGCAGTGCGCGGGGTCAGGGCGTCGTGGAACGTATGCGCGGTATGAAGCTCCTGAGGCTCGCTGTTGACGATCTTGCGGCTGAAAAGTGTCGTAGCCCGAGGTGCGGACTCTTTGGAGCCGGGAGTCGCTCGTTTTCGCAATGACGGCCGATCGAACCGCTGGCGACTTTCAGGTGACATGTGCTCCCTTTCGCAGAATCCCAACCAAAACTAGCGGATTGCCTTTGTGCTAGTCGACTGCAGTGGGACTGAGGCTCACCTGGAACGGAGGTCAAGTTCAGGTCGAACACAGATAGGCATGCACAATAGTTTTCATGACCTTCCTACCGGCAGATCTGCCGCACACCGCAGTTCGTGGTGCCAACTTTGCACAATCGGTGGCGAAACTCGCTGCGCTGAGACTCCGTGAGCGTGTTCGCGAATCACGGCTGCCTGACGAATTTCACCCTCAGGACGACGACGAGTTCGTTGTAGCTGCTTATTTCGCCGGTGATCTCAGCTCGGTCTATCAGCTCGAACAGTGGTTGTGGCCATTCGAGCAGCTTGAGGCGCGTCTCAAGGAACTGGGACACAGCCAGCAGCCCTTCGGTATCATCGTCCGCAATGCCGTGGTCGCGAAACACCTCAAAGGAGTTACCGATTTTCCGGTTCGGTTCTCGCGACTGACTAAGGGACTCGACAAGTTCATGCAGTCACCGAGCCTGCGAGCCGTGTTCTACGTCAACCAGGGAACAAGCAACTTCCAGGCACTGCGCTATCCGGAACCTGCCCATGTCCATCTGAGCCATGGTGAGAGCGAGAAGATCTCGATGATCTCCAATCAGCTCAAGGGATACGACTACATATTCACCGCCGGCCAAGCCGCGAGAGAGCGGATCGAGCAGACTCTCTACGGTATGCGCGCCGATCGGATGCTCGATGTCGGTCGGCCCCAGCTGGACAGCCCTCGATCGGTCCCGTCCGAATGGGAAGAGTTCAAGACGAACAACTCAGATGGCAAAGTGGTCTTCTATGCGCCGACGTGGGAGGGAGACTCCCCGTCGATGGCGTACGGAACTATCGCCTACAACGGCGAAGACATCGTCACCTCGCTGCTGGAAGCCGGCTACCGGGTGATCTTCCGGCCTCACCCCCGCACGGGAGTGATGCGCAGCGAGTTCGAAAAGGCCGTGGAAAACGTGGCCGAAATCGTCCGATCCGATCCGCGAGGATTCCTCGACGAATCGCCTGACGTGTCCTGGCAGTTGGATGAGGCGGATCTTGCGGTCGTCGAGATGACATCGGTGGCATTCGACTGGCTTGCCTCCGGAAAGCCGCTGGTCATGGTCAAGCCGCACGATCCCCAGGCAGAAGTTCTCGATGGTGGACTCCTGGATCGCTGCCCCGCCGTCGACCCGAAGAGCCGCGTGGGTGTTGTCGATCTCATTGACGAGGCAGTCTCGCGCAGTGGATCGGTTGCAGAATTAGCACAGTTCTATCTGGGCGACACAGCAGACGGTGAGCAGACCGCTCGATTCATCAAATCAAGCGAACGCGTGATCCGAGATCGCTCGGAAGAACGTCGTCTGAAGCACGCTCAGTGAGCTGTGTGACATTTTCTTAACCTGAAGTAACAAAATGATAAACTAACGCGGAACTATTCTGCGGCTCACGAGGTGAGCTTCGACCTCTGGACGGATTCAGCAATGAAACGAGTCATCACTTACGGGACATTCGACCTGCTCCATTACGGGCATATTCGACTGCTCCAACGTTGCAAGGATCAGGGCGACTACCTGGTAGTTGCGCTGTCGAGTGACGAATTCAATGCTGGCAAGGGCAAGAAGTCTTACTTCTCCTATGAAGAGCGCAAACACATGCTCGAAGCGATCCGCTACGTCGATCTCGTTGTGCCTGAGGACAACTGGGAGCAGAAATCGACCGATATCGATAAGTACCATATCGACACCTTCGTCATGGGGGACGACTGGACCGGGAAGTTCGACTTCCTCAAAGACAAGTGCGAAGTCGTCTACCTGGAACGCACGCCCGAGATCTCGACGACGCGGATCAAGAGCGAGCTGGGCAAGTCCTGACAGCAACGGCGCGAACTTCGCGCTATCGTTGCTGGACATCATCCATGGATCTGAGAGGAACGGACGTGCCCGAAAAGTCTTCGGCGAAACATCCGACACTGTCGGAGCTTCGGGCGAAAGCACAGCCGATCGAGGTTCGCAGTCGCAAGAATGCGGAACACTGGTCGGCGCAACTCTACCTCCGCCATATCTCGATCTACTTCACGATGCTGCTCGTACGCACCAGGATCAGCGCCAACGGCGTCACCTGCCTGATGATCTTGGCCGGTTGGTGCATCGCCTTCAGCCTTCTGATTCCGGGAATCTGGGGAGCGATTCTTGCTGTCTTCTTCTCGCAAGTCCAGATGTACATCGACTGCTGCGACGGCGAGGTCGCTCGATGGCGCGGCACCAGCGGTGCCAAAGGCGTCTTTCTCGACAAGGTTGGCCACTATACGACCGAAGGTCTGGTTGCCGTCGCGCTCGGAGTTCGAGCAGTAGGGGAGTGGAACAACCTCATCGACGACCCCGCCGGAACTTACCCGCTTCTGCTCGCTGGAACGGTCCTTGCAGGATTGGTGCTTCTCAACAAAGCCCTCAACGACATGGTTCATGTCTCCCGTGCATTCAACGGACTCGATAAGCTCGCGGATTCGAAGGAAGCCACAGCGCTGAACCCCGGAGTTGTTGCCACTCTCAAACGAATCGCTCGGTTCGTGCCTTTCCACCGCATATTCCACTCGGTAGAGATGTCATTGATGGCACTGGCGGCGAGTATCGTCACCGCGATAGCAGTATCGGCAGGAGCTGAGCCTCTATTCGGCGAACGATGGCTCGTCCTCATCATGGCTCCGCTGTGCCTGCTCTCCGTCATCGGCCATTTCATGTCGATCATGGCATCAAGGAGGCTGTCATGAGCGAGTCATCGAGGATCCTCTCCCAGCGCTTCGAAGACAATCGACGTTACACCTTTGGCGTTGTCGTTCTCAGCCAAGGCAAGCGGCTGGACGACCTCAACCGTGGATTCGAGTCACTGCTGGCGCAGAAGGGCGTCGATCTCGACATCGTCTGCGTAGGAAACGGCTGGGAGCCGGAAGGCATACCGGACCAGGTCAAGAAACTGGGATTGCCAGAGAACCTCGGAATCCCTGCCGGCCGCAATGCAGGAGTTCCCCACGTCGACGGCGAATTCCTGTTCTTCCTTGACGATGACGCATGGCTGCCGGACGACACGTCGCTGATGCGCATGGCACAACTGATGCGGACTAAACCGCAGATCGGACTGATCCAGCCGAGGGTTGAGGAACCCGGTGGGCCGGATGCCCCGAAACGGTGGATCCCCAGACTGAAGAAGGGAAGCGCCGACCATTCATCGAATGTGTTCTCGGTGTGGGAAGGCGCAGTCTGCATGCAGCGTCGGGCCTTCGATGAGTGCGGCGGATGGCCAGCACCGTTCTGGTACGCGCACGAGGGGATCGAACTCGCGTGGAGGGTCTGGGACGCCGGCTACATCGTCTGGTACATGGGTGACCTCGCCGTCGCTCATCCGGTGATCGACCCGAGGCGCCACGATGAATACTTCTACATGAACGCGAGAAACCGGGTTTGGCTGGCTCGGCGCAATCTGCCATGGCCCTTCAGCTGGGCCTATGTGGGCTCCTGGACATTGATGCAGTTCCTCAAATGGGCCAACAAGCCTCACCAGCTCAAAGCATGGATGGAAGGATGGCGAGCCGGATGGCGTCTCGACCCGTGGGGTCAAGACGAGGACCGCCAAAAGCTGTCAGGAAGAGGCGTACTTCGAATGTCCCGGCACGGGCGGCCGCCGATCGTGTGACCTCACGCCGCTATGGCGGAACGGTGCGCGTCTATACAGCAGCAATCAAACTGGAGGAGTCTCCGGAGAGCATGCTGTCTTCCGCGTACAACAGAAACGAGTAATGAAATGGACCGCAGTCGGGTCCGAACCAACCGACTGAGAAACTGAGTGGAGCCGATTGATGCAGTCGACAGCCCCCGTCGCTGAAAACTCCCCACAGAGTTCGAGCGTGCCGAAACCCCCAGGCTTTCGCTCCGATATCCAAGGGCTGCGAGCCCTGGCCGTGGGGATCGTTCTGCTCTATCACCTGTGGCCCGATCGCTTCGTCGGCGGATTCGTCGGAGTCGACGTCTTCTTCGTCATCTCCGGCTTCCTGATCACCAGTCACCTCATCAAGTCCCCTCCACGAAGTTGGGGAGATGTGGCAGAGTTCTGGGCGCGGCGTGTCCGGCGACTGCTGCCGGCATCGCTGCTCGTGCTTTTCCTCGTCGGCATCGCTACCTTCCTCGTCGCTCCGCAGTCGGTCTGGGCCGATACCGGTCGACAGATCCTTTCGGCAGGTCTCTACGTCGTCAACTGGGACTTCGCCATCTCCAGCGTCGATTACCTCGCTGCGGACAACGCACCTTCACCTGTGCAGCACTTCTGGTCTCTGTCGGTCGAAGAGCAGTTCTACTTCCTCTGGCCGATGATCATCGGCTTGGCATTCCTCATCGGAACAAAGCTCGGTCGATCGAAGCGAATCGTCGGGTTCACCGTCGTCGGAATCTTCATCGCATCGTTCGTCTTCTCCATTTGGTACACGGCCACCGAGCCCGCGATGGCCTACTTCATCACACCGACGAGGATGTGGGAGCTGGCTTCCGGAGGGCTCGTCGCCGTATTCGTCATCTATGTCCGGCCTGAACGACTGCCATTCAGCTCAGTGCTCGGTTGGATCGGCCTCGCCGGAATCGTGGCTGCGACCTTCCTCATCCGCGCAGACATGCCGTTCCCCGGATACGTCGCGTTGATCCCGGTGGTGTCGACAGCACTTGTGATCCTCGCCGACTCTCGGGGCCCGGCATCTGTGCTTCCGCTCCTGTCATTGCGGCCGGTGCGTTTCCTCGGCGATATCTCGTACTCCGTCTACCTCTGGCACTGGCCGCTGATCGTCCTCGTGCCTTATGCCTCGGTCAAGTTCGGAAATTCCGAGAGTCTCGGCGTGCTCGACAACATCGCCATCATCCTGGTGTCGATCATCGCCGCGTGGGCGTCGACCACGTGGGTGGAGAACCGGTTCCGCAAGTCGTCGTTCTTCAGCAGTTCGAAGAAGACGTTCGCATTCGCGGCACTTGCTATGGCTCTCGTCGCTGCCCTGGGGCTCAGCCAGATGGTCATCGCCAATACCATCGTCGAGCAGAACGAAGACAAACTGCAGGCCCAGTTGGACGATCCCGATTCCTGTCTCGGCGCAGGGATTCTCCTTCCCAACGCGAAGGACAATCCCAACTGTGAGGATAAGGACTCGCTGCAGATGGAGCCCGCTGCGGCGAAGAAGGACAAGTCCAAGGCCTATGCTGATGGCTGCTGGGCAAGCGCACCATACGCTAGCAAACCGGAATGCACCTATGGAGACGGGTCGAAGCATGTCGCACTCGTTGGAAATTCACACGCCGGTCATTGGCTGCCGACACTCGAGCGCTTGGCCGACGAGCATGATCTGACGATCACAACGTTCCTCGCCTCGAACTGCAGCATTTCTACTCTGCCTCAGGACCTGTCGACGCCGGAGGAGACCAAGGGATGTCAGGACTACGCCGATTGGGTCTCGAAGAGAACTACCGAAGGCGGCTTCGACGCAGTCATCACTTCGGAACGCCAGTCGACGCCGCTGGAAGGTATGGACTGGGAAGAGACCGAGAAGCAGGCGCCCGAAGGACATCGTGAGATCCTGCAGCGCTGGGTCGATGCTGATTTGGATGTTGTGGTCATTCGAGACACCCCTTACCCGGGCGGAGCGGATATCACTGTTCCGGATTGCGTTGCCAAGCATGAAGACGACCTCGAGCAGTGCTCCGGAACACCAGAATCTTGGCATTGGATGGACCCGCTCGCGGCCTCCGCGAGGACCATTGATTCGAAGAAGCTGTCGGTCATCTACCCCCAGGACTGGTTCTGCCCTGAGGGACGCTGCGAGCCAGTCATCGGCGGAGTCATCACCTACTTCGATACCGCCCATATCACCGCGACCTATGCGCAGACTCTCGCGCCCCAGCTCGGTTCGAGACTCAGCCGATCAGGCTTGGACACCTTTGACTGAGAGCCGAAGGGATACCCGGTCACCGGTTCATCGAACTGACAGTCAAGTTAGATATCGTGTGCCTGATTGATCCCGAACGACACACCTAAGCCGACGACCGTTCACCGAAACCTCTGCAAAGGACCAAACGAGTGACCACTGGACGAAATGCCGCGGACAAATACCTCAGCAAGGGAAGAGAACTGGTGAAACCAGTTGTTCACGGGATCGCCCGTCGAGCTCTGCCCGTGGTCGAACGGGCCTCCGGGACGAGATACGTGCGCGAACGCACGGAGGGCGGAAAAGGATCCGGGAAGGCGTCCGGCAAGCCCAAGAAGATCGCGACCGAGACCGCTCGGGCCTATCGGAAACTGGCAGCAGGCTTGCTCGGTGCGACAGCAGAGAACACCGACGGGTGGACCGTCGCTCCCTCCGCACGCGAGGTCGACGGTAAGGCTCGTCAGCTGGCGCGTCTCAAGGCGCACTCCGCTCTGTCTGAGGCGCTGACCCAGGGATCGTCGCTCGGAACCGCGGTTGTGGAAGCAGGACGGTCGCTCGTCGCCGGCGGGCATATGGCCGATGTAGTGTCGATCGGGCTCAACCTCCGCAACAAGCCATCCACCGAGGATGCCGGCAGAGTTCTCTTAGGCATGGCCTACCAGCGGACATCTGATCCCGAAGTGGCGTGGGCGCAATTCGAGAAGATCGATGACCGAGACATCATCGTCTCCGCCGCCGAAGAGTACTACCCGACCGCGATCGACACCCTCGGACATGACGCTCTGCCGCTCCTGGACTCGGCACACGAGACAGGCGAGATCGACCGCTGGAATGCGAAGGCCGTGCTGCGCACCGCCGAGTCGGCTTTCTGCATCGACGCTTTCGACAATGTTCGGACTCTGATCGAAACGCGCCTCGACCAGATGGATGACGACGCGGATTCGGCCGTGCGCTACGAGCTCAATCGCATGCGCGACTGGCTCCCGGGAGGAAAGCACCTCGACCCGCTTCCGACGACTGCCGGCAAACGCAACTTCGGTGTCCTCAGCTACGACCAGCCGGGAATCCGCTCGCGCAACATCGGCGACTACATCCAGACGATCGCATCGATCGGGCACCTGCTCCGCTACGAGAACCTCAGCTTCACCGGCGACACCGGACTGACCGAACTCTTCGCAAAACTGCGCCAGTCGGTCAAGGAAGAGCGGAAGTACGCGGGACCTGAGGGCGAACTCAACCTGGTCGAAGTCTACCGCGACGGCAACGTCTACCAGGACATCCCAGAGGACACCTGGTACATCGCCTTCGGGTGGTACATGCACGACATCTTCGGAAAATCGTTCAATATTCCGTTCCACCCGAATCTGCGCCCGATCCTATTGTCCGTGTTCGTGCGCTACCCCGAGATGCTCACCCCCGAAGCCATCGCCTATCTCAAGAAGTACGGACCGGTCGGTTGCCGTGACTGGCAGTCCGTCGCCGTGCTGCGCGCAGTCGGTGTGCCCGCATTCTTCTCTGGCTGCCTGACGACGACAGTCGATACTCTCTTCCCTGCAGCCTCACCTGATCGTCGCTCGGGGACGCTGCGCGTCGACTGGACGAAGGACAACAAGGGACCGAAGAAGAAGCAAACCGTCACCGCGATCCGCGACAAGTCGTTCCCGGAGAACCTCGAACTCGCACGCAACTGGGTCGCTGATTACGCCTATAAGTACAAGCACGTCCTCACTTCCCGCCTGCACGCGAATCTGCCCGCACGATCGGTCGGGGCCGACGTCGACTTCGAACCCAAGAACAAGTCCGATTCGCGGTTCGGTGGACTCATCGGCATCGACTCAGCCGAGTTCGATGCCATTCGCAATGGAATCCTCGACAAGCTCGCTGAATTGCTGCCCCTCATCGCAACGGGCGCATCCGAAGACGCGATCTACGCAAAGTGGGTCGAGATCACAGCAGACGAGATGGCATTCGCTGACGAATATCTGGCATCGGCCCAACTGCCCGTCGCGGACAGAGAGACCGTTGCCTCGGCACTGAGCGGGATCGAACGCCCCGCACCTGACGCGCAGGTCACCGACATCGTCATGACCGTTGAGAAAGGCGAAGGGACTTTGGTCGGGCAGGCACTCCGCACTCTCGAGACCCACGCGGGATCCGCCTACCGGGTGTGGCTACCGAACGGTGCGTTGACGTCAGCCGAGGTCGACGAGATCCGAAACGAGCTCACTCGGGGGAGCATTGACGTCCTCCCGTCTGTGGCGCTAGGGGACGAGAAGAACACGTCTGAAGTGCTGTTAGCTGTTCTGCCTGAGCTGTTTGCGGACCACGAGCGTCTCATCGTCGTGCCCGCAACCGCCGAGGTGTCCGCAGACATCACCGAGCTCTCGACCGTCGACTTTAAGGACACGCTGCTGGCTGCGAAACATGACGTCAGGAAGAGCCGATCCAGCGGTCTCACACTGATGCGACGGATCGCGAGCTCGTTCGGTGACGATCACACGGGCGCCCTCGATTTCGTCTTCGCCAGCCACGCAGGGATGAACGAAGACTTCGTGCCGTTCGACCCGCAGATCGCCGTGCTCAATCTGGCCGGCCTGCGCAGCGAAGGCATCGTGGAACGAGTCCTCGGTCTCGTGCAGCAGAACGGCCTCAGCTATATCGACGCGATGCAGATGACCGTGAAAGGCCGGTACGCCGACCTCGACGGTGACTGGAACATCCACGCTCAGTGGGAGGCATCGGATGTTCCCAAGATCGTCAATTGGCGTCGTCAGGCTCGCCACTTCGGCCACATGGCGCTGACGCGCTGATTGCCCGTTCGCCGTCGATGAGCGCTGAGGAAAGGTACCACTTGTGAGATTGCGACCCCGAACGAACCCAAGCGGCAACGGCCGGGACGCTGAACCAGACGGTCCCGCATTTGGGACCGACGCAGTCCACGTATACAACGTGCTGTGGGGCATTCCGGAGTCCATGGGCGGCATGACGACGGCTGCGCTGCGTCGGATTCGGAGCTTCCAGGACTTCGGCAACCCGCTGTCACAGACCATTCTCACGTTCAGTCCGCGCATGGACACAGATGAGATCAGGGATCGTCTGATCGCACAGGGGAAGATGCGAGACGATGTCGAACTCGTCAACATCTGGCAGGACCTCCGGGGAAGAAGCGAAGCCGAACTGGCCCGCCTTGAGGGTGAGCCCCCGAGGATGCCGATCCCCGACGAAGACGGCGAACTCGAGAACATCACCGCTTTCTACGACGTGTTCCGAAACTCGCGGACCGGTCGGGTCATCCGGCGCAACTACCTGCGGGGCGACGGAAGTCTGCTGCTCGCTGACATCGAGGATCCGAAACTGGGCAGACGGTTCATCCTGCATTCCCCGGCGGGGGAGCCGATGGTCGAATGGCGTCGTCCGCGCGATTTCTACAATGCGTGGATCACAGCGACCGTGACGAAGTCGCCGGCAGCTGTCATCGTCGATGACAAGAAGGTCAGCGAATTCATCCACGAGATCTCTGACCGCGACTTCGCACTCATCCTCTTTCTCCACGGGAGTCATCTCCGCCACCCGTGGAACGGCGATCATGGGCAGCCTCTGAAGGCCCGTACAGATACGATGCGCAACTTCGACCGATTCGACATCGTCGGAGTGCAGACACAGCAGCAGGCCGAAGCAATTCGAGCGATGGGCTTCTCAGGCGAGAACATCAGACTGCTGACAGGGGAACTGCCGCAAGGGTCGGTCGTGTCTGATCCGCCTATGCTGCGAGACACGGGGAACGCCATAATGGTCGCGAACCTCATCGACCTCAAACGCATCGAGCACCCCATCCGAGCAGTCGCGAAGCTGCGCGACCGTGGAATCGCAGTTTCCCTGACTGTGCTCGGAGAGGGAGCCGCGAGACCAAAGCTGGAAGCTCTCATCGATGAGCTCGACCTCAGCGATCGTGTCGAATTGCCGGGGTACGTCAATGATGTACACGAACGACTGACATCGGCGTCGTTCTCCACACTGACCAGCACGAGTGAAGGGTTGCCGCTGTCCCTGCTGGAGGCGATGGGAGCAGGGTGCGTGCCCATCGTCTACGACATCACCTACGGTCCGCGAGACCTCATCGATCAGGGCGACAACGGCTTCATTACGCCGTGGAGCGACATCGACGCACTGGCTGACCAGATAGAGGAATTCCTCTCTCTGGAGCCCGGCGAAGTCGAGTCAATGCGTCGAGCATCGGTGAGATCCGTCGAACGCTACCTCCCCGAAGCCGGGTACCTTCGTTGGCGGAACGCATTAGCCGAAATGAGGCTCGCTGATCTCCCAGCGGTCGGCGACGAAGAGGTTCCGTCGGTCAGCGCCAGGAAGCTCGCCTGCACGCCGATAACGGGAGGATGCAGAGTCGAGGTCGAGATCGACGGGATCCACAAGTCGGTTGCAGAGACACTTCAGTTGGTCGTCGCAGGCAGAGAGCTCAGCACGTTCTTCCTCTGCGATCAGTCCGAGATCTCATTTCGCAGGTTCGGGCACCGAACGGTGCTGGCGTTCGACGTGGACGATGAGAGCTTTTCCGAGTCCGCTGGTGAGACATTCGACGTCTATCTTCGCCGACCCAACGATCTGTGGTCATCGAAGCGGAGAATCAGCACTCCGAAGCGATTCAGCGCCACGACTGCGACAGCCCGCGAATGGTATGCGACGAAGCACGGGAACCTCTCGGTTAGGCCGCGCAGGTAACTACGGAGTCTTGGCGTCGCACGCCCCAACGATCTGCTGATGGCGGCGATGACTCGCTGATCGAGTCGGACCGCGACTTATTCGTCGTCGGACTCGGCATTGACGCTCTCTGTGTGGAAGCTCTCCAATGCAACCGCACGGTCGGCGATCAGCGTGGACACCGCATCGGTGAACAGGACGGTCGATGATCCTGGCTCTCCTTCGCCGAAATAATGGCGGCGGAGTTCGTGCCTGACGTCTGCCGAAGGATCGCGGGTGAGCATCTCATTGAGCAGCGATTCGACGTATCCGATAGTCGATTCATTGATGAGGGGAGTGGCACGGCTGATCGGAGCCTCGGCATTGAGCGTTTCGGAGTCATTGCGACGATCGGTGAGTACGAGCGGCTTGTCCGGATGGAGGTAGAGGAAGTCGAGTCCGACGCTGGAGATGTCGGTGATGAGCAGGTCGACCGTTTCGAACATGCCGAGGATGTCTCCCTGCATGAGCACCTGGTGTTGCAGAGTCTCGTCGCCGATGGACGCGTTGGCAGCATCGATGAGGTCGAGGATTCGAGCATTCGCTTCGACCATGTCCGGGTCTTTTGACGTTTCGACCCGAGGATGGGGTTTGTAGATCAGACGCGCACCGGGAATCTGGAGGGCGGCTTCGACGATCTGCGGACCGAAGAGGTCGACCGAGGTGTAGTTGTTGGCGTCGTTCTCTCCCTCCCACGTGGGCGCATACATGATCGTTCTTGCCAACGACGGTTCGAGTTCGAGCGGCCTTTCGATGTCCAGCTGGGGTCGGCCGACTCGCACGAGCTGGGATTCGTCGAAGTCGATGAGGGCTCTGCGATGGCGTTCCACGGCAGCTTCGCCGGCAATGAAAACCTTGTCATAGGCCTTGGCCTGATTGGACACCATGCTCAGCTTGTCGGACTCACCATGATTGACATGGACATGGACCATCGGAGCGAAGCTGAGCGACTGGAAATTCGTCATTCCGTTGTTGACGTAAAGAGCGAGCTTGAAGTCATTCGCGTGGTAGAAGGTCTGCAGGGGATCGAACTTTCGTTTGAACACCACGGGGAGGTGAGTGGTTTCCAGCACGCTGGTCAAGGCTGAACCTTTTCGCACGACGATGACGACCCTGTGCTCCTTATGGAGTTGCTCGAGCACCGGGATCCACTGTTCGAGTTGGTAGAACTTCGAGCTGCGGTCGCCGAAGTATACGACGACTTCGGCTTTGACATAGCTGCCGTCATATTCGTCTTCGAGGCGGTTCCACTTCTCAGCGCCCCTGATCCATTTGCTGGTGCGTTTCCACGCGCTAGAGCGCACCGCAGTGCGTGCGACCCATCGGACCGGGTTAGCCACTGTTCGAACTCCTTGCAGTTGTGAAAGCGCAGCCGCGGCGGCTCAATGCCATAAATGCAACCGACGACTCGGCCAGAATATCGTTTCATGACAGCCCATGAGAACACGAAGCCGACGCTTCGGATGCCGCTTGCGGGCGTGTCGCCTAGTTACCGGCGGCAGTAGGCAAACTGCTAGGCTATCAACGTTAATTGACAGTGAACGAGTTGCGTCAGCATTTCAAAATCATGCTGGTAAGGGGACCTTGTGGTAAATGAGCTGACAATTGAAAGAATCTCGTGGGAACGTGTGATTCTGACATTTGTCGTCAGGGTGTCCGGCGATGCCCCTGACTCGTTTTTTCTGACCCCGAATTCGCGACCTTATGAGGTCGAACTCCCTGTTCGTGCAGAATCTCTGGGGGAGGGGCGTTTCGAGCTCACGATCAACGTCACCCAGTTCAATCGTCGTGCTCAGGTTCCCAACGGAACGTACTACCTCGTGGCTCGACGTGGGGAAGAGAACCTCCCAGCCGCCTACCCCTTGGCGAGAGCTGAAGAGCTCGGAGATGCATCTAGGGCATTCGTCTACAACAAGAACTTCTCTGCCTATACCGTGACGTTCGGCATCTCCGACGACGAGGCGGCTCCTTATTTCCTCATGCGCACGTACTCCTTCGGGCGTTCCGGAGGTAAGCCCTCTTCCAGGGTGGCGCGGTTGAAGTCGAAGGCCCGCAAGAAATGGACGAAGACCAAGCGGAAAGCTCTGCGCACCGTGTTCGCCATCTCTGCCTACAAACGGCCTTCAGACGGAAGCAACATCTTGTTCGCTTCTGAGGCGCGGCCCAATATGCAGGGCAACCTCAAAGCTGTGCACGATCGCATGCTGGAACGCGGTCTCGATTCGCAGTTCAACTTCGGCTATTCGTTCCGTACCGGTCGCACCAGCAGTCGCCAGAGTGCGTTCGCGCTGGCATGGGAGATGGGCAAGGCGAACACCATCCTCATTGATGACTACTTCGCCATCCTCAAGGATCTGGGCAATCGGGACGAGCAGAAGATCATCCAGCTGTGGCATGCCGGCAGCGGATTCAAGTCGGTGGGCTACAGCCGCTTCGGACAGTACGGTTCACCGAATCTGCGAAATGCCCATCGTCTCTATTCGTATGCCATCTGCGGTTCTCAGCACCTGCGGGATGTCTACAGCGAAGCCTTCGGCATCGAGCGAGAGGCGGTTCTTGCGACCGGTCTGCCTCGTATCGACGGTTTCCTACGAGAAGGTCGTGCCGAAGAAGTCCTTGTCGACTTCGAGAAGCAGTTCCCGACGGCGAAGAGCAAGAGGAAGATCCTCTTCGCCCCGACCTTCCGCGGACGAGGCTCCGGAGACGCCCACTATGATTACGACCAGATCGACTTCCAGGAGCTCTACGAATCGTGCGGCGACGATTCCGTCGTGCTGTTCCGGCAACATCACTTTGTACCCGATCCTGCGCCGATCCCGCAGGAGTTCAGCGACCGACTCATCGATGTCGCTTCCTGCCCGGACACCAATGATCTGATGCTCATCTCGGACGTGCTCATCACTGACTACTCATCCGTGATCTACGAGTACTCGCTGCTCGAGCGTCCGATGATCTTCTTCGCCTACGATCTCGATACCTATTCCGCGACGCGAGGAATGCATAAGGACTACCGGGAAGCCGCCCCGGGCAACATTGCCACGACCTTCAACGAACTCGTCGAGCTGCTCCGGCGCCCCCAGCTGAGCAATGAAGCGACGAAGGAGTTCGTCAAAGAGAACTTCGACTATGTCGACACCAGTAACTCGGACCGTGTAATCGACACGCTCATCCTCAGCGAGCCTGCCACGGAACCACAGGTTCCCACCGAGGACGAAGATCGCCGGATGTCCGAACGTGTCGGCGAAGAGGATCCCGGAGCATCTGGCCAAGAAGACCAGCTGAACGACCCGACGGATAACGATTCCGACGGCGACTATAAGGCCGAAGAAGAGGACGAGGAGAACCAATGGCAAACATCGCAGTAGTCTTCGCAGGAGGCGTCGGCGCTCGAATGGCGCACAGCTCACGTCCGAAGCAGTTCCTGGAGATCCACGGCCGACCGGTGATCGTGCACACGCTCGACATCTTCCAGCAGCACCCGGAGATCGATTCGATCGCAGTTGCCATCCTTCCGCAGTATCGCGAGCACCTGGAGCGCCTGGTCAAACGTTACGAATTAGACAAGGTGCAGTGGATTGTCGACGGCGGTTCGACCGGCCAAGAATCGCGGCACAATGCGCTCAAGGTCGTCGCCGAACACAACGACCCGGACAGCATCGTGCTCATCCACGACGGAGTCCGTCCGCTTATCGACGCGGATCTCGTTTCTCGGAACATCGAGAGCGCCCGCGAATTCGGCTCGGCAGTCACCTGCACGAAGATGACAGAGACAGTCGTCGTCGAAGAAGGCGCCGGCATCAAAGAAGTCATTCCTCGCGACCCTCTGTGGACCGCCCAGGCCCCGCAGACATTCCCCCTCAAGGACGTACTCGCCGGATACGACCGCGCTGTCGCTGAAGGCGAGAACGATTCCATCGACACCTGCACGCTGATGAACGGCTTCGGATACGACGTGCACCGAGTCGAAGGTCCGCGGACGAACATCAAAATCACCACTGCCTCGGACTACTACGTCTGCCGGACGTTTCTCACTCTCATCGAAGACAGGGAGGCCTTCGGTGGCGAATGAGGACGGAGCGGTCGCCTCAGCTCGGGAAACAACGGACGTCGTTCTTTTCGACACGCCGGTATTCTCCGAGGATGTCGCACGCATCGCTGCGGCTCGGCTGCCATGGGAGCAGTACCGGAATTCGGAGATTCTCGTGACCGGTGCCTCCGGCATGATCCCGATGTACATTGTTGGTGCACTGCTGGCCGCGAACGATGCGTATGACCTCGGACTTCATGTCACTGGAATGGTGCGGAACCGGGCGAAGGCCGAAAAGCGGTTCGGCTCTGCGCTCGAGCGCTCCGATTTCACCCTGCTGGCGGGTGACGTCATCGATAGGCAGAGCTTCGAGCGAGAGTTCTCGATGATATTCCATGGTGCCTCACCGGCACGGCCGAGTCTGCATAAGTCGTCCCCTGTCACGACGCTCAAGGCGAATACCCTCGGGACGATCAATCTCCTCGACGAACTTGTCGAAGCAGGAGGAAAGTCATTTATCCTCCTGTCCTCGTCTGAGGTTTACGGAGCGGTCAAGGGCAGCGACCTCATCAGCGAAGATGACGAGGGTACACTGCAGCATTTCGCCCCGCGGGCCAGCTACTCGGAAGGCAAACGCATCGCCGAGACTGCCCTGGCTGCCTATGCAGATGAGTTCGGTATCAGGGGACTCAGCCTGCGTTTCGGGCATATCTATGGCCCGGGAATGGCTCTCGACGACGGTCGAGTCCAGGCGGATTTCCTCGCCGACGTCGTTCTCGGTCGCAATGTGCGGATGATGAGCGCCGGTGCCGCGACCCGGACGTACACGTACGTTGCGGACGCCGTGGAGGGACTGTTCTTCGCCCATCTTCAAGGTGAGGAACAGGTCTACAACGTCGCCGATCCCGCCGGGAACATCAGCATTCGAGAACTCGCCGAGACCTTCGCCGGGGCTCGGCCCGAGAAGAATCTCGAACTGGACTTCGTCAATCCGGAGGACGGGGGTTCCTTCTCTCCGGTGGCCTCGCTTGGATTGGATTCGCGTAGACTCGCGGAGCTTGGATGGGACCCTGCGATGACACTGTCCGAAGGTGTCTCCCGGACAATCAGATCATTCGAGGATGGCCCCCTCGTCAGCAGATGAGTTTTTGGCGACGCACGATCCGGACTTTGGGTGGCAATTCATGCCACAATCTCGACTATGGCGAAGTTCGCCGCGGCGATGAGGAGACTTGAACCACAATGAGCCCCACTCGAATCCTTCTGCTGACGAATCGTGATTCCGACAACGTCGGCGATCAGATCATCGAAGCCACGGTGATTTCGATAGTCAAGGGGGTGATGAAGAACCTCGGATTCACCTCTGATGACTTTGTGATCTCCAGTCGTGCCGCCGGCATCATCTCGAAGAGATACATGAAGACCCGAGATGAAGAGCTGCTCAAATCGGCTCGAGACTCGATCTCTGCTGCGGATCTGATCATCTTCGGCGGCGCCCCACTGTTCAATTACAAGTATCAGAACTTCTATCTGCGCACCATCAAAACTCTTGAGCTGGCGCAGGAGTATGGCGTGCCCGTCATCTTCTCGAGCATCGGTGTCGAGGCGTTCGACCCGACAAACAAGAAGTGCATCGCACTCAAAGAAGCTTTGGCGCTCCCTGTTGTTCGACAGATCACCACCCGCGACGACGTCGAGTCATTGCGAAAATACGTGGAAGGTACGGATACTCCGGTCGCACATGTGGCCGATCCGGCAGTCTTGGCCGATATCGTCTATCGGAAGAAGCCGGAACCGGCTCCGGCGCCGAAACCGGTGCCATCGATTCCAGTGCGAGCGAAACGCAAACTCAAGAGGATCCTCCGTGGTGTGATCAAATCAGTGAAACCGGTGTCTTCAGATCCTGTTCCTGTCGTCAGCAGCTCGAAGCCTGCAGAGCCAGCGGCTGTGAAGGAGAAGCCGAAGCGGATCGGGCTCGTGGTCACCAGAGCAGGAATCTTTGCCGACAACGGAATCGAGTTTTCGGAATCGGATCAGCGCGGGTTCTGGTTGGACACTATGACGTTACTGGAGAGTCGGGGTTACGACTACAAGCTCTTCACGACCGGCCACTTCTCCGACGAGGTATTCCTCGACTCGCTGGTCAAAGACAAAGGCATCCCGGCCTCTCGCGCTGCGGTAACCGTGAATACCCCTGACGAGCTGTTGCGGGAACTGAGAGCGTGTGACGGAGTCATCGCCTATAGGCTGCACGCCAGCATTACGTCTTTCGCGTTGGGTATTCCATCGGTCGGTCTGTCGTGGAACTTCAAGGTGCCGTACTTTTACGAGTCCGTCGATTACCCCGAGAGATCGATCGAAGCGGAACGCTGGACGGCTGATGAGGTCGTCCCTGTGCTCGAAACGGCCATGGCCGAAGGCGTGCAGAAGGACTATGAGTTCCTCAAGTCGGTCTACGACACGCTCTTCAGCGGAATCGGCAGCGTGGTTGCTCCGGAATCCGGAGTCCAGCCATATGCCTTTGACGATCTCTGGGACGGTTTGCCTCGGCAGGTCGCAATCGGCCCGAAGGGATACCGGGAGCGAATCAATCGTAAGTTCCGTCGCACTTACGAGAACTATCAGAAACTCGCGCTCAAAGCCCAGCAACCCTGAATCCTGTCGCTCCACGAGAGAAAGTCCGTTCCAATGCCCAACACTGAAGTGCTGCTGCTGACCAATCGCGACTCGGACAATATCGGCGATCAGATCATCGAAGCATCGGTGATCAGCTTGCTGAAAGCGGTCGGGAGCAACCTGGGAATCGACCCGAAGTCGCTGATAATTCGGAGCCGAGCTGCGAGCATCATCAGCCGCAAATACATGAGCACTCGAGATGAGTCGCTCCTCGAGCCCGCGAGGCGCGCTATTTCCCGTGCAGACGTGATCGTCTTCGGCGGTGCTCCTCTATTCAACTATCGCTACCAGAGCTTCTATCTTCGAACGATTCGAACCCTGGAACTTGCCGCTGAGTACGATGTTCCAGTGCTCTTCTCGAGCATCGGTGTGGAACCGTACTCGGAGACCAACGAACGCTCACAGCAGCTGAAAAAGGCTCTCCGCCTGCCCGTGGTGCGGCAATTGACGACACGCGATGACCTGGACTCGGCAGCAAAATACGTCGAGGGGACCAAGACTCCCACTGCGCTCGTTTCCGACCCCGCAGTGCTGGCGGATTCGGTTTTCGGCGTCAGTTCTCGGCCCGCCGAAGGCTCTCAGGCAGATTCGGGCCGGTGCATCGGGTTGGTCGTTACCCGAGCTGGCATTTTCAAAGACAACGGCATCAGTTTCAATGAAGCAGATCAGCGTCGTTTCTGGCTCGATATCATCGGCCAACTGGAGGCTCGTGGAGACGACTACAGAATCTTCACCACAGGGCACTTCTCTGACGAGATGTTTCTCGATTCACTCGTTCGGCATTATGGAGTGCCGAATAAGAAGGCAGCTGTCACGCTCAACGCGCCCGAGGAGCTGATCGCTGAATTGCAGAAGTGCGATGGAGTGATCGCCTATCGTCTGCACGCCAGCATCACGTCATTTGCTCTCGGAATTCCTTCGATCGGTCTGACCTGGAACTTCAAAGTGCCGGACTTCTATCGGTCAATGGGCTACCCCGAGCGGGCACTCGCGGACTCGGATTGGAACGCAACCACGGTTCTCCGCGCACTGGATGTTGCCATGAGTGAAGGAGTTTCGAAGGATCCGGATACGCTCATGTCCGTTTACAGGACACTCTTCTCCGGGCTGAAAGGCATCATTGCTCCGGGGTCCGATGCCGAGGCCTATACACTCTCCGAACTGAGAGAGAAGATGCCGACGTATACCGGCACTTCTCGGAAACAGTACCAAGAGAAGATGCGACGCAAACTGCGACGGTCCTATGAATACTACCAACAGCGGATCAGCATGGATGTTGTCAAGGGAGAAGCCGATCAGTCCCAGACCGAAAACAGCCGTTCACGGCTTCGGCGACTGAAGTCTCGTCTCAAAAGCGCACTGAAAAGATAGGGTGGCCCACGGTTCCGAAATTGCTGGTTATGCCGGATGATGTATCGTCGCGTAGCCTGCCGTGGATGGAATCTCCTTTCGGCAACGGGGTCTTCGCCTGCCGTTGTCGCCAGTAGCGCCATTCGATTCGTCGTGGGATAGATTGCACGGTCCATTCTGATCGAACGGTATTTAGCCGTAAGCTAATAGCCTCTGCGCGATCAACCGTCGGGGAGTTTAGTAGCTCACGTCATTCCAGGGTACGGTGACCTCGTTTCCTTCCTTGTCAGCCAGTTTTAGGGTCCATTCCCGCCTTTTCGCCAGAGACCTCGGAAGCACTACCGATGCCCGAGAAGTCGAATGAATGACAAGTTCAGCTGGCTTGTCCTTCGCTGAGCCATCTATTTTGATGGACGCTTTGGCGAAGCTCTCAAAAGGGCCGTTGAGTACGAATACGACGGATCGTCCTACACGGAACTCATCGATGATTTGAAGTTCGTTGCGGTTTACTGGATTGAGGTGCTTTTCAGTTGGCCCTATGTCAATGGCGAGGCTTCCGTTTCGAGCGAAGAAAGCGATGGCTTCTGAAGGGTCGCCAATCATTGTCGGGGAGGCCTCCAACGCGTTCGACCGCAGTTCCCCGAACGGTCCACGGTAAACAGCCGACGACCAGTTTGCCTTGATGATCACTTCCCACACACCTGGTTCTGTAAGCTCTGAAACGCCGATTCCTGCGGAAAAACGTGCTCGAGTTCCAAAGCCGCGGCTGTAGGTTCGGGTGACGTCAAGCTTGAGAACCATTTTGGTGCCAAGCTTACGGTGACGGAGGATCAGCTGAGCGCTGTCCGGAGCAACATCTACGCCGGGAACCCCAATCTCTCCGGTGATTTTGAGTGATCGGCCCAATGTCGACATTGTCTCTAATATCGACTCAAGCTTGACATTCAGATCGCTGATTGAAGCGCCGCTACTTGGAAGGTAGACAAACTTACCTTGATCGCGGTCGAAGGTAAGTGGAATCGGCTTCTTTTCAAGTAGAAGTTGACTGATGGTTTCAACCTCTTCGAGGTCATTGCGTATCGCCAGATCAACGAGTATTTGAGATACAGGTAAGCCGTGGTCGCGAATGCTCGAATTCCACAATGGCGCGACCGTTTCGCGAAACTCGTTGAGCATCGCTTCGCGCTCAGCACGGTTGTGTGCCGGGAGCATCTTCTTTCCAAATGCGGATGTGACTCCGGCAGAGCCAATGATCGGACGACGGAGCAGCCTTTCGCGCAGTTCTCCCGGCTCGGTATTTTCGACAATCGTCCTGACCAGTGTCAGGATTCTCATAAGGTGCTTGCGTGGAGGTTGACCGGTGCTGGTGACATTGGTTCCATCGCCCCGACCGCGAGCCCAGTAGTAGACTTTGTCGGCAAGAATCGAGACGTGGGGGCTGTGGAGATACGCCCGCATTGTAAATGCCTGGTCTTCTCCAACAACAAACCCCAGTGGAAAACGCACGTTGTGTTCTTTGATAATTGAAGTCCGAAATAGCTTCAATGCTCCCAGCGTGGACGCCGCTCGTGATTCGACGAAATCTACAGCGAATTTGGTCTCTCTGAACGCAGCCGAGGGAACGTTGCCGGCACGCTTTCCGGCCCCGAATTCTCCCATTTTGCAAAGGACCACACCCGAGCCAGTATCGTCGGCAACTGAAACGGCTCGCCGCAGAGTATCGGGAGCCAATTTGTCATCGGCGTCGAGGAAAAATATGTACCGCCCGCGTGCTTCGTCCACTCCGCGATTTCGGGGAGCCGCAGCAGAGCCGCTATTCGAGATGGAGAACACTCGCAAGTCCGATTCGCCGTCCGCGAGGCGATTCAGGGTGTCGAGCGAGCCGTCCGTTGATCCGTCGTCAACAGCGATGATCTCATAGCGTCCGTTGCCGATGTCCTGGTCACGCACTGAGCCGATTGTTTCCTCCAGGTACCGTTCGCAGTTGTAGACAGGTACCACGACGCTCACGTCGACCTGGAATTCGTCGCCTGCAAATGCTGCTGGCTGCTTTTTGGGAATCAATTGCGGCTCCGGGGAGTATCTAAGAAGTTCTCTTGCTAACTAGACATGCTACAACTGAAGTTCAGACTGGGGTGGGAGGCGCGTCAGGTGGAGCGCAGATGAGGTTGGTCACGGCGGATGGAAGCACCGTGTGCCAGCAACAATCAACTACCCAAAACCCCAGCAAGTATTGCCAAAATCGCAACTTCTGTGCAGACTTGAGTGGTGGTTACGACAGGCAACGGTGCTGAGAGCACAGAGACGACGCTGGTCAGCCGCGTCCGCACCGCCATCAAAGACGCGGGAATCAACCACAGCGAAGTCGCCCGACACATCGGGCTCGACGCCAGTAAACTCTCCAAATCTCTGGCCGGGACACGGAAGTTCAGGGTCGAAGAGATCTCCCTCATCGCCGAACTCACCGAGGTCACCACGGACTGGCTCACGACCGGGAGAACGACACGGCCGCCTCGGCGAAGCATCGTCGCTGGCCTTCCGGTCGTGCCCGCTGATCCGGGTGAGGATCACACCGCCGGTCCGATGCCGGCCGCCGAGACGACGCCGCAGACATCGGTGCCCGAGTGGATGTCGAAGGGCACTCGCAACCGGCTGAAGATCATTGCGGCCGCCTGGCGGCTCTACGCCGATCTCGGCATCGACAAGGTCCGCACCGAGGATGTCGCGGACGCGGCCGGGGTGAGCGCCTCGGCGGTGAATTACCACTTCCGGACGAAAGACCAACTGCTGCAGGCAGCCCTGCGGCACTCGCTCGACGTCATCGCCGAGACCCGCCACCTCAACGACTCCGCCGACCCCATCGGCGTACTCCGCCACTTCGCACGCATCCATGCCGGAGTCGACCCGAAGATCCGGAGAGTGTGGTCGATCTGGCTCCAATGCTGGGCCCGTGCAGCCA